>Ga0164242_10000758_pt1 | contig 38762 bp, 44 predicted proteins | sample OricomgcompostMG_FD_108783 | JGI IMG/M metagenome (GOLD analysis project Ga0164242, IMG submission 108783) | Miracle-Growth compost microbial communities from Emeryville, California, USA - Original compost - Miracle growth compost (MG) ... | reverse complement strand
GTAGGTGTTGGCACGACATCACCGAGCGCGAAGTTGGATGTGAATGGAAACATACAAGGTAATCTACTTACATTAAATGGTGTAAATCCCCAAGTAGTAGTAGATACCTCCGACGGTTCAGATAACAAAGTCTTAACCCTGGCCGGGGGTGGAGCGACTGCAGCAACAAGAGGTGCACGAATAAAGCTGTATGGAAATGAAGCAGCAACGAATCCTGGCAGTATAGAGTTCATACCCGGTACGGGGGGAAACAACATATTCACCGGAGGGAATGTGGGAATTGGTATTACCAACCCGCAAGCGACGTTAGACCTCACTACCACCTCCTCTAATCCAGAATTCCGCTTGGGGCTCCCTGACTCGCGGAACCTAGTCATAGGCCAGTCCAAGCGCGCGAACTTCAACAACATTCTTATCGGCAGGAATCTTCATGGCGACCCAAGCGACACTGACGCGTATAAGACTATAGCGGCGTCATCCGGTGCTGTTGTTGGGTATGGCGGCATGGAGTTCGACTATAACGGCGATACGCAATTCTTCGCATCCGGCGATACGGTAACAGCCGGCGGGACGGTCACTCCGACATCACGGCTTACCATTCAGGGTTCGACGGGGAATGTGGGTATTGGTACTACTAATCCTTCCCAGAAGCTTGAAGTGAACGGCAAGGTGAAGATAGGGGCGTACACACTGCCAAGTACAGACGGGACCGAGAATCAAGTACTTCAGACAGACGGCTCCGGCACAGTCAGCTGGGCTACGGTGTCCGGAAGTGGCGCGCCAGAAGGAGCATCTTCAACGATTCAGTACAATGCGAACGGATCATTCGCGGGGAGCTCAAGCCTCACTTTTGACGGATCGAAGCTCACTGTCACTAACGATGCCACGATAGGTGGGCTTACGATTGGCACAGGGAATTCGAGTATCTCTACCAACACTGCGCTTGGCGCATCCGCGCTTAACGCAAACACGACAGGCGCATATAACACGGCTGTTGGCTATTTCACACTATATTCAAATACCACAGGTCAATCCAATCTCGGAAACGGGTACGGCAGCCTTTACCAGAATACGACAGGTGATTCGAATACGGGATTTGGCACGTACTCTCTTTTCGGAAACACGACAGGAGATGGGAACACAGCCATAGGTCTTAATTCCTTGTACGGGAATACGATCGGGTCCAACAATACCGCGCTCGGTTCTGCTGCGGGACGGTACATCGCAGATGGCTCGACTGCCAATAGCTCATCCACTGACTCGCTCTATATCGGATACAATACCCGCGCGCATGCAAACGGCGACATGAACGAGATCGTCTTCGGGAATTCTTTAACGGGCAACGGTTCGAATACGGCAACGATCGGCAATGATGACATAACGGATACGTATCTTGCAGGAAACTTGAGGATTCCTGGTGCATTCATGCCCGGAGGAGACGCCGGAACATCAGGATATGTACTTACCTCGGCCGGTGCCGGAAGCGCTCCGACTTGGGAGCCTACCACAACCGCAGGAACGGGCCTCACTCTCACCGGAGGCGCGTTCTCGGTCAATACGAGCCAGAATATCTCTACCCTTTCGAATCTCACGACTGCCGGATTCGTAAAGACCGATTCCTCAGGTGTACTCTCGGTAGACACGAGTTCGTACCTTACGGAGAACCAGACGATTACTCTTTCGGGTGATATATCTGGTTCAGGAACGACCGCCATCACCACAACCATCGGCGCGCTCAAAGTTCTCGGTTCGATGATTGCCAATGCGACCATCGACCTGACCACCAAGATCACCGGCATCCTTCCGATAGCCAATGGCGGCACGAACATCGCCTCATATTCGGTCGGCGACATGCTCTATGCTTCAGCTTCCGGCGTTCTATCGAAGCTCGGCATAGGCGATGACGGTCAAGTTCTGACCGTAGCAGACGGCGTACCAACGTGGCAGGATGCTCCAGGCGGCGCTGCAACTCTCGACTATCAGGATTTCACCTCAAGCGGTACCTGGACGAAGCCTTCAGGAATTTCCGGCGATGAGATGGTTGTTGTACAAATGTGGGGTGGCGGAGGCGGCGGAGGCGGCGGTATAACATCAAATGGTGCAGGCGGAGGGGGTGCAGGTGGAGCGTATAACTACACTATCGTGCCAATCTCATCGCTCGGAAGTACTGTTTCTGTCACGGTCGGAGCAGGAGGAATAGGTAGTACCGGTGCCGGAACTGCTGGTGGAGCCTCTTCGTTCGGAAGTATTAAAGTATACGGAGGAGGAGGAGGTTCACAAGGAGCTGCATCAGGCGGAGGCGGCGGAGGCGGTGGTGGTCTTTTGGGAATTGGTGCAAATGGCAGCACTTCAAACGCCGGTACTGGTGGCCTTCCCGCAACTGTAATTTCTACGACGAATTACGCATTTGAATCAGGTGGAGCACAGGGAAGCGTTCATTACAATGGAGGCACCGCAGGCGGTGCGATCAACGGCGGCGGAGGCGGCGGAGGCGGCGGCGTATCTAATTGTGATGACGGAGAAGACGGGGGTATTTCGATACGTGGCGGAGGCGGCGGAGGCGGCGGTGATGCAGGCTGTGGTGGCGGTGCAGGTGGAGTGAGCGAAACAGCAGGTTCAGGAGGAACGGGAACTTCGGGGACAGGAGGCGCTGGTTCGATTCCTGCCGGCGGCGGAGGCGGTGGTGGTGTTACAGGCGGTGCCGGAGCATCCGGTGAAGTACGCATCTGGGTTATCTAACGAAATTCGCACGATATGCCCCCGCGCCCCTACACCAACCGCGAACTCGACGAGAAATTCAGCGACCTTAATCGTCGCCTCTTCCACGATGAGGATGTATACTCTCAATGCGGTCGGCTGACGGGCTGTAATCGGGCAGAGGGGCCAGACCCCCTCTGCCCGTCCGCATTTATAGTCTTAATTCGTCTGGGAATTATGCAAAATGCACATTCGTTCGAACGGTATTTAATTGTTTCTAAAGGTCTTCAGCCGATTACGGTAAAAGGATATGTTGGGGCGGCAGATCGCTTCACCAGAGTAGTAGGAGAGAATCCCTCGCACAAACGTGTCGAGGGATTCGTCTTTGAACTCTATACTTCCAATTACTCATATAGTCATAAGCTCAATACCGTGCTCGCCATCGAGCAATACATGGCCTTCATCGAGAATCCGATAAAGCTCGGTCGACAAAAGAAGCCACGGCCGATGGTGAAAGATACGCTTACTGAAGCTGAAGTTACCCGACTCCTCTTCAATACGAGGAATGTGCGCGAGCACGCCATTCTCTGTATCCTCGCCTACTCCGGCATCCGCAACCAAGAGATCTGCAATCTGCGCGTAAAAGACTTCAGTATCCCTGAGAACGTCATACGCATCTATCGCGGGAAGGGAATCAAGGACGGCGTATCAGAAGTCACCCCTGAATGCTCTCGCTCGGTAATGGAATATCTTGCTGCGTTTCCACGCACGGCTGATGATCTGCTCTTTACGACGCTCGTTCGCGGCAATCAACTCTGCACGCAAGATGTTAGAAAGCTCGTAAAGGTGGTGGCAAAAAGGGCGAGAATGACGAAGCGCGTATATCCGCACCTCTTCCGGCACTCTATGACGGCCAATATGATTCTGCGTGGCGCAGATATTGTATCGCTACGCAATCAGTTGCGACACACGCTCCTTGAAACGACTCTCCACTATGCGAATTCAATCGTATTCGTGGAGAGGAACCAGTATCAGAAATTCGCGCCAAGCTATATATAGCGATGTTCCGAATTAAAGCCGTCCGGAAGGACGGCTTTTGGTTTGCGTGATGTCGGAATATTTACGCCCTATAAAAGAGCGATTTCGCTAGACTTAGCGTAATGAGTCAGCCTGCGAATACCTTTCACTTCGGTGGCAAACCAATAAAGCCTGACAGTAGAGATCTTTCCTATCTTCGTACTTTCAAGCCGAAATTAGGCAGCACCGAGCCTATTCCTGATGAGATAAGTGCAGACGCAGGTTTTCCAATACCGGACCAGAACAAGCCTAATCCAGTATTCGGCATTCCTGCGCAACCGTATGGCTGCACCAATTACACGACTTGCTCAGTTTGCTCCGACGAGGATGGCGTGCAATACAACCCTGGCTTTCAGGAGTCTCTGACTGGCGCGAACGCGCGAGGCGGGTACGACATTCGCGATTCACTCCTAACCGCCGTGAATACAGGCGTGCAGGCGCTCGGAGAAAGGTCAGAGGAAGCAGGGAAGCATAAGCGTGCTGCCGTTTTCCGTGTCGGTCGTTATCCTGATTTCTTCGATGGTATTCGTACGGTTATAGCGCATAGCAAGCGACCGGTGTCGGTGGGTACGCCTTGGTTTCCGGAATGGTCTCGGTACGTAGTAAAGGGTGCTATCGCTCCGGACTTCCTCTTCGACGGGAATCCGAACCACTACGGCTGGCACGACTGGGAAATATCCAAAGCAACTCGGTACGACACCCAGGGAAAACTGATCCGTGATGGAGAAGTATTTCTTGTGGGGAAAACGTGGCAGGGAGAAGAGCCATACGATCGAGGGTTGATGTATTTCGATAGAGCAACAATTAACAAGATATTCGAGATACTTTGGTGCGGTATTTTCACGGTAGCAAAAGAGTTCGATGGAGAAGTCGAGACTGTTGGCGAGAAGTATATTTTCTCGCGCAATCTAGGGTATGGAATGTTCGATATGGATGTTGAGGCACTTCAGTTGTCGCTTATCTCCCTCGGGTATTCGATTCCTGACGGGCCGACGACGTATTTCGGGCCGGAGACAAGGGCGGCACTCGAAAAGTTCCAAACAGATTTCGGTATACGCGACGATGGTACTCATTTCGGTCCGCTCACTCGCCAGGCGATGAATATTCTTACCAATCCTGCCCAGAGCCGCGTTGGGGCCACTTCTCTCATTGATTCCATTACTGACGCAGTCGCACGTCTTATCTCCCGCGTATGTGGAAATGGATAGAGAACATCATGCGTCTTCTGGCCGCTTTACTTAAATGGGATATGCAGCAAGAACCTCTTACACCCGAAGTACCTTCCGAACCGGATACGCCTGCGCCGATTGCTCCGGCTCCTGAAGCTGTCCCCGCGCCGGTTGAGAAGCCGAGCGACTACTTGACCACTATCGTTCCCTGGACGAGCAAGAAGGCTAATTTCCATAACGTGCGAGTCATCTGCGACCAGGAAGGCCTGACCCTCGTGCAGAAGAATACGCTCTGCGCTTGCGTCTACCAGGAGTCACGCTTCCTCACCAATCCCACGCCGAACAAGAACAGAGATCCGGAGACGGGAGAAGTGTGGTCGACCGATTACGGCATCGTGCAAGTGAACGACCATTACAACATCGGTCCGGGAATGCCATTCCCGTCCGTGCAATACGTGCTCGATAATCCTGAAGCCTGCGTACGCTGGATGGCGAAACATCTGAAGAGAACCTCCGGACTATCTCTGTGGGCAAGCTGGACGAGCGGCGTATATCGCGAGTGGCTTGCTAAGGATTCGCCTATGTGGGAACTCATGACATACGACTATGAGGATCTCGCTACGTAGGACTCGGAAATGTGCGGGTGTGCACGGACACCTGCACGTTTCCGCGCCTTACGCGGATTTATCCCTTAATCCAATTACATGGCACCAAGTTATATCGCTGCTGCAGTAATGCTTATCGCGGCTATTTTCCCGCACGTTTCCGCAACTGATATTGAGACGACCATCCGCACGATTATCGAGATCGCAGGCTCTATAGTCGTCCTTATCCATCAGCTTTCAAGCGGACAATCTACGCTCTTTGGGGCTACGCCAAGCCGTCGCTGGTAGGCGGACCCGTTCGTGAGCGTCGGGAGAAGAGCTCTCAAGCATATTGAAAGGAGTAGAAATGAGGTATTGCATCAACTGCGGCGCGCCTGGCTTCGGTGAGGAGTGCAGCGCCGGATGCGGCGGACATACCTATCCGCATCCTGAGAATCATGCGCGATGGGCTATGGCACAGCCGAACTTCAAGATGCCGAGGGAGCGCGCGCAGCTTCCCATCCATCCGAGCGACGGGAAATGAGGCGCTATATACTCGTCGGATACGTCGTATTCGTCGTGATGCTCGCCCTCATCGTCCACGTGCTCAAGCACAGGAGGTGAAATATGTCGTATGCACATGTTCTGTGTTACGTGTCGGCAGCGCTGGCCCTGGGGAAGTATGCCCAGATGCTCTGGCGGTCGCTGCCATCCAATACCTATTTCCGTCGAGGAGCCTAAGAATCCGCGGGTCATACCTGAAAAGTATCCTGCGCTCTACGTTCCGAAACGATTCCAATTTCAATAGGAAGGAGGTGATCTCGATCAACTGACCACGCTGCTTATGAGGCGTGGTCTTTGTATCGCTTGACACTTTTTCTATATAGGCGTAAGAAGAAACCGTACTTTACTAGCTAACCGCCGCCGCCCCGTAAAGAGGCGACTGCTACCGGCGGGGCAGCTTGTCGAAGGGCATTATCATACCGGCCAATAGAGCGGTATGATGGCCTTACGCCCGCCTCCGGGAGATCGGAGCGGAAACGGCATAGCGCAGGGATGGCTATTGCGCCTCCAGCCCCGATGTAGCAGTCGGGGCTTTGTGCTTGTATGGATATATACCTGACAGGACTGCGCGAAGAGATGGTGCGTGAAGGACGTTCTTTAGAGACTATCGCAAAGTACGCGAAGGATCTCCGGCGGTATTTCTTTCTTTGCAATATCTCCTCTCCAGAGGAGATAACGATGGATGCAGTAAAGAGATATGTGCTTCGCTTACGCGAAGAGGAGCACTCGACCGGGCATATAGCTAACGTGCTCTGGGCGCTCAAGCGGTTTCTTAAATACCTGAATGAATCTGGTCGCATAGACACCGTATGGCATGTCTCAATCCCGCATGTGGACGCGCCGGACGCGGTAGACTTCATAGAGCGAGACGAACTCAATTTGATTATCGAAGCGCTCGATGCACAAAGCCTAAATGATCTCCGTATGCGCACCTTCATCGAGGTTATGACGAATACTGGCCTGCGACCTTCAGAAGCTTTACGGCTCACGCGCGATGACGTACGCGACCGGAAAGAGATAGAGATAGTTGGCAAGGGAAAGAAGAAGCGGTCAGTGTATTTTAACGACTCGGTACATATATGGGTAGAGAAGTATCTCGAGCAGCGCACGGATGAATTACCGAATCTGTTCGTGGTGCATTCCAAAACAGCTCGACCGGCAAGTCTTCGGTATATGGAGAATCAGTTCAAACAGCTCCTCGCGCGCGCAGGTATCCAGAAGCATTACGTGCTTCACACCATGCGACACAACTACAGCACGAACCTCCTCATCAATGGCTGTCCGATAGAATACGTGGCGGTACTGCTCGGCCATTCAAAGGTGGAAACGACCCGCCGCCATTACATTGCTATCCGTCAAAAGCACGCAAAAGACGCCCATTTCCGCTACTTAGTTCCTGCCATTCAGTCGGCAAGTATGGTATAATCCTGCCAATGCCCGTTCCGAAGAAAGACCTTGAAATGGCTCGTATTACTCAGGAGCTACGCGAACAAGGATATACATATAGAAAGATAGCGTTCATATTGAATCGTTCGCTTAAAACCGTGTATCGGTGGTCTAGATACGAGCTCAATTCTCTATCCACACCCGGTCCTGTACACGTAGGCAAGTAGGAAGTATATTGTACTTAGTCCATCAATGAAGCTTAGGCAGTCCGTGTCTAGCCTACCTCCTCTCCTTATGCTATAGTCTGTAATAGCGGGGTAGAGGAGAGGTACCCCGAAAAACCTCTCCGCGAGATTTTCATACGGGTGCGAATAATTTAGGCAAACACGGCGCAAGCCGTGTTTTTCATTGATGGCATTACTCCTTACGAGATGCCTATGGTCAATTCAGCAAACAAAGTCGAGATGGAATATCTTCCATTCACTCGAGACGACGATCGTGACGAACTGTTCGGCCTTACTGAACGGCAATGGACGCTCATTGTCGTGGTTCTCGGCGTGCTGTTTTTCGCCGTCATTATTGGCGGCTTTATTCCTAGGGCCTGATCGGACTCCGATTCCCGTCTCTTTGGGAAAGAGTACGAAGGGAGGCGGGAATCGGGGGCTGAAACCCTCGAATTACCAATAGCGCCATAAACATGAGCGAAGAAGAAGTCCGTGATGATGCAGCTGAAGTGTCGGAAGAAGAAGTTGAAGAGGCCGACTCGGAAGAACTTGCAGAAGAAGAGGCTGAGTCCTCCGAAGAGGAATAGCACGTTTGGCTTCCCACCCTGCTCCTTTTAGTCGACTCAAGGGGGCAGGAATGGGCAGCAAAAAATTTTGCACCCAAGCCTTCACAGGAAAATCATGGTCAATACTTCCATCAAATCCTATCTGAATGAGATTGCGCCGACACTTGGCGCGCGCCAGATATATGTCCTTGAGGTATTTGAGCAGAATCCGGAGAGGGATTTTACCAACAGTGAACTTGCGCAAGCCCTCGATTGGTCTATCAATCGCGTCACTGGCCGCGTAAAGGAATTACGAGCGATGTATATTCTCGAAGAATCTCGCCGTCGAGTTTGCAAGATAACGGGCCGTGAAGTGCACGCGTGGAGAATGAAAGACGTTCCCGCGATCTCGCCTCGCGCAATCTCGAATCCTCCGACTTTCCACCAGGTACCGAGCGCTTCAGATCGAGGAGGGACGCATACGCTCAAGGAGAGTGCAGGAAGAATGGCGTGCGACTGCCGTGGTTTCTATTATCGCGGCACGTGCTCTCACGTAGAAAAGCTTAGGAACCGCAAACCTGATCCTTCCGAGACAACTAAACCGCTTACGTTATGAGGTTCTGCACAGTCGAAGGCTGTCCTCGAAAACACAGCGCACGCGGATATTGCTTTCGCCATTGGAACGCTGTAGTGCGCGCTGGCTGGGAACCATCGGAACTTCAATCGCGCTCGAGATCCGGATTCGAAGAAGGCGGAGATAAGGACCTTAACGAGAACGAATTCGTGTTGATGAAGGAATATCGAACCCAGCATCGGACGCAACGCGAAATCGCACTTGAATTGGATAAATTGATCGGCGTTATCGCCGAAGCGTGGCAATACAAGACGTATTCGCAATATCAAAAAAGAGTACCTATCGAAGACCTATGAAAACCACCAAAGCAAAGAATGAATTCAAGAAAGGCAAGCACGGTATCGGCTGGGTAGACTCCGACTTCACGGATCTCTACGGAGAGCAGGACGTGAAGCCAGGTACGGTCCTTCCGTTCAAGAAGCTGGAACGCTACATGACCGGCGACGAGATACTGGGCGATAAGGAAGTGTTCCAGGGCGAGTGCGAGCTCGGCGACATCCTTGCCACGCTCGATACGGCGACTGACGAGATGAAAGACGGCTATGCAAACCTCTTCTATGTCAAAGGCTCGTCGCGCGTCGTGGACGTGCACTGGTTCGTCGGCGGGTGGGTCGTGGGCGGCTGGCCTCGCGGGGACGGTTGGCGCGCAGGCCGCCGCGTGTTCTCCCTCGCAACTGATTCTCGGTCCTCGGATTCGGGTACTCGTGACTTGGAACTTGAGACTGCGATAACGAAGGTGAAGGAGGCTGGATACGTAATCTTCAAGCCGGTATGACGACTCCGGCCAAACCGATCACGTTCACTCTCTCCATCCGTGGCACGGCGCTCCTGACCGAATGCCGCGTGTATGAGAACCGGACGCAGATGCGTTTAGCCGCAAAGAAATTCGTGCGCGGCATGTACTCGAACGTTACGCGCGACACTATGGCGTACTGCGAAGGCACGCCGTCGCTCCTGCCGAAGAACCGACTCGCCGTCATCTTCCTGAACCGCCGCGACATGACGCTCGGCATGGTAGCGCACGAGCTCGACCATGCAGCGAACTGTCTCATGGCGCGCAGGGGCATGCGCCTCTTGCCGATCTCCATTGACGAGGCGACGCCGGAGGAGGAGATGCACTGTTCCATTCTCGAAGATCTGCTCAATGCATTCCATAGCAAGTACCGCGTATGACAGAAACGAAGCTCAACTGGAATAACCTGAAGAACTTTCTATGCCCTAAGTGCAGCCAGTCCCTGTATGAGGCTCCATCTGGCGACGTTCGCTGCTCGAGCGATCAGCGAGGGAAAGGCGAATGTCGCTTCCATATGAGCAAGAAGCGATTCGATGAAGTCGTGGGAAGCGTATACAGCAAGACCAAAATATGAAAAGCGAACGCACCAGCCTTATTCCGAACAGCACGCAGGTACCGAACATCCTGATGGATCTCGTCATGCCGCGCTTGCCGTCTCCGGAACATGAGCGGGTGCTTCGCTATATCTGCCGCCGTACGTTCGGCTTCGGCAAGAAGAGCGACCGCATAGGGCTTATGCAATTCGTGCGCGGCATCACCTCCAAGGAAGGCATCCGGCTCGACTATGGCGCCGGAGTCGCGTACAGCACCGCGCGAGGCTGCCTCGACGACCTCGATAGCGCGGGAATCATCCAAAAAGTCTCCAATTCCAACGGGTCCCCGAATGGGTATCGCATCAACCTCGAAATAGACCCCGAGAGGGCGGTAAAACAGTGCCTGGAAGCGTGGAAGGGACGCAATTCGACTCGTAGGTCGCGTGGCAAACAAGCGAACCTCTTCGGCGAAATAAACCCTGCTGGCAATAGCCGACAGGGTGCTGGCCTAGCCAGCAGGGTCCCTGTCGGCCTAGCCAGCAGCCCCCCTGCTGGCAATAGCCGACACCACAAAACAAAGAGAAACAAAGAGAAACAAAGTATAGCGGAAAAGATTTCCGCACCATCCCGTTTCAATGAATTCCTGGGGTGGTACGGGGAGACTGCCGTACGCGCCCGGCATCTCGACATCCCGCTCGTCATCACCGCAGCCGTACGCAGGAACCTCGGCAACTTCCTGAAGAAGCATCAGCCCTCCTGGGAGCTCATGGAGCAGCTCGCCCTCTACTTCCTCGCGAACCACCGCTACAAGAAGTTCAGCCCGGGCATCGAGACCTTCGTCTCGGCCGGAATCATGAACGGGCTTCTCAACGACTCGAGGAACGAGGCGAGCTTCTGGAAGGACGTGAATGCGTACGTGGAGGCCTACCTGCGCAAAGAGGCGCCGCTTACCGGCGAAGCGATACAAGACCAGGTCAAGAAGATGCTCGCCGGTATGAAAGTGCCGGAGGCGGCTTTATAAGTCCATAACCAAATCAGTCATGAATAAACCAACCTGGATAACCACCGCATACAAGAGCACGCAGATCTACTGGGCAAAAACCCAGGGCGAGATCATGAAAATGCTCGAGCAGGTAGGTATCAACCAGACCCGCTTCACCAGTCTTCCTGACCGGTTCGTGCTCGAGTTCATGGCGCAATTCGATGAACGCTCCGTACCGAAGGCTGTGCGCATTATCGTCCCGCTCCGCACGAAACCGAGCGATCCTCCGGAGAAACGCAACAAGGAGCTCAATATCATTCATCGCATCCTTCTGAACCACCTCAAGGCGAAGTTCGTCGCCATAGGCAATGGCCTTACCGAGTTCGAGCAGGAATTCATGTCCCATTTGGTCATCAGCGACAAGAGCGGCCGGAGCACGACGATGGGCGAGGCATTGCTCCCGCAGTATCAGCAGAACCTCGAAGGCGGCGAGATGCCGCAATTCCGCCTCGGAGACGGGGATTAAAAGTAATTTATTCTCGACCATGAAAACCATCCTAAAAGCAGCAGAGCAGCGCATCCCCCTCACCAGCAAGGCGCATACTCCGAAGAAGTACTTCACTAACCGCGAGGGCCTCTACGTCTGGTCCACTTTCGCGAATACCGTGCTTGCCGAAGCGAAGGCGACGAAGTCCGGAAAGAAGTTCGAGCTCGCATCGTTCGACCTCGCGAAGGACGCATATGACGCAGACATCGAGCCAGCTCTTCCGGAAGGCTATATGTTCTCGGAGACCGACGCATGCGCCGCGATCGCCGCTCTCATAGAGAAGCAGGCGAAAGGAGAGAACGGTCCGCTCCTCACGAACGGATACGCGAACCTGTTCTACACCCCGTCGCGCGTCGTTTACGTGTGCTGGGGCGACGGCGAGTGGAGCGTGGACGACTGGCCTCGCGGGGGCGATTGGGACGCAGGCTACCGCGTGTTCTCCCTCGCAACTGATTCTCAGTCCTCGGACTCTGAATCTGGGAACTCGGAACTTGAGACTCTGACAGCTCGCGTCGAAGCTCTCGAGAAGATTATTAAGCACCACAATCTTGGCGTATGAATCCTGATGGAATAATCGACGCGGCAGTATTCACTGATGATGAACTCGACTTCATAAATGAAGTAGCATCTTCAGCCTTCAAGAGAGAAGATCGCCCATATGTGCTCATCGGTATCTGCGGCGCGATTCTGGCAAATATTAAAGCCCAGTCCGAAGGCGTTCTATCGGACAAGGAGCTGATGAAGTGGGTTGAGATGGCCATGAGTGAAGAGAATCTTGACCCTTCAGAAGAAGAACAAGTTTTGTCATGATGATGCAAAAGCGTATAGTCCTCCATAGAGTCTCCGGTGATGCCACGGCTACTTGCTTTGGCATAGGGGCTTCGGAGCGGCGCGTGCCAGAATCCTCTGGATTCGCCCACGGGAGCGTGCGCGCATCGTCTTCTCAAAAACTCTGTCAGTTGGTGTCCGCGTCCGGAGGACTTCTACGGTCCCAGGTACGATTCAGCCCTGAGAGCACTCTACGGGCGGTGGCACGGATGGGCGCGGATACGAACGGAGTCGCGCGTCGTGAACGTGAACTGGAACGACGGCGAGTGGAACGTGAACGACTGGCCTCGCGAGAACGATTGGAACGCAGGCAACCGCGTGTTCTCCCTCGAAAATCACAGGGTTCTCCTATGCGTGTTCGCGCATGGGAGTTTTCTTTTGCAGCCCCTTCTTCCAGCCGCCTATCTGCTTGCACACTTCCTGCACGCCTTCCGAGAGCTGTGCGTACTTCTGGTCGTCGAATAGCCGGAGCTCCCACGCGACCCGCAGCAGGAACTTCAGCGCGTCGGCGCCCACGAGCGCGCGGTCGAGCGTCGGTGTCTTTTCCACAGCGCCCTGGTACGCGGCTATCGAGAGCAGCTCGAGCACGTTCAGGAATCGCGCGTCTATCTTATCGCCCAGCGTATACCTGGACTTCTTAGGAAAATGATCACGATACCCGTACCAGAGCTTATACGTTCCGAGGAGGCGCTCCACGACCGGCAGGGTGGTACTCATGCGTATGACCGTATCACATCGGTACAGAACCTAGTCGCTGCGTGGCGCGAGTTCGTGCGCGGCAAGCGCGGGAAGAAGGACGTGCAGGAGTTTCAGGCGCACCTCATGGACAATATCCTCTCGCTCCATGAGGACTTGCGCTCAGGAGCGTACGAGCATGGATCATACGAGGCGTTCAAGATAGCCGACCCGAAGCCGCGTGACATCCATAAGGCGAGTGTGCGCGATAGGCTGCTGCACCATGCCATCCATCGCGTCCTGTATCCGGCCATAGACCGCACGTTCATCGCCGACTCGTACTCCTGCAGGGAGAAGAAGGGGACGCATCGCGCCATGAACCGGTTCCGCGCCTTCGCATATGCCGAATCGCGGAATCATACGCGTACCTGCTACGTCCTCAAGTGCGACATCCGGAAGTTCTTCGCTTCCGTCCATCACGATACGCTCGTGGAGATCCTGCATAGACGCATACCGGACGAGCTCACGGTCTGCCTGCTCGAAAAGGTGATACGCAGCTTCGGCTCTGAAGGGCGCGGCTTGCCGCTCGGCAATCTCACCTCGCAGCTCCTGGCGAACCTGTACATGAACGAGCTCGACCAGTTCGCGAAGCACCGTCTCAAGGCTCGCCGCTACATCCGCTATGCCGATGATTTCGTCATATTCTCCCGAGACCGCGCGTGGCTCGAGTCGCTCGTGCCTGAGATCTCCTCCTTCCTCGAGAACCGCCTCAAGCTCTACCTCCACCCCGACAAGGTATTCATCCGCACCATTGCGTCAGGAGTGGACTTCCTCGGCTGGGTGCATTTCCCGGACCATCGCGTGCTGCGTTCGGCGAGCAAGCGGCGCATGTTCCGGAACCTGGATGCGGAGCGGTCAGAAGCGCGTATCCAGTCGTATCTCGGCCTGCTTTCGCATGGGAATGCGAGGAAGCTTAGTGCGCTTATCAGCTAACTCTTAAGGTATGCACGAGCAATATGTGACGTATAGCGAAATATCCAAAATAGATTTGTTAGCTCATTTTGCGAGCAAATACGGAGTGAAGAAAAAAGTACTCAGAATCTTCCTTGAAATGTGCGAACGATATGGACCCCTTGGCGTATCGGAATTTATTGCGTCGTTCACGAAAGTCTCTTATCGAGAGGCAGTATACGTCCATCGTTCGGTTGCGCTCCATAACGAATTGCTTCATCTGTTGCGGCACGGCGCGAAGATCAGTGAAGAAGGCGTCCTGTCTAGGATCAGCAAAGGCGATGTGCTGGTAGAGGAGGTGAATGGAGAACGGAGGATACGCGGCGCATATCGCGACCTGGTATTTAGAAGAGCCTAATTCCTATCGAACATGAAATGGACGAATCTCAAATTATTCAGATGCCCTAAGTGCGATAACCGGCTCTCGATTCTCAAGCGTGGGTACGAGTGCCTCCATGTGTCGGAAGGCGAACCTTGCAATTTTTTCGTGACGAAGGACCGGCTCAACGAACTGCTCGAACGCGTGAGAAATGCAAAATCACAACGTAGCGTATGAGAAGCAAGGCAACCGTCATGAGTGAGCGAGTACGTAGGGAGGTAGATACGCCAGAATATTCGCGATGTTCACTCCTCGGAATCCAACCGGAAATCATTGGGTATTGTGCGGGGCGTGTCACGCGAGAGCACGCAATGATAAACGCCGGGCGCAAGATTCAGGAAGCCTGGGCAATCATTCCTCTTTGTGCCCGGCACCACGGGGTGGACCAATACCAGGACGCGCATACCGAGGCGCCGAAAGATATGCGCGTTTGGGTCGCTCTGCATCGAGCAAGTGATGATGAATTGCTCCAGTACACGCGCTCGAACTATCTTCAAGCGCGCGGCAGGCTCAATCAACGATATGGGGCATACGTTCCGCCGCCGATTAAGAATAGCGTCTCGATACATTACTAAATCAAAATCCAATATGAGTACAGACCCAATGCAAGAACTTAATAAGAGATCTCACTTATCCTTTGGCTTTTATGTAGCCTCATGGTCATTCATAGGAATGGGATTCGCGTACATTGTCGCGCATATAGTGGGTACTCACTGTTCATTCTAATCATGCCTAGGACAGGACGGCCGAAAAGAGATACCGGAGAGCTTACCTATGGACAGTGGTACTACCAGAATATACGTAAGTTATCTCCACGCCCCACAAGAAGGAGGAATCCGGACGCTCGCTGCCACTTCTGCTCTGTACGGCTCGCGGGGAAGTTCGGATCTAAGTGGGGACGGGACTATTGCGATGATTGCAGAGACAGCCCAAGGGTGAAGAGATTGATGAATGCCACCTACCAAATGCGTGCTTACTACCGAAGAACAGGGAGAGAAAAGATTATTAAGATGCCTAAGATTTAGCTCATGAACGAATACTTCACGAAGATATTTTACAGAGCAGCCGATGAGATTTCAGAATGGCTTGGGTCCTGCGAAAAGAAAGGATATGGTACTCGCGTAGTCGGATACGCCTCATTCGGAGACGGCGGCTTGTGCGTGACTGTGAAGCGATGGAAACTTGTCGGCTACGTATTTGATTGTGTCATGGAGAATAATTCAGGATTTTCAAAACGTAAAACGATTGACGAAATTCCGGAAGATCCATCTATAAATCTTGGAGAACAAGCATGAACAAACTCAAAATAATATGGTTACTGTTGCTTAGTAAGCGATATGGGATCGTCATATTCGATAGCCAACACCTACCTGTCGAAGGAGACACTATTACCGTAAACAGTCTTACGGCGACGTTCCAAAAACAGGAAACAATCGAGGTCTCCAATGAGAATATTGGAGATGTAATCGCCGAGGCGCATTCAATCATCGCTGACGCAGAGAAGCCTCGTATCCAGAAGTGCATATACAAGGATAAGCGCATGTTCACGCGTGAGCAGGCAGTCGAGGAGCTAAAAACCATAAAGAAACGAAAGAACCTACTGCTCCGTATCTATTGCTGCGAATTTTGTCACATGTGGCATCTTACGCATCATAAAAGGCGTAAGCGATAACAGGATTAATTATGAATCTAGAAGAACTTAAAAAGCTCCACGAGCTCCTGTCTCAATTCGAAGATTTGTTGGCACGCAAGAGCATACCTGCAAACTGGGGAGCGCCAGGCATAGAAGAGATTCGTTACATGCAAGAGTTGATAGAAAGTGAATGCGCGTAGTGTCGGAATATTTTCAGGTTGTAAAATTGCCATTCGTATACCGTATAGTCAATGGCAGCACCGAAAGGCAATAAATACGCGAAAGGGAATAAGGGTGGTCGACCTGCGAAGCTCGATGAATCGAACGTAAGGAAGGTTGCGAAAGAAATGCTCTCCTTTTTCGAAGTGCGATACGACGACTTCAAGGGAAAGATCGAAACATGGATAAATAACGACCTTCGAAAGGGACGGCCAATAGTTGACGTGCCATTTTACGCTGACTTTGCGCGTCAGGTAGGAATCTCATACCGAACGCTTAAGGAATGTGAAGAGAACGGCGACAAAGAGTTTTCGCAGGCGTGGCAGAAATGCAAAGAGATTCAGGGAAGGTACATTGCGCTAGCTGCGCTAAACGGACTATCTAACCACACGTTCTCTATCTTTGTCGCATCGAATCTCACGGACTGGCGCGATAAGAAGCAGCTCACCGGCAAGAACGATGGCCCCGTCGCACTTACCGTAGCGGAAATGGATGATGCAAAGCTCGCAGAACTCGCAGGTGTTGACGGATAATCCGTCAAAGAATGAAGCTCTGGCAGAGCTCGCGAAGCGCGAGCTCGCGCGCCGCCATTTCCAGAACTTCGCGCGGTATGTGTATGAAGGGTATCTCGAGAACTGGCACACTGGCCTTATCTGCGATGTGCTAGAACGGGTTGAGAGCGGAGAGATACGCTTTCTCATTATCGAGGCGCCGCCACGCCATTCTAAATCCATTCACGTATCACAGCTGTTTCCTGCGTATGCTGTCGGGAGAGACGCAGATACGGATGTTATCGTTGGCTCGTATTCCGGCGATCTCGCGACGAGTCATGGTCGTGAGACCAGAAATCTCATAGAAACGCGCAAATACCAGAACGTTTTCAAGACACGACTGGCGGGCGATAGTTCGGCGAAAGGTAAGTGGAACACGAATGGGAAGGGTGCGTATAACGCCGTCGGTGTCGGCGGGTCTGCGACCGGTAAGGGTGCCGACTTTTTCATAATCGATGACCCGTTCAAAGATCGTAGCGAAGCAGATAGCCAAGTGATTCGCGAAGGCGTATGGGCATGGTTCCGTTCAGTCGCTCGTACGCGCCTCACGCCTGCCGGTGCAATGATCGTGATGGGTACGCGTTGGCATGAAGACGATCTCGTTGGCCGCATCACGAAAGAAGAGGACTGGGTAGATTATTTCGATTATCTTAACGGTACACGTGCAAAATGGGTGCGACTGACGCTCAAAGGGGTAGCCGAAAAAGACGAAGAGTATCGCAGGAAAGGAGAAGCCCTCTGGCCTGCACGGTATTCCCTCGAGGAGCTTACTGACATCAGGCGGACGCTCGGTCCATATGAATTCTCTGCCCTCTATCAAGCCAATCCTGTTGATGATGAGAGTAGGGAATTCCAGCAGCGGTGGTTCAGGTACCGTAGCGCTGCAGAAGTCGCCGCTATGAACGTGCGAAGATTCGCAACCATTGACCCAAACCTGAAGAAAGCAGATCAGAGCGACTATTGCGGCGTGTGCCGCAACTACGTGAATGACCAGAATCAATGGAACCTGCGTGCGCAACGGTACCGCGTTAATAGTAAGGAAGTCATTGACCTGGTGTTCATGCTTCACGACGAGGGATTCGAGAAGATCGGTATGGAAGAGGGGGCATTTTCCTATGTAGTCGAGCCGTTCCTCAAGGACGAGATGACGAAGCGCGGCAAATTCCCGAACATTGTGCCGCTTAAGCATAACCAGACGATGAAAGAGACGCGTATACGTGGCTTAATCCCGTGGTATGCGAATGAGCAGGTGTACCACATTCAGGGAGAATGCAGCGAACTGGAGGAAGAAGCTCTCGCATTCCCGAAAGGCACGCATGATGATGTGCTCGATGCTGTGGCATATCAGATACAGATTGCAGAGGCACCAGCTACAGCAACTGCAATCGTCCAACAACAGCGACAGGAACAGCAGAGAGCGAATAATGCCGCTAAACGCCTCGGTATATGAAAAAAACCAAGAAAGAGCCGGTGTGCGTGCAGGACATAAGTCTTACATTCCTGACGATGCCGGTGAGCACCAAATGGTCGAATACGATAAGGAAAATCCACGCGTTGAGCTGCGCGTCTGGCCGCTATGACATGAATGGTAGATTGTCGGAATATTTAGCTCCCCATTCGCACGCATTTTCATACACTTGCGGTAAATGGAGATTCTAGGACTCATCAAGACCGAAGTACAGAAATACCTCTTCGAGAGCGTCGAGACGAACGCTGGAGAGATGTACTCGGAATGGAAACTGAAGAAGCGTATTTATAACTATAAGACTCGCCGCTACCCGACCGGCAAGGTGAATGATGCAGGAGAGATAGAGTACTGGTTCGACGCAATCATGACGCGCGTCAATAACGAGATTAAGAATCTCCGCATTGATTCGAAGTACTTCATGTTCTGGAGCAAGAATCCCATCGGGGATTTTTCAGCCGTTTACATCGCCAATGCCTCGTTGCAGGACTTCATGGAACAGACTGGCCGCGCCGAAGAACTTTCTGAAAGTACGGAAGACTTCTCGGCTGACGGAAACATTCTCTTGCGTAAGACTGATCGTTCGTATGAGAAATGCGACATGATGAATACGTTCCTTACGAACACGCTCGCACGTTCGGTCAATCAGACTGGGATCGTGGAACGTTTCTATCTCACCCAGTCGGAGCTTCGTAAGAAGTCAGGACTCTATAAGAACGTTGATGAGGTGATAAAGAACTGCGGTAACACGACGCTCACGCCGAATCCTGAAGTCGTCTCATCCGCTTCCACAAAGAGCTACCCACTCTATGAGATCTATCGTCGTACTGGCGAGGTAAGCGAGAAGTGCCTATTTGAAGCACAAGGGAAGGATGGTGGCGATGAGGAAAAATTCGTGCTGGCTCGAATCGTTGTGGCTGGTTTAAAGAAAGGAGGCGGCCATAAGAACGAATACGTCCTATTCGCAAGCGAGATTTCCGGAGACATGTCGGAACACTTCAAGGAAGCGCATCGTGGTCCATACAAGGGCAAATGGTGGAGAGAAGGCCTTTACGAGCTCCTATTCGACCACCAGACGGCATATAACGAGCTCACGAACGAGATTATGCGCGCTATCCCATGGGACACGTCTGCCGTATTCCGGTCGTCTGACATACAGACGTTCCAGAACATACGACATGGGCTTACCCGTGGTTCGCTCCTGAAGTCGGCCGATCTTCAGCAGGTACAGGTATCCGCGCGCACCGCAGAAGCACTCAATATGCGAAATACGGTCCTTACCGAGATGGACTCGATAGCGAACTCATATGAGGTTGCTCGTGGCGTGACTCCGGCATCCGGCACTCCGCTCGGTACTACGCAGATGATGAATGACAACGCGAATAAGCTCTTTGACTTTTTGCGCAAAAAGCTCGCCGTACCGTATCGCTATGTCTATCGCGAATTCACGTTGCCAAGTCTCGTTAAGGACTTGCGCGGAAAGGACATTATCCGTCTCACCGGTTCCGCTCAGTTTCTCGATGAATTCCGAAAGCTCGCCGCCGAGTCATGGTTCAACCATAACCTCGCTATCATAGGGCCGCATACGCCGGAAATGCGCGAATCGTTAATACAGGAGAAGATCATTGAATTGCAAGGGAAAGACCCTATTCTCAAGAACAGCAAGGAAATCTGGAAGGAAGTGCTGCCGCGCATCTTCGTGACTATCGTTGGCGAAGCGTATAACACGGCTGAACAGGATACTGTCATGCAGATGGTCAGCCTTGAGACTGACACCACACGCCGGGCATATCTCCTCGACTACATCTATGCGAGCCGCGGCATACCGGTCCCGCCTCCAGTGAGCCAGGTACCCCAGACGCAACAGCAAGGCATGCAGGCACCGAGCGGTGGAGAGGAGTCACACGCTGCCGTGCCTGCGCAAGAAGAAATAGCTTCCGTCTAGATATGGAAGAGAACGGATTTTCCATTCCCAACATGCAAAAGACGGATGCACACCTGGACATGGACGAAGTCGCAACGACAGAGCGCATCCTCGACCGTATGACGAATCCTGATGAGATAGCGAAACGCGAACGGATCAAACAAGAAGAGAAGCGAATTGAAAGCACTAAACGACGTATAGGCGTATGAAGAAAAAGACCCTCAGAAAGATGCAGATGGCGCAGGCCAAGAATACACGCGCTGCTGCCCGCATCGCCGCATCGGAACTGTTCCGTATGGTGAACCCACGCCCTCGATGGTGCCCGTTCTGGGTGTGGAAGCGTCTACTTAACTTAGTCATAAATATCTAAATATGGCGATTGGACAGAAGGAATTTACGAACAAGAAAAAGGAACTCGACGAACTCGCGCAAAGTATAGATCTATGGCTGGCAACGCCAATGGCTCCCGCAAAGAAGGAACGTGTGCTGTTCCTCATCGAAGAACTTCAGAATCGGCTGAACGAGCTTGATGACCGATACCTTGAAACGAAGCTCGCATCGTACAGGGAGATTTACCAGGAAATTAAGAAATTTGAACTATGATCACGCCCGCGCAAGTAGATCGGCTGAAAGGCCTTCCAGAATGGCAAGCTCTCGAAGCGCACCTCCATGACTGCGTAGAGGCGCTTGATAGCTGTTTGCTCATTCCCGATACTGATGACCACGAGAAAGCTGCGCGAGGACGCAAGTATGCAGTGCAGATAATCCTAAAAATATTGGAACCATTCCAGTACGATCCGTCTCCTGTCACTGACCGCCAGAAAGAGTCGCTCAAGAAGCTCGGAATGATTTGATTTGTCGGAATATTTTTGAAGGAATGATGAACGGTTTTTATATAGTTTTTGCATACAAAGCGTAATTAATCATGTATGGCACGAACTACTAAACCAGCAGAAGAGCCGAAGCCTGAAGAGGCTGATGCAGCTCCGTCTGAGGAAACAGCCCCAGTTCTCCCTGGCGAAGGACGCACTCCTGAAGAGGCTGGTGCCGCAGCGACGGCTGATGGCAGTAAGGTTCCCGAAGATACGGAACCAAAGAAAGGCACCGCAACGGAAGCGGTCGTATACGGACGCAATGATGCAGTCGTCCGCACGTACTCCCTAGAAGTGCATGGTAAGGATTTCCAGAGCCTTGCTGAAGAGTTCGTCTCAAGTCGTGCTGGTTTGCGGGTGGAGATTCAGTAGCTACTGAATCGCGGCTGCCCGCATGTACCTTCTCAGATCAATACTGTCCTGTTAACGATCGACACACGCCCCTTTCACTCCTAATCTTGCGGCCTCGTTGAACGGGGATGGAGACTGACGGTTTTCCGCAAGATTACGTCCGTCTCCGCCCCCGTTCCATGAACGGCTTTAGATGCTTAATCCCTACGGGAAAGAAACACTTGTCCTATGGACCCAGAAAACAACAACACTCCCACTCCGGAGGAGATCCAGATGGATCAGGAGGCGCTTGCAGAAGCTAAGGAAGACGAGATCCGTTCATCGTTCGCTTCAGAATTAGGTCTCTCTGAAGATAACGAAGATCACAAGGGGTACCTTGATAAGCTCGTCGCTCGCGAAAAGGAAAGCCGTAAGAAGCTCTCCGGTGCCATCAGCCAGAAAATTAAATGGCGAGATAAGGCAAACGCACCGAAGCCTCAGACTCAGCAGGAAGCTGGAAAGCCTGATGCTGATGAAGGCAAGCAGACGGAAGCACAGATTGCCGCGCGCTTCGATGAAGAGTTTTTGGAGGATTCCGATTACTCTGACGATCTCAAGTCTGAGATTCGTAAGATCGCAAAGCTCAATGGCGTTTCCGCGCGCAAAGCTACCAAAGACTCCTATATCGTTCATTTGATAGAGAAGGAAGCAGCGGAAGCGAAGGCGCAAGAGGCCGCAAACAATGGAGCCGGTTCCGGCAGGGGAGGTAAAGATGGAGGAGACTCCATGCCATCGAAGTTCACTGATCCGAAGTTCATGATTACCGCTGACGGTCAGAAGGAATATAACGAGTGGCTCACTTCCCAGGCATAAGCTAAAGCCATAACCGGCTTCACTAACCAACATTGTCATGATTGATGACAACATGGTGAAGCAAATTTACGCACGAGCGCAGCGTAAATTGTTCGTGAACAATCTTGCACTCTCGCTCGCTAACCGCGAGCCGGGAGATGCGCTCAAAGTGCAGGGTGGTCGCAAGTATCACAAGCCGATTATTGGTTTCTCTCAGATGCAGCAGTACACGCCTCTTACGGCTACTGCCAGTTCCCAGAACGTCGCTACTGAGAACGAGGAGCTCATCGTAGACCGTGCGTCGCATGCGGAGTCTATCCATATCAACATTGATGATACGGAGAAGGCACAGCTTCGCGATCAGGACCTCGAAGCTCGCTACGGCGACGACCTCGGACGTGCGATGAAGGATTCCATTGAGAAGCGCTGGGTAAGCAATATCGTTGGTATCAACACTATCGGTTCTGATTCAGATCCGGTGGATTTCTCCGGGTCAAATATCCTCGATGTCGTCGAGGAAGGCCTCGGACTCGTTGACACTTCTGATGTTGACGACCTGCAGCGTGTTCTCCTTATCGGTCCGCGTGAATACCGTGCAATCGAGCGTGCAACCGCGAGCCGTGAATCGAAGCTTGGCGATGCAACGTTCGTCAACGGATTCCCGGCGCGTCAGTTCATGGATGCGCTCCTCGTGAAGAGCAACAACCTTCCTTGGAAGGCAACTCTCACGATCGGCGCGAATCCGACCGATGGCGATACCGTGACCGTCAATAAGACGACGTTCACGTTCAAGACGTCTCTTGGGACGACTGCAGGCCAGGTGAAGATTGGCGCGAGCGCATCTGCTACGGCAGATAACCTGCTCGCAGCTATCGCAGGCACCGGCACGGTTGGCACGGATTACATCGATCTCGGACTTACCGATAAGATGCATCTCCGTCGTAACCGTCGCGTTGCTGGTACCAACGCCTCGGGCGTGATCTCCTTCACTGGATTCGGTGATGTCGGTACGGCATCCTCCTTCACGTCTACCAGCAACAAGTGGAGCGCGCAGGTGAAGAGCATCTTCTTCACGGCTGTCGGTGCGACTGATCTCGCCCTTCAGCTCGATGATGGTCTTGAGATGTCGCGTCCGAAGCCGATGACCGGTGAAGCCCACTTCACTCGTCTTTCCGGCGTGACGCTCCATAACTCAAAGACGTTTACCGACGGCCAGTACATGACTGTGCCTACCGTTGTGGATGCCTCTGGTTATTAGAATCGTCGTGTTCTCGCCCTGCCCCTTTATGGGGGCGGGCGCGAGGACGGGAACGCCTCGCCTTTAGCACTAAATTACCTTTCTATGTTCACCGGAACCTATCCTGCAGACCGAAAACCGATGGGCTATCGCCAGCTTACGGTTTCCGATTCCGCAATCGGCCTTTCGTCAGCGACCGGCGGTATCCCGCAAGGCGCCACATCAGCGGTGGTTGTGGTCGAAAGCCAGCCGATTCGTGCTCGCGACGATGGAGCAGCCCCGACTTCTTCCGCGGGCATGCCATTCGCAGCGACAAGTCGTATAGAACTGGCTTCTAACGCGCAGATCGACCAATTCAAGGCTATCCGTTCGGGCGATACCGACGCAGTGCTTAATATCAGCTATTACGCGGCTCGTAAGGCGTATTAACGTGGGACCTATGAACGAACTGCCGCAGACAAATCAATTAATGGCACATGCGGCCCTTGCTCTATTTGGCGGTGTCGTTCACGCATTAGTGAAGCACCAGAAGGGTGAGACAAAAGTATGGATGGATATTGTCATCCTGACTATTGTTTCTTCCTTCTCTGGTGTGGTATTCGGTCTCGTGGCACTCATATTCATTTCTCCAGGGTATGCATCGCTTGCATTCACGGCCGCCGGTGGATACCTCGGAGTCGAAGGATTATCAGTCCTTACAGCGCGCTTGCGAGACGTGCTCGTATCAAAGACCAGCATATGATTCTCAAGGACGATGCAAACACCTATAACAGCCTCTATGCGCTCGCGCTTCGGTGGGCGCGCGCGGATAGCGTTAACTTCCCGTTCGAGGACTTCATTCAGTCGCTCAACGTATGGGTGAACAAGATAACGGCTATTGTGCTCCGCAATGACGTTGACTGGAAGTGGCAGGATAAGAACGCTACCGGAACCCTCATTGATTCCATGAAGGATCTTGCAGACGGAACGTCCGAATATCCGCTCTCTACGCCATGGCTGAAGATTGCGCGCGTGCGCATAAAGGATCGTGAAGGCATTTTCTATACGCTCGAGAAACGCGACCGCCGCGCAGTCTCGGATGCTGAACTCATAAGCTCCGAGATCTGCTTCTATTACCTGCTCGGCAACTCTCTTTTCCTTGCTGGCGTTCCCAACTATTCGCAAACAGACGGCATTGAGGTGCAGTTTCAGGCTGGCGCTACCCATTTCACGCCGGATGATGAGGATAAGGAAGTCGGCTTTGACTCTACATTCGAAGAGCTTGGTGCGCTTGGCCCCGCACTCGATTACCTGGAAATAAACGGTCCGGATGAGCAGGCAAAGAAAGTAAGCGACAAAATCGGCATCGAGCCTCGTCGTGGCATCGAAGGTTCAGGACTCCTAAATGCACTTGCGCTCGCATATCAGGAGCGCGACGATGCGCCGCAGAATATCACCCTTGCACGCAGCAATAGGGCTCTAGGACTTCTATGATAAGTATCTTTGAATCAGGCGTTAAAGGACTCGCAGACAGCGCGTTTTCAGGCGTTAAGGGGGCTGTGTACCGCATCGTCGGTGTCGACTTCAGGACGGAGCCAGGGAAGATCAAGGTACAACAGAAACTCACGAAAGTGTCTGCGAGTGTAGTGGATGTGCTCTGCAAATCAAAAGCGGCGCTTTCTGACGGAAAGAAGCTTTGGTTTGGCGACAATAAAATCTTTCTGGATGACGCTGGGATATTCTCTAAGAAACTCACCCTTACGATGCTGGATAGGGACCTTATGTTCTCTACGCCATCTGTTGCGACACTCGGCAACCCGAGCTCTGTTGTGCGCCTGAATGAAGACGGGCGCAAGCTGTATGTATTAAACCAGTCTCTCGCTAAGTTCTATCAGTACTCTCTTTCCGAGCCATATGATCCAAGCACCGCGACTCTGGCAACCACGAAAACTCTCGATGCTGTGTCATTTTGGATACGAAAAGATGCAATCTTTGCGCTCTCATATGATTCAGTTGTCCTGTACCGAATCCAAGATGGAGATATTTCCTCCATGGTTCAGGTAGCGAATTGGGATATTTCAAGTAAAGTCACTGACGCCCAGGACCTTGCGTTTAAGGATGACGGAAGCGGATTGTTCATTCTCGGCCGAGACGGGACGGTACACGAATTTTCGCTGTCAGAGGCGTTCGGAGGCGAATACCCTGTGTTTAGAATGCTCGTCGTAGGCGGTGGCGCATCGGGAGGAGCTACTGCTTCATTCGGTACAACTTCTGGACGTTGGAAGCGTGGGGGCTGCGGGGGTGCAGGCAATGCTGCAGAGTTCTTTAACGAGTCGCTTACGCCTAGCAATACGTATTCGATTACGGTGGGGCAGGGCGCATCTACTACAGCAGCAGGAGATAATCACGGCACGAATGGCGGTGACACGTCCGCATTCGGAAAGACGGCAAAAGGCGGCGGGTATGGAGGCGCCATGATAAGCGATGTGCTCGGAGAGGAAACAGCCGTCAATAGAGGCGGAGACGGCGGCTCGTCTGGCGGCGGCTCGCGCGAAAGTCTAGAGGACGACAATAGCCAGGATCAAGCGTGGGGGAACGCGGGAGCAGTCGTTGGAGGAAGTACTGAAATTGCCGGTGGAACTGTTGGAGATTCCGGCGGCAATACCAGCAATGGCGGTGGTGTCGCGTTGGAAAGCGATATAACTGGAACGTTGGAAACGTATTCACCTGCTCAAACCGCTAGAACAACGTTCGGAAATGGAGCAGATGCTACAAGCGTAGGTCAGGGTGGGCAGGGTGGTAGGAGTGGAGAAAGCGGTGGAAGCGGCAGTATGACGGGAGGAAAGGGCGCTGCTGGAGTTGTTGCTCTGCGATTCAAGACGGCGCTAGTATCCTATTCGCAAACCGGAGGGACCGTGAATACTGTTGATGATGAGACGGTAATTACGTGGACGACATCGGGAACCTTCAGCTATACCGCAGATGTCGCTACGCCGCTGTTTGTAGACACTTTCTCATTTCCCGAAGCAAAAGGGTTCGCAATTGAAGCGGACCGGATGTGCCTAGTAGGAGATGACAAGGTTCGCCAATACACTTTTACAGATTATGACCTGGAAAGCGCGGAGCTCCACGATAATTCCCTGTACACGGGCGACTTCCAAAATACGGCATCAGCCAGGAGTCTCTTCCTGACCGACAAGTACGGTTATCTCGGAATCGAGACAGGTACGGATACGGATTCTCCATCCGTCATGCGTTATGAATTCGTCGACGGAGGGAGCACAGATATTCTTTCAGCAGAAGTATTTTCGCCTAACGTAGAGACGCTTGCAAAGTCAGATACATTGTTCGACTCCGTTGGAGTCACTGAACATATCGGAAGCGGAACTACATCTATCTTTCCAGATTCTGGAGAGACGAGCTTAAGTAATATCGCCGGAGACGACGATATGTTCGTCGACTCGTCGGTATTCACTAACACTCCCGCCTATGCGCGTGCATGGGATACGGGTCACCATACATCGACAGTGCGCGGCCGCTTGACTTCAAAAGCTGGAGACAATATCACAATTGATATACAAGATTATCCGGATATTGGCCAGAACGGTATAGCTCTAGACGCCGTTGCGGAAGACTCGCTTATCCTCTCTGACGCGATTGCCGTCACGTCCGGATATGACGGACGCGATACCGCGACGCAGCCATTCGTGCTCCCTCACGATACGGAAATGGACGCTGTCGAGGTCAAGTTCCGAGAGGGTATGGGGCTCAATGGCGGTTATTCTCTCACGTTGGAAGTAAAAGACGATGCCGGCACGGTCATGGCAACAAGCACGGTAGCTATAGCCGAGGGGGATATTGGCTATTCAGAGACGATGGTTCGATTCACTTTCACAGCCTTTACCGTGCGCGCCGGGATTAAGTACTCCGTGAATGTAAGCGTTAATGATCTCGCCTCACTCAATTGGAACAGGCAACAGAACCGGTATGTGGTGACTCCGGTACGCAGCCGGTCTGTCTCGGCTATAAATGCGATAACGGCTGGAGATTTTGAGGTCGAACTTCAAATGCGACTCCTGAACACATCCGTTTCTGAAGCGGAGAGCGAGACGAATCCCGAAGAGCGTGTGTATTTCACGACTGAGAAGATGCTCTTTTACATCAAGGCTGCCGATGTGGTTGGGGACTGGAGCGGGAAGATCGTCAGCGTCGGAGCATTCAAGAACGGGAATGCGGCATACCACCCTCTAGCAAGGCAGAACCTCTCTTTATTCATCGGCGATGGGAAGGTGATTGCTGAGGTGGACGTGAGCGGTGTATTTACCCGCGAGACGAACCTGAATGTAGAGGGATCAGAGATCATTACCGCGCTCCGGCCATTCGATACAGATCTTCTTATCGGCACCATGATTGCCAATTATGGCCGCGTTCTCCGTTGGGATACGCAGTCGGATAGCTGGAGCGCTCAGGATGAAGTCTTCGAAAAAGGCGGCGTGACCGCTTTCTTGCCGGACGATAATTACGTATATGTGTTCGCTGGGGAGAAGGGAACGATGTATTTCTATAATGGCTCGGAGAACGAGGTCTCACAGCGCATTCCTGGCGCGAATAGGGGAAAGGTACGAGTGAACCACAACGCTATAGGATTCCTCAATAATATCCCGCTATTCGGCCTCACAAACGTCTCTGGCGACCCCATCCCACAGGGTATCTATGGTTTCGGCAAGTACTCTCCCGGCTACACAGTAGCCATGTCGCTCGATTTCCCAATTCCAAGCGATGTCTTCACGGGGGTGAGTATCGGCGCGATTCATGTGGATGGCGACGATATGTGGGCTTCTTATCAGGATAGCTCCGACGTTGGCATTGCGAAGCTCGACTATACGGCAAAGTATGCCGGTGCATACATTGAGACCATGCAGCTGACTGCAGCGGATGTGCGGCACCAGCTTAAAACACTGGCTGACGTGCTGGTTCCGTTTTTCTCTCTTCCGGAGAGCGCAGGCATCACTCTTGGGGTGAAGAAGGTATATGAGGAGAATTACGCGACTATGGATGTCCGTACCGACTCGATGCGCAAGCTGGTTTCGCTTAAGACCCCATCCGTAAAGGATATGGCGAACCCTCAACTACGAATTGGCTTGACGGTGAGCGAGAATCAGGGACCGGAAATAGAGGATGTCTTATTCGATATTGCCCCGATAGGAAAGAAATAACGTATGGAAATAAAGCGCAAGAATCCAAGTACGACTCGCGAGACTCGAAGGCGCGGTAGCGGATTTGATCCGCTCGCCCATGTCTTCAGGGACGTGCGCGAGTTTCTGTTCCAGAACAGCTTTTCAATCCGGAATCGTCCTGGAAAAAAGATAGATCCGGCACGGAAATTGATAACCGGTCTCGTGAATGTGAAGAATGCAGCCGAGATGTTCTTCAGAGACGCATCCGTTGACGGGATAAATAGCATTACTATCGGCCGCGAGGGCGACGGTAATTCCCGAAATACGCATCTCATAGACCTTGAGGCAGACTCGCGCACCGAGATAGGCACAAAAGAGGGCTACGTGAACGGTGTCATCCGCATGCGTGTCTCGCGAAATGGCAGCGACGATGAGAACCGGTCAGGCGTGTACGTGATGGATGCTGCAACAGAAACGGACGGCGGCGAAGGCACTATCTTTCATGCGGTTGCATATGGTCCCGAGGGAGAAGTGCGCCTCTCCTATATGGAAGACAAAGATGATGATATACGGAACGGTACGCTTTTCGATATTTATATATCGAAAAGCGGCATCAGTATCTACGGGCTTCCGACTAGCGCGCCAGCAGGAAGCAATCACCTATATAACAGCGGCGGAACGCTGAAGATCACCTGATATGGCTTATTGCGCAATGAGAATCGCCTTGAGTTCGTTAATCTCATCGGTGGTGAGATCCCGCTTGTTCAGCGTATGTACGAATTTCTGGAGCTCCTTTACGGCTTCCCTTATTTGCTTCTGTTGCGTTTTGCGTGCAGCTTTTATCTCCTTGCTCGAGAGCGTCGTGGTCGCTGTCACATTCGAGATAAGGCTGCCGAACAGGGGCTTGATGGTGGTGCTTGCATCTGTGTTCAGCGTACCTTTTGCGCTGAAGTATGCATACGCCTGCTCTTGCGCCTTTGCCTCCGTCATTATTGCCGGATTGCCATGGAGCACAAGACAGCTTAGGCCCTGCACTTCTTCGAATTTCTCAGAGAATATCCAGCATGACTGGTTCGGAGTCGCAGCATGTGCCGGAGCCGCAACGAAAAGCACTGCAAACAAAATCGGGATGATTGCGAGGTTCTTTTTCATATCTCATCAATACCACTCATGCCAGCATTGGTCAATGCCGAGTCTGAGCATGTCGGAATTAAAAACGCTGAATTGGGCACTAAATTAGTACTATTTAAGCAATCCATGGCTACTTTTTCTTACGCAACTCGCACAGGTCAATTGAAGAATTTCGAGGCCACCGACCAGGATGCTGCACTCGGCATGCTTAAGGGATTTTCCGATGCAGACCCAAAGAGCGGGGTCATGGCCTCTCAAACGAAGAAGCAAACACCATCAAAGCCATCAGTTCCTGCAGCTATACCGGCTCAGGCGCCGATAACAGATAGTAGTGGCGCCATAGACGCAACAAAGCTATCAGGAGCAGGTTCCGTCTCCATGCCACAACCAACAGCGCCAGCAGCTCAGGAATCCTTCCAGACAGGCGTACAGTCCTCTGTGGACTCTGCAGAAGCCAATCTGAACACTTCTCTTGCAAAGCAACGAGATGAAGGTTTGGAGCGTCAGGATGAGCTGAATACGAAGCTAGAGGGAATAATGAAGGAGAGCGATCCGGCAAAGCGCGAAACAAGCGCGCAAGAGGGTCGAATCATGCAAAACCAATTGGACGCTGCGGAAGACGCTTCAGCGACGCTCGAAGAGGATTTCAATACGCGCCGCAGCACGGTAGATGAGCTAAAGAAACTGCTCACGCAAGGCAATCAGCTTATAGAACGAGCTAAAAGCCAGCCCATCGCCCTCAGTGTGCTTGATAAGAGTATCTCCCAGACGACACAGGATGTTCAGGCGCGCGCGGGTGTTCTCCAAGCCGTCCTTACCGGACTTGACGGCAATATCTCCGAAGCGCATTCAATCATCAATAATGCGCAATCAGCCGTATCTGCGAGCTGGCAGGACACGCTTACGTATAACGAGGCGTACATGAACCTGGTGCAGACGGGCGAGCTCGCGAAGAATAAAATTTACGAAGACTACGCATCTTCAGAGGTATCGCTTGCGAAGGATAAGCTCGACAACATTCAAGCGACTAGTGACTACCTCAAGAAGCTCATGGTCACTCCGGACGATGCAAAATTCATGGCTCGCGCGGGAGTTTCGCTGAACGATACGGTCGACGAGATCAATGAAAAAATGGCCGCGCAAAGTCAGCGCGACGAGATTAACGACACGATAAACGACCTTTCGAAGGATGGATATAAATATGTCCCATACGCAGAAGGACGTACAGATGTCGTATCGCTTAAGGTAGGCGATGAGACACTTTACTTCACGCCGCCTTCCACTGAACTCTCTGTGGAGAACGTGGGAGGATTCCAGGTGTTGCGAGACGCGACCGGTAAGGTCATATCCTCCAAAGCGCCGAGCTCGAGCGGCGGTGCGGGTGATTTTGACGCATATACGGACACGGAGCGCCGCACCATCACTCGTGCAAACCTGCAGGGCGCTTCTGCACAGACGCAGGCTGCCTTCCTTTCCACTCCGCCGTCATTCCAGGACGCCTTCATACGAAATGGTACCGGCCAGCAATACCCGAATCCAACTCCAGAGAATATCGTGAACTCACTTGCAGAGTGGGAGAAAGAACAGAATAGCGATGATGATTCCGATATTAATGCACTCGTGACACAGCTCCGCGGGAGCTAATGCTTCCGTTATGGCTTCATTCTTCGACACGCTTAAGGCAGACGCAAAGAAGGTGCTGACACCGATCGCGGATAGGTTGCGAATTCAATTTGGTCTTAGTTCAGACGAACACCAGAAGGAAACGCCGGCTCCAACTCCAAAGACAATCGCCACTACCTCGACACCATTAGCGGATTCGCTCGCAACACGTTTTAATATTGCCCCACCATCGAAACAGAATTCACGCGCATCTTTTGAGCAGCAAGCCGAAGAGCGACAATCGCAATTCGAGGAGACTGCGTCTCCATTCATTAAGAATCTCTTTGGTACAGGCGGGGATATTCTTCGAAAAATGGGAGGTGCGGGTGATTCTTTTCTCAATACAAATGCGAAAAATATTGCAGATTTCGCTTCTGGAAAACTCACTCTTCAACCTAGCGACTGGGTCTCAGGCCTCGAGAAAACGGTCGCAGGTCCGTTTAAGCTCACAGGTTCCCTCTCGCAAGCCTTCAATGAAGGCGTGCTTCGCATTGGCACATCGATTGCGGATGCGTCACTTCCTGGATATAAAGAGCAACACAAGGAGGCGGGACCTTCTCCGTTGCTGGCAAGCATTACTGGTGTATCGGAAGAAGACCAAGGTAAAGCAGACACCTATCAGCAAATTTTTAAGGCCGCCAACGTATGGGCTCTAGATAAAAGTGCGACTCCGAATGGAGCGAAGGCATTTGCCGGATTTGCCGTGCTCGGGACCATATTAGGGGACGAGCCTGGTGTCGGAGGCGCGCTTGGCGCAGGAGAAAAAGCAGTATTCAAGATGTCGAAAGACGCGCTTGCGGAAGCTGCAAAAGAGGGAACAGACGAGGGCGTGCAGGCCCTGCTCAAACGAGAGAATCCGACTCTCTCTGATTCAGCTATTCAATTCCTCACTCCTCTATATCGCGATGCACGTACTCCGGAAGAAGCCGAACAGATTACGAAATTCGTGAAAGGTGCTCAGCAGACAGCTGCCGAGAATGCCAACAAGAAATCCATCATTGAGGCTGGGAAGCAGGGATATGAGCCGCTAAGAGATCTCATGCCGGAAGAGATCGATACGCATCTCGCAAATCTTGATACTCCCGAGATCAAAGAAGCGCGCGCATTGACGGCTAAGGGTACGCCAACACAAGAGATAAATACTGAAGAAAGAAACGTTTTGCGTGATGCTATCGTGAGGGAGACGTATGGCGATGGGGCAGCGAAGCAGGGGAAGCGACTTGACCTTGTTATTGGTGCACCTGCTTCCGGCAAATCAACGATCGTCGAAGATCTCGCACGTGAACATGGCTCAATCGTGCCTGATGCAGATGCGATAAAAAAGATGCTCCCGGAATATGGAATTAAGGGTGAAGGTTCACAGCTCGTACATGCTGAGTCTACACGTCTTGCCGCCGAAGTGCGGAAGATAGCACGTGAGAAGGGGGACAATACAATACTTCAAATGGTTGGCGGCGATCCAGAGCAGGTTGCGAAGAGTATAAAGGCCTATCATGATGCCGGATACGATATACATCTCCATCACGTCGAGCTCGCACCAGAAAAAGCGGCTGCGCGAGCCGTCGATCGCTTCAAGAAGGGTGGTCATTTCATTGACCCTGCCTATATCCTGCGGGAGGTAGGCATAAAACCATCAAAGGCATATGATATACTCAAAAATGATGAAAGACTCGCAAGCTACCAAAAACTCTCAAACGATGTCGAACGAGGAGCTGCGCCGCGCCGGATTGAAAGCGGCGGGAGAAGCATACCTAAAGAATCCGAACGACACGGATTCAATGATGATAGCGGCGGACGAAGCCCTACGGGAGCAGCCGAAAACAGAGCAATCTCGCCAAATCTCGTAAAGACTCTTGGTTCTGCTAAGGACCCGTACGAGGTACTGAACATCTTAAAGAATGAGTTTCCGAATTTGCCTGACAAGGTGATTGACCGAATGGTTAGTCGCTTCGTACGAACAAAACGCATCGAAACGGTAGAAAGCCTAATTCGCTCTGGCAGGGACCTAGACGCGCGCTTCAAACAAGGCGAGATAATCGCTGCAGGCAAGTCTTCTGTACAGGCTGGTGAAAAAGGCCTGGCGCAGTCTGCCAAAGAGGTATTGGACGAGACGCTTAATCCCGTCGTGCGCAAAATGATGCGCCAAGACGAGAAGATACGACTCATCACGACCATAAAGAATCGTTTCGAGAAGCCGGAGGAAGCTGTCGCTGCAGCAGCCGAATACGATCGTATCTGGGACGACGTTAACCAGAAGATTGTCGACCAGTATGAGAACCTTTCCCTACAGAAGTCATTCCTTGAAGATGCGCTTTCGTCGGATGACGAAGGCATTGCTTCCGTATTCAAGAAGCTTTTTATGGGGCCAAATAAGAAGAATGCTGCCGATGACTCTGTCATGGAGCTTCAGGAAATTCACGGGCGCGCGGTACGGCACAAGAAGGCTATCGAGAATTACCGGCGTACAGGTGCATCAGGGGACAAGCTCTATCCTGGGAACCCCGGCAAGCTCACGAAGACAGAAGAATATGCAGTCGAATTAGATAAGTATCTTCAAGACTCTGGTATTGAAGGCGGCGATTTTAGTGAAGCACAGGAGCGCATAGAGCGTTATGCGGCGATGCGAACAGAGGTGGATAATATCAAGGAACAGCTCAAAGAGCTTAAGCCGCGTGTTCGCGAGGCGCGTATCCTGCAGGAGGGTCTCGCTGATATTGCGATTGTGCCAAAGCAGCACGTCCAAGCGATTGACCGCATCGTGAATGCGGCAAATTTCCGCGATTACTTTAAAGATATTTCCGGATTCGCAGGGCAGGCACGTGACATCTATCGCAATTTTGAACGGTTTTTCGGCGAAAAATATGCGGAAGTTAAGAAAGCTGTACTCGATCCGTTCGACGAAGCCAAGGGTCACTTCGTAGATCTCAATAAAGATCTGGCTGACAATCTGGATGATGAGGTGGTCAAGAAATTCGGCTTTCGTCGCGGCTCCAAAGAATCTGCTGCCATTCAACGGTACGGTGATACGGATCTTCCGGATGGTCTGCGCATGTCGCGTGACGATCTGGTAAACGAATTTGGCAAAGAGAAAGCAGCTAATATCATCGCGGCAGACAAGTTCTTCCGAGAGACGTACGACCGGCTTATTGACGAGCTGAATGCTGTACGAAAGAAAATATACCCGAACACGCCAGGGAAGCTCATCGCGAAGCGCGCGAATTATTACCGTCACTTCACGGACCTCACTGAATCCTGGGGAGATGCCTTGCGCGAGTTCTTCGATACGCCATCCGGCATTGACCCTAACCTTGTCGGGCTCTCTGAATTCACGAAAGCAAAATCCAGATTCCTTCCGTTCGCAGAAAAACGTGAAGGACAGGCGACGAAGCTTGATGCAATCGGCGGTTTTGTGGATTATATCCCGGCATTTGCATACGCAAAGGAAATTGAACCTACCATATCGACATTCCGGTATCTCCGGAGCAAGCTTGCGGGGATCTCACCGAAAGCAGGCGAGGAATTGGAGCTACCGAACGGAAAGAAATTCAGGAGCAAAGGAGCCGAGTCCTTCCTCGGATTCCTTGATGACTTCGCGCGTGACCTGACGGGCAACACAAACCCGATGGACCGCTGGACACAGCGCGTAGTCGGCCGTCGCACTATTCGAGCCGCGCGATTCGTTAATAATCGCATGAAAGCGAATAGTATAACTACGTTCAGTTCTGCACTCGCGCAGGTATTTAACGTTCCTGCGGGTATCGCCGATACGAAGCTGTACGCCGCGAAAGGATTAAAACGCTCGTTCGGAGGTTTGGTCGTTGAGAATGAACCGTTGACGCAATCAATCTTTCTAAAAGAGCGTTTTGCCCAATCTGCCTCCGAGCGATTCCCGTTTCAATTTAAAAATCGTCCTGTAAAAGCAACGGGAGATCTGCTTAAAAAGCAGGCAAGCTGGGTGCTGCGCGCCATGGATATGGCAGGTACAAAATTCATATGGAACTCTGAGTATGAAAAAGCTCTTGCGCTCAAAACAAAGGGAGAAATCGAAGATGCAGTCAAGTATGCAGACGACAAGACTCGCAAAATGGTCGCTGGGCGCGGTATCGGTGAAGTACCACTCGGTCAAAAAGCACTCACGGCACAATTCGTCTTCCCATTTACACTCGAGGTAGGAAACGCATGGTGGATCATGAAAGATTGGGTTGACGAGAGAGATGCTGGGGCTCTCATGACATTCTTTGTCGCAAACTATGCGATGAATGAGATTGCCGAACAAGTACGGGGTTCACGCGTAGCAATCGATCCAATTAACTCTTTGATAGAGGGGAGTATCGCCCTATCGAATGAATGGGAAGAAGGAGACTATGCTCGCGGTGCTGTAAAGTTGCTCGGTCGGCAAGCTGGCGAGATTCTTGCGAATATTCCATTGGGGCAACAAGCGGCCGCAATAGTGCCAGATTCAGGAGTCCAGAAGATAACTCAATACCTTACCGGAGCGCCGATGGATAAACAGGAGGTGTTCGGTAATTCGATGATTTCTGGCCGATTCGGGACGCCACTCATCGTGAGCGGTCTTGAAGACGCCGTATATCGCCTCCTTCCGCCCGTGGGCGGCATACAGTTAAAGAAGACTTACCAGGGTCTAATGTCGCTCTTGCATGGCGTAGCTGAAGATTCTAAAGGACGTGTATCGTTTGCAGTCTCGCACTCGCCACAAAATATTGCGCGCGCTCTTGCGTTCGGTGCGGACGCAACAAGCGAAGCGCGAAAGCACTTTGAGGGCAGCGATAATCTCTTCGAGCGTATAGACCGACAAGCTGCGGATACGTTCGTACGTAAAGCTACAGCAGAGAAGGATTGGACGGAAATAAAGAAATTAGCGGCCGATGGCCGTGGCGACGAGGCTGCAGATGAACTCACGGAAATTGCGGCGAAAGACCCGCTGGAAGCGAAAGCTATCATGGAGATAGCGAAAGATGAGAAATTGGGGCTCACCTCCAATGACAGACTTGTAAAGATGCTAAATGTGCAGAACGGAGAACGCGCCAAATATATCGTTGAGCAATTAAAAGATATGAAGACTGGGGATGAGAAGGCAGATTATATAGAAGATCTTGCTGCGAAAAAGCTCATCAACAAAGAGGTAATCAATCAGATCTCGCTCTTACTCGGTTCCATAAATTAGATGTTTAAGTTGCGCTATCGAGTAGTCGTGTTCTGACAGGTTTAAACAGGAGTTATAACCTGAATTTCTGCCGATCATATAAATCATAAAAACAGCGGTTAGCAGCACAAGTAGGTAGAACCAGTTCACGCGATTGTTCTCGTGTTCTTTCATATACCAGCTATACAATGCTTCCTCGGAATACACAATAAGGCGACGAGATAGCCAATATGTCGGAATATTTCGAAGGTTAAAATTCCCTTATTTTATATAGTTTTTGCATGATTGCGTCTACGCGAAAGCGACTCACTCCGGAAAGGCGAGAAGCTATCGAGAAACAGCTTCAGGGGCGGTTTACACGTCCCATTCGCTCTGGCATGTCCTTGCGACTTCTTCGCGGCGAAGAAGTCGAGGAACAGATAAAAGGATCAGTTGCAGAATTTGCAACGCGAACGGAGAAGGAGCTCACGACGAAACGAGAAGCTATCGAGAAACAGCTTCAGGGGCGGTTTAATGCCGTGCTCGAATATCTCCAAGGCTACGCAGCGCGCCTCATTTCAGACGCAGTTAGCCAAATTCCCACTCCGAAGGACGGCCATACGCCTACATCAGAGGAGATTGGCGCGATGGTCGCTCCGATCATGGAAGGTGTCCGCACCGATCTCGATGCCCGTCTGAGCAGGATAGAGCAGGCACTCACCACTCCCGCATCCGAACTCCCGCAGGATCTCAAAGGACTCGAAGAAATGATAAAAGGCTTCGTATCAAAGCATGCTTCCAGTTACTACGGAGGAGGCAGTCCCGGCTACTTCTTCGACATCCTAGACGCACCGAATAAGGCAAAAGGACTCGGTGCCGCATACAAGGGCAGTGAGAATAAGGTTCTAAAGGTGTCTGCGGATGGAAAACAGCTCGTATGGGCTGATGAAACGACAGCAGGAGGACTCACGCCGCTTGCTGCACAGGAGGACCCGGACGGCTCACGTACTTCGTTCACGTTCGATGCGCCGCCAATTATTATCGCAACCGAGTTCGGTTTCTTCATTGAGGATGCGGCCAATGGGTTCACTCTCAATGGGAATGTGGCGACATTGCCAATGGCGCCAAGCAATTTTGTAAAAGGATTCAAATAAGCCTATGAAAAAGATACTTCCATTCTTGCTTGCTTTCATCCTCGGATTGTTCTTCGCCACAACGCATGTGGCAGGCGCAGTCTCTACACAATGGGACTTCACTGGAACGGTATTGCGCCCGTTCTCGAATATGTGGTCTGCACCTATTCAAGTGCCATATGTCGTTGCGACGTCAACAACTGCGACTTCAACATTCCCTATAGCTTCTGTAGATACGTTTTGCTTTTCAACGGATTGCCGTACCGCTTGGCCATCGGATTACACGGATGCCCAGGCAGATGCCCGTATAGCGCTGCAGCGTGGCGTGGCGGGCGGCCTGGCCCCGCTCGACGACGATGGCTTCGTCCCCTCGCTCAACCTACCTCCTCTTGCTGTCACGCAATATCTCGGCAATTTCACCAATACCACCACAGCCCTTGATGATAGCGACGTGCAGGCAGCCCAGCGCGGCGACTTCTTCACCGTCTCGACCGGCGGCGGGCAGAGCTACATCATCACGAGTGACGACCCGACCGACACCGGCGACATCGTGAAGCTCTCAACCCCGACCGATAACGTGCTTTCGGTCAACGGGCAGAGCGGCACCGTGCTGCTCGATACCGACGACATCAGCCAGGGCACGACGAACCTATGGAGCCAATGGGCGACCGGCAGCGGCAGTATCAGCTACACCGCTGGCAATGTAGGTGTTGGCACGACATCACCGAGCGCGAAGTTGGATGTGAATGGAAACATACAAGGTAATCTACTTACATTAAATGGTGTAAATCCCCAAGTAGTAGTAGATACCTCCGACGGTTCAGAT
>Ga0164242_10000757_pt1 | contig 38783 bp, 38 predicted proteins | sample OricomgcompostMG_FD_108783 | JGI IMG/M metagenome (GOLD analysis project Ga0164242, IMG submission 108783) | Miracle-Growth compost microbial communities from Emeryville, California, USA - Original compost - Miracle growth compost (MG) ... | reverse complement strand
CACCCGGTCCTCCGTGCTGGTAAGGCTGAGCCACGGCCATATCCGCATCGGCACTTTCCAGAGGCTCGCCTATGAGGGCGACGCCGAGAACATGACTCGGCTGGTTGGCTACGTGCTGCGCCATTTCTACGGCGAGAGCGCTGGCGGCGATGCCCCGGCTCGCCTGCTCAATCACGTCGTGGCACGCGGTGCGCGGCTGGCGGCAAGCTACATGGCCGCGGGCTTCGTTCATGGAGTGCTCAATTCGGACAATATCAATGTGACCGGCGAAAGCTTCGATTACGGTCCATGGCGGTTTGCGCCGAGCTGGGACCCCGCCTTTACCGCGGCCTATTTCGACCACAGCGGACTCTACGCATTCGGACGGCAGCCCGAGGCAATCCATTGGGACACCGCGCAATTGGCAGTGTCGCTCAGGCTGCTGAGCGAGGCCGAGCCGCTGATCGCGGTCCTGGAAACCTTCGGCGAGCTTTATCAGCGGGCCGTGGCCGAGGCGATTGTGTGGCGGCTCGGCGTGCGCCCTCGCGATCCCGAGAGCGATCGCTCGTTGGTTCGGGCGGTCGAGCGAGCACTACGAGGCACGGCCAGCTCGATCGATCGGTTTTTCTTCGATGCGTTCGGCGGGCAGATGCCGGCAGGGTCGCCATATGACGGTGAAGCATGGACCGAAGTGCGCGCTGCGCTCGCAGCTTATGAATCGCGTTCCAGTCGCGATCATCGCTACTGGCATGGCCCCGGGCCATGCTCGATGCTTATCGACGAAGTCGAAGCGATCTGGGCGTCCATCGCCGAAAACGACGACTGGTCGCGCTTCGAGGACAAGATCATCGCGGTGCGGGAAATGAGCGAGGCTTTGAAATGATCTGTTTGCGCTCACCCGAGCGTCCATTGGCGCAGCGCGAACCGAGACCAGGCGTTCTAGAGCGGGTGTGGAAAGCCCTGAAAATTTCGGGCAAGAGCGGCCCACGGGAAGGATTTACATGAGCCTGACTGAAATCGTCTCGACCGAACCGGCCACCGGCGCAGCGCTGTGGCGCGGCGCGATCAGCGACGTGGACGCCGAAGTCGCGCGCGCCCGCGACAGCTGGGCGGGCTGGGCAGCGCAGCCGCTCGCCAACCGGGCCGAGGCGCTGCGCCGTTTCGCCAATGTCGTGCGCAGCCGCGCCGACGCCTTCGCCGACACGATCGCACGCGAGACCGGCAAGCCGCTGTGGGAAGCGCGCACCGAGGTCGACACCGTGATCGCCAAGGTCGACATTTCGATCAAGGCCTATGCCGAGCGCACGCCGCAGCGCCGGCTCGAGGGACAGGCAGGCGGTCGTATGGCGCTTCGGCACAAGCCGCACGGCGTGCTCGCAGTGCTGGGGCCATATAATTTTCCGGCGCATCTGCCCAACGGGCACATCGTTCCGGCGCTGCTTGCCGGCAATGCCGTGGTGTTCAAGCCTTCCGAGAAAACCCCCGCCTCGGGCGCCTTCCTGGTCGATTGCTTCCGCGCCTCGGGATTTCCGGAAGACTGCGTCCGCCTCGTGATCGGCGGGCCGGCGGAGGGAAAGGCGCTCGCCGGGCACGATAGAATCGACGGCCTTCTGTTTACGGGTTCGGCGCGCACGGGCATCGCGCTCAACCGCCAGTTCGCCGACCGGCCCGAGAAGATCCTTGCCCTCGAAATGGGCGGCAACAACCCGATTATCGCGTGGGAATCTCCCGACCTTCATTCAACCGCCGTACTGATTGTCCAATCAGCGTTCACCACCGCTGGTCAGCGCTGCACCGCGGCACGACGTCTGATTGTTGAAGAGGCCAGATGCCAGCCGTTGCTCGATGAGCTCGTCAAGCTGACCGGCCGAATAATCGTCGGCGAACCGCACGCCGACCCGGCACCGTTCATGGGCTGCGTGATCGACAATGAGGCCGCCGACCAGCTCACCGAAAGCTTCGTCACGTTGATGTCGCACGGTGGCCGGCCGCTTCGACACGTGGAGCGGCCGGTTGATGACCGTCCGTTTCTGACGCCAGGGCTGATCGATGTAACCGACGTGGCCGATCGACCGGACATCGAACTGTTCGGTCCGATCCTCCAGATCGTCCGAGTGCCCGATTTCGAGGCCGCGATCGCCGAGGCGAACAACACCCGCTACGGCCTGTCGGCCTCGCTGCTAAGCCAGGACCCTCAGCTTTACGACAAATTCTGGGCCAATGCGCGGGCCGGGATCGTCAACTGGAACCGGCCGACCAACGGCGCTTCATCAGCAGCGCCTTTCGGCGGCATCGGCTGGTCAGGCAACCACCGGCCAAGCGCATATTACGCTGCCGACTATTGCGCCTACCCGGTGGTTTCGAGCGAAGCCGATCAGGCAAGAGCCTCGATCGGGATCGGCTTGAGAGATAGCTGATGCCGTAGCTTCCCGTCGTCACCCCGGCGAAAGCCTTTCTCGGACTTCAAGGCGCGACCGAGTGGCGAGAGATGCCGGCTTTTCGCTGCATGACGACGCCAAGTACCCGGCGACAAAAGTTTCGCTACCCCGTGCCAAAGGAAGCGTCCGTTGTGCAGCGCGGCGTCTCACCGCACATTCCGCCGCATCATGGCAACGCTTCTCGATCCAACCCAGCGCGGACGCGTCATCCTGGTCGGCGCCGGCCCCGGCGATCCCGGGCTGCTCACGGTGCGTGCCGTCGAGGCACTCAAGGCGGCCGACGTTGTCGTTCATGACGGCCTCGTTGATCCGCGCGTTCTCGATCTGGCACCTGCATCGGCGCAGCGCATTTCGGTCGCCAAGCGGCGCGCGCGGCACACGCTGCCGCAAGAGGCGATCAACGCCCTTATCATCGCGCATGTGAAGACCGGCGCGATCGTCGTGCGGCTGAAGGGCGGTGATCCCTTCATTTTCGGCCGCGGCGGCGAGGAGGTCGAGGCGGTGCGCGCCGCGGGGCTCCCCGTCGAGGTAATCCCGGGCGTGTCAGCGGCTCTCGGCTGCGCGGCTGAAGCAATGCTGCCACTCACGCATCGCGACCATTCAAGCGCGGTGAGCTTCGTTGCCGGCCAGTGCAAGGGATTGACCGACCAGGACTGGTCGGGACTTGCCGGGCAAGGCCGGACGCTCGTCATCTACATGGGCGTCGCCACCGCGGGCGACATCGCTGACAAGCTGATGGCGGATGGTGTCGCGCCCGACATGCCGGTCGCGGTGCTGGAAAAGGGCACCCTTGCGGGACATCGCGCGTTCAAGACGCTGCTCGCTGACCTGGGCGCGATGGTTTCGCGCGAGAAGGTGCAGAGCCCGGCGATTATCGTCGTCGGCGAGGTGGTCGAACTGTCGGACGCCGAGAACAAGCTCGCCCGCTGGGCGCGCGTCGCCGAGGGAATCGGCGCATGAAGCTGCTGACCGGCAATAACTTGCGCACGGGCGCGGTGATCTGGTGGACCGGCCGCGACTGGTCGCTCCACGTCGAGGACGCGGTCGACGTCGGCGAGCATGGCGAAGCGATCGCTCAGGCGGAAGAAGGCGCGCGCCGCGTAAACGGCCCCGCGCTGATTGATGCCGAAATGACACCGAACGGTCCGCGCCCGTTGCACATCAAAGACCGAATCCGCGCACTTGGCCCCACCGTGCGCCCTGACCTGACGCTCAAGCCCGCCGATCCGAATGCTGGGAGCTGGGTGATATGAGCTACACTCGTCACGCCGACGAAAGCTGGGGTTTTTCTCCACAAGAAGCATTCTCGCGGCACGAGATCCCGGCCCCGGCCGGGATAACGGAGTAACCATGTACCGTTACGACCATTACGACCAGGCGATCGTGGATGCCCGCGTTGAGGAGTTCCGCGACCAGGTGCGCCGCCGGATTGCAGGCGAAATGACCGAGGACCAGTTCAAGCCCCTGCGGCTTAAGAACGGCCTCTACCTCCAACTTCACGCCTACATGCTGCGCATTGCGATTCCATACGGCACTTTGAGTTCGGCGCAGCTTAGGATGCTGGCGCATGTCGCGCGGACATACGACCGCGGCTACGGGCATTTCACTACCCGACAGAACATCCAGTACCACTGGATCAAGCTTGAGCAGGTACCTGACATTCTTGCCGATTTGGCGACGGTACAGCTCCATGGCATCCAGACGTCGGGCGAGAGCATTCGCAACATCTCGGCCGATCAATATGCCGGTGCGACCGCCGACGAAATCGCCGATCCCCGTCCCTGGGCCGAGCTCTTGCGGCAGGTAACAACGTTCCACCCGGAATTCAGCTATTTGCCGCGCAAGTTTAAATTCGCGCTGACCGCTGCACCGGGGGACCGGGCCGCGATCCGCTGGCATGACGTTGGCTTGCGGTTGGTGCGCAACGACGCGGGCGAGGACGGTTTCGAGGTCTATGCCGGCGGCGGCATGGGCCGCACCCCTTTCGTCGCGGCGCTTGTCCGGCCGTTCTGCCCAGCCGATCGGCTGTTCAGCTATGTCCAGGCGATCCTGCGCGTCTGGAACCGTCACGCACGGCGCGACAATATCCACAAGCAGCGGATGAAGATCCTGGTCCATGAACTTGGCGTTGAAGAATTTACCCGGCAGGTCGAAGAGGAATATGCCCATATCGCCACGCTTGGCACTGATCCGCCGCGTGCCGAGTTCGACCGCATCGCCGCCTTCTTCGCGCCGCCGCCGTTTGAGACCGGCCTCTCCGATGAGATCGACCGCTCCGACCCCGATTTTACCTTGTGGGTCGACCGCCAAGTCGCGCCGCACAAGGCGTCGGGATACGCGATCGCCAACATCAGCCTGAAGCCAATCGGCGGCATCGGCGGCGACATGTCGGCCGAGCAGATGGAGACCGTTGCCGACCTCGCCGAACGCTACAGCTTCGACGAACTGCGCGTGACGCATGCGCAGAACCTCGTCCTTCCACATGTCCGCAAGGGCGATCTCTACGCGATCTGGCAGGCGCTCGACGCAGCGGGGTTGGCCGACGTCAACCTCGACTTGGTCACTGACATCATCGCCTGCCCCGGTCTCGATTATTGCAGCCTCGCCAACGCGCGCTCGATCCCGGTCGCGCAGAAAATCGCTCAACGTTTCGCCGATCTCGACCGGCAACAGGACCTGGGCGAATTGAAGATCAAGATCTCGGGCTGCATCAACGCCTGCGGTCATCACCACGCTGGCCACATCGGGATCCTCGGCGTGGATCGGAAGGGTGTTGAAAATTACCAGCTGCTGCTCGGCGGCTCGGGAGCAGAGGACACGACGACGGCAAAGATCACCGGCCCCGGCTTCGATGAAGACGGCGTCGTCGATGCCGTCGAGAAGGCAATCGAGACCTATCGCGCGCTGCGCGATCCCGGTGAGCGTTTCCTCGATACTTACCGTCGCGTCGGCATGGAGCCGTTCAAGGAGGCGATCTATGGGTGAGATACGCTTTCCCCTCGACCTTTGGTGGAAATCAGGGTCAGCCTGTCGGCCAGCAGCCAGGTTGCGGCTCTTTGCCGCTCCGACGCAGCACCTGTTGACCAACCGTCCGCTTGGTTCAGGCCTTATCAGCGACGCGGCCGATCACGTGCCCTTGGAGGGGAAAAGCTCATGAGCCTGCGCTATCGCACCGATGCGCCCGCCGATGAGCCGGCAGTGACGCTCGATTCGTTCCTCGATCAGGAAGACGCGGTTTCGGTCCGCATCGAAGCGGGCGACGACGTGCGCTTGCTTCTACACCTGCTCGACCGGGTCAAGCTGGTCGAGATCGACTTCCCCCGCTTCCGCGACGGCCGCGGCTATTCCTCGGCGCGCATTCTGCGCGAGGCGGGCTATACAGGCGAACTCAAGGCGACTGGCGATGTCCTCGTCGACGAACTGCTGTTCATGCGCCGCTGTGGCTTCGACAGTTTCGCCCCAGACGCTCCAATAGCGCCCGAGGCTGCCGAGCGCGCGCTCAATGCCTACCCCTATGTCTACCAACACGCCGCCGACGATGCGGTGCCGGTATGGAAGCTTCGGCATGGCCAGCCGCGCGCGTGACGTGATCGATACCGGGCCGCGCTTCACGCAGGCAGACGCAATCCGGCTTAACAACCTGTTCCGCGGCAACGACGCTGCGGAAATGTTGGCCGCGGTGATCGCCGATAGGCTGGTCGGCGAGGCGGCGATTGTTTCGTCGTTCGGTGCCGAATCGGCGGTGCTGCTCCATCTTGTGACTCAGGTGGCGCCGGCCATGCCGGTTCTGTTCCTTGATACGGGCAAGCATTTCCCGGAGACGCTCGCCTATCGCGACCTGCTCGCCGGGCGGTTGGACCTCAATCTCGTCAACCTGACGCCCGATCCTGCGGACATCGCCGCGCGCGACGAAACCGGCCTGCGGTGGTCCTACGACCCCGATGGCTGCTGCGAATTGCGCAAGGTCAAGCCGCTAGCGCGCGCGGTGGCGGGGCTCGATGCGACCTTTACCGGCCGCAAGGGCTTCCAGGCCGCGACCCGCACCGGTCTACCGCGGTTCGAGATCGACACTACCGATGCCGAGGGACGCCTCAAGGTCAATCCGCTCGCCAACTGGACCAAGGCCGAGCTCGACGCATATTTCGAGCGTCACGCCCTGCCCCGCCATCCGCTCGAGGCCGATGGTTACCCCTCGATCGGCTGCGCTCCTTGCACCAGCAAGGTACTCCCCGGCGAAGACCCCCGCGCCGGGAGATGGAGAGGCTGGGACAAGGTCGAATGCGGTATCCATGTCCCCGAAAAACCGGGTGAGGAACCAGCCTTCTAATTCGACGTTTCCCCGGCCTTTTCGAGCTTCATCGCCTGCTCGGCGACCGCCGGCAGGTTCGGATCGTCGATGCCCGAGCAGGTCCGGCACGACGATTGCGGCTAGTAAGGATCCGCAGCGAGATCGCTGAATCGCGTCACCTCGGGCTCGAACTTGAGCAGCACCTTGCCCGTTGCACCGTGGCGCTGCTTGGCGACGATCAGTTCGGCAAGGCCGTATACTCGCTCCATGTCGGTCGCCCATCTGGCATGGTCTTCAAAGATCTTCGCATCGTCGCCTTCGACCGGACGCTTGGGTTCCTTCGCCGCGACATAATAATCCTCGCGGAACACGAACCAGACCATGTCCGCGTCCTGCTCGATCGAGCCCGATTCGCGCAGGTCAGAGAGCTGCGGACGCTTGTCCTCGCGGCTTTCAACCGCGCGGCTAAGCTGCGACAAGGCAAGAACCGGCACGTTCAAATCTTTCGCGAGGGTCTTGAGACCGCGGCTGATCTCCGAAATCTCCTGCACGCGATTATCGTTCGAATTGCGTCCTGAGCCCTGCAGCAGCTGGAGGTAATCGACCACCACCAGCCCGATCTCGTTATTGTGCCGCCGCTGCAGTCGCCGCATCCGCGTGTGGAGCGCGCTGATCGACAGGCCCGCGGTGTCGTCAATGAACAGCGGCAGCTTCTCGAGTTCGGCGGCCGCCGCGGCAAGTTGCCCGAATTCCGCGCGGCTGATCTTGCCCATGCGCAGCGCCTCCGAGCTGATCCGCGACTGTTCGGCAAGGATGCGCGTCGCGAGCTGGTCGGCAGACATTTCGAGGCTGAAGAATGCCACCTTCGCGCCCAGCGAACGCTCGGGCGGAATGCCGTCCTCCATGTCACGCATCCAGCGCCGTGCCGCGTTGAACGCGATGTTGGTGGCGAGGCTGGTCTTGCCCATGCCGGGGCGGCCCGCGAGGATCATAAGGTCCGAATGGTGCATGCCGCCGATCTTGGCGTTGACCGAATCAAGACCCGTGGTGACGCCCGACAGATGCCCGCCCGAATTGAGCGCCCGCTCAGCCATCTTGACCGCGGCGGTGGTCGCCTGGGCGAAGGTCTTGACGGTACTCTCGGTTCCGCCGTCGGCGGCAACCTTGAACAATTCCTCCTCGGCTGCCTCGATCTGCGCGCGCGGGTTGACCTCCTCGGACGTGTCCATTGCGCGCTCGACGAGTGTGCGCCCGACCGTCACCAGCGCGCGCAACATCGCCAGGTCATAGATCTGCTGCGCAAACTGTCGCGCGCCGATCAGTCCCGCGCCCGACCCGGTGAGCTGTGCGAGATACGCGGGGCCGCCCAGTTCCTTCATTCCCTCGTCGGCCTCGAATAATGGCCTGAGCGTCACCGGGGTGGCGAGCATGTCGCTGCCGCGCAGCGTCTTGATCGCGGCGAAGATGCGGCCGTGAACCGGCTCGTAAAAATGCTCGGGCTGGAGCTTGTCGATCAGTTCGTCGGCGAGGCGATTGTCGATCATCATCGCGCCGAGCATCGCCGCCTCGGCCTCGACGTTCTGCGGCAACGAGGTTCCTTCGGCGGTGAGCGCCGGCTGGGGAAAAGCGATGGTAGCCATTCGTTACTTCTAAACCGATGCGCCGGCCGCTCAAGTCCGCAGTCGTATCGTGGACCTGTGGAAAACGCGCGCAACCTTCGATGAATCCGGTCTTGTTTCGCGCGAGCGCGCACCGAACCTTAGCGCCGGCAGGTAGCCCGATGTCGGAACCAGCTTGTCCATGATTGAGCGAGGAGATTGATTCGGCCGCCCGGCTCGCCGATAGCCTGCAAATGGCCGATCCGCGGATCATCGACGTCTCCCTCGACGAGCGCACCATCTTGTGGCGCAATGCGGATATCGAACAGGAACGCAGGATCGCGATTTACGACCTGATCGAGAACAACCATTTCGCCCCGCAACGTAGGCACGATGACGGCTACGCCGGACCGTACAGGCTGGCGCTCAGCGTCGAGGAGGGCCGGCTCGCCCTGCGCATCGAACGCGAAGACGGCACGCCGCTAGAGACGCATATTCTCGGGCTGGGTCGCTTCCGGCGAGCGATCAGGGACTATTTTGCGATCTGCGACAGCTACTACCAGGCAATCCGCCAATCGACACCACAGCAGATTGAAACGGTGGACATGGCTCGCCGAGCGATTCACAATCAGGCCGCCGAACTGCTCATGGCTCGGCTCGATGGAAAGATCGCCGTCGATTTCGATACCGCGCGACGATTGTTCACGTTGATTTGCGTTCTGCACATCCGGGGGTAAGTACATGCAATGGCTGGGTACGCGGATCGGGCGCTGGCTCGCCGCAGGGGTGTTGCTGTCGCTCGTAATGGTTGCCGGCTGGATCTATGCGATGGGCTGGGCGCCGGCGGCGAGCAAATACCCGATCCAGGGCGTCGACGTTTCCGAAGCGCAAGGCTCAATCGACTGGACAACCCTGCATGCCCGCGGCGCAAGCTTCGCCTATATTCGCGCGACGATCGGCGCCGCCGGGCGCGACAGTGCGTTCGAACGCAACTGGGCCGCAGTCGCCGCAGCTGGCGTGCCGCGCGGCGCAATCCACCTCTGGTCGTTCTGCCAGGATGGCGTGTCTCAGGCCGACAATTTCGTCACCGTGGTGCCACGCGATGCCAATGCGCTCCCCGCAGTACTCGAATTGTCGTTCAGCCCTGGTTGCGATGCCCGACCCGACCGCGCGACGCTGATCGCGCAGCTTAAGCGCTTTCTAACAGTCGCCGAAACGCATACGGGCGAACCCATGCTGCTCAAGATCTCCCGACCGGTCGCACGCGCCTATCATATCGGGGCGGCGATCCCGCGCCCGCTTTGGGAAGCGGCGAATTTCCTTTCTCCGGACTATGCCGCTCGACCCTGGCGCCTTTGGCAGGCAAGCGACATGCGGCGGATGGATGGTGTCGAGGGGCCAATCAATTGGGACGTAGTCGCACGATGAGCGAAGCCGAACGTTTGATCGCAGCCGCGCGCGAGGCTGCATTCAGGGCTCATGCGCCTTATTCGAACTTCGCTGTCGGCGCCGCGCTGCTGATGGCTGACGGCTCAATCGTATCCGGCTGCAATTTTGAGAATGCCAGCTACGGGCTTTCGCTTTGCGCCGAAACGGTCGCGGTTGCCGCCGCTAACGCCCAGGGCCGACTGCGCGAGATCGTCGCGGTCGGCGTGGTCGGCGGCCGAATCGTTGATGGCGGGCCGAGCGGCAATGTTCCCGTCGGCCCCTGCGGTCGTTGCCGGCAGGTCCTCAACGAGGCCGCGCAAATGGGCGGCCGTGACATTCAAATCTATTGCGGTGCAGCGCAAGGCGACGCGCTCGAAATTTATCGCCTGTCGGAGCTGCTGCCCCACGCTTTCGGCCCGGCAAATCTAGGGATTCGATAGACTTGTAGTGAGGCCGGAGCGGACCTGTCCATTGTCGTGAAATAATGTAACAATTCTGCAATGCGACAATGCGGATGTGAGGGTTAACATACCCCCTTGACGAATGCCTTTTCATACGCGAAGCACCGCCCCGCTATGAAATCCCTCCCCCTGATGATGGCCGCCGCCGCGCTCGCGCTCACGCTGGGCGCGTGCCAGCAGAACAAGCCCCAAGTCGTCGACACGACCAGCCCCGACCCGATGGCGTCCAAGCTCGCCAACGCTGCCCCGGTGGAGCTGCCGCCGTCGATCGTCGCTACCGTGCCGTTCCGATGCAAGGACAATAGCTCGGTCTCGGTCGACTTCTTCAAGGGAAACACCCAGGCGAATATCCACCCCAAGAATGGTCCGACGGTGGTGTTGAAGGCCGCGAAGGACGGCGATCCACTGACCGGCAGCGGCTATACGATGACCGGCAACCAGGACAAGATCACGCTGACCGCGCCGGGCAAGGGCCCGCTCGAGTGCCACCACTGAGCCGCTTGACCGCGGTTTGATTTAAGGGGTCGGCGGGCAACTGCCGGCCCTTTTGCCTTGGAGCATCGACAGGGATCGGTTGTCACCCCTCACTTAGCTGCCTGGCGCAGGCATAGTTTTAGCGGGCGACTTCACCCCCCTTGCCTCGATTGACTGCAGCCGCCACCATATCCCCGATGACCTCGCTCGACCCGCAGCTCGTCCTCGGCGCCTATGCGGTCGGCGTGTTTCCGATGGCCGATCACCGCGAGGCCGAGGGTGTTTATTGGGTCGAGCCGCGCGAGCGGGCGATCCTGCCGATCGCCACCTTTCGCCCTTCGCGCTCGCTGCGCAAGACAATTGCCGCGGACCGATTCCGCGTTACCGCCGACATTGCGTTCGACGACGTAATCGCGCTGTGCGCGGCGAGCACGCCGCGCCGACCAGAGACCTGGATCAACCATCCGATCGAGCAGGTTTTTCGCCGGTTGCATGCGATGGGCCATGCCCACTCGATCGAGTGCTGGGACGACGATCGGTTGGTCGGCGGCCTTTACGGGTTGGCATTGGGCCGTGCCTTTTTCGGCGAAAGCATGGTCAGCCGGGCAACTGACGCTTCCAAAGTCGCGCTGGCGTGGCTGGTAGCCCGGTTGAAGGCCGGCGGCTTTACCCTGCTCGATTGCCAGTTTCAGACCGATCATCTCGCCTCGCTTGGCGCGATCGAGATTCCCCGGCGCGATTACCTAGTGTTGCTGGGGGCGGCGCTAGGGGACGCTGCGGCAGCCGGGTTTGCCGCAGCCGGTGCCGAAGTTGCCTCGACGGCCTCGTCGGTGGGCGCCGCCTCGGCCGTGTTGTCCGCCGAGGCGGCCGATTTCTTCGCGCTCGACGCAACAAAACGGTCGATCGCCGACGCCGATTCGGTATCGGGACCGGTATCGGGCCGCGACATCTTGCAGCTCTTGGGCCAGACATCGTAGATCGGGTTCTGGACGACGTTGAGCGCCGGTTGCTCCTTGTAGAGCCATCCCGAGAACACCCGCCGCCAACTCTTGTCGAACTGTTGTACGTCGAGCTGGACAAAGGCACCGGTCAGCTGCTGTGGCTCCCAGGGCGCCGTGGTGTCGCAGGCGCGCAGCCGGATTACCGCATCGCCAACGCGCACCGCCTGGCCCGGCTTGAGTGTCACGTCGCGGCTTTCGCCGTTACGCTTGTTGAGTACGCCCAGCACAGCGACGCGATCGGCCATCGGCGTTGCGCCCTGTTCGGCGTCGATATCCTTGGGCGTGTTGATGGTAACGACGCCAGCGGTGGTGTCGTCATCCACCGTCGTGCTCGGCGTCGGGCTGGGCGCCGCTGCGTCCCTCGCCTCGGCGCGACCGACGTGCAGCCATGCCGCGCCTTGCCACGCGCCGATGCCGAGCACCGCCGCCAAGGCAACGCCGCCGGCAATCCAACGCGGTTTCATCCCTCGGGCGACCAGGCTTCGTAATCGCCTGTTGCCGCCGCGCGCCGACCACCCTTTTCGAGCGCACCTGGCGGCCGATAGGCCAACGCGGTGCCGGTCAGGTTCGGCACCGGCGGCTTTTCCCATCCGCGTACCGGCGGCAGCGCACGATCCGGCACATCGTCGACTTGGTGGTGCAGCCAGGAAAACCAATCGGGCGGGATACGGCTAGCGTCGTTCGATCCCTTGTAGACCACCCAACGGCGCGTGATGCCATTTGGATCTTTGCCGCCCTCATAATAGACGTTGCCCAGCGAATCCTCACCGGCCCGGGACTTGCCGCGCAGGCCCATCCAGGTCCCGAAAGTGATGCCGTCCCACCAGGTGAAGCCGTTCTTGAAAATGCCCATGCCCGCCGCTTAGCCGGTGCGCGGCGGCCGGGCAACTGCCCGATACGTACCTCGGCGCACTCAGCCGCCTGTCCAGCTGACCTTGTCGCCCTCGGTGATGCCCAGCGCCGAGGCACGCCCGCCCTTCAGCTCGAGCACCGCTGAAACTGGCTCGCCCGAGGCTATCGGCGATTCGTCGAATGGCACCGCGTTCTCGGCGATCCGGGCGATCGTGTGATTGGGACGAATGAAGATGATGTCGAGAGGACTAGGCGTGTTCTTCATCCAGAAGGTCGCGCGCTGCGGCGGTCCGCCTCCGGGCGGATATGGCGCGAACAGCATGCCGCCGTTGTCGGCTATGTCGGTGCGGAACATCAGGCCCTGTTCCTGCTCGGCGGCGGTACGCGCGGTTTCGACGGCGAACACGTGCGCGCCGTTGCCGCCCTGGATCGTTACCGTGACCGTTTCGGCCGGCGCGGTTGCATTTTCATCGGACCGCGTTCCGGCTGCGTGATCGCAGGCACTGACAAGCAATAAGAGGGCGGCCATCCCTCCGCAAAGACTCGCCTGCCGCATTGGTTCAGCCGTCCTGCTCGATCGCGACGGCGAGCGGGCCTTTGCGGGCTTCAACGATCCGCGCGCGGAGCGGCTGGTCAGGTTCTATCTCACCAACGCCGCCACGCCTTAATGTCTCGATATGGACGAAGATATCGGGCGAGTCCGACTCGCGCACGAGAAACCCATAGCCCTTCAGCCGATTGAACCACTTGACCCGGACCGGCTCGAACGGCCCCGCCGAGGCGAGCAGCGCCTCCACCTCTGCACCGCCATTGCTGGCCCGCGGTGCCGGCTCGACGGCATTGGTGAGGTCGATAGATAATACCTCGCGCGCCTGCAGCCCGCGATCGCGCTGCACGGCCACGCACTCGACCCGTGCCCCTTCGGGCAAGCTGCGTCGGCCATGTGGCTGCAGGACAGAAAAATGCACCAGGATATCACCCACGTCGGCATCGTCGGCGACCAGGAAACCAAACCCGCGCGTAACGTCGAACCATTTCAACGTGCCGGACAACCGCCGCTCGTCATGCTCGGCACACAATTCCTCTCCCGAGACGAGCTCGGGACCGCTCGGCACTGATCGCAGTTCAGCACGCATGGTCAAATTCCCCCGGCGTTCGCCTAGCACAGCTCGCCGCAATGGCCAAAAGGATCATGTCGCCCCGCGCACCGAATAGAAAGTCCCATGACCCTATTCGACACAAAGTGACGCAATGTCGTCACCCGGAGACATATCGACGATGCGACGAGCCAAGGTGAAGGCATGGCCGCCGCGAATCATTTGGGCGAGCTGCCGTTCGCGCTGGCTCCTGTCGGCGGTTCCGCCAGCGAATGGACCGATCCGCTTGCGTCGCGCCCATTCCAGGGCCGATTCAACCGCACGGGCGGACACATCGCCAGCGATCGCGGCAGCATCTTCCTCAGCGATACCGTCGATCCGGAATGCGAGCTCGACACGGCGTGCGCCCAGGCCGCGCCGCGCCATCGACCGCGCGCGCGTTTCAGCAAACAGGCGATCGTCGATATAACCCAGATCAGCCAGCCGATCCGCGACGTCGGTCGTCGTTACCGGGGCCCCGATCCATCCCCGCTCCTGAATTTTACGCGTCAAATACGCGGCCAGCCTAGCCCGAGTCGTCGCGAAGCGCTCAACATAGCGCAACGCCAGATCATCGAGCGATCGGCGGTCCAGCGGCGGCGGCGGACGGCGTTTACGGGTCATCGCGCCATCATTGTGCCACAGTCGGAACGGAATTTGAACGCCTACGCGGGGCAGAGGCGCAGGTTGGAGACATGCGGCACGCCGCTGGCAAACTGCGACAAGGGCGCAAAGGAATGATGGCTGATCAACTGGAGCGAACCCGGGACAAGCACGACTTCACGTCGCAGCCGACTCCGACTGGCGACGAGGCGCTGCCGCGTCGGTTTGCCGACTTCGCAACGTTGGGCGAGGCGCTTGATTATGCCGCACGCGGGCAGCGCGGGCTCAATTTCCACGATCCTCGTGGCGCGCTGGTGCGCGCGTATCCGTTTGCCGAATTGCGCGGCGACGCGGTCACCGCTGCCCGCAGGCTGATCGCGGCGGGAATCAAGCCGCAAGACCGTGTCGCGCTCATCGCCGAGACGAGCGCCGAATTCGCGGCTCTCTTCTTCGGCACGATCTATGCCGGCGCTTGGCCGGTGCCGTTGCCGCTGCCGACATCGTTCGGCGCCCGCGACTCGTATATCGAGCAGCTGCGCATCCAGCTTTCCAGCTGTGACCCCGCGCTACTGGTTTTCCCGCCCGAGATTACCGAAATGGCGAGCCAAGCGGGCGATCTTGCCGGAGTCGATTCGGTCGACTGGGTGACTTTTGCGACCCGTGAGGCACCCGAGGCGGCGCTGCCGGAAGCTTCGCCCGACGACATTGCCTACCTCCAATATTCGAGCGGTTCGACTCGCTTCCCACATGGCGTCGTCATCACGCACCGGGCATTGCTCAACAATCTCGCTGCACACAGCCACGGGATGCAGCTAATCGAGGGCGATCGCTGTGTTTCCTGGCTGCCCTGGTACCACGACATGGGACTGGTCGGCTGCTTCCTGTCGCCGGTCGCGAACCAGGTTTCGACCGATTACCTCAAGACCGAGGATTTCGCGCGCCGGCCGCTCGCCTGGCTCGACCTCATCAGCCGCAACCGGGGAACCACCCTCTCCTATTCGCCAACCTTCGGCTATGACATCTGCGCGCGGCGCATTTCGAGCCAGACCAAGGCCTCCGACCGTTTCGATCTTTCGCGCTGGCGAGTGGCGGGTAATGGCGCCGACATGATCCGGCCCGACGTAATGCAGAGCTTCGTCGACGCGTTCGCCGATGCCGGTTTCAAGGCGAGCGCTTTCCTGCCGAGCTACGGCCTCGCCGAGGCAACGCTGGCAGTCTCCATCATGCCGCCAGGGGAAGGCATCCGCGTCGAACTTGTCGAGGAAACGCAGCTCTCCGGCGTGCCGGCCGGCGAGGACCGTCCGCAGCGCTATCGGGCGATCGTCAATTGCGGCAAACCGGTGCGCGACATGACTGTCGAGATCCGCGACGAGGATGGCTTGCCACTGCCGGACGGCGCGATCGGCAAAGTTTGGTGCCGGGGCCCGTCGGTGATGAGCGGCTATTTCCGCGATCCCGAAGCTACCGCGGCATGCATGGCCGATGGTTGGCTCGATACCGGCGACATGGGATATATGTCGGCTGGCTATATCTACATCGTCGGTCGCGCCAAAGACATGATCATCGTCAACGGCCGTAACCATTGGCCGCAAGACATCGAATGGGCGGTCGAGCAGCTTCCTGGCTTCAAGGCGGGCGATATCGCCGCCTTTTCGATTACCACACCGGGTGGCGAAGAAACCCCGGCGGTGCTCGTCCAGTGCCGCACTTCTGACGATGCCGAGCGAGCGCGCCTGCGCGACGAAATCCGGGAACGAGTCCGCGCGGTAACGGGGATGAACTGTGTCATCGAGCTGGTGCCGCCGCGTACGCTGCCGCGTACCAGCTCAGGCAAGCTCTCCCGCGCCAAAGCGCGCAACCTTTACCTTGCCGGCGAGATCAAACCCTATGCCATAGCCGCCTGAGGCGGGTTGCAGGTATCACCATTCCTGCCGATCAAAGGCGGTGTAGCGGCCATCGGCCTTCTTCGCCTGCGAGGGAAACGTCGGCGATCGATTGCGGCTGGCGATAAGACGAGACATCAACTCGTCACCCTTGAACTCGCTTTAAAGGCCGACGTCGAACGATGGCTGACATCGGCGGCGAGCATTGCACATCGATGCTTGCGCCGCGCCATATCTTGCACGCCGAAACAAGGATCAGCTTTGCGACTCAAGGCGTTCGACGGACGCGCGAGCAAGGGCGCGCCTGGTCACGATTGACCAGGCGCGCTGGTGCCTTACTTGCTTGCTGTCGTCGAGAAGCGGAAAGTTATGTGGTTGTCGTAGGATTGACCGGGATCAAGCTCGACCGAGCCGAAATTCGGGTGATTGGGCGTATCGGGGAACGCCTGCGCCTCGAGCACGATCGCATCGCCTTCGCGGTAGATATGGCCTGCCTTGCCGGTGATCGTCCCGTCGAGGAAGTTACCCGAATAGAATTGCAATCCGGGCTGGCGGGACCAAACTTCCATGACGCGGCCCGACACCGGGTCTTCGACGCGTGCCATCATGCGCGGCGCCGCGACCTTGGACCGGCTCACCACCCAATTGTGATCGTAACCACGACCGTAGCGAAGCTGGTCGGACTTGCCGTCACGCACGCGCAGGCCGATCGGCGTTGCCTTGCGGAAATCGAACGGTGTGCCATCGACCTTGCGGAATTCGCCAGTCGGAATCGCCGTACTGTCGGTGGGGGTAAACTCGTCGGCCGGGATGGTCATCAAAAGCCCCATTGCACCGCGCGGGCTGCCCTCGCCGGCGAGGTTCCAATAGGTGTGATTTGAGATATTGACCACCGTCGGCGCATCAGTGGTCGCGTGATAGTCGACCGACAGATCGTCCTTTTCGTCGAGCGAATAGGTTGCGGTTGTCGTCAATGTACCCGGATAACCCTGGTCGCCATTCGGGCTGACGTAGCGCAGCACCACTTTCGCGCTCGGACCGTCAGAAGTCGAAACGACCTGCCAGACGACCTTGTCGAAGCCCTTGGTACCCCCGTGCAGCGAATTCGGGCCGTCGTTGACCGGCACCTGGTACTGCTTGCCGTGGAAGGTGAACTGCCCCTTGGCGATGCGATTTGCAACGCGGCCGACCGTGGCGCCAAAGTAATTGGGCTTTGTGAGATAGCCCTGCAGCGTGTCATAGCCAAGCGCGACGTCGGCAAGCTTCCCGTTCCGATCGGGTACGATCACCGACTGCACCGATGCGCCCAGCGTGATTACGGTTGCCTTCATGCCGCGATTGTTGGTGAGCGTCAGCGCTTCGATCCTGGTGCCGTCGGGCATAGTTCCGAAATCGCGCCGCGATACGCTCGCCGCGTGAGCCGAGGTCGCCATCGCCGTTGCGAGCAGCACGCAAGCCAAACCTTTCATCATTCGTCCTCCCAACTGGTTCCAGGAGGCATAGCCGTTCGGCCGCGCCTGTCCAAGGTTTTATAATACAAATGAGGTGAGGTTCCCTTCTGGCCATCGCTCGGTCCGCGCACGACCAGCATCGGTTGGCCAGAATGTGCTGGGAAGTCGCAGGAGATGGCGTATTATGCCGACGCCGCCTATCCCCGAGCAGCTCAAGGACAGCGAGGCTGGCTGTCGCGGCCTGATTGTCATTCCTTCATGTCGATCAGCCGCGATAATTCGCTGCCAAGCGCCTCGATTCCGAAAGGCTTGGTCAGCAGCGGGATATCTTCCTCTGCTGCCGCCGAAGCGGTGGCGCTGTAGCCGGTCATCAGCAGCACCGGCAACTCCGGGCGTCGCCGCCGAGCCGCACGGGCAAGATCGAGCCCGCCCATCTCGCCTGGCATCACCATGTCGGACAGCAAAACATCCGCCGGCAAGCCGTTATCGATCAGCTCAAGCGCAGCCTCTGCATCGTCGACATGGCGTACTTCATAACCCAATTCTACAAGCATTTGCACAACGATATCAGCAACCTGTGCGTCGTCTTCGGCGAGCAGCACGAGGCACGTGCGGTCCTCGGCAATACACGGATTTTCGCTCAGCTCGGCAGCGCGGGGCGGTGCTTCGAGCGAACGCGGGAGTAAAAGGCTAACCACCGTCCCTTCCCCCTCGATGCTGTCGATCCGCACCGTCCCGCCGGTCCCGCGCGCAAAGCCGTATACCTGGCTCAATCCCAGCCCGGTGCCATGGCCAACGCCCTTGGTGGTGAAGAACGGTTCGAACACCTTTTCGATCAGCTCGGGCGGCATCCCGGTCCCTTCGTCGCGCACCGACAGCTCGACGCGATCCGGTTCTCCGTCGCTGGCCGGAACGTTGCGCGCGGTGATTGCGATGATTCCGCCGTTTGGCATGGCATCGCGTGCGTTGACGGCGATGTTCAGTACCGCCACTTCGAATTGCGCTACGTCGACCTTGACCGGCCACAGATCGCTCGGGAAATCGATCGCGACCGTGATGTCCTCTCGCAGCGAGCGATCGAGCAGGTCGCGCAACGTGGCGATGCGCTTGCCGAGATAGATGGCCTCTGGATTGACCGGCGATCGACGGGCGAAGGTGAGCAATTGCTGCGTCAGCTTGGCCCCGCGATCGAGCGCCTCGCGAATGCCTTGGCGTAAGCGCTCGCGCCGTTTCGGATCGTTGGTGCGGTCGAGTAACTCAAGTCCGCTCGAGGCCGCCATTAGCAGGTTATTGAAGTCATGGGCGACGCCGCCGGTCAGCTGGCCCATCGCCTCCATCTTGCGTGATTGACGCAACGCGTCCTCGGCTGCCTGGCGCGCCTCCATCTCCGCCTTGATCCGCCGGTTCGCCTCGCTCGCCGCGGCATAGGAAGAGCCGAGCCCGGCGATCAGCATCGCCGCCATTACAACGATGATGCCGATTCCGACATAACGCGACAGGCGCCGCGTCCAGGGTTCGATCGGTGCGCGAAGATAAACCGAGCCGAGCACGGTTCCGTTTTGGACGACCGGCGCGGTGATTTCGATCTCACTGGCGTCCTCACGCGGTTTCGTGATCCGGTTGATAGCGGGGAGCGGCGCATCGGCTGTGCTGAAACCGGCAAAGCGATGACCATCAAGCGCGTAGACCCCGGCGGCGTCGATCTCCGGATTTGCCCGCAGCGCGTCGACATATTCCTGGGCCGTCGCACGATCATCGAAGGCCAGCGCCGCTGCGACGCTGCCGCCAAGGATGCGCGATTGGACGATGAGCTGCTGCACATCCTCCTGGCGCGACACCTGTTCGTTATGGAACGCGAGCACGACGCTGGCGGCGAGCAACGCCAGCGCCAAGACGATCGCGGCACCGGGACGCGCGACGATTCCCCGGGCGAGCGAAAGGCGGGTGAGCGGCATCAGCGACGCACCTCCACCGCCAACGCGAGCAGCTTGGCACTGATCTGCAAGCCATCGGCATCGGCACCGGCCTGATCGATATCAAAGCGCACGCGGCCGTCGCTAATCACGAACTCGATGATGCCGCCCACCACACCCCGGCTACGATCAGTGACGGTCAGCACCGGCAAGCCAGCGGCGGCGTGCAGGGTATCGGCAGTCGATTGCGCCATGGGTTTGCCCACGAACATGATCTGGCACGACGCCGCACTCTTTGCGTCCACCGCATCCATGCGCGCGACTGACAGCGGATGACCGTCAATCTGCTGGCCTCGCGCCGCAATATCGATCATCGCGCCGAACGGATCAGCCCCGACGACGCAAATTCGCGCTGGACCATCGTCGGGTATTGCACCGGGCGGCCAATGAATAAACGGGCCGAACTTGGTGAGGTAGCTTGCCTTAACAGCGAATTCGAGCGAGCTTCCCGGTGCCTTGGCCGCCGCGGCCGCGGACACCACAGCGACTACCGCGAAGGCCAGTGCCGAAAGGCGCGTCAAAACCGACATGCCACGCCGATCCGCACCTGGCGCGCAATACGATAGCCGCCGGGATACTCGACGTGCCAGCGATGGAGCAGGTTTTCTGCATTGAGGGAAAGCTCGACATGGTTGCCGATCGACCAGCCGACCCGCCCACCGAGTTCGGCATAACCCGGTACGTCGGCATAGGGGAGCGGTCCAACCTGGCGAAAATTGGCGTCGAAGGTAACAGGTCCGAGAGTTATTGATGAACTCAGCGAGGCCTGCTGGCGCGGGTCGCTGCCGACCTGAGACACGCCGACAAGCTCGATTGCGCCTGGGGGAAAATGGTAATCGTCACCCAGCAGGTCGAGGCTCGCCGACAGCGTCCACCAGTCGAGCGGCCTGTAGGTGCCCGACGCCTCCACGCCATAGCTATGTCCCGACAGCCTGTTGCCCCAGGTCAATGGCAGTAGTGTCGGGGAAATCTCGATACTGCGCAGGTCATCGTAGAGGTTGTAATAGGTGGAGATCGACAGCGACAATCGCTTGGTAGGTTGCAGTCGCGCGCCGAGCTCGAAAGCGGTCAGCTTCTCGGTCCGGAAATCGGGATTGCCCTTGAGATACAGTAGAGTGCCCAGATATTCTTGAACATCCGTATCGAATGGAGTTGGCGACCGCACGGCGCGAGAAATCGCCCCCCAGAGGAAAGTCTTGTCGCTCGGCCGCCATGACAGCCTGGCGCTGGGCAGCACGCTGCTGCCGGAGTAAGGATCGCCCTCGAGCTTAACCCCGGTCACCAAATCGATCCGGTGGGTGAGCGCCAGCGTGTTTTGCGCGAACGCACTGCCCAGCCACATCGTCCGTCCCGCCGGTGCGAAGAAGAGGCCAGCGGCACCTGCGATGCGATAACGGCTCGCGCGCAGATCGCCTCCCCATACCAGCGTATCGTCAATCCATGGCGTGAGCGTTTGCTGGAAATCTAGATCGTAGGTATCGATCCAAAATCCGCCGCCGTTATTCAGCGTGCGTCGTGCCTCGTGATCGGCATAAGCCTGGAGCTGAAATTGGGTGCCGTTGACCGCCGAATGCGTCCAGCGCGCCGTGAGATTGCCGCCGTGGATCGCCTGGTCCGCCGCGCCGAGTTGTCCCTCGCGGCCACCGAGCAGATCGCCGTGCAGGGATATGTTGTCGGCCGCGGTCGGAGTCCAGTCGAGGCGGAAGCCGCCTTGTAGCCGGTGCCAACTGTCGTCGGCCGGCTGCCCCGTAGCCGTCTCGGTTGAATCGCCACTATTCGCGCTGAAATAGGCACGATAAGCGAGCGCGGCCCCAATCCGTGAGCCATATTGCAATGTCACCGAGCGCTCGAGGGAGCCGGCTTGCGCGGCGGCCGAAAAGCCCCGTGTATCCGCGGCATCGCGCGTGATGATGTTAATCACGCCGTTGACTGCATTGGCGCCCCAAAGCGTCGCGCCGGGGCCGGAGATCACCTCGATCCGCTCGATGTCGGAGGGCGGCACCTCCTGCATATCCCAATATACGCCGGAATAGAGCGGTGAGTAGACGCTGCGCCCGTCAATCAGCACGAGCAGCTTGTTGGAATAGCTTTGTGCTGGGCTGCTGCCGTTCATGCCTCGGGCGGTGATGACATAGCCGCTGCTGCTCGTGCGATAGACTTGCAGGTTGGGAGCAAGTCGCAGGATTTCGGGCAAGGTCGTCGCTCCCGACCGCAGGATCATGTCGCGGGTGATGACCGATATCGCGGCCGGTGCTTGTGACAGCGGCTGGTCTGTCTTGCTTACCGAGGAAACGTCGATGTCGGCGAGCTGTTCGATCGTCATGGATTGCAGATCGCCGATCGTCTGCGCGAGGGCCGGCCGTGCGGCACACAAGGCGAGAAGAGGCGCCGCTTCGGCCAATTTGATCGCAATCCGCAACGATAACCCCCCGTTTTCTCGTCGTTCCACCGTTCTGGAACGCGATCGTAACGCTCCACTCGCGATTTGGTTTGATCGACGCGGCGGGGAAATTGGTAAATGCCGAACGATCCGTCACTAATCTACGTCAATCGGCGTCAATTCATCGGCTTTCTCGGCGTCCCGGCGAATTACGCTTCGGCGATGCGACGAGCCGTTGAACCATCCCTGCCCTGGCCAGTTGTGCGGGCGACAGCCATGTTTCTTTTCTTCGAAAGTGACTCGCGTATCATGACCTCCAACCGTGATCGCCTGGGCGCGATCGGCGGCGCTTTGCGCAAGGGTTTCACCATCCCCGATCGCTCGAGCGACCGTCAGTTCCAAGATCTGCTCCACCGCCTCGCCAAAGTTTCCGCTGCCAAGCCACCGCCAAACGATTGACCGAAGCTTTTCGCCTTCGGCGGCGTTACATCGGCAGAATGATAAAAGTCGCCAGCTACAATATGCGAAAGGGGATCGGCACCGATCGCCGCCGTCGTCCCGATCGCATCCTGGAGGTGCTGCGCGAGATCAACGCAGATGTGATCTGTTTGCAGGAAGCCGATCGTCGTTTCGGCGCCCGGGCCCAGGTGATCGGCAGCGACCTTCTCGATGACAGCATTTGGCGCCCGGTTCCGTTCGGCACGCGCGAGGCGTCGATGGGGTGGCACGGCAATGCCATCCTCGTGCGCCGTGATGCCGAGATCGTCGATCGCGAGCCGATCCACTTGCCGGCGCTGGAGCCGCGCGGCGCGGTGATGGCCGACATCAGGCTCGACGGCACGATGCTACGTGTTGTGGGAATGCACCTCGATTTGTCGGGACTTTGGCGCCGGCGCCAGGCCCATGCGATCATGAGCCACGTCGATGTTTCGACCGAGCGCTTGCCAACGGTGATGATGGGTGATCTCAACGAATGGAGCGCCGCAACCGGTGCAATGCGCGATTTCACCCGCGGCTATCAGGTCGCCGACACCGGCCCGAGCTTTCACGCCCGCCGGCCGGTTGCACGGCTCGACAAGATCATGGTTTCGCCCGAGCTTCGGATCGTCGCCTGCGGGGTACATGACAGCGCGACGGCAAGAGTAGCTTCTGACCATCTACCGATTTGGGCGACCCTCGACAGCAACACTGCCGACCGATCGCCCTGAGCTTGTCGAAGGGCCGTTCTTCTTCATACGATAGCAAAGAGAATGCGCGGTGCTTCGAGAAGCTCAGCAAGGACGGGAGGAAGGACGCCGAACCATGCGCGAGAAGGAAATCCGCCTCGCGTTGGTCTGCTACGGCGGCATCAGCCTTGCCGTTTACATGCACGGGATCACCAAGGAGATCTGGCACTTCGCCCGCGCAAGCCGTGCCTTTCACGATGCCACGCCGATCGCGGAGGGCAGCCAAAGCATCTATCGCGCGATGCTGGAGGAGATCGAGCAAGTCGCCGGAGTGCGGCTACGTCTCCTGGTCGATATCATCGCCGGCGCGAGCGCTGGCGGCATCAACGGCGTGTTCCTCGCGCAAGCCATTTCCACCGGCCAATCGCTCGAGCCGCTTACCGGCTTGTGGCTCGACCATGCCGATGTCGAGGCGTTGGTCGACGAGGAAGCGGCGCCCTCGTCGCGCTATTCGAAACTGTGGGCAATGCCAATCGCCTGGATGGCGGCGAAACGCAACGGCGGCGACATCGACGAGCTGGTTGAGCCGGCGGCGCGCGACGAAGTTCGTGCCAAACTATCCCATTTCGTCCGATCACGGTGGTTCGAGCCGCCGTTCGGCGGTGCGCGTTTCACGGGGCTGCTGCTCGATGCTGTCGACGCGATGGCCACCGCACCGCGTGGGCCGAGATTGCTACCCGAGGGTCAGCCGCTCGATCTTTACGTCACCGTTACCGATTTTCGCGGCCATCCCGAGCGGCTAAGGCTCAATTCGCCGCCCGAGGTGGTTGAGACCGAGCATCGCCTAGTGGTTCCGTTCAGCGATCATGGCGAGGCGCTCGACAGCTTCGCGCACCCCGCCGAGCTCGTCTTTGCCGCGCGGGCTACTTCGAGTTTTCCCGGCGCCTTTCCGCCCTTCATGGTCGGCGAGCTCGATGACGTCTTGAAGGAACGCGGCGCGGAATGGCCGGACCGTGCTGCCTTTCTCGCCCGCGTGCTGCCGCGCCAAGCCGCCGCCAATGCCGCGGACAAAGCGGTACTAATCGACGGCTCCGTACTGGCCAACGCGCCGTTCCGCCCCGCGATCGATGCGCTCAAGGAACGGCCTGCCCACCACCAGATCGACCGGCGCTTCATCTACATCGATCCTTCGCCGGGTATTAAAATCCACTTTGGCAAGGAAGTGGCGGAGGCGCCCGGTTTTTTCCAGACGATCATCGGTGCCGTGTCCGAGCTGCCGCGCCAGCAGCCGATCCGCGACAATCTGGAGGATATCGCCAGCCGTTCGGCGCAAATCGAACGGATGCAGGCGATTGTCGAAAGCATCCGTCCCGAGGTGGAAGCCGAGGTAGACGCGCTATTTGGGCACACGCTGTTCCTGGATCGTCCGACCGCCGGTCGTCTTGCTGGCTGGCGTCACCGCGCGCAAAAGGCCGCGGCCGCCAAGGCCGGCTATGGCTACGCCGCTTATGGCTACCTCAAGGTCGATGGCGTGATCGACCTGGTTGCCGCGCTGCTTTACCAAGTCGGCGGCGAACCTGGCCCGCAGCGCAGACGTCACATCCGCGACGCGGTCGCGGCAACTGTCCGCGACCAGACGCTGCACGGCGAAACGCCGATCTTTGCCGGCGGTGCCAGTGAAGCGGCGATCGACTTTCTGCGTCGCTTCGATCTCGGCTTCCGGATCCGCCGGCTGCGGTTACTCGCACGGCATTTGTCGACGATCGAAACTGCGCACGAAGAAGCCGAGCTCGCGCCGATCCGCGATGCCATTTACCAGTCGCTCGCGCTTTATCTCGAGCACAAGCGAACCGATTCGCATATCCGCCTCCGTCGCGAGGTGCGCCGGCTTGCCGACGATGCCACGGTCGCTCTCGACCGCCTGGCCGAGTCGATGGACCTTCCGCGGCTTGACGGCGAGACGGACGAACGGCTTGCCGAGGCACTTGCCCGGCTAGACCGCGAGATTCGCCGGCCGATGCTGCTCCAATACCTCGGTTTTCCTTATTTCGACATCGCCACACTGCCATTGCTGCAGGGTGAAGGCCTCGACGAATTCGACCCTATCAAGGTCGACCGCATTGCGCCCGACGATGCCCGCTCGATCCGCGCCGGCGGGGCCGAGGCAACGTTAAAGGGAATCCAGTTCAACAGCTTCGGCGCGTTCTTCAGCCGCGCCTACCGGGAAAACGATTACTTGTGGGGCCGCCTTCATGGCGCCGAGCGGATGATCGACATCGTGCTGTCGACTTTGCCCGAAAGCATTCGCCTCAAGCCCGGACGTGTCGCCGGGATCAAGCGCGCGGCGTTTCTGGCGATACTCGACGAGGAGGAACCAAGGCTCGGCGCAATCCAGGCGCTGATTGCATCGCTAAGGAAAGAAATCGGCGCGCCGTAGCGGCCTGCCACAGCCGTGATAGGGGCCCAACAAGGCCCACCCTCTAGTCAAAACGCGAACCGCGTAATAGGCTCCGCGCCCATGCGAACGATCCTGCGAGCGACCCGATGCAATTCTTGAAGGGCCTGATCTGGATCCTGCTGGTGGTGCTGGTCGTCATCTTTGCCGCGGCCAACTGGACCTCGGTGCCGATCAAGCTGTGGGGCGGCCTCGTTGCCGACGTCAACCTGCCATTCCTGATGATGGTGATGTTCCTGATCGGGCTAGTGCCCACCTTGCTTTATCATCATGCGGTGCGCTGGCGGCTGCGCGGCAGGCTGAATAATGCCGAACGAACGATCACCGACTTGCGTGCTGCGACAATGGCCTCTGCTCCGCCCGAAGCCGATCCACTTCCCACGACGCCGGGGGCGGTATGACCACGCGCGTCTTCATCGCGCTCGACACGCCGTCGCTCGACGAGGCCCGGGACATCGCGACGCGCGTTCGCCATCATGTCGGCGGTATCAAGCTCGGGCTTGAATTCTTCATGGCTAATGGGCGCCACGGCGTCCATGAAATGGCCGACATCGGATTGCCGATCTTCCTCGACCTCAAGTTCCATGACATCCCCAACACCGTCGCCAAGGCAATCCAGGCGTTGCGCCCACTCGAGCCGGCGATCCTGACGGTCCACGCCGCCGGCGGCCGCGCGATGCTGGAGGATGCCAAAGCTGCCGCGCCGGTCGGCACCAAGGTTGTCGCGGTGACGACGCTGACTAGCCTCGACGGCCGCGACTTGAAGGCGATCGGGGTTGAGAGGGAACCCCATGACCAGGTGATACACCTCACCGAACTTGCGATGCGCGCCGGGATCGACGGCATCGTCTGCTCAGGCGCCGAGGTAAAGGCGGCGCACGACTTGTGGCCCAAGGGCTTTTTTGTTGTCCCTGGCGTGCGCCCCGCGAACGGCTCAGCCGGCGATCAAAAGCGAGTCGTCACGCCTCGCCAGGCACTTGATTCGGGCGCGTCGATCATCGTCGTTGGGCGACCGATCACCCAGGCCGAAAACCCCGACGAGGCCGCGCGCGCAATCGAGGCGACACTTTAGTCATAGCCGCGCCGATACTGACGGCGCCGCCGACGGCGGCTCGCCGACTGCTGACGGTGCAACTTCCAAAAGAAAGTCGAGCCCTTGTTGCGGTGCAGTTATTCGCACAAGCCCGATGTGAAAAAGCGCACATCGATCGCCAGATAGAAAACCGTCCCTTGCCAAGTTGCCTATCCTTGACGATGTGCGCCCAATGCCCGTCACCGCCAAGATATGCGGCCTTTCGACGCTCGATACGCTTGCCGCGGCGATTGCCGGCGGGGCAAGCCATGTCGGCTTCGTCTTCTTCCCGCCTAGTCCGCGCAACTTGATGCCCAACGAGGCCGCAGCGCTCGCAACGCACGTCCCGAGCCATGTCGCGCGGGTCGGAGTATTCGTCGATCCCGACGACGCGCTGCTCGACATCGCGATGGCCGCAGGACGACTCGACGCGCTCCAGCTCCACAAGACCGCGCCCGCGCGCGTCGCCTCGATCCGGCAGCGCTGCGGACGCGAAACTTGGGCGGCGGTGCCAATCAAGGGCCGCGCCGACCTCGATGTGGCGCACAGCTACGTCGGCGCTGCCGACCGCATCCTCTATGATGCCAAGACGCCCGACGACGCCGCGCACCCCGGCGGCATGGGGCTGCGCTTTGACTGGCGATTGCTTGAGGGTTTTCGCCACTCGCTGCCCTGGGCGCTGTCGGGTGGACTCGAGCCCACTAATGTCGCCGGGGCGATCGCCTTGACCGGCGCGCGGCTGGTCGACGTTTCATCCGGAGTCGAATCGGCGCCCGGCATCAAGGATGTGGACAAGATCGCTGCATTCCTTAAAGCGGCGGCCGCAGCCTGATCCGTTCGTCTCGCGCTAGTCGAGACGAAACGGTCGTAGACAGGCTTCTCTACTTCGCCCGACGCGAACGGCAGATGGAACCGATGACCGCCAATTCTTTTCGCACCCAGCCCGACGAACGCGGGCATTTCGGCACTTTCGGCGGCCGCTACGTCGCCGAGACGCTGATGCCGCTAATCCTCGATCTCGAGCGCGAATATCGTGCGGCCAAAGCGGATCCCGCGTTCCAGGCCGAGTTCGACGACTTGTTGGAACATTACGTGGGCCGGCCCAGTCCGCTCTACTTCGCCGAGCGGCTGACCGCACATTACCGCGAACACGCACGAGAGGGGATGGGCGCAAAAATCTATTTCAAGCGCGAGGAGCTCAATCACACCGGCGCCCACAAGATCAACAATTGCATTGGCCAGATCTTGCTCGCGCGGCGGATGGGCAAATCGCGGATTATCGCCGAGACGGGCGCTGGCCAGCACGGCGTCGCTACCGCGACGGTGTGCGCCCGCTTCGGCTTGCCGTGCACGATTTTCATGGGCGCTCGCGATATCGAGCGGCAGCAGCCCAACGTGTTCCGCATGAAGCTTCTCGGGGCTGAAGTTCGCCCGGTGACGAGCGGAGCGCAGACGCTCAAGGACGCGATGAACGAAGCGCTGCGCGACTGGGTGGCGACCGTCCACGACACCTTCTACATCATCGGCACCGCGGCCGGGCCCCACCCCTATCCCGAGCTGGTCCGCGACTTCCAGTCGGTGATCGGGACCGAAGCTCGCGCTCAGATCGTCAAGGCCGAAGGACGGCTGCCCGACCTCCTAATCGCCGCGGTCGGGGGCGGCTCGAACGCAATCGGGCTGTTCCACCCTTTCCTCGATGACGCCGACGTGGCGATGATCGGCGTCGAGGCGGCCGGCCGCGGCATCGAAAGCGGCGAGCACGCGGCAAGCCTGGCCGGCGGGGCGCCGGGCGTGCTCCACGGCAACAAGACCTATCTGCTGCAAGATGCCGATGGCCAGATCACCGAGGCGCACTCGATAAGTGCTGGCCTCGACTATCCCGGCATCGGGCCGGAGCATAGCTGGCTCCACGAAAGCGGGCGTGTTCGATATCTTCCCGTGACCGACCACGAGGCACTTGCGGCGTTCCAGCTCTGCTGCCGCATGGAGGGGATCATTCCTGCCTTGGAAAGTTCGCACGCGCTCGCGGCTTTAGAAAGCGAAGCACGGCAATTGCGGGAAGACCAGATCATCATCGTCAACGTCTCCGGCCGCGGCGACAAGGACATCTATACCGTTGCGGATGCGCTCGGAGCGGAAATATGAATTCGCTTTCACCATGCCGGACTTGTTTCGGCATTCGCGGTACCGTGTGGGTCCGGGAGCAAGGCCGGGGTGAGGCATGATGACTCGGTTATCGACCGCCTTCGCCAAGCAGCATCCAGCGCTCATCACCTTCGTCACCGCCGGTGATGGGCCGACGCCTGCAATTCTCGACGCACTGGTTGACGGCGGCGCCGACGTGATCGAGCTCGGGATGCCGTTCACCGATCCGATGGCGGATGGCCCGGCGATCCAGGCAGCGAACCTGCGCAGCCTCGCGGCGGGCACCACCACAGCGGACATCCTCGCGCTCGCCAAGGCTTTTCGCCAGCGTCATCCGGAAACGCCGTTGGTGCTGATGGGCTATGCCAATCCGATGCTCCGTCGCGGCGCCGACTGGTTCGCGGCTGCCGCGCGTGAGGCAAGCGTCGACGGGGTCATTTGTGTCGACATTCCACCCGAGGAAGACGAGGTGCTCGGCCCGGCGCTCCGCGCCGTCGGTGTCGCCTTCATCCGGCTGGCCACGCCGACCACCGACACCGCTCGGCTGCCCGCCGTACTCGCAGATGCGAGCGGCTTCCTTTATTACGTCTCAGTCGCCGGCATCACCGGCAAGCAGCAGGCGGCGCAAGCCTCGATCGAGAGCGCAGTCGCCCGGCTCAAGGAGGCGACTGACTTGCCCGTTGCGGTCGGATTCGGCGTCCGCACTCCCGATCAGGCGGCGCAAATCGCGCGCGTCGCCGACGGCGTGGTCGTCGGTTCGGCGATCGTCGAACTAGTCGGCAGGCACGGCGAGGGTGCGGCGGCCGTCGTTCGTGATTATGTTGCGGACCTCGCCGCTGCAGTGCGCAGCGCAACCAAGGAAGAAGCATGAGCTGGCTCACCCGCGTCCGCAACGCGATTCCCTTCGTCGCCAAGCGCGAGACCGCCGAGAACCTGTGGCACAAGTGCAAAGGCTGCGGGCAGATGATCTTCGCCAAGGAGCTGGAGGAGAATCTTTACGTTTGCCCCAAGTGCGACTTCCACGAGCGGATTGGACCGAAGCTCCGGTTCCAATATGTGCTCGACGAGAGCTATGAGGAGCTTCCGTCGCCCAAGGTCGCGGAGGATCCGCTAAAGTTCCGTGACACCAAGCGCTACAGCGACCGCATCAAGGCCGCGCGCGCCGCGACCAACGAATCCGATGCGCTGATCAACGCACGCGGGACGATCGAGGGCCGCAAGACCGTGGTCGGCGTGCAGGATTTCGCTTTTATGGGCGGGTCGATGGGATTGGCGGTCGGCGAGGCTTTCATTGCCGGCGTCCAGGCGGCGATCACCGACAAATGCCCTTACATCATTTTTACGGCGGCGGGCGGCGCGCGAATGCAGGAGGGCATTCTCAGCCTGATGCAGATGCCGCGCGCAACTGTTGCCATCCAGATGCTTCACGATGCAGGCCTGCCCTATATCGTCGTCCTAACCGATCCAACGACGGGCGGCGTTACCGCCAGCTACGCCATGCTAGGCGACGTGCAGATCGCCGAGCCCAAGGCGCTGATCGGCTTTGCCGGCCAGCGAGTGATCGAGCAGACGATCCGCGAAAAACTGCCCGAAGGATTTCAACGCGCTGAATATCTGCTGGAGCACGGCATGATCGACATGGTGAAGCACCGCAAGGAGCTGCGCCACACGCTCGCCGAGCTGATCGATTACTTGTGCGGCGACGCCAAGGCGGCGGCGTAGTTCTTCTACTACCCCGGCTAAACGAAGCTCATCAAAGTGATATTTTGATGAAACAGGAAGCCTGGGTCGAGCATCGGGCCGGCCTTAACTGGCCCCCCGGCCCTTCGCGGTGGTGCAATGGATAAGGCTATTTCGGACAATCCCGCCGTTCAGCGCCAGCTCGAGCGGCTGTGGTCGCTCTCTCCCGGCGCCGATGTCCTGGGCCTGGAGCGAATCACCGAGCTCCTCGCCCGCCTCCGCGATCCGCACCTTTCGCTGCCGCCGGTCTTTCACGTCGCCGGGACCAACGGCAAGGGCTCGACCTGTGCCTTCCTTCGCGCCGCTATCGAGGCGGCAGGGCTGCGCTGCCACGTCTATTCAAGTCCGCACCTCGTCCGCTTCAACGAACGTATCCGCCTTGCGGGCAAGCTGATCGACGACGACCAACTTTCGACGCTGCTTGGCGAGGTACTCGACCAGGCGGACGGCATCGGCGCCAGCTTCTTCGAGGTGACCACTGCCGCTGCCTTCCTCGCCTTCGCACGAACACCCGCCGATGCCTGCGTGGTCGAGGTCGGGCTCGGCGGTCGGCTGGATGCGACCAACGTCGTCCATCCGCTGGTTACCGGGATTGCCCAGCTCGGGATCGATCACCAGGCCTTTCTGGGCGATACGCTAGACGCGATCGCCGGCGAGAAGGCGGGGATCGCGAAGCGCGGCGTGCCGCTGGTGACAATGCGCTATCCGCCCAACATCACCATGCGCATCGCGCAAGTGGCAGCAGCGGCCGCAGCGCCGGTTTTTCCGCTCGGGATCGACTGGCATTTCGATCTCGACGAGCCGGACATTATTTACCGCGATACAAAGGGCGCGCTCATGCTGCCACAGCCGGGGCTACCCGGCCCGCACCAGCCGAGCAACTTCGCGCTGGCGGTGGCGATACTGCGCCACCAGCAGGTGATCACCATTCCAAACGCCGCGCTTGCTGCTGCCGGGCGCACCGCGCGCTGGCCAGCGCGGATGCAGCGACTGGGCCGGGGGCCGCTGACCACGCTTCTCGCGCCCGGCAGCGAGCCATGGCTCGACGGCGGCCACAATGCCGCGGCTGGCGCTGCAATTGCCGCCGCGATCGGCGAACGGCTTGTCGGCCGACCACTCGACATCGTCTGTGGGATGCTCGCCAACAAGGATGCGGCCGGGCTGCTCGCGCCGTTGGCGCCGCTGGCGCGAAGCCTCACTGCCGTGCCGATCGCTGGCCACGAGCACCACGCGCCGGCCGACCTGGCGCGGACTGCTGCTAAGCTCGGCATCCCGAACACCGGCGTGGCCGAAGATGTTGGCGCTGCACTCGCCCGCGTTGACGGCGGCCAACCGGCCGTCGTGCTGATTGTCGGCTCGCTCTATCTCGCCGGCCAAGTGTTGGCCGCCAACGATGAGTTGCCCAACTGATCTCCTTATTGCTATTGACTTGCAATAACAGAATCGCAACCATGGCGACATGCCCGAGCCGAGTCCCGTCGCCGCCCTCGTTCACCCGTTGCCGCACACGCTACCGGAGGGTGACAACGCTCGCTTGGCGCTGTTCGCGATTCGCCGAATTGGCGCCCAGGGCATCAACGATGCTCTCGCCGCACAATGCTTCATGACAGCCTTTGGCGAGGGCTTCCGCCGTCCGCTGATATTGATGCGGGCCTTCATGCAGGAACTTGCCGCAACCGCAACGCAGCCGATTGCGATCGCGCCGTGCTGCTGCCCGCGAACGACGCCGTCTGAGGCGACGCTGCTCGCCGTGCTGTCACGGGTGTCGAGCGCCCCGTGCACCGCTTGGGTACTCCTCTCCGATCAACTCGGCGCGCGCGATGTCGGGGCTGCCCTCGCTTGTGCCGAAGCAGTCGCGGTCGCCTTCGCCGACGCCGGGCGGCCGATCGACTAAGCCCTCTGCCCCGTATCCCCGGGCTCAGCGCGCCGCGCCACGTAGCTCGCCCGGCCCCATTCGAGCAGCACGAACACGATTGCCAGCAGCCCTACTGCGGCGACTTCTCGGAACACGGTAGCATAGCCAACCCGCTCGATCATTTCGCCGGCAACGCCGCGGCTTAACGAGCCAACCAGGAAGGTAAGCGACGAGAGCAGTGCATATTGCACTGCCGGGAATTTCTTGCTGACGATAGTCGAAACGTAAGCGACGAACGCCGCACCGGCGAGCCCGGTCGAGATATTCTCGTAGCAGATCGTCAGTAGCAGCCGCGCCATCCTGAGATCGCCGCCGAACGCCATTACCAACGCATCGAGCCGCGTCGCGTGCAGCACCATGTCAATGTGCGGCGCGCCCTCGGCGAGGTCAGCGTAGATGAAGTTCCCGAAAATCGGAAACGCTGCACCTATCAACACCGTCGGAAAACGGCCCAGCCGCACGAACAGGTAGCCGCCCAGGCTGACACCGATGATCGACATGACGATACCGAAGATCTTGGAGGCAAATGCCACCTCCTCCTTCGAATAGTGCATGAAATCGAGATAGAAGGGGTAAGCGAAAGACGCCCAGATATTGTAGCATAGCGCATAGGTAAGGATCAGCCCGATCACGATCAGCACTCCCCAGCGCAGGCGCTCGGCGAGATCGGCGACAGGCGCCACCAACGCGCCGTAGAGGTGGTCGGCAATCGCCCGGCCGTTGCTCGGGGCCGCGGCGGTTGCGACCTGGAGGTGCTTGCCCTGCGCCTTGTACCAGTTGACCAGCGCGCCGACGCCGAGCGGCACCAAGACCGTCGCAATGACGATCAGCGGGCCATAGACCTTGAGGAAGTCACCGACCGATGGCGGGGTTGCGCCAGGCGCGGTCCCACCGAGCATCCGCGCCATGAACTCGAGGATAGTAACGATCGCCCAGGCCCAGGCGATGCCAACCACCGCTAGCGCTATCCCACGCACCGTCGCGTTGATCTCGCCCGGCTGGGCAAGGCGGCCGCCGGCAACATCATCGGGGCGCGGCGTATCAGGTGCGGTGAGGGTAACCAGCAGCAGCAACGCCATGAGCACGGCCATCGCCAAATAAACCGCCGGCCAGCTCATCTGCGCAGCCATTAACAGCGCAATCGCGCCGCCGACGATGCTCGCGGTTCGATAGCCGAGCTGGACGATCGAGGACAGCAACTCGACCGTGGTGGTCTCGTCGGACACGTCGATTCGCCAGCCATCAATCGCCATGTCCTGTGTCGCCGAGCCGAGCGCAGCGATAAAGGCGAACAATGCAAAACGGCCGATACTGGTCGTCGGGTCGGTTGCCACCAACCCGATCAACGCGAAAACGATCGCCCCCTGGCACAAGGCAATCCAGCTCTTGCGTCGGCCAAGCCGTTCGAGCAGCGGCAGCTTGCCGCGGTCGACAAGCGGCGACCACAGGAACTTGAAGGCGTAGCTGAGCCCGATCCACGACAGCACGCCGATCGTCGCAAGGTTAATCTTGGCGTCGCCCAGCCACGCGGTCAGCGTGCCGACCAGCAGCGCAAACGGCAGCCCGGAGGCGAAGCCGAACGCCAGCATCGTCGCTGCCTTGCGGGAGCCGACCGCAGCCTTGAACAATCGCCAACCCTTGGGGCGTGATGCGATGCTCGCGGTTGCCATCTGTGTGCGTCCCTCCGGTCGATTCGGGGGAACACTAGGGTTCACGTCGCCAAACGACAATGACTGCAAGCGGACCGGTGGGATCCAGCCTTTGGATAACCGGAAGCCTTGGTTTCGCTACTCTGCCTCGGCTCGTCGGAACAGGGTAAACCCGACCGGCAGCTTGCGAACCTTTCGCCCCTCGAGCACGTCCTCGATCGCCGAGATCGCCGTTAGCAGGTCGCGTTGCGCGTAAGGCTTGGCGAGACAGCCGGCGGCGAAGGCCTTGGCTTCGCCGGGGCAAGAGCCGGTGACGAACAGCGACTGGACACCGCTGCGATGCGCCGCCTGCGCCACGTCGATCCCGCTGCCGTCAGCGAGCTGGACATCGACCAGTACGAGGTCGATCCCGGCCTCTGGATTCTCGAGATGCGCGATCGCCTCCGCTACGCGGTCGACCGTGGCATGGATTTCGAATCCCTCGTCCGTCAGGAAATGCTCCGTATCGAACGCAACCAAGGGCTCGTCTTCGACGATCAGCACCCTGACGATCCGCCGTTTCTTCCTGCCGAACAACATCGCGCGCGTGCTTCTGTCCCTTGCGGCCGCGTACCCGAAGCCGTCGTTACGCCCGCGATCCATAACGTCTCAAACAGCAATCAGCCGCAAATTTTTTGAGCGGGAGCGTCAAAACGATGTATCTGCACGGCGTGTCCGCGTCCACGACCACCAAGCCGCAACGAATTGCCAAGCTGCTCGCCCGGGCCGGCGTCGCCTCGCGCCGCGAAATCGAGCGGATGATCGAGGAACGGCGCGTCGCCATCCAGGGCGTCGTGCTGGAAACGCCCGCGACGCTCGTCGCCTCGCTGCACGGCGTCACCGTCGACGGCCAGCCGGTTGAAGCGCCGCGGCCGGCGCGGCTGTTCCTTTTCCACAAGCCCAACGGCGTACTGGTCACCGAACGCGATCCCAAGCAAAGGCCAACGATCTACGACCGCCTGCCCGCGGATATGCCGCGTGTCGTGCCGGTCGGGCGGCTCGACCTCAATACCGAGGGGCTACTGCTGCTCACAACCGACGGCGGGCTCAAGCGCCAGCTCGAATTGCCGGCGACGGGCGTCGAGCGCGCCTATCGTGCGCGCGCCTACGGCAACGTCAGCCAAGAGCAGCTCGAGGAGCTGATCGAAGGGATCGAGATCGATGGCGTCCGCTATGGACCGATCGATGCCAATCTCGAACGCCGCACCGGCGCCAATGTATGGATCGAACTCATCCTGGCCGAAGGAAAGAACCGCGAGGTGCGGCGCGTGCTCGAACATCTCGGTCTCAAGGTCAGCCGGCTGATCCGCACTCGCTATGGCCCGTTCGTGCTCGGAGATTTGCCAGCCGGCGCGATCGGTGAAGTGCGGCAGCATGATCTTGTCGCGTTTCGCCAGGCGCTGAAGAAGGGAAAGCCGAGCGACGCTGCGATAACCATCGAGCCGCCGACCGCGCCGAAGCAGTCCGCTCCCGGTACCGCCAAGCGGCGCGAAGGCGCCACTCGCCCCGACCTTGTCGGCGCGCAAACCAAGCGAATGGCGTCGACGAAGGCGGATCGTCCTTCGACAAGAAAAGGCCGAACGGAAAGGAGCGAGGCCCCTGCCTCGACGAACGCTTCAAGCAAGCCCAAGCGCCGTCCAGGCTGGGCCAAGCCCAAGCCGCGTAGCGGCCCGCGGCGTAAATGAGGATCGTCGCCGGCCGATGGCGCGGCCGCCCGCTGATCGCGCCCAGGGGTGATGCCACCCGTCCCACCGCCGATCGCACGCGTGAGGCGCTGTTCTCAATGCTGGCGAGCCGGCTCGGTAATTTCGAAGGACTCGCCGTCGCCGACTTGTTTGCCGGTTCAGGCGCGATCGGGCTCGAAGCCTTGTCTCGCGGCGCCACCTCCTGCCTGTTCGTTGAGCAGGACCGAGCCGCCCTGGAAGCGTTGCGTGCGAATATTACCAGGCTCGGCGCGACCGGCATTGACGTTCGCGCGCAGTCGGTTTTGGCGCTTGGCCCGACACGCGCGCCGCTTGACCTTATCATGATGGACCCGCCCTACGGCACCGGCGCGGGCGGCGTCGCTCTCGACAAGCTCGCTCGGCTTGGCTGGGTTGGCCCGGCGAGCTGGATAAGCATCGAGACCCAGCGCGACGAGGAGATCGTCGCTCCTGGCTTTGCAATTGACGTGGCCCGGATCCACGGCAAGGCGCGGCTCACGCTGCTTCGCCCCGCCTGATTTTCGTTCATCGCAGCGCAAGCGCCCATCCCGATAGTCGCCCCGGTTCGATCGGGACGGAGAAGGACGATGCCCAAGGGGTTGGCACAGATCGTCAAAGCGGCGCTGATCGCGCTCGCCGCTGGCGCGCTGATCGCAGTCGGCAATCCGGCCCCGGCGGTCGGCCACGACGTCTCGAGTGCCGTAAACAGCGTCGCGCAGCTTACGACCAACCTGGTCGATGCCGCTCGCTTGCATTTCTTCGTGCCGGCATCGCATCTGACCTGAGCAGGCGTAAGACGGTTGCCCTAAACGCCGCCGTTCCCTACCTGTTCACCAATGAGTCTGCCCGCGCCTTCGACGAACGATCCGCCGTACCTCAAGGGCCTCAATGCGCCCCAGCGGGAGGCCGTGCTCACCACCGAAGGACCCTTGCTGGTCCTCGCGGGCGCCGGGACAGGCAAGACCGCCTGCCTCACGGCGCGTCTTGCGCATCTCCTTTACACGCGAAAAGCCTGGCCGTCGGAAATCCTCGCGGTCACCTTCACCAACAAGGCTGCCCGCGAGATGAAGGAGCGAGTTGGCCGCCTGATCGGCGAGGCGGTGGAGGGGATGCCGTGGCTCGGCACCTTTCATGCAATCGGGGCCAAGATGCTGCGTCGCCATGCCGAGTTGGTCGGGCTCCACAGCAACTTCACGATTTTGGACACCGATGATCAATTGCGGCTGCTCAAGCAGCTCATCAGCGCCGCCGACATCGACGAGAAGCGCTTTCCGGCTCGCCAGTTGGGCGGGCTGATCGATCACTGGAAAAACAAGGGGCTGACACCTGCAGACGTGGATGCCGGCGAAAGCGAACGCTACGCCAACGGCCGGGGCGGCGAGCTCTACGCGCAGTATCAGGAACGGTTGAAAGCGCTCAATGCCTGCGATTTCGGCGACCTGCTGCTCCACGTGCTTGTCATTCTGAAGACGCACCGAGACGTGCTCCAGCAGTACCAGGAGCGCTTCAAATACATCATGGTCGATGAGTACCAGGACACCAACGCCGTCCAGTACCTTTGGCTTCGCCTGCTCGCACAGGAACGCAAGAACATCGCCTGTGTCGGTGACGACGACCAGTCGATCTATTCCTGGCGTGGCGCGCAGGTCGAGAATATTCTGAAGTTCGAGAAAGACTTCCCGGGTGCGGCGGTCATTCGGCTCGAACAGAATTACCGCTCGACGCCGCACATTCTGGGCGCCGCCTCAGGCGTAATCGGGCAGAATAGCGGACGGCTCGGCAAGACGCTTTGGACGGAACTCGACGCGGGCGAGAAGGTCCGCGTGGTCGGGGTGTGGGACGGCCCGGAGGAAGCGCGGCGCATCGGCGATGAGATCGAGGCTGCGCAGCGCGACGGCACCCGGCTCGACGATATTGCAATCCTGGTCCGGGCGCAGCACCAGACCCGCGAGTTCGAAGACCGTTTCATAGCGATTGGCCTGCCCTATCGCATTGTCGGCGGCTTTCGCTTTTACGAGCGGGCCGAAATTCGCGACGCGCTTGCGTACCTCCGCCTCGTCCACCAAAGCGCCGACGACCTCGCGTTCGAGCGTATTGTCAACGTGCCCAAGCGCGGCCTCGGCGACAAGGCGATTGCCAAGGTTCATCAGCTCGCCCGTGCCGAGACCGTTCCACTCTCGGTCGCAGCCGCGCGCATCCTCGACACCGACGAGCTGACGCCGCAAGCCCGACGCAGCCTCGGCAATTTCATCGTCGACCTCGCCAGGTGGCGCGACATAGCCAGTTCTTCGCCTCAAAATGGGGAGGACGAGCAACTTGCGCAGCTAACGGGTGGAGGGGCCCCGCCCCACGCGCAACTTGCGCAGCTCATCCTCGACGAATCGGGCTACACCACGATGCTTCAGGCGGATAACAGCGCCGAGGCCGCCGGCCGCCTTGAAAACCTGACCGAGTTGGTCCGCGCCATGGAGGAATACGAAACCCTTGGCGCCTTTCTGGAACATGTCAGCCTGGTCATGGACAACGACGCCGCCAACGACGGCGCCAAGGTCACCATCATGACGATCCACGCAGCGAAGGGGCTGGAATTCGATACGGTTTTCCTCGCCGGCTGGGAGGAAGGCCTGTTCCCCTCACAACGTGCGCTCGACGAAGGCGGGCTCGCCTCGTTGGAAGAGGAACGCCGCCTCGCCTATGTCGCGATCACCCGCGCGCGTCGCCGGGCGACGATCCTCCACGCTGCCAATCGGCGGATTTACGGCCAGTGGAATTCGAGCATTCCCAGCCGCTTCGTCGGTGAGTTGCCGCCCGAACATATCAACAGCGAAACAACCATGTCGGGGGGCGAGAGCCTATGGCGCGCCAATTTCACCAACCGCGCAGATCCCTTTGCCGATGTCGGCCGCGGAGCCGGCCGGGGTCCTGGCTGGCAGCGCGCGGCAGGCACCTTGGGT
>Ga0164242_10000756_pt1 | contig 38889 bp, 35 predicted proteins | sample OricomgcompostMG_FD_108783 | JGI IMG/M metagenome (GOLD analysis project Ga0164242, IMG submission 108783) | Miracle-Growth compost microbial communities from Emeryville, California, USA - Original compost - Miracle growth compost (MG) ... | reverse complement strand
GCCACCATGTTGTACGCATTAAATTTGCCTGGAAGATTGGTCGCCAGTTCCAGCTTCGTCTGGTGATCGATCGTCACATTTGCCTCTGTCCCCTTGCGGTAGAGCTTTACGCTGTCGATATGCGCTTCCGCGTCAGGATGTTCACCATAGGTGATTTTCTGGCTCAAAGCTTCAAATTTATTGAAGTAGTCAAACCACTCATCATCGCGGTTCAGCACGATCAGCTTCGGATGCTTTTCAAATAGCTTTGCTTTGGCTGCCGCGTATTGTTCCATTGTTCCATGGTAATCCAGGTGGTCCTGGGTCAGATTTGTCATGATCGCCACTTCGACCGGTACGGTGTCGAGCTTGTGCTGATGCAGCGCATGAGACGGAAATTCCATGACCACAAAGTCGACTCTGGCTCTTTTTGCTTTAGCAAAAAATCGTTGCATGAGGCCGACCGTCGCCACGGTCGCATTCAGCTCGTTGCGCTTTGACTTGCCGTCAATCTCGATCACGGCTGTCGAAAACATCGCCGTCTTGTGGCCTGCCTCTTTCAGGATCTCATTGAGAAAATTGACGGTCGTCGTCTTGCCGTTCGTTCCTGTGACACCGATTACGCGTAGATTCCGCGCTGGGTTGCCATAGCGCGCACTGACGACACGCACACGACTCTTGCGATACACCTCTTCTAGTTGGCGAACCCCGCCAGCTGGCAATGCTCTTCGTACACCCCGAACCAATTTATCTTTCATACTTACCAGTTTACCACTGCTATAATAGTCAGGAGAAATGAAAGTTCTGGGAATTGAGAGCAGCTGCGACGAAACCGCGGCGTCTGTCGTTGAAGACGGCCGCCGCTTGCTCAACAATGTCGTCGTCTCACAAATCGACATACACAAAGAGTACGGTGGAGTTATTCCAGAGGTCGCTGCCCGCAGCCATCTTGAAGTTATCAATCCAGTCATCGAGAAGGCTTTAGCGGACGCTGGCTGCAGCTGGGACGACATCGACGCAATCGCCGTCACCTACGCTCCAGGACTGATCGGCTCGCTCCTCGTCGGCAGCCTTGCCGCCCGTACACTGGCCATCCTGCACGACAAGCCGCTCTACCCCATTCACCATGTCGAAGCGCATGTGTATGCAAATTTTCTTGTGGAAAAGAGTAAGAGTCAATCCGCCAATCCTTTGTCGGCCGACCTGACCCAGTCGACACCGTCAGGTGTGACAGGGGAGGCAGATAAAGTGATTGGCGGAATTGACGAGCTTGTCCTACCTTCCAGACAACCCGACTTCCCTATGCTGGCCCTTATCGTCTCCGGCGGCCACAGCCAGCTCGTTCTCTTTCACGATCACGGCGACTACGAACTGCTCGGCCAGACTCGCGACGACGCCGTCGGTGAAGCCTTTGACAAAGTGGCTAAAATCCTCGGCCTCCCCTATCCTGGCGGCCCGTCCATAGCGCAAGCTGCCGAAAAAGGTGATCCAAAAAAATACCCATTTCCCAAGGCTCGTCTCCAAAATCCATATGATTTTAGCTTCTCCGGCCTTAAGACAGCCGTTCTGAGAGCTGCGCAGCATGAAGTGGGCAAGGATTTCACTTTTCCCTCGCACGAGCTCTCAGGGCTTCTCAACGATAAGCAGAAGCATGATTTCGCTGCTAGTTTCCAACATATAGCCATTGAGACCCTCGTCGACAGAGCAGAGCAAGCATTCAACCACTACTCCCCTGCCTCGGTTGTCATCGCCGGCGGTGTCGCTGCCAACCAAGAGCTCCGCCGCCAATTAGCTGAACGCCTGCCGATCCCTATCGAGTACGCTCCGATACAGCTTTGCACCGACAACGGCGCGATGATCGCTACCCTTGGCTACTACTTCGCCCAGGGCAATGCTCCGACCGATCCTCGCGAACTCAAGGTGATTCCGAGTCTTTCCATGACACAAACTGCCTGGAAACAGGTAAAATAGCCGTATGGATATTCACTTTCTTCAATCAAAAGCTTGGCAGACGTTCCAAGAAGCCGAAGGAAGAAAGACATTCCTCGAAGAGGGCGATGGCTGGCATTTTCTGGCGATTCTCGAGGAGTCAGCAGGCTTCAAGCGTCTCTACTGCCCCTATGGGCCAGTCGCAACGAGCGTAAAAACCTTATCTGACGCGCTAACACGTTTGCGGCAACTCGTCAAAGAACAGTCGGCTACTTTTCTGCGGATTCAACCGACGGGAGCCTCATTTTCTAAAAATGATCTCGCTTCCCTGTCACTGCGGCCGGTCGACTATTCGCAGCCATCTCATACGTGGTGCCTGGATCTCACCGATACCGACGACGTTATCTTGGCCAACATGAAGCAAAACAACCGCAATATTTATCGTAATTACCGCAAAAAAGGCCTCTTGTACGAAAAGAGTATCGACCCGAGCGACATCACCCGTCTCACGTCCCTTCTCCACGGCACTGCCGCCCACAACAAGATCTCCATTCACCCCGACAGCTACTTCGAGGCGCAAGCCGCCTCACTCTTCCCTATTGGGGCTGCAAGCCTGCATTTCATCGCTTTCGAAGGCCAGACAATTGCCGCCGCGCTCGTATACCACGGTGATACGACGAACTACTACGCCCATGCGGCCAGCAGTTTCAAGCACCGCAACCTCAACGCCGCTACTGCCCTGCTCGGTGAGATCATCTTTGACGCCAAGAAAAGCGGCAAGAAAGTTTTTGATTTCTATGGCATCGCTCCGACCGACGACCCCGACCATCGCTGGGCTGGATTTACTGCATTTAAGAAATCATTTGGCGGCTACGACGTCACCTACCCCGAGACGCATGAACTTCCGATAAAGCCTCTGGCCTACCGACTATATCGTCTCCTCCGAAGACTTAGGTAGTGTTTCACCGACTTTAGATGTGCTTTTCTGAAGAGACTGTGAAATTCATAGTTGTCCCTATGAATTTCAGCCGAACGCTTAAATAAGCATCTTGCAGATGCTTATTTAAAAAGTGTGCTCTGAGAAAAACGTACATCTAAAGTCGGTGAGGGGCCAAGATTCTATAGGATGACACGAGGAGTACAAAGATGAGTGATAAGAATCGGCAAAATGATCACGTATGCTATACTTAACAGAGAGAATTTTATATATTACTAATCATTTTCACGTGAAAAGCAACTCATGAACCTACCAAAAACTTACCAACCCGACCAATACGAACCAAATATCTACGCCATGTGGGAGACCTCTGGCGCATTCGAGCCGAGCGGGAAGGGAACACCATATTCAGTAGTTATGCCACCGCCAAATGCCAACGGCAACCTCCATATCGGCCATGCCCTCGATATGAACCTCAAAGATATTTTGGTACGTTACCACCGCATGAAAGGGGATGATGCCATCTTTATCCCTGGGGAGGATCATGCCGGGTTTGAAACGTGGGTTGTCTACGAAAAACAGCTCGAGAAAGAAGGAAAAAGTCGTTTCGATTTTTCACGTGAACAGCTGTACAGCCAGATCTGGAATTTCGTCGATGCCAGGCGAGGTGACATGGAGCTGCAGCTGCGCGCTCTCGGGGTCAGTGCCAGCTGGAAACACCTGACATTCACTCTCGATGAAAAAGTCGTCAATACTGTCTACGATACATTCAAAAAGCTATGGGACGACGGGCTTGTTTACAGAGGTGAACGTATCGTCAACTACTGCACGAAGCACCAGACTAGCTTTGCCGATATCGAAGTCGATCACAAGGAAGAGAAGGGGAAGCTCTGGAAGATAGCCTATCCGACACTCGACAAAATCGACGAGCTCATCGTTGCCACCACCCGTCCGGAAACTTTGTTGGGTGATACGGCCGTTGCCGTTCATCCAGATGATGAACGATACAAACACCTGATCGGAAGCACCGTCTTGTTGCCACTCACGGGGCGGGAAATTCCTGTCATTGCCGATGAGTATGTCGACCAATCGTTTGGCACGGGAGCAGTCAAGATTACCCCTGCCCACGATCCAAATGATTTTGAGATAGGGGAGCGACATAATCTCCCACGCATACAGGTGATCGATTTCGACGGCAAGATGGTCAATGTACCGTCCCAGTTCATGGGTCTCTCTGTTATTGATGCCCGAAAACGCGTGGTGGCTGCTCTTCAGGCCGAAGAAACCTTGCGGGGAGAAGAAGAGATCACCCATGCAGTCGGTCATTGCTACAAGTGTGGCACCGTCATCGAACCAATGATAAAAGACCAGTGGTTCCTCAAGATGCAACCGCTCACAAAACGTGCTAAAGAGGTGCTCGCTACCGATGAAATAACCTTTTACCCGGCTTCTCGAAAACGCGTCCTCATCCAATACCTTGACGGGCTCAAAGATTGGAACTTATCTCGACAAATCCCATGGGGAATCCCGATTCCAGCCTTTCAAAATGTCAACGATGCAAATGATTGGATATTTGATACAAGGATCGACGAAAAAACGCTCGATATCGACGGCAAGACCTATCTTCGCGAAGAGGATACCTTTGATACCTGGTTCTCATCCGGCCAATGGCCGTACATCACCACCGATTACCTCGATGGCGGAGAGCTAGCTCGCTTTTATCCGACCTCTGTCATGGAGACCGGCACCGATCTGCTTGACAGATGGGTGGCCCGTATGATCATGCTCGGACTATACCGTACCGACAAGGTGCCGTTCAAAGATGTCTACCTGCACGGCATGGTCAATGACGAACATAATCAAAAGATGAGCAAATCAAAGGGCAATGTCATCAACCCGATGGACAAAGTTGCCGAGTACGGCTCTGATGCGCTCCGTCTCGGTATCATCGCTAACCGTTCACCAGCACAGCACCAGGCCTTCTCGGAGGGTGCTTTAATCGCTGGACGAAACTTCTGCAACAAGCTCTGGAATATCGCTCGCTTTAGCGAGGATAAATTGGGCGAAAATTACCGGCTGAAAACTCCCGTCATGCAGTCGCTGGGGGACCACTGGATCGTTTCAAAGCTTGAAGCTGCTACCACCACCATCAGTGACCAGCTCGACCAATATCGCTTCTCCGACGCAGCCGAGACCGTCTATCAGACTATCTGGAGTGACGTGGCCGACTGGTATATCGAGGCATCGAAGACAAACACGAATCCTGACATGCTCGCGTGGGTACTCGATACTTGCCTGCGCCTGGCACATCCATTCGCACCATTTGTCACCGAGACCATCTGGCAAACACTGCCATGGTGCAAGGGGCTGCTCATCATCAAGGAATGGCCGGCTATTCCAGCCTATGATGAGATCGTCGCAGCCGAATTTGAACGGCTGAAGGCCCTTGTCTCTGAAGCTCGCTTTGTCATGAGCGAACTGCCTGGCAATAAGCGTTACGATCTCTTGTACGGAGAAGATTCTCTGATCGCCGACAATGCCGATCTCATCGCCTCATTGCTTCGTGTCACCGTCTCGCACACTGACCAGCCAAGCGGCCTGCGGCTCGCCACAACGGGCAGGGAAGCATGGCTCGACATCGATGCCGACACGCTCTACCAGCACCAGTCAAACCTCGAAGTGAGACTTGCCGAAGCCCAGCAGATGGCGAAACGTCTCGAGGAGCGCCTAAGCAATGAGTCATATGTGGCAAAAGCGCCGGCAAACCTTGTCGAAGCATCGAAAAAGGAACTGGAAGAAGTCACGAGCCGAATCGAACGGCTGGCAAACGAACTTGATGTCATTAAAGTGAGTTAGAGAACAGCACTCGTACAACTATGTATTTCACAGCCTCATCAGAAGTTGTACCAGTGCTTTTCAGAGGCTAAGAAATAACCGGCAAACTATAGTTATCAAACGGGTGGTGACCCTTTGGGATATTCTTTTGCATGCGATATTTCTTGTCATCACCGTGACGGGTTGGGGTGAGCGGGTTCAGTGACGTCAGGCGTCCAACCACATTTTCCACAGAGACGCGCTCGACATGCGTATGATCATTGCTGCTTAGCTGCATCATGATACTTGCGGTGCCGTAACTTGCGACCACAGCAGGCAGCACGGCCGACAGGCTAGCCATGACATCAAGCTTTGTTTCGTGAAGCGCGAGACCGAATAGCGTCATCAGCGCGACAGAAGCAGTAATAAGTTTTGAATTTACGGGCGTTTTCATGATGTGTTTATTTTTATCAATAACACTATGCATATTAGCATAAGCTTTGTAGATTGTCAAGTATCTGTCGTATTAAGAATGGTGATAGCCCGTGCCGCGAGTAATCTGCTCAACTCGGTAGATCTGCTCCACCAGGAGTAATCGCACCAATTGATGGGGAAATACCAGATCAGAAAGCGACCAGACGAGACCAGCACGATGCTTCACCGTATCATCGACACCATAGGCGCCTCCGATCACAAAGGTAATGCGTCGCGAATGGGCAAATGATTCTTCCAACAGGGAAGCGAGCTGGGGTGAATCAAGCATCTTGCCTGTTTCATCGAGCAGTACCACAAAATCGTCTGGATCAACGCGAGACAGTATACGCTCAGACTCTTCCTGACGCGCTCTATCGCCCTCCAGCGAGCTATGCGGCAAAAGTACCCATCTCACATCATATGGCGCGCGCAGGCGCTTTTCATAGCGTTCAATCCCAGGGTAAACCCAATCTTCGTGCTTTTTTCCAATCGCAACAACTGTTATCATACGAGTTTCAATCGCTCGGCCATCCCAGCAAGCGCTGCATGGTCTGGCTCGGCCGCCTGATCGCCTTCCGTACGATATCCCTCTACTGTAGAAAAGGGAATAAGATGCACATGAGTATGGGGTACGTCGACGCCAACCACCTTTATACCAACATAGGGGACTTTGAGAGTATCTCGGAGATGGCTGCCGAGTTTTTTCACCGTTTGCATAAGTTCCAGATAGTCTTCGTCATCGAGATCCCACAAAAACTCTACCTGCCTCTTTGGAATCACGAGAGTGTGGCCAGGACACGACGGATGAATATCGAGAAATGCCAAGGTTTTTTCGTCTTCGTAGATTTTATGGCAAGGAATCTCGCCTTTGATAATTTTCGTAAAAATACTCTCTTCCATATTGCTAGTATAGCGGAAACTACAAAATATCTTTTATTTAATGGCAAGAGGTGCTATGGTAAAGACAACCTGTAGAACTTCGTCTATGAAAGGTGGTGAGAGCCATGTTCACAGGAGTACTTGGACAAGCTAGTCCTGAAACCTTGCAGTCCTTCTTCAAGGGGACGGGAATCCTCGGAGCCATTGGTATTCTCTTGTTCGTGATCATCCGCTACAAGGTCATCCGTATCGTTGCGGTTGACCAGGCAACAGAGTTGATCCGCACCAAGTGGCACGTCGCACAGTACTACCGCTTTGGCGTGAGAAAGGGCCGGCTCGTTCGGCTGAAGCAAGGCCGCCACCTGATCGTCAGGGGAATCCATGACGGCTGGGAGGTTTCCCTCAAGGAAGTAGCCATGGAACTCGAGAATGTTACTCAGCCGTATCGGGGAAGGATGCTGACGTTTGATCGGATCACGATCGGATACGAAGTAATCGCCCCGGATACGGTAAAGGGTGACGAGGTGATGTTGCGAAGCATTCTCTCGGTCAGGGACAACGACCGAGAAAACGGGACATCGCAAAACCTCGATCAGAAAGTCAGAGGCATCACCCTTCAGGCACTCGGCCAGGTTTTGACGGCATCGGAACCTGACAAATACGGTCTGCCGAGGTTGTCTGATAGGGCTGTGTTGGCTGCAACAGCCAAACGTCTCAAGAAGCATCACGGAGTGCGTCTTGTGAGTTTCGAGGTAGCCGCTCCCACTTGGGCACAAGGACAGCAACAGTATGACGCCGCCATGCTTATCGCTACCGCGATGGGCTTGAATGTCAGAGATAGTTCGGAAACGGCTACTGACGACAATGTCATCGGCTTGCCTTCTCAGTCCAAACTGGCGTGAAAACGCTAAAAACCCCTCGCAGCCAGCGGGGGGTTTCAACTTGTCTTAGAAATTATTTCATGGCGGAGAGAGAGGGATAAACGCTTCGATGATAGCGCTATTCTAGCGCCACCATCGGCTACATGATATCAAATCAGAGATTATGACATCATTCGAACCTACGATTCAAATCCTTCTCTAAAGAGAAACGACCAGACGTAAAGCCTGGTCGCCTCTCTCTGGCGGAGAGAGAGGGATTCGAACCCTCGAAGGCTTGCGCCTTACCGCTTTTCGAGAGCGGCCAGTTCAACCACTCCTGCACCTCTCCAAGTGGTTTTGCACACTCCAGTATAACAGATGAGCAGGAAGTATTTACAACAACACTTTTTAAGTGTATTATCAGGCTATCATCTAATGGAGGTGCGCTATGGAAGAGCGTAAAACACAGGGGCCTGCTTACAATACGCAACCGGCAGGACTAGAAAAATCTTTGCATGATTTTTACACCAAAACCATCAACCTAAATCTACCCGTAGGTGGGCAGAAGTGGCTTGCAGACAACTCCTGGTGGCTTGCACTTGTCGGCGGCTTGCTGTCGCTATGGAGCGCATGGAGCTTTTGGAGCATCGCGCATTATGCGAGCCAGTGGCTTCACTGGGCAGGTGCCGTGACTGGCACTTCGACGAATCTTGCCGTTACCTGGTACATTGCGCTGATCGCCATACTTGTACAGGCGGTACTGCTACTTCTCGCCGTACAACAGCTCAAAGCTCATAAAAAGTCAGGCTGGAACTTGCTTTTTTACACCTCATACGTCAGTGTCATCACTGGTGTGATTGATCTTTTCGTCCCAGGCTATGGTTTCGGCAGCCTGATCGGCATGATTATTGGTGCGCTCATTGGCTGGTTCTTCCTGTTCCAGATTCGTCGTTACTTTGTGAAATAGTTTTACAAACAAAATAGAAAAAGGTCGAGACATCTCGACCTTTTTCTATGGTACACCCGGCAGGATTCGAACCTACGACCTCTGCCTCCGCAAGGCAGCGCTCTATCCAGCTGAGCTACGGGTGCGAACGTATGAGCATATTGCTCATACAGTGTAACTTGAAGGTACCTCCGCCCGGTAAGGCGAACAGGGCCTAGTGTAGCATAACAGAGGTACTTTAGCAATATTTTAGATGTGGAGTTTACGCACGATGCGATCAAACGCATCGGGATGGACCTCTTGCATCGGAATATATGCGCCAAGGATATCAACCATGCGCTCGCCAACTTCGGCGGGGAAGTACACTACCAAGCTTGGCCGAAATCGCTTGACTGGAATAAGCGACAGAGAATGCTGTTCACCTTCTTGCATCACGCCAAAAGCCTTAAATTCACCCATTGGATGAAGTTGATTGTTGATATACAGGCCTTTTTCGCTCACAACATAGGTTAACTCACGAGGCGGACGATGCGAATAGACCATCAATGCAACGGCCATCACAGGAATAAGGATGGCGAAGGTGATCGATTTCATAAATACCGCTACCGCTATCAGCGCGATGACGATAACGATGAAGCCGATATACCAGATCGGCTGCTTGCCATGCTGCAAATATTCGGCAGCCTGCCACTGAACCGGCTCAATCTGAGGAAGCTCAGTTGGCTGATCTTGATCAGCCGCATCATCTGGTCCTATCTCTTCCTGGGGAACAGGCATCTCTTGCGTATCAGGCAGCGGCGCAGGTGCAGGCTGCACCTCAGGTGCTTGCTGGGCTACTGGCGGCTGAATATTTTCCTGCGCAGGAACTACCGGTGATTGCTCGGGTGGCAACTGATCTGGCTGCTGATTCGGATCCATGAAAATAGTATAGCATGAGCACTTAGGGTGAAAGGTGGGAGTTCAAATTTCCGCCATATTCCGCCAAATGAAAAAGACCTCTTCGGGTCTTCATCATTTGGCGGAGGAGGGGAGATGTACGCTTCGATGGTAAACTACTTCGTATTTCACCATCGGCTAAATGTTGTCAAATCTGGTAGATTGTGACAACATTCGAACTCGACCGTTCAAGTCTCCTTTCTTCATCAGAAGAAAAAGCCCACATCTTCGATGTGAGCTTCCTCTCCTGGCGGAGGAGGGGAGATTCGAACTCCCGCTTCAGGTTTCCCCGAACTAACGATTTAGCAAACCGTCCCCTTCAGCCACTTGGGTACTCCTCCAACTCGACCAATTGTAGCACAAAACAGAGGCGGATTATAGACATTTTTAGTGATTTTGCTATAGTAGAAAACAAGAAACTTAGACAAAAGGAATACTTCATGATAAAAAATGCCGTCAAATCATTCGTTCCAACCGTACTATCTCTAGCATTCGCGCTCGCGCTCGTCGTCACGCCTGCCGTGGGTGCCGTCGGATCGATCCAAGACGGGGCAAACGCTGCCCGTGGCACCGACCAGACCGCCAATCTATTCGGCAACACTGGTGTATTTCAGACGATTACAAATGTACTCCTCTTTGTCCTTGGTGCCATTTCGGTCATCATGATCATCATCGGTGGTCTGCGCTACGTCGTCTCGGGTGGTAATTCAGCCAATGTGACGGCAGCAAAGAATACGATTCTTTACGCTATCGTCGGGGTGATCATCGCGATTCTCAGCTATGCTATCATCAACTTTGTACTTGGCACATTCACCACTAGTGGTGGTGGCGGAACAAACGTCTAGCGTAGTATACTCTCAATAGCTTGGCGGAGAGCCAGGTTAGGTGAGGTGAAGTCCGACCAGACGCCGTAGCAGTATATGCACCCCGTCCTGGTCTCACTACATCCACCCCCGGAGATTTCGTGCTGCTACGGCTGGAATCTCCGGGTTTTTACTTTGAGAGAGGAGGGAGGGATAGCGCTTATTTCATTCGCTCCTCCAGTCATTTACAAAAATATGTAAACACATTTTTGCTTCACTCCTTTCACCGAACCCTCGTTTGCGTCAGCAAGCTGACGCCGAGGGTTTGAAGCACTCACTCGACGCAAGAAAAATACAGACCAGACGGTCTGCATTTTTCATGGCGGAGAGGGAGGGATTCGAACCCTCGAAGCCTTTTACAGCTTGCCGGTTTTCAAGACCGGTACCTTCAACCACTCGGTCACCTCTCCAGGTGTGAATTGTAGTGATTACTCGGCCTATTCTATCAAATTTTACGGTGGTCGTCGAATGGTTGGCGTGCAATGACCGCGATAGAGACATTTTTTGCGCCCTGGGCACGTAAAACTTTGGCACCATAATACATCGTCGCCCCTGTCGTGAACACGTCGTCGACGAGTAAATAGTGCTTCGTACTATCGAGCGTCGCGCGGCACGAAAACGCCTCACGCGCTTGAGCTAGCCGTACCTTTCCCGATGTACCACGCTGCTTTGTGGTGGTCTTGCGGCCAAGCAAGGGAGAGAGTTGCCAGCCACGCCGCTTTGCCAGCTGTTTTGCTACGAGGCGCGCATGATCATAACCACGTACGCGCATATGGCTCGCAACAGTGGGAATGGGAACCACCACCACATCTGTTCCAAGCTCAGGAATGACGCTGTCGAGCAGCTCAGCTAACGTTTTATATACTTCTTTCACCCGCTCAAACTTAAAGCCGTCGATCAGAGACTCCAAGACTTCGCTGCGTTCCCCAACGCTCCATGCGTCTCGATACGGTGTATGGCATTCCGAGCAGACTCCCGTCTTACTCGGCTTGAGGCAAGCAATACAGCCAGAAAAAGGCTCCTGAGTGATGTCATATTTACAATTATCACATAGTAGCGTGCCTACATTATCGCATCCATAACAGTGGTGAGGAGCAACTATTTGGAGTAGTGAATCAAGCATTGTGATTTTTACGTTTCAAGCGTCTCATTTGTTGATTATACTCTCGTCTCGCGGTATACTGAAGGGGACTATCTGTCAATAGAGCCTTAAATGGAAGTGGAGGAAATTTATGGCCCGCAAACAAAATGACGATCTGCTTATCGAGGATGAACTGGCTGCCGCCTTTCTGAACGACGATGACCAAGACCAACAGGCGCCTGCGACACAGCCTGCGAACGATGCCGCACAAGATCAGGGTTGGGATGACAGCGAAGAAGACTTTCCAGGCCAGCTAGCTGTCGACGTCTATGAGACGGAAGAGAAGCTCGTAGTAAAAGCACGTACTGCCGGGGTAAACAAAGAAGATCTCGATGTTAGTATCTCTGATGGTATTTTGACTATCTCTGGTACGCTCTCGAGTGGCGACGACGCTGAAGCAACAAACTGGCACATTCAGGAATGTTACTGGGGCGAGTTTAGCCGTACAGTAGCTCTGCCGGTCGCTGTAAAAGAAGACGAAGCAGCTGCAGCCCTCAAGGACGGCGTGCTGACGATCGAGTTCCCTAAGGTACAGCAGGAACAAGCAAAGAAGATTGCAATCCAATAAAGTAATCATTGCAACCAAAAACTCGCTCCTCGGGAGCGAGTTTTTATTATTCTGCATAGTCTATGATCAAAAAATGACTCCCGCCACAAAAGGGGAGTCATTTTTGCTTATTATGAAAGCTTACTTGTTCGCGAAGCTACCGATAACGAAGTTAACCACCGCAAAGGCGAGGATCGCCACAACGATACCAACGATCGCATAGAGGATGGTGTTCTTTGCACTCGTCACGGCACCACTATCACCGCCGGATACCGTGTAACGAATACCGCCGATGATCAGCATGATGACCGAGATAGCACCGATGACAAAGAGAAGTACATTGGTGATGGTCTTGAAGACACCGTTTGAACCAAAAAGATCTTGTGACTGATCATCACTTTTCGCACAGTTGACGCCATTTGAAAGTGATACTTTATCTGTACAGCCGGCCGCATGCGTTGTCGCAACTGGCAAAGCGGCACTCACTGCAAATGCTAGAAATGGCACAACCAGCAGTCCCCGCAGTGCATTTTTGATAGTTGTTTTCATATATCGTTTGTTCCTTTCTTACGATTCTCTTGTTATGGTTATATCAGATAACGCTCAATTTGTTAAGGGGTTGTCTATTTAAATGCCCCTAGCACAAAGTTTACGATTGCATACGCCAGTATCGCGACGACAAGGCCGACGACCGCATAGAGGATAGTGTTTTTCGCTCCAGTTATCTGAGCACTATCGCCACCAGAGGTAGCGTAGCGGATACCTGCAATGACGATTACAATCACCGCTATGATACCCAGCACAAACAAGAGAACATTGACGACTTTCTTAATACTCTTACCAAGATTCTCCTTGCCTGTACTACCGGCAGCGGTAACACCGTCCTGAATCTGAGTTACGGGATTAACCGCAGAGGCTGAAACGGGCACCAAGCCTACCGTTCCAAATCCTAGAAGGATAGCGAACACCGCGATTAGTTGTTTTATCTTATTCATACATAGCTCCTTACTTTAAATTACTGAGTACAAAGTTTACGATTGCATACGCTAGTATCGCGACGACAAGGCCGACGACCGCATAGAGGATAGTGTCTTTGGCTGCAGCCGTCTGCTTGCTATCGCCGCCAGAAGTTGCGTAGCGAATACCGCCGACAATGATGACAATGACAGAGATAATTCCAAGCACCTGCAACAAGATATTAATGATCTTTTTGATATAACCACCAAGCGCATTCTTGTTGTGTGCTTCCTTACAGATAGCCTCACTGTTGTTACAATTCTTAAAAACATTGATTGCTCCGACCGGCTGAAGCGTCGCCACGCCGAGACCGAGCGACATGACTGCTGCTGCTACAAATAATTTGATCTTTTTCATCTAAAAACTCCCCATGATAAATCCTGTTATTGTAAAAGCGAGTATGATCACGACCAGACCGACGACTGCATAGCGGATCGCGTCTTTTGCCTGTGCGACCTTACCCGAGTCTCCGCCAGAGGTAGAATACATAATTCCCGCCACGACGATCACGATTACCGCCGCAATACCGCCCAAAAAATACGCCGTATTGAGTACGCCCACGAGCACCGTATTTGGATCTTCCTTTGGGATAACGCCGCCCGGGTTTATCTTGCCGCCGCTTGTTACCGATACGTCCGCCAGGTGGGTGAGTAATTGCTTTATCATCTACAGATTCCCCGCGATTAATGATACGATCGCCACCGACATAAAGGAAAGGATGAGGCCGACAACCGCGTTGATAATCGTCTTTCGTCCTGAAGCCACTTGGTTTGAGTCACCACCGCTCGTCAGATACTTGAATCCGCCATAAATGACATAGCCAACCGAGATATAGCCAACTATCTGCAGCATAATATTGAGGACATTGAGAGCGATCATCCAGATGAATTTCGTTATACCGACATCTTTCGGGCTTTTAATCGAACAATCGGCGTTTGTTAGTTTGTTGTACCAAGCAGGCAGGGTAAGAAAGTGTGCATTACTACATCCGCCACCGTCTGCTACTGCTGCCGGTGCCGGTGCAAATACCCCTACGATACCAAAAAGTGACATCGCAACAATAAGTGCCTTTAAGCGTTTCATGAGCTAAATACCCCTCCTGGAATCAGGAATTGCAAGAATCCCCACATCAGCGCAAAGGCCACGAGGCCGATCACGATATTCGTCATCATCATTTTAGCTTTTGTTACCTGCGATGCATTGTCCTCGGCTGTCGCGTAGAGAATCGCCGCATAGATAAAGCCGCCGACCGCCACCAGGCCGACACCTGTCGCCAAGATGTTTACTACTAGAGCGAGGATCTTCCATATGCCATCCTTGGTACAAAACCCTTTGAGGATCGCCGTACTGCAGCTAGGTTCGGTTGAATCTTCTGTCGTCGTTGGTTGCGCTGCAGGAGCTGGCTTTTTATACCCATCGTGTTTTTTACACGCCGCTTGGTAATCTTTGTTGTTCAGGGTGTCACGAGGAGCCGCGTCACCCTTGTGGGCCGTGACCTTCTTGCCATCTTTGCACTTGATAGTAGTCTGCGCAGGACCCGCAAAAGCCGAAGGAGAGACAAATACTCCAGAAATGAGTGCCGCGACAGCAATACCCGCACAAATAGTTAGAATTTTTTGTTTTATTTTCATCCTGCCAATACTGTAAGACATTCCTCGGAAACATGCAAGTGATTTTGAGTAGACAAATATTGACTTTTCATCTGTAAAATGATATTCTAAAAGGGATATGTGGGAAGTTCTGGTTAAGCTTCCGCTGGGTAGACTATCCATGCGGAAATTTATCATGCTGTTCGCCACGCTTCTGGTGGCTGCTTTCGCGTACGCATCCATTGGCTCTACCTCTGTATCTGCCGCTCCGAAAAGCGCGACGTGGAATAGCGACGGCCTCACGTACAACGGCCGCGACTATTCAGGTCCCGAGACGAGTGATGGCAGCAATCCGCCAGGCATCCCCTCTGGTATCCTCTATTACACCTCGTTCGACCAGTCAAACTCCGGTCCTTCGAAGGGTTACCTGATCTATTTCAAAGATAGCGTCAACGCCGACAATGTTTCAAAGGCGACTAAGGCCCAGTACCGCACCGGTGATTACGACCTTATGTCGGGTATTTTCAGCAACTTGTCGCCGCCCCAGGCTGTATCGATCGATAGCTCGTCCTACGCCAATCGCGGCGATACTAAAAGTGCCGTCAATCCGACGTCCGACTGTAATGTCGACGGTGTTGGCTGGATTGTCTGCCCAGTCTCGCGTTGGATCGCCGGAGGAATGGACTATCTCTACAAGATCGTCGCGTCGTTCCTGACCGTCGCTCCCATCAGTACGAACACAGCCGGCCCGATGTATCAGATGTGGCGGCTTGTTCTGGGTGTTGCTAACATCCTCTTTATCGTCGCATTCCTGATCCTCATCTACGCCCAGGTAAGTGGTGGCTTGCTAACGAACTACACGATAAAAAAGACGCTGCCGCGTATCATCGTCGCCGCTGTGCTGGTAAACATATCCTACTGGCTATGCGCGGTCGCGGTGGATGTATCAAATGTTCTCGGTGCATCGGTCTACGACCTCATGCAAGACATCCTCCGCCGGCTCGGGCCAGCAAATTCCAGCGGCAGCCATATAGACTTCTCGTCGATCAATTGGTCAAATGTTACCGCTGCCGCACTCGGCAGTGGCGCAGTCATCGGTGGCATCACTATCGCGGCAGCGACCGCAGGTGGGGCAGGGGCGCTAGGCTTCATGATTATCGCCGCCCTCATACCAGCACTCTTCGCTGTCTTCGTCGCCGTCGGTATCTTGGCCGCCCGCCAGGCACTCATCACTATCTTTGTCGTCATATCGCCGCTGGCATTCGTCGCGTATCTCTTGCCGAACACCGAGGAGTGGTTTACCCGGTGGCGCAAGCTATTTATCTCTATGCTCGTGATGTTTCCAGCCTTCAGCGTCATCTTTTCTGGCGCACAGATCGCCGGCGTCCTTATCATCCAAACAGCCCACTCGCTCCCAGTCGTCATCCTCGGCCTGGTCGTTCAGGTGGTGCCGCTATTTATTACTCCATTCCTCATCAAGCTCAGTAGCGGCCTCCTCAGTACGATCACCGGACACATCAACGACCGTTCAAAGGGCATGTTCGACCGTGCGCAAAACTGGGCAAATGCCAATAAAGACCTTCACCGTGAACGCGCCATCCGCAACGGTATGGCTCGTCGCCCAGATCTCAGCTGGAAAAAGGGCAATCGCTGGCGCACGGCTCGCGCCTTGGCCCGCCCGACAGTTACCGGTTCGTACCTAGCCACCCGTGGCCAGCATCGTGAGAAGATGATGGCTGCTTACAAAGCGCAGAGCGAGGGATACTACGGCCAAACTCGCAGCGGACAGCGGTCTTACAAGGAAAATAAAGTCGGTGAACTCAGCAAAGCACTCTCACACGCCAACAATGAAGAAATGTGGCAAGCACGCGTCGGTGGCCACGTCACGAGTACACGGCGTACCCAGCGAGGCCGGGATCGTGAAGATGCCGAATACCGTGAATACCAGCATATGACACATGCAGCTCACTCTGCTGAAGGCCGCGCCAAACTATACGAAGGGAAAACTCAGGCTGAAGGCGAAGAAGTGTTTCGCAGGGAAGTCGAAGCATCTACTGCGCTCAAGCGCGTCGTCAAAGACACTCATCATGCCAATAAACAGGCCGAAGCATTTGAACAGATTGTCCAAAAAGCTGCCGAAAAGAGCTGGAATGACCGTGTGCGCAACGACCAAGCCACACGAGAACTCCACCTAAAGAGCGTTCGATTCGAAGACGGCGCAAAACTTGCGGAGGAGAAAGTGACGACATTTGTTGAGAATGTCCGAGCGAAGGGTGCTAACGCGCCAGGTATCAGCACTATGGAGCAAGTCGTAGCACGACAGATCCAAGAAACTCATGAAGAGATTGAAGTTCAGTCAAACGCGACAGCCTCTGCTAAGATCGTTCAACAACGTAATCTTGCACAGGCACTCAAGTCAAACGAACAGCTACGCATACACGCTGCGGGTGTTGACGACCAAGGTGGTATGAACCGTGTTCTTGCCTCTGCGAAAAAAGCAGTATCAGAAGAGCTCATCAAAGCTACGAATAACTTCCAAGACACTCTCGATTACGACATTGCATCAAACCCTGAGGCTCTTGACACTGGGTTCCGTAGCGCCAGTGATCCGACGGAAAAGATAGTATATGCACGCCTTATGGCGCGCAACGCACCTGGTCTCAAGAAATTAAAAGCAGCGCTTCGAGACTACACTGCTGCTCGTGACCCAGAAGACGATGAAGTTATGCTTCTCAAGGAAGTACTAGGAGCTGATGGTACATTCAGAGATGCTGGACGTGATCTTGAAGTATGGGCAAATAACGAGCGAAAGCCAGACGGCAATCTCTATAGCGACTTCGAAGATGTCCAAGATACAATCGGCGTTATCAACAATATATCAGCCGACCGCTTCTCTCGTATGAATGCCTACTCACAACTCGATGCGCTCTATCGACTCCAAGAGAACGACCCTACAGCTCTCGAAAATCTCCTCGAACGCATCAATGCTTCACCAATGGCCCGCAACGCCCTCAAGCCTGCTGTCACAAATAGCCTTGAGAATATCGCAAATGGCCAAAGGATCTCCAGCCCAGATGCTTACAATATAGATGATGAGTAGCTGTTGTAAAATCTTTTTCAAGACTTGACCGAAACGATAAGCACTTGCATTTTGAGCAGTTTTGGTGTATAGTAGTGACATAAAGCTTAAGCACAGCAAGTTGTGCAAGGAACCGCCACACACTATGAGCGATCTAGAACACCAGCCAGGACAGCAATCAGGAACAAATCCGCAGAACGCAGAGACGACGCCGGATCTAAAGGCGCTTCATGCGCAGCCAGCCATCGTCCCAGACAAGCAGCACCGTGACGACAGGCACGAGAAGAAAGGCCTCCTCGTGAAGGCTGGTGTCATCGCAGCAGGTGTCGCAGCAGTCGGTGCTACCGTGTTCGGCCTCAGCAGTCACGGTTCGGGTGATAAAAGTACCGCTCCTCGCCACGAAACATCGACCAGCGCTTCGGCGAATCCAAATAAAGCAGGGAATCCTAGCACAAATGAGAATGAGACCGAAACTACCCGCGAGCCAAGATTGCTCTCGGTTGAACAATACAAGGACGGCAACTCTCTCGTTAGGGCATTTACTGACGAATATAACGACTGGATGATGAGTGGCGCAACAATGGATAATGCAAATGCTCAGGCAGATCATTTAGACGAAAGTCTGGATGAATATGCTCGTAGTGTTACCGAGCCTCTCGATAAAGGATTTGAAGAAGCACTATTCACAAAAGATGCTATTGCTATACCTGATGTACATAAGTATATTGAAAGTATTACAGGGCATCATCGTGCAATTGTGGCAATATACTTTGCAACGGCGGGTCCTGGTAAAGATATAACTGACAAGGAACCTTACGTATATAAAGATAAGGTAACCGAAGTAAACACCGTATCTGAATCGAAATCAGAAATTGTTGTAAATTATCGCTATCTTCAGACAGACAACTCAGATCAAAATACCGCTAACAACATATGGGGCAACGAACCCGCTAACGGACAGACTGGAGGCTCTTCTGTAACATTTAAGAATGTTAATGGCTTCTGGAAAGTATCTAATACAACATATTACGCTGATTAAATTCCACTATCCATAGTAAAGCGTAAGCATTTCGTAGTATAATCAGCGTGTACTTTACACGTTGATTAATATGATAGATTCTCGTCGCAAAATCCATACAAGTTTGACGTTGAAGCGTCTCTCCTGGCGCCGCTTCACGTTATACTTAACTGCGCTTCTTACTATAAGTAGTGCGGTTTCACAATTAGTTATAACAACTCCAGCATATGCAGATCCTGCTTCAATCTCAGTTGCTGGCGCGCTGAATGATCAAGTATATGACTATCAGATGTATCATTTCCTTGTATCTTGCTTTGCCAATGCCGACATGGATAAAGTAACCGTCAGTGGTAGCACGAACGAAATTACGAGCTGGGAGTGGCTAAAGGGTAGTGATAAACATGAAGCCGACAGTGTCCGCGGTGGCATGTACGAGGGTAAGGCGACTAATTGTGACAACGGAACCGACATAAAAGAAGCCTTCGGTGTATTCGGCTTTACCAATGCGCTGGATACCTTTTGCTCGCTCAGCTTTACCTACAATAGAAAAACTGGTGGCAATGGTAAAACGATACATGGTGGAAGTGACGCAACCGCATGCAAAAAGGGCCTGAACCAGGATAACTTCGACGGGAGTGGATCACTGAGTGGTCAGCGCTCTGCCATCGAGAAGCTCCTCGATACAGCACCGAATAAAACAGCACTGGCTGCCGGAAAAGGTACGCTTTCTAATGCTGCAGAGTATGTGCGATACTTCAAAACATTCACCGAAGCCTGTGGACCGGTAACATTTGTAGGAACCTACGCCGACGAGGGCGGCGGAGCAGCACATAACGACACCGCATATAAAATCGCGCAGGTCGACCAAACGGGCAATATAACCGATTACTACGTAACTAGTTCGGTCAAAGATGGCACAAATGTACCCCTGGTAGCTACGACATCGACCCCTGGCACCCATATAGTTGTCAACCCTGGGGGAAAAGGTGTATCAAGGAAAAGTACAAATACATTTGATTATAACAACGATGCGGGCTCCGACTGGAAGACAAGTGGACGGTACCAATCAAAGACATGCGGTCAATTAGCGGTCGCACTCCACTCAGACAGCACCTATCCAAAAGCATATGCCCTATGGATAAAAAGCCACCCCAACGCAGCGATGAGTGAAATTAATCTCGCAGGAAATACTCATAAAGATCCTACTACTACAGACACTTCCTCCTGCGGCGTCGATGGCATCGGCTGGATCGTCTGCCCGGTCATGAGTTTCCTCGGCAGTCTCAACGATGCTGCTTCACGTGTGATATACAATTTCCTGGAAGTTAAGAGCGGGCTGACAACCGATGCCAATCTAGCAAAAGCCTGGGAGCAGTTCCGCAACATAGCAAATATACTTTTCGTCATCGCATTTCTCATCATCATTTACTCGCAACTCACCGGTGCCGGTATCACAAACTACGGCATCAAACGGCTGTTGCCAAAGCTCATCATCGCCGCTATTCTCGTCAACGTGTCACTCATACTGTGCCAGATAGCCGTGGATATCAGCAATATCGTCGGCAGTAGCCTCTATGACATACTAGAGGGATTCACGAGCGGTGACTCATCGGCGGGTGCTTCGGGTGGCCAATGGTCTAGCTTGACCTCTACGATAATCGGAGCAAGCACGATCGGCGTCGGGCTTTTACTTCTAGTGATCCTAGCGCCGACCGCTCTGGTCGCCATTGGTGCTGCTGCTCTCATACTCATAGCGCGCCAGGCAATTATCATCCTGCTCATCGTCGTATCTCCGATCGCATTCGTCGCGTACCTGCTGCCAAACACCGAGAATTGGTTCAAGAAATGGTGGAAAATGTTCAGCACCATGCTACTGCTGTATCCTACCGTTGCGCTCGTATTTGGTATGAGTACACTGGCTTCCAATATCATCGAGCGCGTGGGTGCCAACCAAAACAGCGGTGCCACTGACATAAACGATCATCTCATGCAACTCATGGCTCTCGGTGTCCTAGCCATACCACTCTTTGCCGTACCGACAATCTTAAAGGGCGCGCTGGCAGCAGCTGGATCACTCGGTACTATGGCCGCCAAGTTGCAGGACAAGGCAAACTCAAAGGCAAAGGGCCAAGTAGGAGATAAGTATAAGAATTCTGCATTTGCTCGAGGTCGAGCCGCCCGACGACAAGCGAAACAACAATATCGCGACCGCAAATACGCAGAAGCGGTAGCAGGAGGAGGGGGCAAGCTTGGTAAGCTCAGGGCTCGTGCTAGCCGTGGTGTTATAGGGCGAGGTATTCTACCTTCTGGAAAGTACGCACAAGAACGTGTTGTCGGAGCTGCTGAACTTGCCGCAGATAACCCCTTTGTTGAAGACGTTAAAGCCGCAGGCCTAGGCTACGCAGGTCTATCTAATGCCGATGTAGCAAAGATAGCAAGCACAGGCACACACAATGGCAAAAAGGTGACCAGAGAAGAGCTAGCGGCGGCACATGAAAGAATTATGTCTACAGGTAGCTTTGATGAGAGAAGGGAGGCGCTTGAGTACGTTGCCTCTCAAACGGGTACTGGTAGCGAACACGACTCTGCAAGTCTTCGACAACGTAGTGTCTCTGGCGCTATGAAGCGAGGAGATGGAAATATATACGGTGTTGGATTTGGGAATAAGCTCGTTGACGGCGCCATAACCACAAAGGAGCAACTTGCTCAAGAGGCCGTTGATAACGCAGCTGCCGGCAACGTAAGCTCTGAACACCTCGTTCAAAGCAAGGGTGCTACTAGTTATCTTGTCGATGTTTCTAGAGGCGCTACAGCACTTAGCCCGGGAAGTGGAACAGCTGTTGGAAATTTGAAGATAGCAGCCAGCGAAGCTACGGGAAATGCTTCTACCTCAAAGAATGTTACCCCAGAGATCGCAGATATCTTTGGAAAGCTCTAGGTCTAGATTGGATTGAAAAATTAACGTCAGGTACCATACTAACCTAAAGCGTAAGTGGTATACTAGTACCACATATGGCCGTCTATAAAGTCCCCCAAGATGTTGAAGCCGACGACAAGCTGATCGGGCCGTTTAGCTTTCGGCAGTTTATCTACCTGATCATCGTCGCGGCGGCGGGTGCGATCGCTTTTTTCCTCGGAAAACTCTTTTTTCCACTAGCAATTCTTCCGGCACCAGTCATCATCTTTTTCGGCGCACTGGCCCTGCCGCTACGTAAGGACCAGCCGATGGAGACGTACCTGGCAGCAATCGTGTCATTTTACCTAAAACCGCATAGGCGTATGTGGGATCCTGATGGCCAGCAGGCACTGATCGAGATCGTAGCGCCAAGAGTTGCGGAGGTACAGCGAACCAATGGCCTGAGCCAGACTGAAGCCGAGCAGCGTCTCTCGTACCTTGCAAACGTCGTCGATACCCACGGCTGGGCCGTCCGGGGTGTTGACCCGACGCAGCCCAACTCATCTATGAATGCCGACGTTTACTACGAGGCACAGCAGGCGGAGGATGTGCTGGATACCTCGACACGAACCGCTCATACGATCGAAAATCAGCTCGACCAGGCAAACGCGCGTCACCGCCAGGAGCTGATAAACCGTATGCAGCAACCTGCGCCCCAACAGCCACCCGAACCAGCGCAACCACAGCAAAGCCAGCCGCAGCCACAACCTGCGGCAACCCCCGCCGTAACAGATGAGATCGACGAGACGGCTCATCTCGCCATCAACCCATATCCAGCTATGCAACAATCAGTTATTCAGCCGATCGGCACTGACACTTCCGCGTCAGCTCTAGGGGAAGGAGCGGATCCTGGGATTCATTCCCAGAATCCTAGCGGAGGGGTGAGCCCTTCCTCAAATATTACCACTAGCGAAAAGGCCGTATCACCTGATATAATAAACCTTGCAAACAACCCCGATCTTTCTATCGAGACAATTGCTCATGAGGCAAATCGTATCAAAGAGAAAGAAGAAGGTCTACCAGAGGGCGAAGTCATTATCTCGCTCCACTAGTATCTTTGCCAGGGGACCTCAAGAGAGGGAGTGGGGATAAAAACGCGTGCAGCCAAATCAACAGCAAGTACCACAAAGCCAGCCGCAGCAGCCTGCGCCAGCCCCTGCTATGCCGCCGCAGCCTGCCATCCCGCAGCCACAAACTGCGATCGGTAGCGGTGCTATGGCGCCACAACAGCCAAACAAGCCAGCTGCCGAGCGGCCAGCGCCAAAGAATCCAAACAGCACCCAAAATACGCTCCTCATATCTGAGATTCGTGACAATCTCGTCATCATGAAAGATGGCAGCTTCCGAGCCGTCGTCGCCTGCCAATCGATCAACTTTGACCTGATGAGTTCCCGTGAGCGGGAAGGCATCGAGTATAGCTACCAAAACTTTCTCAATTCACTCAATTTCCCGATCCAAGTACTGATCCGCTCCCAGCGCGTCGATATCGGACCGTATATCGATCACCTGGTCGACCTGCGAAGACAGCAGGACAACATGCTGCTGAATGTCCTAATGGACGACTATATCAACTTCATCGACGTCCTCTCGCAGGAAGCAAACATCATGGACAAGACATTCTACATCGCCATTCCATACTTTCCAGCCGGCGATCTCGCTGATCTAAAAGGCCAAGCAAAAGGGTTCTTCGGCAAGATCTTTGCCAAGCCGCAAAACGGCCCGACTAAGATCGACCAGACCACTTACGAGAAAGCCCGCGACGAGATAAAAAACCGCGTCGATTCAGTGACAAGCGGTCTTTTCCAGATGGGGGTAAAAAGCGTCCAGCTCAATACCAAGGAACTTGGCGAGCTATACTACAACTTCTACAACCCCGATACTGCCGTACGCGAACCACTCGGGAACTTTGAAGCGACCACCGCTACATTTGTCCGCAAAGGAACCGAAGGGCAACCGCAGGCCCCACAACCACAGCCGCAACCTCAGGAGGGACAATAATGGCCAAAAAGAAGCAACTTGATCCAGTCGATATCGCCGCCCAGCAGCGTGCGCGCGAACAGGCCGAAGTCGAACAAGCCTTCCTAAAAGGTATTACGACACTGCGCGACCTGATCGCGCCAAGCTCGATTGAGATTCACTCGAGCTATTTCCGCCTCGGTACCAAATACGGCCGAACACTGTACGTGTACGGTTATCCCCGTGAGATCTACACCGGCTGGCTATCGAGTATCATCAACATCGACGAAGTGCTGGATCTCTCGATGTTTATTTACCCGGTTGAGACCCAGGTTGTGCTGAACAACTTGCGTAAAAAGGTAACACAGCTCAACGCCAGCATGGATATCAATGCCGAAAAGGGCAAGACACGTGACCCAGGTCTCGAAGCCGCGATCCAAGACGCCGAAGAACTGCGCGACCAGCTGCAGGTCGGCTCGGAGCGTTTCTTCCGTTACGGGCTCTACCTGACGCTCTACGCCGATAGCCTCGACGAACTTAGCTTTGTCCAACACAAGATCGAGACGATCTTCGGCCAGCAACTCGTCTTTTCAAAAGTCGCCTCATCACAGCAAGAGCAGGGAATGAACAGTACTATTCCACAGATGTCTGACCAGCTGCAAATCCGCCGCAACATGAATACGGGCGCTATCTCGACTTCGTTCCCATTCACCTCAGCTGACCTGACCGACAACACGGGCATCCTCTACGGTATCAACATGCACAACAACGGCCTGGTTATCTTTGATCGATTCAAGCTGGAAAATGCCAACATGGTCGTCTTTGCAAAGTCTGGTGCCGGTAAATCGTTCACTGTGAAGCTTGAAGCGCTGCGCAGCATGATGATCGGCAGCGACATCCTGATCATCGATCCGGAAAACGAGTATCAGAAGCTTTCCGATGCGGTCGGTGGCAGTTATATCCGACTGAGTCTCAATTCCGATACGCGTATCAATCCGTTCGACTTGCCGAAGGTCATCGATACCGAAGAAGCTGATGATGCCTTGCGCGCCAACCTCGTGACGCTGCACGGACTATTCCGTCTGATGCTCGGCGGCTCACAAGTTGCCGCCAATGGCCAGATGATGAGCGGCCTCACGCCAGCCGAAGAGGCCGATCTCGACCAAGGACTCATCGACACTTACGCCCGTGCCGGCATCACCTCCGACCCATTGACGCATCACTCCACGCCGCCAACTATCTCCGACCTCTATGACACGCTGCTCCACATGGGCGGCACCGGCCCACAACTCGCCCAGCGCCTACGTAAATACACGTCGGGAACATTTGCCGGTATCTTCAGCCAGCAGTCAAATATCGATATCAACAACAATATGGTCGTCTTTAATATCCGTGATCTCGAAGACGAGCTGCGGCCTGTCGCTATGTACATCGTACTTAGTCACATCTGGAACATCACCCGCAGTGAGCAGAAGAAACGCATGCTCATCGTCGACGAAGCCTGGCAGTTGATGAAGTACGACGACTCAGCAAACTTCCTCTTCTCACTCGCGAAGCGGGCACGTAAATACGCCCTTGGCTTGACGACGATCAGCCAAGACGTCGAAGACTTTATGGGCAGCAAGATGGGCCGAGCGATCGTCGCTAACTCCTCGATGCAGCTACTGCTCAAGCAGAGTTCGAGTGCCGTCGACGTGCTAGCGGATGTCTTCAAACTTACCGAAGAGGAGCGAAAACGCCTGGCAAACTTCCCGGTCGGGCAGGGGCTTTTCTTTGCTGGGCAAAACCACGTCCATATTCAGATCGTGCCGTCTGATACCGAGCAAAAACTTGTCTCCACCACTCCGGTTGCGACACAGCAAATCCCTCAGCAAGAACAAAGTCAGACATCAGGACAGCCAAATGTCAATCCGGGCTATATGAACCCTGGTGAATACAGCGTATAATTGGGCCTAGACCATGGCTGACACACGTGAGGATGAGAAACTAAAACGCGGAGACGAAATCGATCAGCGCTATCAGGAAATGCTCAATAATCATCCTGACGCTGCTGAACTTCGCCGGAGAGAAAACAAGGCTATATCGGACTATGCCCAAGGGGGTACAAAGCAAGCCGACACATCTCTCAATGACCCGTCAAAAAATATCAATAGTGTCAGTGAAAAAGAAAATCAATTCGGCTATGAACGCTCTGAAAAATCTAGTGACAATCGAACTAGAAGGGCTAAGGCTGTTTCCTTTTTTAAAAGCAAAAAAGGTGCGACAACAACCATCATTGGCGGTACTGGCATCGGTGGCACTATCATCCTCTCTATTGTCGGCTCCTTATTCAATTTATTCCCGAGTATTTCTGCAAATGCGACCGAAACGAACGACTCCCGCAGCCACATACTCGAAAAACGCCTCTACCAAGCTATAAAGAAGAAGTTCGGCTCGGGCAACGACGAGGGCTGCAGTATATCCAAATATAAATGCAAGCTCGGCCGCATGCCAACGAAGATGATCAACCGTTTAGCGGAAGAGGGAATCGTCGCCAGCGACGAACATGGTAATCCTGTTGATCGCAGTTCTTCAGATAGAGGGTATGCGAAAAAAAACCCCACCCACTACCGCATAGAGGATTCTTCCGCGAAAAATGGCTTTCGTGTCATTAGTTCTGCCGAAATACCAAACGAATTTGCGAAGAATGCCGTCTTTCGAGCCAATTTCAAACGAGCCTATAATATGCGTTTTCGGGCATGGACAGGGAGGACAATAAAAAAGATATTCTATGACAGATTCAATCTAAAGCAAAATGGCGGTGTCATCGCAGGTGATGAAAATCAAAACCAGAACAGTATCGATGACGAGCTAGACAATCTTGAAGACTCAGACAAGGCGCAAGAGAATACACCCGACGGTGTTGAAAAACCTCCGACAACTGAAGATGAATTCAAGGCCAAGTTTAAAGGTTTTATTACAAATGCATTTGAACATGATACGAAGAGTAGCGATCTAGCACTTACTGGACTTGCAATAATGTGTACAGCAAAAGAATTCCCCGTAATGGTTGCAGATATGTATCGTGGGATTCAGCTCGCACAAATACTACTATTAGTAAACGATGCAATACTGTCACCAGCCGGAAAGATCAAAGCCGGTGATGCAACAGGTGGGGAGGTGTCAGCGCTCGGTAGTAAACTGACCGAGACGGTAAAAGGCAAGTCGGCACTCGATTCGGCAATCCTACAAAGCGCGCTCGGTATCAACAAAAATAAAACCGCCACCTCGAAATACGCTCCCGGCTATTCAATGTATGAATCGTCATTCGTACAGAAGGCAGTGAAGATGAATGCATCTACGAAAGGAGCTTGTAATAAAATAAATAGTCCTGAGGGACAACTTGCTGCCAATAGTATTGAACTCGCACTCGATGGAGAAAGTTTTGGATTAGCCACCCTCCTTACTAAGGGTGGTGGCTTAGCGCTAAAGGTGCTCGGTGGAGCAAAGTTAATAGAGTTTATTTTATCCGTACCGCCCGCAAGTACCGCTATTAGTTTAGCCGCAAAAGGAGTTTTTAAACTCGTCGAAAAGTTTGCTGGCAACTATATCAAGGGGGCTCGCGGACTAGCACTCGGCGATGCTCTCGGCACAGGGCTATTCGCCTATTTCTCTATCAGCGGACTATCGAGCGGGTCTGGTGTGCTCAAGAAAAGCCAAGTCGGCGGCTATACTAAGGCGATGGCAGAGGTGGACAATCAATATCGCCAAGAGGATATCGCCACCCTCAGCCCATTCGATACATCCAGCCAGTATACATTCCTCGGTAGTATCGTCTCAAATCTATCATACAGCGGATTATTCTCTGGTGGCGTATCATCTAGGCTGTCATCGCTCGGTTCTATAGTAATGGGTATGTCTAGTAACTTGCTCTCACCAATCGCTGGAGCTACCACTGACGAAGATGTTCAAGCCGCCGAAGCACGCTGCGACCATGGTGACATGTACGGCCTCAAAGACCTCGCTATCGACGCCGCTGGGACTCCTTGTGTTGGTATCCCTGAGCAGTATCTTGATATGTCGGTAGATGAAGTCTACGACACAGCCGTGTCAAACAACGACGACATCGATCCCAATTCGGGCGACTGGACAAGCGATGACGAGATCGGCAAGCGCCAAGCTGACTGTCAAGACGGTAGTCTTACTGCCATAGCGGGTTGCGGTATTACTAATAAAGATGAAGCCGTTAACGCACTATACCAATACGATAAAAATATCAACGACATCCTCGACGGCAGCGATGATGACACTACTACTACAGCCAGCAGTGAGCCATCGACCTTTACTGTCGCGTCATTTAACATGTGCCAAGAAATTAACCATCCAATCGGCCAGCCAAGCATGTGTAAGAACTTAGCCCACTATGGTGTCGATGAAAAACGACAAAAAGAGGCAGCAACTATCACCGGTACAGGTGCGGCGGGTAATCCACAGTTTGATATTGTCGGCACCCAAGAGACATCAATACCCACCCAGGAAGCTGTATTGAACCAAGACTCAAACTATGAATCATTCCCATCAGCGCTTCATCCATACAAAGACAGTAAACTAAATCTCAAGAGCGTCCCAAGCTCAAATGGAAAAGCTATTTTCTGGAACACTGATAAATTCACCTATACCTCAGGAGGTCTTCTATATGGAGTGTGTGGAAATGGTGCTAGTCACGGCGATAATAAAGCAGGGCGGGCGGACGACAGTTTCCCTTGGGTGCAACTTACCTCCTCAACTGGTCAGATTGTTTACTTCATGTCAGTTCATACACCAAATAACGGTTACGGTTGCCCTAAAGGACACGCATCCGAAGATCGAATAAAAGATGCTAAGAAAATAGTATCGTGGGCAAAAACAAAAGCCATTGAAAATAACCTGGTGATTATCACAGGGGACATGAACACTGGAAAAGATGGTAAAAAGCCCCCGCTTTATTGTACAATGACGAGCGATGGCATCTTGCAACACGCCGTCGATATGACAGCAAGTAAAGATACAGACGATAATTGTCCGACTAATGGTTTGCCGATAGATCAAATCTATAGTTCCACGAATATCAATGGCTTGACCGCACAAGGCTGGAATCGGTTAGGCGGTACGAAAAGTTACGATGCCGGAACTGACCATAGTCCAGCATGGGTAACATACAATATACCCGGTGCAGAGGGGAGCAGTAGCGAGAATGATAGTAGTAGCACGAGCGGCGGAGACCAATCTCTCCTACGGGGCGATGAAGGCTATAAACAAAACTGTGCCAGGCTCGGCGCACCGTGTGATGGTGAGTGTGTTAGCTTCGTAAAATACGAACTACTTCTCCACAAGACAAAATATCACGGAGGAAGTATGGGAAACGGTGGTGCCGGTGCCTCACCAGGTGGAGTACTTGATCGTCTTGGGTATAAGATAGATCACAATCCAGCAGTCAACTCTATCCTAGGAATGCCCGGTCACACTGGAGTAGTTGCCGCTGTTGATCCTGGGAAGAGTATAACTATATCTGACTATAACTACAGTTCAGATCATGATCATCAATGGCATCTCCATAAATTTTCATGGACAGAAGCGGAGAAATATTGGTATGCTCACACAGAGGTAGACTGGCAATAATATGATCTGGCAAAAAAAAGTATACATACCACTCATCGCAGTCATTTTGATCGTAGTTACCTCGATCATATTCTTCGGTACACACCACCACAACAAGCCAGCAGAGATAACTGTAACGAGTAACTCATCGTCGGTTGTTATCACGAATAAAAGCCAGTACGTAGACGAGTTAGCCGGTTTCCCCGATAATCTATTCCAACACGACATAACAGTGCTTGTTAGAACATACAAGAAGAGCTCTCCACCTTCTATAAGTACGATGATTCGCGATGGATCTCTTACTAAGAGTGCCACCAATACCGCAAATTTAACTGATTTTATTATCGACATTCCCAAGCAAAAACTATCCTTCAGTATTAGCTGGATACGCGTAAAATCAGATCCGACGATAACCCTATCGGTCAGCTGCTTAGAGAAGGATAAGCTAATATATGGTGACTTTGGCTGTCATGATACGTCTCTTTTATAGCACCGTTAGAAAAATTGCTCGTCGAACCATTATTTTCCTGATGGTGTTTACAGTAGCGCTATTACAAGCTCCAGCTAGCGTGCTAGCTCTCGACGGAAAATACGACGAGACATTTTATAGCAACAATAACATCCTGTATTACGACCCTAGTGAATGTTCTACAACGACCACTAATAATATTAGTGTAGGTACAGATAGTAGTAGTAATCTACTAACGACAGGAAATGGAATATATAATATAACTATCGACAACCCCGCAGGAAAGCAATTCCACTCACACGACAACAGTATCGCCAATATTGAAAATGCTCATAAGAAAAACGATAAATCTATTGATATTGACATAAATAAATCGACAGACGGAATCCTCTTCGCTGCTCACGAACCCAGGCTAGTAGGAAAGAGTTGGGCCCAGGTGCAAAACCAAGATTCGGATGTCCAAACATTAACCGACATGTTGACCTTGACCACTAAGTATGGACTACAAGCAAACTTAGATATAAAACCGTGGGGTAATAAATGGGATGATGCAACGTTTGCCGAAATAGCAAATCTAGCCAATAACCTAAAAGCAAAGGCGACTATAAAGGCTTCGACAGATAATAAAAATTTATCCGACGCCCTACATCTGGCGCAAACTCACGGCTTCTGGGTGCGCTCAAACGCAGCGCCTCATCTAGGAAATGGATGGACTTCAGGATGGAAAAGTCCAAATACATCAGCTACATCCACCGCTACAAATAGTAGTGCTGGTTGTTGTTCTACTAGTAGCGATGGCAGTCTCAGCTCAACTAGTGAGGATATTGGAAGTGGAAATAGTGGTGATAGCTTCGCAAATCTCCATTTAAAGCCAGCTGCAATTGGTCACTTACAAACAATCCTACAAACACTTACAGGAACGTATGGGCTAACACTTGCTCAAGCATCCGGTATCGCCGGAAATCTAAAAACAGAATCAGCGAGTACTTTCGACCCCCATATACGCCAGGGGGTGACATTTTATCCAGACAATGCGATGCCAGAACTAAATGTGGGATTTGGTATCGCCCAATGGACTAGCCGTGGGCGACAGCTCGCCCTTGTGCAAATGGCTAAAAACAACCACCTCTCTACAACCGATTTGAGTCTACAGATGAAATTCCTATGGACGGAATTAAACTCTAGCTATAAAACCAGCACTCTGGATAAACTCTTGAATACCCCGCAGGATGTTCGCGAAGATACTAAGATAGTTATGCTGAATTATGAACGCCCGAAAGATCAAAGCGAGAGCGCCCAGGAGGGCCGTGCCAATATCGGAGAAGCCATCTATAACCACTATAAAGGTGTTATTCAGGATGGTAGTGGAGGTGGTGGTATAGGCAATGCAAGTGCAAGCTGTGGTACCGATACCACGAGTGATGATGGCGGCATTGGTGTAGCGAACGGTTTTACATTCCCACTTAAGACAACTCAGGCGGTCATTAAAAAAGGGCAAGACTCAGACGGTACCGGCTCGAACCCTAAAGGAAAGGCTCATCTCGTATGGTGTTACACAAGTACCAGCAATTGTCACCACGATTACAACGCGGCTGATATATTTGCTCCAACCGGGACACAAATTCTGGCTGTAAAAGCCGGCACAGTGCTAACGACACACCCGGATGATGGTAATTGTGCCGCAAATACCACCTCTGGTTGTAATATTACTATCAAAGGCGATGATGGCTATACCTACTATTATGCCCACATGATCAAGCCGGCTGTCGTCCATCCCGGACAGCACGTGTCGGCGGGGCAGCATATCGGGGCAGTAGGTATCGATAAAGTCGCCGAGGGTACGATACACCACCTTCATATTGACATCACTAAGGGATATAGCGGACGCCCGTCTTGCGCAGGATCAGCATGTAATAGTTATCATTTCTATAATGTGCAACAGTATCTAGTACCTGCATTTCAAAACTTACCGACAGGAGACGACGCATCATGAAACTTCAATCATTCCTAACTCGCCGAAATATACTCATCATACTTATATGTCTTGCTCTTATCTTCTCTTTCGCGTTTTGGTATTTTCATGGATTTATCATTGCCACGAGTAGTGATGGAGTGGCGAAGATTCGATATATTTCTACATCAAATTTAAACAGGGAAGTGAAGTCCGGTTCCAATAAGACTTTCCTAGCATCCGGGAAGTATGTCATAGAGGTTTCAGACACTAGTTCTGGTGAGAAAATATTAAAATACGCCACCGTTCCTCATTTCTTCAACTCCACCCATGTAAGTAGTCTATCGCCATCACGCCAGCATGAAATTACAGTGATTGGGCGTGGTACGTTACCAAACTTAGCCCTGACAGAATCTAAGCTAATAGCCTATAACATAAGTGGACAGACACAAACAGTGAACATATCAAATATCACCAACTCCCAACCCCTATCGACTAATAATTCTTTCCCATCGCTTAGTCAGTCTATCGTATTAAATAGCCAGCTTATTGGCGGTATAGAGAACCAATCAAATAAGGCTATTATTCCAGTTATTTACAATGTAACAAATTCGGAAGTGAACACCTTTCCAAGTGTAGATACAAAGAACCAATCTGATATATCATTAAAATCGTCGCCAGATGGCTTCACGTCATATATTCCCGACACAAAGAGAGTTTACTTATATTCAATACATGACAGCCGATCTGTATCAAGCAGTATTTCGCTTAAAAACATTACACCGAGTACATACAATGATCGTCCGATTTATTCTTACGCTAACAACACACTAGCTATCGCTACAGGGGCATCAATATTCGATACAGATGAAGGTAATAGCACTAATAAATATAAAAGTAATAGAATAATATTATTTGACACCAAAACAGAAAAACAAATCACCACACTTAATACAAATGTCGCCTCCTTAAAAGATGTTTATTTATCACCAAACGGGAAATATATCGCACTCGAAGCCAGTTCTTATATGGAAATTTATTCGCTTGCCAGCAGAAAGATCATCTTTACAGTGCCATACCAGGTCAATCAACTTATATGGGCAGATGATGATAAATATGTCTTCTCCGTATCCGGTGGTGATATTTATACTGGATCAATATCTAAGCGAACCGCCGAAACTCTTGTTTCATACTCAATAATAAAACCAACAAAGCTGTTATTTATATCTAACGGTAATTTATACTTCACAGCATACCCGGTAGTAAGCGAGGGAAACGCTAATCCAGACGCATTCCGCGTGAGCTTAGAACAAACTGCCGATTCGAGTAGTAGAAATATTATAAGCAAACTACCACACCAGGGAGATGGATATTATATTGACAGTATAGATAATGTAATATATATACAATTAACTAAATATATCGACTCAACCTCGCCACTCGTCACACATGTTGATGAAAGTGCGAAACAAGCTGCTCTTACGTATGTAAATAATCTTATCGGTGATTCAAAAAAATACGTGATTAAATACAAATATGTAACAATGAATCTCGACTACTAAGGCTTAGTTGAGGGTTAGCTTTTAATAGGCATCACAATGTGCGTATAGTTCTGCGCCGTGCTAGATCGTATAACACATGGGGACAACGCGCCTGAAAAGCCAAATAATATCATCTCGCCCTCGATTACATTCAGCGCATCGATGAGATAGCGCGAATTAAGGCTCACTGATCCACTCTCACCATCCACTTCGACTGTTATCTCTGAGGTGTTCTCGCCAAGCTCCGAAGCGACTGATTTTACCGTAAATACATTCTTTTCAACATCCGCAGAGAGGTTTATCGTACCGCCACTATCGCGCGCAAAGAGATTTGCGAGCTTTACAGTGCGGAGTAGTTCGCTCTTTGAAATAGTGTTTTTCGTCGTCGTATTATCGGGAATAAGCTGACGGTAATCTGGGAAGTTACCATCAATTAAACGGCTGGTTATCTCGCTATCGTCGAGACGGAAGCGAACCTGAGAATCATCAAACAGCACTTCAATTTCCTCGGTAGATTCAGCCATTGTCCGTAGAACTTCCTGGAGGGTTGAGACCGGTATGATCGCCTGGATATCATTTTTTACCTCCATGAGGCTTCTTTCACTCAGTCGATACCCGTCAGTTGCCGCGAGGTAAAGCGTGTTTTTTACGGTATGCCAAAATACGCCCGTTAACACCGGCCTAGTCGCATCATTACTCGCAGTGATAATCGTCTGTGATACTGCTTGTTTAAAGTCATCAGCCGCAATACGGTAGACAACCGCTTTTGTTTCGTCGATTACTGGAAGCTCAGGGAATTCCTCATCGCTAACACCATTGATCATCGATGAGTTTGTTGTTGCTGATATATTGAGGTGGGAATTTTTTACGGTAAGATTCAATGTACCTTTGGGAAGATTTTGAATAAACTCGCTAATCAACCTGGCAGGGATGGTAATAGACCCTTGTTTGGTTATCTTCGCTCCGATCAGCTCCGTTGCTGCCATTTCAAGGTTTGTTGCCGCTACGAGAAGTTGCTTTCCTGACGTGCGGAGCAGGATATTTCCTAAAATAGGAAGACCTGATCTAGTACTAGCAACACGGCCAACATTAGAGAGTGCTTTTGTGAGATTTTCCTGGGTGACTTCTACTTCCATTATTATCCTTTTAATTTAATTCCTTAGTAGTAATAGTAGGCGCTGTGGAAACTGTGTAAAACAGTGAATTAACAGATGAAAAAGTGGGACTGGCGGTGTGTATTATAGCTGGGGAAAATAGGGAATAAATCTGGGTAAAACTATGACTTTTCCGCTGCGAGTTTATTTTTTTTATCCGAGTAATTTGTTTCACACAAGTAAGTACACATATTTTACTCACCTTTTTAAACCTATCCCACATATTGAACACATCTTTTCCACATACTGTAAGTCTATTAGACATATAGTTTCTCCCGTATTTCGGCGACATGTTCGCGAATGGCAAAGTCGAGTTTCGAAGCTTTTTCTATCTTTTCAATCGAATGAATAGCGGTGGTGTGATCTTTTCGGCCAAGCTCATTGGCGATCCGCGGAAAACTAAGATGTAACTCACTTCGGAGTAAATACATAGCAATTTGCCTCGGCAAAACAATATGTTTGTCGCGTTTTGGACTGCAGATCTCTTCAGGTGATAATTGGAAATAACGGGCCGTTTTATCGACAATCTGTTTCGGAGTGAGGTAGTGTGGTCGGCTGCGCCGTACATTTCCCACAAACCCTTCAGCAGTGGAAATATCCGGAGTAATACCGCGCATCTCCGAATAAGCCAGAAGCTGATTGAGAACTCCCTCCAGTTCGCGAATATTTGTCTTTACGTTGGTGGCGAGATACTCCACGGTATCACTATCAAGTTCGATACCCGCCATAGCAGCTTTTGACTTCAAGATGGCTGATCGTGTCTCAAAATCCGGCATCTGGATATCGATCGACATCCCCCATTCAAAACGACTCTTGAGGCGTTCAGTGAGTGTTGGAATATTTCGCGGTGGTTTATCCGAGCTGATAATAATCTGCTTGTTCGCTTGGTGAAGGGCATTAAAGGTATGAAAGAACTCTTCCTGTGTCTTCTCTTTGCCGGCGATAAATTGCATATCATCAACGATCAATACATCAACATTGCGGTATTTATCTGAAAAACCTTTTTTCTTGAAGCGAATACTTTCGAGGAATTCGTTTACAAACGTCTCCGACGATATATAGACGATATGCAGATCGGGGTCCTTTTTTTGCAGGGCATTACCAACTGCCTGGATGAGGTGGGTTTTACCAAGTCCGACGCCACCATAAAGAAAAAGAGGATTGTATTTCATACCTGGGTTATTGACCACTGCCTGGCAAGCCGAATAGGCGAGGTCGTTGCTACCACCAACGATAAACGATTCGAACGTATAGCGGGGATTAAGTGTGGTTGCCGGAGTGACCGATTGTTTCAAGATAGATTTTCTCGGGGGAGCGGCGGACACTTCTCGGGATATAACCGGCCGCTTCGACGCTGTTTTGACGGTATATTCTATCTTTTCAGGAGTAAGGCCATTGTTTTTTAGTACTGATCTGACTTTTTCATCGAACTTTACTTCGAATTGCCGTTTTGCAAAGATATTTGGAACGGCAATTGTCACGGCGCTATCATCATAGTCCAGGAGTTCGGTATTTTTAAACCAAGTGACAAACGTTGCGTGTGAAACAGAGACTTCAATCTCACCAAGCACACTCTTCCACATTGTCTGGTCCACGAAACAATCCCCCTCGTATCCGCTTTTTTGTAGTTACTGTATCTTATTGTAAGGAATAGGAAAGTTTTCCACAACCATAAAGGTAATTCGGGGAGTACAGGCTCTACTAGAGTGAGACTTATCCACAATTACCAGGCAACACTAGTAAATGTGTGGATAAGTAGTAGCTAAAAGTGGAAAACGACAAACGAGACTACACTATAAGACTTGAGTAAAGTGTAAAAATATAGTAAAATCTTATGAAGTATGCCAAAAAGAACCCACCAACCACACAAGCGCCATCGCGCGCGGACGCACGGCTTTAGAGCGCGTGTATCTTCAAAAGCCGGCCGCCTCGTGTTGAAGCGACGCCGCACCAAGGGCCGAGCGCGCCTAACGGTATAAAGCTAATTTCCCCGCTAAAAACAGAGCGGGGAAATTTATTACAGTATAAAATAGGATTATGATACCATTTCGTCATCGCTTTCACGGGCACACCAGCCTGAAGTACGTATATAAGAACGCCAAAGCCGTGCGTGGTTCTTTTTTTACATTCAAATACATCCCTAATCCACGTCGCTCAACCAGCCGGTTCGCTGTAGTCGTGAGTAAAAAAGTCTTAAAGTCAGCAGTCGGTCGCAACCGCATTCGTCGTCGGATGTATGAGTTGTTTCGGGCCAGTAGCGACAGTATAGAGCAAAGTAGCGATATCGTCTGTATTGTTACCTCTGCTGAAGTACGCACAATGAGTAGCGAAGAGCTTGCTCGAGAGTTTTTCCAGCAACTAAAAGAGACTGGTCTCTATAAAACTCCTCGTTAAAATGGTATACTACCTAATAGTTTAATGAAGATCCCACGGGAAGATTTAGGTAGATTTAGTGAATATTTTTGAACTTGTTATTATCCAGCCGATATTCAACTTATTGATGTTGATCTATAGTGTCATCCCTGGCGGTGACTTTGGCGTCGCGATCATTATCTTTACGATCCTGGTGCGGTTTGCTCTCTATCCGCTGACACGAAGCATGCTCCACCAATCGCGCGCTATGCGCAAGTTGCAGCCAGAACTTGCTCGCATCAAGAAGCAGACGAAAGGCAATCGGCAAGCTGAGAGCATGCAGATGATGGAGCTTTACAAAAAGCATAACGTCAGTCCGTTTCGCTCGGTTGGTATCTTGGTTATTCAGCTGCCAATATTCATCGCACTCTATAGTGTGATTCGGATTATTACCCTGCACCGCGATCAAATCGCTAAGTATACCTATGACTTTATGGAGCATATTGGGCCGATTCATCAGCTCATTGAGCATCCAAGTCAGTTCAAAGAGAAACTTTTTGGGATTGTCGACCTCGTCAATCCAGCATTCCATAATGGCCGTGTCGATATATTCTTGATCGTTGTGGCGGTGATCGCGGCGATTACACAGTACTTCATGAGCCGCCAGACAATGCCGCAAGCTTCATCGAAGCGACGCTTGCGCGACATCCTAGCCGATGCAGCTGAAGGCAAGCAGGCTGACCAGTCAGAGATGAATGCGGTCGTCATGAAAAATATGAGTAAGGTTCTGCCAGTCTTTATGTTCTTTATCATGGTGAGTGTTCCGGGCGCGCTGGCACTCTACTATGCGGTATCAAACCTTGTGGCACTCGGACAGCAGGCGTATCTCATACGTCAGGATGAAAATGAGATGGACCAGATCGCCTCCGAACCTCTTGGCTCCAGCAAGAAGGCGACGATGAAGGCACGTGAAAAACAAGCTCAAGAAGCGACCGTGACACGTATTGTTGCTAAGGATACAGGGAGGAAAAAGTCATGAATCAAGATGAATCAGTAGCGTTTGCTAAGAAATATCTCGAAGACCTCCTCGCATTCTTTGAGGTAAATGTCGAAGTGGTGGCAGACGTACGCGATGAGGTGATCGAGCTCAATGTTCCAAGCACGGAAAGCAATAGTATTCTTATTGGCCGTAGCGCGGAAAATCTTCGGGCGATGCAATACGCGGTGTCGACAACCCTTCGCAATAAAAATGCGGCACTAACCAGGGTAAATATTGACATCGCGGATTATAAAAAGCAACGTGCCGAAAAGATAGCTGCCCAGGCCCGTGAGTGGATCGAGGAAGTCCGTAAGAGTGGTGATTCGCATGTTGCCAGCCTCAATGCTGCGGACCGTCGTGTCGTTCACCAGGTTGCTACCGAGTACGACGATATTCAGACATTTTCCGAGGGTGAAGGCCGCGACCGCAAGATCGTTATCGCACAAAAGTCCTCATAGTCTCTAGAGTGCCTTTTTATAAACTGCCAAGGTTCCTTTGGCGGTTTTTTCCCATGAGAACTGTTTTGCGCGGACTTTGCCGGCGGTAATGAGTTTCTTTGAAACGGACGGATCAGATAATAGCTGTGTTAGTTTTTCTGCCAACTGGTCTGATGAGTAGGGATCGAAATAAAGCGCACCATCCCCCGCTACTTCCGGCAAACAGGTTGCATCACTCGAGATGACAGGACAATTATCTTCCATTGCTTCGAGTAGCGGCATATGAAAACCCTCCGATAAAGATGCGACGACGTATGCCTTTGCATTTTGAAAGAGCCAACGTTTCTCGCCGTCGGATACGAAGCCAAGAAAGCGCACATTTGGCACTTGCTTTGATCGCACATACTGTT
>Ga0164242_10000754_pt1 | contig 38950 bp, 37 predicted proteins | sample OricomgcompostMG_FD_108783 | JGI IMG/M metagenome (GOLD analysis project Ga0164242, IMG submission 108783) | Miracle-Growth compost microbial communities from Emeryville, California, USA - Original compost - Miracle growth compost (MG) ... | reverse complement strand
GACGTTCAAGGCCACGAGCGCCAAGACCCCGCTCGCCCCCCCTCATACCCCCCCGGTCGGAAGATTCCTGTCCAATTACTTGACCTCCATCTCATTATGATCTTCGGCAGCTCGGCAGTCCCTATACTAAGATGCAGGTCCAGCTGTCGGTCCTGGCCGGGCTGCCGCTGCCCCGAGGCCAACCCCACAACCGGCTAAAGACTCACACCTAATGTATCGTGGCGCATTGGGGTACCCCGGAAAGCGGTCAATATACTCTCATACACTCCCCTCCCTCCACCCACAGTTTAACTGCTGATAAGTCAGCTTGTTCCGCTGAGCCGATGCCGGTAGGGCAGATAGGGCAGACCGGTTCAGGCGCTCCCACTCCGCTGGTTGACCATCCCCACCCCGTCCTTGGCGTCGGCTCTAGTTAGGACTTTGACTATAGCAAAGTGCCAAATTTAATAAGGAAGTCTTGGGCCGAATAAATTAAAACGACTATACGGTGAACTCTCGGCCAGGTTGAGAGTGACTTTTGTGGATTATAAATGACGACCTGAGACTGTCAACACGAGTGGTATACATTTGTTCGAAGGGGTGTTAGAATACTACGAGCGCATGCCATGACCAAGGGATCGATAGTGGTATAATGGAACGTAAGGAGAAGTCGCAGGCAACTAAGAGGATTGGCACGAGCACTCGACACTGGGCCAGTATAGCAAATACATTCTACTGCTGGCTCAGAACATGATATAGATCCCTGTATTCCATCGACCCCTCAAATCTTCCACCGTATTGCATGGCTATTGAAGTTTGGCCAATTGCATGACGTGATCTCAAAAGTTCAACTCTCGATTTTCTCTCGCACGAACCAAAAAGAAAACATAACTCCGTAGATTCTTGGTATCAGGCACTCTGGTAGGGAGGTTTCAAGAGGCTAGGGACGCACTCTACGAAATGATTGCGGCAGTATCAGTGCTATCAATACCAAAGAAATTGGGGCGGCAATATGGTGCTCGTCCGCCGAACTTCTGAGTGGGTAGGTGAAGTATTAAGGAGAGTTCCTGGTTACCGTGGAATAATGGCTCGTGAACTTGCTGGGTCGTGACTTCCTTAGAAGGGAGCAAGATCGTATGTTTGGCGAGAGAATCCCTTAAAGTGTGAGGTTGTTTTAACTTCGAGGGACGGTTTTCCCCTGCTAGAAGCCGAAACTTCCATTTCAGTTAGATAGTTAGCTCTCTCCACCTAGCCTTGTTTACCTTACCGGTTGGCATGCGGCCATTTCCTCGTGAGCGGAACTATGTATTAATGAGTAGGTAGCTAGGTAGCTAGGATTCGGACGCTTAGCTTATGTGAGCAACATTCGAGTTCATGCGGGCCACAACATATTCACAAGCTAGCCCTTGATTCCAGTCAACATCGGAATTAGGCGAGGAGTTGTGGCGTGTTATGGCGATCTAACTAGCAGAAGTAAATGTAACTTTGCCATAGTGGCGCGTCATTTGTTTAGACGTCTACCATGAACTCTTGTTAACTTCTCCTGATTGCAATTACAATACCCCCATTCTAGTTGTCTTCTTTATTCATTATTGATACCAAGTCACAACATCCATCTCAGTCCTAATAGGGCCAACCAGCCGGTTCCACGGACCTAGACGCTATGATCAATACTGACAGCGTGAATTGATATCTCGATTTGAGTACACAGCCGGTGAAGACCGTGAAGTTGACAGAGAATGCGAAGGATCACCACATCAACGTCGTCATCCATGAGGATTTCGCTATCTGACAAGAATCTGCTAAAGCAGCTAAAACAGATAACTAAAGTTGTTTGGGCGCTAGGTACCACTCAAAATGCAGTAAGCAGAGCGCAAGTAGAAAAATTTCCCGGCATAGGATAAAAAAAGGCGGTTCGGGCAGGGTTCTGGCTGTTGTTTATGGAGGGAAAGACTTAAAATAACATTTGCCTCGGGCCCAAAAAAAGGTAATAAACATGCACGCATACTCAGACCGCCATGCCTTGCCGGCCAGAACCAATGGAAGTTCGCAAAAACCACGAAACATCCGAGTTCTCAGCTTTTTTTTTTTAGCTAGGTACCTAGGTATTGTGTCGAATCTCTCTATCATTCATGTCACGCTATAAATCATAATTATCGCCGACCTCTTTAAGCGAAAACTGCATCTGCACCATTGCCACGTTACATCATTTGTTGCTTGAAGCTCGACGAGAACATCATCTATGCCCGAGACAGGCTTGACTACGTAGGTTGTAGTATAGTGAAGACAATAATTAAACTAACCTTGTTAACGCCTCGCTATTTTTTTGAAGCTCGTGCTGTAAGGTAAGGGGTAGAAAATCCGCAAAGGAAAAAAGAAACCAACCCTATTTAGCGGTAGTCACGTTGAAGGAGAACCCCCTTAAAGCCGCTCAGCGCCTATGACGGGTCTAGTCTGAATTTAGACTATATTGTCTCTTTAGAGTATTTTTCTAGTGGGAGGTATTGACTGCCAACCAAATACCTAGGTACCGAGATATAGCCGTAGCCGGATTTTCAGGATGCCAGCCGGTTGAGGACGCTTATACGTGTGTAACGATATCAAGGAGATAAAGGATTGTAGGTGCCATGGCTTGGAATAGTCGTCTAGACGGAATGATTCCTGTTGTTGAAGATATAATGATTTATACTGGAGATAGCTAGATGGGGGCTAGGTTGAATTCGAGGATGCATCATAAACAATTTGCTAGAGAATGAGACATGTGACTATTGTTTTGTACCAGAAAGGCCGATCGACGATGAAAGCGGGCGGGCCGGATACCACGATATAACGGAATTTGATGGTGATACAGCAGCACGGAAGTCGGATAGAAAGTCCGTTTCGGGTTGTGAAATGGAATCACGCAGTGACGACGACGAGCGTGGCGACGGAGAAGGCGGAACGGACGAGAATCTGTTTTAAACTCAGACAATACCGCGATATTCGCAGCCTCTCTGGATATCTCCACGGACATGTCTGAGGAGCCAACACTTGGAAGCACATATGATTCTGACGACCAAGTAATGCAAACTGTGTTTGCGTCCCTCGGAATCCACTTCCTGTATGGGCAATCCTCGCCCTTCGTAAGTATAACTGCATGATGATATTGTCCGTCAAACGGCTTTAAAATGCCGTCTTCCGGAGTTGACTCGAAGTAGAAGTAACCCCGAACTTGTTCCTGGCTGTTTATCGATTTGTGGAAATTTCAGATGCTGTTCTCCAACGACGCCGTTCCGTAGAGATGCATATGCCTGGGAGAGTTCTTCTCCACTCGGCTCGTTGTACGGCGTTATTATTAGTTCACATCTACCCTTTCCCGGTGTTAATCACCCAAGGCCCCTAGCCCCGCCGCAACTAGAAACTTGTGCTTGCGACACATTGCTTACTCCGTCGTGGTACTAAACTCCTGTCTCGTTGCATCTCCCGTCGCCTGGGCTGTACATTAGCCGAATGCCCATTGTAAGTTGGATATTTCTCACCTCGCTACATACAATTACTGCAACCAGCACTCTTTCCTTAGAGGTTCCGTCCTTGCTGCTGATGCGTTACTTTCTTGACACTACTTACGTAACTAGTTGGCCGGCCTGATTAGAGAACGGACGGACCACACTGCTTATTTACATATGGCCAACTCAAGTCAGCCCAGTTTCCTGTCATTGGCTTCACCGCGAGCTGTGTGACGGAGATTGTAAACCAACGTCCGACCAAGCATAGTGCCGCTAGTGTGATATAGTCAAATTAAATCCTGTGGCAAGTGGGCATCGGAGGAGAAACATCTAGCGTGTTGCCTGCGTCAGTGTCGCTCGGGGATGAGCACGCCGATGCGAGAAAGCGTGTCTAACACGCGTTAATTCACGCTCGACCGATTAACGAAATAACGGGATCGACCACCTCGCTGAAACCGGCTGCAGTCTATTTTCAAATGCCGAGTCTGGAAGCACAGTGAGGAATGGGGTATATCTACTCGAGGTGGCCGGCTAAGCCTACAGACAACAAGCTAGGTAGTTGTGCGACATCGCCGTTATACTCCACATGCGAGTCCCCGCATATGATCGACATATAATATGTAGGTGAATAGCGGCATTTCGGTGCCACAACCATTTTGACAGTTACCTTGTCCGCTTCCTGCATCTCGACAGGATTCTCCTTGGCCATTCCAACCCTAGCAATGTAGGGCATCATTTAGTAGCCGCCGTGGATAGAGCACTTCCGGGGCCATATGTGGAGAACAATTAATATATGCTCCGAAGTGGTTTGGCCACTGCCGGGCGAATTGTAGTTAGTTGCAAAACTCCGACAGGCTGCTGCACTATGCGATATACTGAATCGTCCTCCAGGTGTTCATTGATACATCAGATGGCACGCTGCAACTACAGCGCCGATTTTTGGCTCCACCATTACCGGAGTGTCCGTTTTGCTTACGCCTAGGTCCTCGAGCCGCCGTGAAAGTATAATTCATTCTCTTACCAGCCCCCCCCTCCAAGATCAGCTTCAGCCTCAGCGAGCGCCGCAGATCTATCTCAAAGCTACCGCTCGTCACTCGGCCTCCGATCGATCCCATAATGCGAATTACTTCCCCCGCCGTATGGCTGGTGTTAGCACTCAGTTCCACCCAGGCGAAGCCTGGGACTGCTTGTGATCGCACCTGTTTGGAAGGCCTGATCTCAGACTACCTGAACGCCTTGGCGGCTCATGACCCTGGAAATCTCCCGGTGACGCCGGATGTGAAGTACGTGGAAAATGACCAGGTGTTGGAGCTTGGAACCGGGGAATGGCTCGTTGCAGGGCCCCCTGGCAAATACCGGCACACGTTCGCCGACCCAGAGGCCGGGCAAGTGGCCGTAATTACTACCATCACGGAAAACAACACAAGCGCCATCTATATCGTTCGCCTCCGGGTTGATGAAGATGGAGCCATCAGCGAGATTGAAACCCAGATAACTCGAGATGCCGCCGGTGCCGCCCGCTACGAGAATATGACCCGGCCAGAAGCTGTCTGGCTGGAACCTGTCCCGTTAGCGGAGCGCGTTTCCCGAGCTAAGTTGATCGCGCAAAGCAACAAGTACTATAGCGGCATGGAACGCAACGACCCTAAAGGTAACTACTCGTTTTTTGACAAGAACTGCACCCGCCTAGAAGATGCGCTGCAGACCACGAATGTGAACTCTGGGGAAGCATACGGCCATTCTAACGACACGGTTTTTGCCTCTTTGAGTTGTGAGGCACAATTTCAGACCGGCTTCCTCGGGTTCGTTACCGAGATTCGTGATCGCCGCTTCCCCGTTGTGGATGAAGAGCGCCAGGTTGTACTTGCCGTCACCACGCTCGACCACAACGGAACTATCCGCGAGCTTCCCGACATCAATGGCACATCGTCGCCAATCCCGCCGTATTTTGACGTACCGCGCACGCTGCACGCCTCCGAAGCCTTCCGATTGCGCGGTGATAAGCTGTTTCGCATCGAGATGACCCTCACTGAAGTCCCGTATGGCATGCGCTCAGCATTCCGTGGCGACAATCGTACGGATTTGCGAGGGGCAGGCACCAACCGTACCACATCCAACCCGTGCGATCGTACTTGCCTTGGCATTGTGGTGAAGCAAGTGCTCCAGGCAATGTTAATCCATGACCATTCGAGCCTTCCGCTAGCGAATGGCGTGCGTTACTCCGAAAATGGCCAATTCCTCGCTCTGGGTGACGGCTTGTGGGAGACTCTCAGCGAAATTGCGATACCCGACGAAGGTGAATACTCTGCCAATTTCGCCGACGAGGTAACTGGAACGGCAGGTTACTGGGGACTCAGCAAGGAACAGAGTACGCCGGGCGTTCTTGCGTTACGGATCAAGGTTGGCGAGGGAATGATTAGTGAGATCGAAGCTATCGATGTTCGTGCGGAGTATACTGGGTCGAGAGGGGGTACCATGACCCTAATGCGCCCGCCACTCCCTGTCGAGTGGCAAGGTGACACCCTCGGTGGGCTAGATACCGTCTTTCAAGATGAAAGTACTGGAGTAACAAACATATCTTCGACATTAATTACTAAATACTTCAACGGCCTGGAGAGGCACTCCAGCATGGAGGTGCCCTTCGCCGCCACGTGTAACCGCCGGGATAATGGAGTCCAAGGAAAGCTCAGCTGTGAGGCGCAAATGAACGGCGAGGGGGTCTCTCCCAATGGTTTGCACAACTTTACGACTATCGTTCGGGACCGTCGGGTCCTAGTTACGGATACAAACAAAGGGGTGGTGCTGGCTGTTGCCATGATTGATAGCCCGGCTACTGGTCATGGATCGCTGGCGGCTGCGGAAGCCGTTCCTGGTACGTACATGGTTCCACAGCTAATCAAGATCAATAACGGGTCAATATACCGCGTGGAGAGCATGATCAAGTGGATGCCGTTGGGATATACTTCAGAATGGGAGGAGTATTTAGAGGAGGACTAGTCAGAGACGCGCGGGTTATCGTCTCGCGTTCTTTTTTGTGCTACGGTTCCACTCGAGATCCATACACCGACCGCCATAGCAAAAGGAATATATAACCGATTCACACATTCTGATTGAAACGATGTTGATCTGAAGTGAGGTGATATAGCATGGTTCAAGGGACGCATTTCAGAGGGCTGTATTTCAGCGTGCATGCGGTCTGTACGCAACAGAGATACTTGGTTTGATAACTACTGTTTGATGCGTAACAGGGAGGGGTTCTAGTTATACTGTAGCTCGATATCGCTATCACTATGGTTCTGGCCGTTGTCTTAGGTTAGGCCGTTGGCTCGAACTACTTGGGCTTGGTATTGCTATCGCCGGCCAAGTTGGCTACTACCTGTCCACTACTCTCAAAACATAAACCTGTGGTCTCATAGTACAGGTCATGAGTATTCAGTTACAGTGTCTGTAAGCCTAAAGCTAATCCTGTGTCGACGATAAGATTTATGGCGTTGTAAAGGACAATATTACAAGCGATAGTTCCTACTCTTCCAATCTATATAATATCACCATGGCCCTATAACCACCCTCAACTAGTTGACACACTACCCGCTTCACACGAGAGTTCTAGGAATTTAATTGCCCGCCTACAATAAATTTGCTAAAAAGCTCATTAAAAAAATCAAGGCCTCATTCACTTGAAGTGAAACTAGAGCTTTGGCGATTTGGTTGCCAGATTACTACAAAGAGCTAAAGAGCCAAAGTGGGAGGTATGGATGCTGGTAGGAGGTAGCAGCCCTATCAAGAGGTAGGATATGAGAACGCTGGTAGGAGGTAGGTACGCCAGCAGCTCACGAGGCAAAGAAGTAGGAATAGGAGATTACTTCAATGTGGCCATTTCCAACATATCGGTCTTTAGCTCTAGATCGGTCCCATTTTTGTTGCATGTACGCATTCATATATTCCTACTTCTCGCACGAAAACAAAAATGGAACGCGAGCCTAAAGCCAGCGGAGTTAGCTTACGTCCCTCCAGCATAGAACACGAGGGGCTGCGTGAATCGCGAAGTAAGCATACTTACCCCTTCCCGACAGCCCGCTATGATATTCACGTCTCATCTCGGGGACATATATGACCTGAGCTATGATCTGATCTCAGTGGATAACTGCTTCGAAGCTTGTGTGTGGTAATGTGTCGTATTGGACTTGGACTGGCATTGTGAGACACAGGTGCATGGCAGTGAATTTAACAGCCAACTACGTTTATAAAACCCTATCACATGTTCGTAATCAGATGTCGTCTATACGGTCAAGCGCTATGCTTGGGCGCCCGCCACACCACGAATGCCCCTGAAGCCTAGGCCGAGGCTGGTCATTGAAAGGCGGGGATCGGAATAAACCAGTGAACTCGTTTAAAATTTGTTATCCGAGGACCTCCGCGCCAATCCCCACACTTAGGTTCCCTCAGCCCCCTAACTAATTACCGAATTTGACATGGGGGTGCAGATCAATGAGACGCTAGCTAGGGAATATGGACGCTGAACGGACACGGATACAGGGACATTTCTTGTCTACCACGGGCCGGAGGTCTCCGCAACCACACTGACTGCATGAGCAATTTTCTTTTTAAGGAAAAAGCGCCTCCAAGCTTCCCTTGTCTTAAAGTTGGAATTCTTTTACTACTGGTGGTTGGGTACTTGAATCACTTATCTGGAGCGGGTGTTCTATCACTGGACGGCACGCGTCTCGGCTACCACAATGCGATTCAGGCCGCTTCTAGGCATATTTGTCTTCCTATCACCCCTCACCGCGGCGGTGAATTTAACAGATTATGAGTTCATTGTCGTTGGATCTGGCGCCGGTGGCGGGCCCCTCGCGGCGCGGCTTGCGCTGGCTGGGCACAAGACTCTCCTGATCGAAGCCGGGAACGACCAGGGCAACAGCCATAACTATACCGTACCGGCGTATTCGGCTCTGGCCTCAGAGGATGAGACCATGTCGTGGAACTTCTTCGTTCGTCATTACGCCGACGAAGAGAGGCAAGCGAGGGATTACAAAACAACTTACGAGACGGCAGACGGCGGCGAGTACACAGGGCTAACGCCCCCTGATGGTTCGACGATGAAAGGCACCCTATATCCCCGGACGGGTACCCTTGGTGGGTGCACCGCGCACAATGCACTTATCGCCATCTATCCGTACCAGTCAGATTTTGACTACATCGCAAAGCTGACAGGTGACTCGAGTTGGTCAGCGAACAACATGCGGGAATACTTCGTAAAGTTGGAGAATAATGGATATGCCCTGCCCGGCCTTCCCGGACATGGATACGATGGATGGCTCGGGACCCAGACAGCTCCTCTAACTATCCCCATCAGTGATCCTCCATTGCTGAGCCTCTTTCTGGGGGGAGCATTCGCCCTCGGCAATCTCACCAGCTCTATATTTGACCTCGCTACCCTACTCGTCGGAGATGCCAATGCCAACATCGCAAAACGGGACACCACACCTGCTTTCTACCAAACCCCCATCGCCACAAGGGAGGGTCGCCGCAACGGGCCTCGCGAGTTCATTATTTCCGTCCGCGACGCAACCAACGTCGACGGTAGCAAGAAATACCCGCTTGACGTTCGTCTGAACTGCCACGTAACGAAGATTATTCTTGACGAGTCCGAAAACCCGGCCCGGGCTACGGGAGTTGAGTTCCTCGATGGCGCGTACCTCTACAAGGCTAGTCCCAAGTCAAGGATTGCCGGACCCGGTACCCCCGGATTAGCTACGGCATCGCGAGAGGTTATTGTCGCCGGCGGAACATACAACACGCCGCAGCTGTTGAAGCTCAGCGGTGTTGGACCGGCCGACGAGTTAAAGAAGTTCGGCATTCCCGTCGTCGTCAACTTACCCGGCGTTGGGACCAATTTACAGGACCACTACGAGGTCGCAGTTCAAGGGCGGGTGCCAACCGATTTCAAGGCTCTAGAAGGGTGCACGTTTGGCTTTAACGGTCAGAATGACCCATGCCTAAATCGGTGGGAGAACCCTGTTTTGGGAAACCGCGGGACGTACGCCTCGTCAGGCCTCGGCGTCGCGATGATGTATCCGTCCACGGCGACCGTAGAAGGCGACTACGATACGTTCATCTTCGGGGGCCCAGTGAACTTCCGTGGATACTTCCCGGGCTACAGCGTCAATATCACCGCCGATCACAGTTACTACACTTGGGCGATCCTGAAGGGCCAGCCGCGGAACACAGCTGGTTCGGTCAAACTCAGGTCGGCTGATCCACTAGACGTTCCTAACATCGTTTACAACTACTTTGACACAGGTTCCGGTGATGCCGCCGCCGACTTGCAGGCAATGTATGAGGCCGTCGGCCTAGCGAGAGATGCGTTCAGGCGCCAGTTGATTTCTGTGCAGGAGCAGCTCCCTGGGGATGACATTAACACGCAGGAAGATATCGAAAACTACATCAAGGACACGGCCTGGGGCCATCATGCGTCATGTACCTGTCCAATTGGTGCGGATGACGACCCAATGGCGGTGCTAGACTCCAAGTTCCGGGTCAGGGGTGTGGCAGGCCTGCGAGTGGTAGATGCGTCTGTGTATCCGAGGATTCCTGGGACATTCACCGCCGTCTCAACATATATGGTTGCTGAAAAGGCGGCCGATACCATTTTAAGCGAGCTTGCCACCTAGGCTTGGCGTTATAAGAAAGCATTCTCCCCTCCCCTTTGGAGTGCGTGCAAGGTATACGTGGGCTATATATCTAATGTGGGCTTATGTGATTATTAGGATGAGGCCTAAAAGCGGGTCAAGTATCGGGCTTGTGTTTTAGGGTCACTTAGTTCCTCTAGATATTATGTTCCTATAAAGAATCAGCTTTTATGTAACGTTTCGCTACTGTTCCACTACCTGATCAACCCTCCTACATAGTAGGCCTGTGATATTAGGTACTGTTTTTCAAGATATCAGGGACAGTATCTCTATTAACTCCTAGCAATTGTAACTAAATGTCCGGCACATCTTTAGCTCGATTTCTTTTTTTCTAATTCAATAAGTGGTTAGATAACAGAATTGTCTAAGTTAAAACTTACCTTCATTATAATTTTAACTTCTAGAGAGCTCTATAGCTGGCTAGGCCGCTTTCTAATTACTATTATTAGCACAAGGACTAGAGGACTTGGGATAAGCAGTTTGTGCTCTGATCATACACTAACGTTGCGATATCTCTGCAATTTGGTCTCTCATATGGTCGTCTCTCACCCTTCAAGCTCAAATGACCCCTCGCCACTTTTTCTCAGGCTTGCTCTGGTTAGCTCAGTTTTGGCTCGCTTTGTCCCACTGCTTCGTACTACCTAGTTTTTATTCGATATTCCAGTACCTGGTGGCTGCTAGTATCGTATATTTCGGTTTGGTGATCCAGATTTCACCGCAAGAAACGTGTTCTGGGGATGGCAAATCCGAGACGCCGGCTTCTTGCTTAGTTCAACGTAACACGTGTTCTCGTATTGCATGGGATCCGCTGGTCCAGGATTCTAACGTTGCGGAAGGCTTTGCTTATCATCCAGACCGTGGATATGTTGCTGGCATCATGGGCCTTCTCCAAGCAGCTCGTAGCCGTTTGCAGCTAAGAAAAGATTCCACTCGCATGGCGGGTAAAAGCGAAGTGATATTAGAGTGTTCTCCACGAAATCTGTCGTAAGACAACTTCTCCCGCAAACCCAATTACCCGACATCCGAGTGGCATTCTCATTTACGGCAGTAAGTCACGACCAAGTATATATTGTGGCGGGGAACAAGAAGCAATTTGAGGCAGGCAGAAGCCTGGGTTTGCCTTTCACGTATTCATTTTACAAAGTTGACGAGGATCGACGAGGAACAGAAACGACTTAGACGATGCTAGCCACGTTGGCTTTTTGCGCCTCACTACTCTTGGCAAGGCCAGCAACTACTCAGGAGCTAACTAAACCTTGTACTGATGCGTCCCTTCGCAACCCATCTTGGACTATCTCGGACTGGTCTTCGGACTTCTCAGACCCCAGCAAGGTTGAGAGCATCAATTTCCAACTGCAGAATATCGCAACTGGGTATACAACGCGATGCTTTAGGAGGGGTGGCACGCTTGGCCAATGCTTTTGGGTAGACGATGGGCCTGGGAGCCCAGGACAGGACGACGCCGTGGAGAGCTACTTCACTTATGACAACATGACAAACCAACTTGTAGTTGGCCAGACGTGGAACTGTAACGATATTGATGCCGCTCATCTGCATGTGCCGACCCCTGTTAGGCTACATTATATCAAGCTTTACTGACGACAAAATATGTAAATAGCATTGCCTTCAACGCTACAGGAAGTGCGACTCTTCTTCGGAATTGCTCCACGGAATACTCTCAGCCCCAGACCGTAATATGTGGCGACACAGGCGGAATCATCCGTTCGTCCTTGCTTGAGCCGATATCTATCAATGCTATCCCCCCAGGGCTACCTCCTAACCGCGATGCTCTGGGTTGTATATGAGACTCTGCATCACCCTCTTGGGTAGTTGAGGAGTTTGTGTTTGATAGTTCTTATACTCTTTTTACTTCCCCAAGTTTCCCATCCTTCCAGACAAACCCTGTTGGACATCTTAGTTTCAACCTAACAAATAGGGCAAATAGCTATAGAATAACTTGCTCTCTAGCCAGCCAAGATTTTCTAAGCTATCTGTTGTCGGGTATCGAGTTGGATATTTGGTACGATTGCGCCTCCATCACCCCCGATCAGTGGTCGGCCTCCGTTCCACCAGCCGTTTTTAGAGAAAGACCCGAGTATAGGATCTCGACGTTTGTTAAATTTGATAAGCCAGCAGCGAGACTGCCTGTGAACCAGGCGTGGTATTGCGATAAAGACGTACGGGAAACGTATGTATCGAGCCGTGTCCTGCTATATCTCTACGCCCACGAAGCTTGAAACTCTGACCCTCTCAACACTCAGAATCTCATTCGTGGGAGGCGGAACCGGAGAACTATCTCTCAGCTGCACCCCCGCAGACAGTAACCAATCCGGAGGAGAAAGATGTACATCCCAATCCATAACAATCACTAGCTCCCTTCTCAAACAGATTGACCTGCCACCCAACGCACTTTCAATGCTCGACCCAAACGCCCCAAGCTGTACGGTAGGCTCTTTCTACGCCCAGTCGTGGACTTTATCGGATTTCCAGTACCTCGAGTACGCCGATACCTACTCAGACAGCAAGGAGCCCATCCACCCCGCGAAATGGCACTTCGAGATTGAGTTTGACCATGCTGTGAAGCTCAACTTTCTCTGCCAGGAGATGGCCCGGCCTGCTGTGACGGATATTCACATCTGTATCGATTCGAGTGATCTCACCTACCCGGGGTTTGTATCTGGACGACATAGTTGTGAGCTACATGCTTGATATAGAGAAGAAGATCGTCGATATTCTCATGTCTTGGACACGCTCCGATTTGGATCCCGATCACCCGTGGGCCTCCTCCTCTCCCTTTCTCTATACTGTCATCCTATCCCTGTGATGGCGTTTCTAAGGTCTTATAAGCTAACCTTGGTCCCAGAACCGGTTTCAATGCTACTAGTAAAGTCGCATTGCCAATCAGCTGCACCCAGCATCCAGAATGTCTGCAGAGTCAAGACGGTGATTTCGTGCAGTGCGAGAAGCTGGACCAGATCTCGGTGCAGATAGACAGTCTACATATTTTTCCCTCGATATGAGTGGTATAGCAGATATCCTCTAGATTGCTATGCGGGGTCTCATGAGGCTTGGGCAAGATCGCAGGGCGCAGGACGTAGAAAATTGATTGGTTGCTAGCGAATATTTGAGTGAGACACAAAGGCACGAACTAAGGTTGCTCCGACGAATGTGGTCGTTCCCGACTGGAGTCTAATAATCCCAACAGGTGAGGTGCCTAGGGGTGGGAAGACTGAACATCAAGGCCTAGTCAAGATATACGGCCGACATTGTAGCTAAACGCGTCGATCAACTCTGACACCAGTACGGATACTCTTTGTCGGTTCCAAGGGGTGGCGCAATGTACCGATAGTCCTCGTCAAGACCGTATTTTAAGTACCCAGGAACCTCCTTACCAGGTAGGTGTGCCCAGTCTGGACATCTTCACCTTAACCCTAACCTTACTGCGTAGACAATAATATTGTCACCAACCCACTAACCCTCTTCTCCAATTTGTGGAACCCCCGGGGCGGCGTGGAGGGGTATGAGGGGTGGTATGCGGGGCCTTCACCAATCGGGTAGAACAGTTTCCTATGATGCGGATCCAAACCTACGTCTCTCTTACACCTTGCTGTGTACCGATGCGTGTACCGACGCACATTTAAAATCCGTAATCTACTAGTGTTGGCCGCATAATTTTGTTGCTATGCTTGTCATGCTACAGTACGCAGTAGTTCCCTCCATCCCCAATTTGTCGGAACCGGTCATGTCCCTAGACCACCTGTTGCTCGAGTCATTGCGCTACATAGTAGAAGGATTCAAGGCTGGCCCACCGGATTGGACGAATGTGCCTGAAAAGGCCCTATTCCGCTTTCTATCCGGGTAAACGCTATCTACACTACGTTGGAGGTGAAAACCTTCTGCCGCCCATTCTATTGAAGAACCTTTCATAGTCAACAAGTGCGTGACATGATTGGGCGGACGGAATTTCCGGCAAGGAAAATTTGTTCTCTTGCTTTGCGCTAATTATCGGTCCTCCCGCGTTCTAGGGCCCCAACGCCCCAGTGTCGTCAGCTGGATCTTGCGAAGAGCCGGGTCAACTGCCGTTTTTGCATGCGTTATAACGGATACCTGCCCATGGCATTGCTGGCACGGGAGGAGTTTTTTTTCGCCGTTTGGCAACGCTAATGCGGCTGGTGACGTCAAGGACCCCGCTGCGCCCCTGTCAATCATAGCAACAGTGGCAGCTCAGCCGACATGGGGCGGCGCGAATGGTGGCGCAAGGAAAAGATCAAAAATCACCGACGGACAATTGACCACCATGTCGAGCATGGATTTGCCATGCCTGTGGGCCGATGGACCGAGGGAAGGCCCGAGTCTCCAGGGATTTCCCCACGTACGATTTCGTGTGGGAAGCTAAGGGTAATGAATACGACGTCGAGACTGGTACTTGGGCCCCACCCCGAAGAGTAACGGCGGTGGGAGGCGCGCCGACACAGATACTTACGATATTTATCGCTCCCCCGAATATTGGCTGTCTACCCAACTACCCCAAATAAATCTGCAGCTCTCCCTCGATTCGGACGGACCTTGACCGGTGGCCAGCAACCATAGCCAGGCGACAAGAACACACTCCTGAGCGATACCAATCCGTTGTCAGACAAGTCGAAGAGTTCAGGAAAGATGGCAGACGCGGGTGAAATATGGAAGGTGGATGGCGCGGAGAAGGCCGTCACATCGGTAGATGGCGAACAGCCGGGGACACAGCAGTCCCACGAAGAAAACACCAGCAACCTGAACATCGGCCACATGGACCCAGAGCACCGGCGCCGCGTCGAGAAAACCCTCAAGCGTAAACTCGATGCGCGCTGCGGGCTCTTCGTGCTCATCTACATCATGAACTACCTCGACCGCAACAACATCGCGTCGGCGCGCCTCAAGGGCCTACAGGACGACCTCAACCTCAATGACACCGAGTACGCCACCTGTCTGAGCATCCTGTACGTTGGATACATCCTCATGCAGGTGCCGTCCAACATGTTTATTAACCGCATCGAGCGGCCCTCTTTGTACATCGCTTGCGCCATGATCCTGTGGGGGCTCATATCCACACTCTCTGGCTGTGCCACCAACTTTGCGGGCATGGTCACCATTCGCTTCTTCCTTGGTTTCGTGGAGGCCGCCTTCCTTCCCGGCGCCCTGATGATCTTATCCAAGTGGTATACTCGCCGTGAGCTGACTGAGAGGAATGCCATCCTGTTTTGTGGAAACCTTATTTCCAATGCCTTCTCCGCTCTCGTCGGCGCTGGAGTCCTCTCCAACATGCAAGGTGTGCTGGGGCATGCTGCATGGCGGTGGCTTTTTTGGAGTACGTAGCGAACCCTGTATTTTTCTCATTTCCCCCTTCGCCTAGCCACTCTTCGCTAGAGGTTGAATGGATTGAGAATCAAGGCCGCACCGCTGTCGAGGCCGCACATCTAAGGCATTGCTAACTGAGTGTTAGTCGAGGGTTCCTTCACCATGGCTGTTGCCATCTCCGCGGCTTTTATTCTTCCTGACCTACCACATAACTCTCGCGGCTTTACCGAGGAGGAGTTACTTGTAGCTCGGCTCCGGATGACCGAGGATGTTGGAGAGGCTGACGAGGACGACCCAAACCAAGGGATGTTTGATGGACTTTTCATGGCTCTCAAGGATGTCAAGATCTACCTCATGATGCTTACCTTTACCGCATATGTCGTTGGGCTATCCTTCAATGCCTTTTTTGTGAGTACAGCCCCCTCGTCACCTCATCATTCAACCACAATCATTTTCAAGCACGACTTAGTCAATCTACGCACGCCCGCTAATCCATATGCCTCCTTAGCCCACGCTTACTGGCACACTCGGCTTCAGCTACGTACCAACTCTACTCATGAGCTCCCCTCCATGGGTGTTCTCGTGCATAGTGTCCCTCATCAATGCCTGGCATTCTGATCGCACACAGGAGAAGGTAAGCCGTTCATTTCCGTTGTTTGTTTCACATTTTGGCGAGGCTAATTCCGTTCTTCCCGGGTTTAGTTCTGGCACATCACTGGACCCGTCATGGTCGGAATGATTGGCTTCGTCATCAGCATGTCCACCCTAAATGTCGCGGCCCGATACATCGCCCTCTTCCTGCAAGCGAGCGCATATGCCGGGTAGGTTATATTTTCCTCGTCGGGTATTTCAAATCCGGAGTTCCTTTGCTGACAAACTTGGCGTCCTCTAGTTTCATCGTCTTTTACTCATGGATCAGTTCCTCCTTCCCACGACCCCCCGCCAAACGTGCCGTGGCTATCGCGCTCGTTAACGCATTCAGTCAGCTCGGAAACGTTGCGGGTTCATATGTATGGGACTTAAAGGAGAATGGCTACCGCAAGAGCTATGGCATTGTGACTGCCATGTTTGGCATTACCATCCTCGGGACACTGGCTTTCCGATACGTCCTAGTAGGACTGAACGGGCGGCTCGAAGAAAAGGAACAGGCTGATGGCGAGAACCAGTCGCAGCAACAGACTACCGTTAAAGGCTTGGAGAACATCATTGGGCCAGAGGAGGCGATGCGGATGACTAAGGGATTCAGGTACCTGGTGTAGAGATGTATCGTTACTTTAATCTCATGTGGAGATTTGAATATCCAATTGAGCAAACACACATCTAAGCAGAGAGCAGACCTTCTAGTGTAGATGGTCTAAGAGGCACACATCCTTCCTTGTGCATCCCTTATGACCAGTGAGTTTTATAGGTGGCGGCTAAGATCCAGACGTCTCTCCGCCAGAGCGTCCAACCGGTCTTCACGGTAGATAGATGGCTGACGGGCTGCTGCAATGTGGCTTGGATGTGTAGCTGTCTTGTGTATCTCCTCGGAATTGTAATTGTTCACACCACACACTAGTTCCGTCGCGGAATCAAAGCCGAGTTGTGACTTGTGAAGCATTTTGAGTCTGGTGTGAGTGTTGAAGATGGATGACTAGCGAGCAAATAATTAGTGCAGGGTTTGGATTTTGTTTGGTTTTAACTTCGGGCGCAAACCGGTGTTTCTTTTTTTATTCTAATCATTTCCACCTGTTCGAGGAGCGGATGCAGGTTTGTGGGAGAAACGATCAGGATGAAACTGACAGGTACATGACACATCGCGGCGGAGACCATATACCCACATTGTTAAATACAATACCGTCGCTATCTCGACCACTTAAATGTCTTGCTAGGAAACCTTGGCCACGGTCGTGCTAATTGCGGAAAGGGACAACCACGTTGCTCGGTTCTGTGCGCGATACCCAGCTGGGCTATTTGATCTCTGCAATGGGGTTAAGAGGCTAGATATTACGACACATTTTCTGACTTTGTTAAGTACCTACCTACCTATTCCGTGTATATATGTTCATGGAGTTTTATTGCCGGCGACTGGATAGGAAATGGACCTTTCACTACGTTTTGCAAATGAATTTCACAGATAATTACTTATCACTGCTGCACAAAATAATAACGGGGGGCAGAGGCGCGCCCAAAAGGGAGTGTAGCGAAGAACAGCACTGGTAGTTGATTCTAAGCTCGCAATGTGGCTGGCCCACGGCACTATACATACTGGCTTGGAGGATGGTCACATGTGCTTTGGCAGCCGAATTGTTTCGTCCATGATACTAACAGAAGAAGTTGTAGAGCTATGAGCTTAACTTGGCTAGCTGCTAGACTCAGCCAAGGTTTTCAAGCACTGATTAACTACAGTGTTCTGCTGGATGAGGGCAGAGTATAATTAATTCAAGCTGGTGTGCCTACCTTAGAAGTTTCAGGATTTTGGGGTTGTTTACTGTCAGTCGACGATGATGTCATAATTTTTCTGTAATCTTTCTGTTCGCCAGGCAACTAGACCTCCTGAATGGAAAGCTGATGCTGTGCCGTTGCATCGTGTCGAATACGAACCCGGTGAAAAATTCCGGTGACAAGTCCACCGGCAAATAAAAAAAGAAATACCTCGAGAAGACGAGCTAACAAAGGAGTCATCGCCCCAGTGTGTCTCCTTCCAGGCGGCAGAATCAAGTCAAGAGATGCGCTCTTATGACGGCAAGTTTGGAGCCCAGATAGCGCTCGCGGACGTCACGGTGTACACGGTGTATCACTTTTAATTTGCTCTACTACAGGACAAAGTTGGCATTAATAATTACTAGGACACGGAGTGAAGGTTGAAGTCAAACTCATCCTCGTTTTACGTTTATGGACCCCTTAGCGCTCAAAGGACCCGTGGTTAGAGTTCCTTTTCTTGCCTCGTGCACGATACAAGTTCGCTTGTGGTTAGCCTGTTCCGTATCAGATATCTCTCCTTTTGGCTCTGAAAGTCTAAGTATTATCCTTTCCCTTTACTAATTATGTCCCACTTGATCGTTGAGGACGAGGTAGTACCCTCCGCTGCCTGGAACGGAGACAATTTAAATAAAATGCTTTGGGCTGTTTGCAGGTGAACTGTCCAACAGAACGGATGGGAATAAATTTTACAGCGGACTTTTTTGTTTTACGGGTACTAAGTATAGAGGTAGAAACAAACTGCTAATATATTGGTAAGGCACCAACAAACCTAGCCCTCGACTACTTGTCCATATTTGGCTGCCTAGAATGAAAAAAAAAACTAAGCTCGAGAGTTGGGATTCGTTGGCACTGCCGTTGACTGGCCGTTATCGAGGTCGGGGAGATTGAGGGAAACGCGACTGCGGGAGCGGATTACCAATCCCAGCCTCTAGGCCAGGTTACTTAGTCCTAGCGTCGCGTTTTCCTCTATTAACGGGGGTCTGGGGTACACTGGTAGGTCCCCAGTGGCTGGTCGCAGCCCGCCGCTCCTATTGCCAATGGTCTTGGGGTAGCTGGGCTTCATACACCGTGCGCTATCTAATCGAAACAACCTGGAGCGAGCCGACCGCGAGCTAATACAGCTGCAGCCTGGAGTCGAGCTGGGAACAATACGGCGTATACATCGGGGAAGTATCAATTTCAAAGCATTCGTTTGCGCAACAACCGTAGAACGGGTTAACGAAGCGCCCATGGAGCCTGCCTCTATGTAGAGATGGCGCAGGGCATTTACAGAGTACGTACCTCAACAAAAGGGCTCAGCCACCAGGCAACCCCCTGCAGTCTCGAGAGGTCCGGCACAAGCAGAAACACTGACAGAAAAATACACCTGGTGATGATGATGGATTTCCTCGAAATCGACGGAGTAGTTTATTCTGAAGCATGTTGTGGCCCAATTTCGGCGGTTCGTGATAATAGATCCGAGCGGATCCCGCCTCCAGTGAGGGGGTCTGGTGCCTCTAGTTTAACAGCTGCTGGCATGGCCTAGGTGACGGCCATGATATCGATGTCGCCTTTGACAATCGGTTTGCCGAGCATGGCATATCGTGAAGGAGAGGGCGGAGAGACAATGAAATTTCTTGATGAGCGGTGGTACCACCGGCCTAGCATGTCAACTCTACAAAGCGGTTTCAAACAAGGACCAGGCCGAAGCAACTAATGGAAAGCGAGCCCAGACTGTGGGCTTACCCCACCTGTTCCTCTCCTTCTTAGGAAGTTGGAAGGATCTAGTGTATATGTAACGGTTATTTAGGATGGGCGTGTAGCAAGAGCCTCTGTCGGCGAGTGAGGTAGGGTTGATACTCGGCGTAGGGCAGTAGAGCCTTCCTCTTCCCTCTCTTCAGATCTTGCCCGCCAAGACGTTGTCGGCGTTTTTTTTCTGTGAGACGACCCGACCTCCGTGGCCACGGTGAAGGTACATCATATCCGCGAAATGTGATTCGTCGATGGAAAGTGCACGTAGCACGTTGGCCCCAGGCCGCTACAGAAATTTACGCCATTGTATAGGCTGCACCTAATTCCATCGTCTTAGCCGCAGGTGCCGCGATATTCCCATATCGGTGATAATGCTGATAACCCCGTGCTCTTCCATGTTCAAAATGAACTTTCCACATAACAAAACCTAGCGGAGAGTCTCTAATTGGGTGATCCTTCCGAGACCATCGCGGAGAAGGTGCCTGGCTAAGCGCTAGGCATTCCTGATGAGGAAGGCCCGCATTTTTAGTTCGGCAGATCACTGCTTGGCGTTTCGCAGGACGACTTGGGAGGTTGGCTTGGCGCCGCTTGTTCGTCCTTCACATTATAACTGGCTGAGACGGGGCCCCTGGATTTATCTTTGCGGCAATCTGATGTGAAAGCAACCAGGTACCCGGATCTACCCCCAAATGTGGCTAGCATGCGACCCTTTACGCTAGCAGCATTGGGCCGTTGATTTGGCCGTCGATTCTAGCTGCCGGAATGGCGGGGTTCTGCCTTGAGAACGTGATAACGAATGGCCGAGTCCTCCTTCCCTGAAGGCGGTAGGATCAGCACCGGGACATGCATGTCATACATGTCCAGCCGTTATTGGCAAGGCCAATTATTAAGCCCGGGTTGGCTCACAACGAAACCTGGTCATGGTCCTTAATGTTATCCTACACTTCGTCGACCGTGGTCTCCGTCCTGCCTGATGCCGCTCAGGATCTACAAGGTCAGGACTTTAGGAACTGCCTTAGAAGGAAGTTGGGGTTAGACCACCGAGGTACACAGCGCACCGAGAAGTGCAACCTTCCGTGTTTATTGCTACTCGAGAACTCCAAGCAAGCTATAAAAGGACGGCACTATGTCCGAAGCATAGTGGATGACTCCTCTGTACCTCAGCCCAAATTACCAAGGAATCGTATCAATATCGCCGAGCCCCTTTTGAGCAACCTGCCCATCGTTGTCACTCTCATCATCAAATATGCGCACCGCAACTCTTCTCGCCCTGTTGCCTTCCTTGGCCATGGCCGCTCCGGCGCTCCGCTCAGACCCTGCCCCGCTAGTTGTGCCCCGTGGAGCCAAGCTCGTTGCCGGAAAATACATCGTTAAGCTTAAGGGCGATGCCCACGCTGGATCTCTAGAGAGCGCAATCAACGCCGTTGTAGCCGACGCCGACCATGTGTACAACACTGAGCACTTCCGGGGTTTCGCTTCTGGTCTAAGCGATGCCGAACTCAAAATTCTACTGAATGACCCTACCGTAGGTGGCGAAATAAAGATGTAATAATAAGAATATCTCTGAGAGTGATCGCGTCTACAGGTCGATTATATTGAGCAAGATGCCATTATAACCATCAAGGCGACAGAATCCCAGCAGAATGCCCCGTGGGGAATTTCTCGACTGTCTACATCAGAACCAGGTGGTACTACCTACACCTATGACTCTAGCGCTGGAGAGGGAACATGTGCCTACATCGTCGACACGGGCATCGACGTTTCGCACCCGGTAGGTACCTAGATATTGCCCTGTATTTTCGGGTGACAATTTGCCTGTGCTAATCTCGGACTAGGAGTTCGAAGGGCGCGCTAAGTGGCTAGGTAACTACGCCGGCGACGGTGACGATTCAGACGGCCAGGGCCACGGAACTCACGTTGCGGGAACCATTGGCTCGCGAACCTACGGCGTTGCCAAGAAAACCAAGCTCTTTGCTGTCAAGGTCCTCGACGCTAACGGTGAAGGTAGCAATTCTGGCGTCATTGCTGGGATGGACTTTGTCGCTCGTGACGCGGGTGGGCAAAGTTGCCCTAAAGGAGTTGTTGTCAACATGTCCCTTGGCGGTGGCTTCTCGGCCGCCGTCAACGACGCTGCAGCGTCGATCGTAAGCGCCGGCCTTTTCCTGGCCGTCGCCGCTGGGAACGAGGCTACTGACGCATCTACATCTTCTCCCGCGTCAGAGAGGTCCGTATGTACAGTTGGGGCGACCACTATTGACGACCAACTGGCGTACTACTCTAACTTCGGCAGTATTGTGGATATCCTCGCTCCGGGAACCGATATTAAAAGCACATGGATTGGTGGCAAGACCGTATGTTTGCTTGTAGAAGTCTCGTCGAAGTCTCGTCGAGTCGTATTGAGGCTCGCCAATGCTAACTTAGACGCAGAATACCATTTCCGGGACCTCTATGGCCACCCCACACATTGCCGGGCTCGGAGCCTATTTGCTCGGCCTGGGTTCAGCCCCTAAAGACCCGGTCCAGCTTTGCAGTTACATTGCCCAGTCGGGACTGTCGGATGTCATTTCCAATGTCCCCAGGGGCACTGTCAACAAACTGGCAAACAACGGCGTTTCTTCTAGCTGATTCCCCGCTTCTCGCATCCGCGCTTTTCAGGAACCGCGCAATCTACACACTGTTAGACATGGGCTCGTATCGAGTTGAGCAAAATGCGTAACCAGGAGGTTCGTTGGCTGATTTAGACAAGGGGCGCTGTGTAGGATTGGGGCGACTGATCAAGATTCAAATTACCGCCTAGATCAACTGCTGGAACTAGATGTTGTTAATCCCAATCAAATGTCCAGGCGACACGCCAGGTTTCTCGCCGAATAGGAATCTGATAGCAGATACGGGAATCTGATAGCAGATACGAGACTCATAAAGACTTCCCCTCTTGAGGACTACTGCTTCACGGCCGAATATCTACCACCGGCAACGTAGTTTCCACCGCACTGGGACTCAATGCCATTCGCTTTTCCAATATTTACCTCACATCTCGGTTAGTCATGGTTACCTTGATACCGAAGCCGTCCGATCTTGATCAGGAATGAGTGGTACCAAAGGAACTGAGGCTTTTATCAAACAAATACTAATCACGGCCTTTGCACCCCGAGGTGTTATTTGGTTGTGCCAGGTCTTTGGGATGGCTACCGGGGTCACAAGAGGCTAGCGGTTCGAGCTTTATCCAACTCGACGCAGCGCTTCAATCTTGAAACTTCCGGCGTCTATGACTGTGATAAATTCTGTCTATTGATGCTGTTTTGTGCTGGGTATGTAGTGTGGGTAAGTCCAATCGGGTCTGACGTTGATGCGTAACCAGCCACGAACTTTGCCCCTTCTCCCTTAAACCCCAATACCATCAAGCATCGATAGCAGGCTCAATATCTTTCAACAAAAGCTCGACAGAATTAAAGCACGCGACCGTTCAAATGCATAAGGCTAGTGTTTTCGCTTTGTGAGTCTTCGGGCTAGTAGTGCCGCTTTTGCTAAGGAGGAGTGCATCTTCGCCGTCAGTGGCACGGCGGGAAGAGTCGCACCCGGTATCTCTAAACGTGATCTTGCAGCCGAATCAAGATCGACGCCTCTCGCGCCTCCTTCTCCACCCAAGTGGGATGACGCGGCTACGGCCATGTGCCCACGCACAGTGGGGTGGTCGATAAGGTCTTCAAAGCGCGGCATGGGACAACCACCAAGGTCTGGTAGCAAGCCACCTGCGCAAGGCCGATAATGTCGCTGCCGAGGGCAAAAAGGGAGCTATCGAGATCGAGGCAGCTAGTGGATGGCATATTGTCACCATCAGTGGGACCCTTTGTCTCCTTAGCATTAGTCTGTTGTCTCGAAAGCCAAAGCACCTGGCACCAGGCACCTCTGAGTAGCGTGGAGAGGTCTAGTAGCTGAACACGGTTGAGGCGTTGGTGGAGAGATAAGGAGTGGCAAGTCCTCTCATCATCAGAGGAAGCGGCTGATGGCATCTCACTGAACGGCACCTGTGGGGGTCTGTAATAAAGCTCGGCCGGGGAGGCCAGAGCCTCGCTCGGGTTGGCAGCAACGAGGCGGTTCCATCCTTGTGGACGGCGTGGCTATTGCCACACTCCCGAGGAAAGAAATACGACGTCGGGTCGTCAGTGTATCGCAACAACCCTTCCTCCTCAAAGGGTCCGTACGTCTCAACGCGTACCCAATAGGAGCTACCTCAGACAATGCCATCACAGCGGCCCTTCAATGTGTTCAAGTGATGGAGCTCGTCAGCAAGAATGGCGGCTTTGACACTGACATCGATTCAAAAACGGAAGAGACGATTCAGCGCCTCATTCGTAGGAAATTTGCGAGCCATACCATCATTTCCGTGGCACATAGACTTGACACCATCATGGATTTTGACAAGGTTGCCGTCACGGACTCCGGGAGGATTGTCGAGGTCGACGACCCGTACGCTCTCCTCGATATGCCGGAGTCGGCATTTGCAAAGCTATACAGAGCGGAACTGGCCGATGATGGGGACGTGTAACCAAGCTGTTGTGGGATATGGACCTGAGGTGGCGAACTAGTCCCTAGCGAGATAGCTGTGCCCCATCGTAGCTATCTGAGGTCATATGTCGATCTCCATCCTCCTGGTCCACGATAATTGCACGACCCCAGGTAACGACGTGAAGGTGGGAGATCACAGCATAGTACTCCAAGAAAATAATCTTGCCAAGGCCCGTTATCATTTTGGTTGTGGGATAAGGGAAGTCAAAGGCACTGCCTGTCTAGATGTGGAGAATTGAAGGGATTGTCTAAGTGTTCCCAGCCGTCAATTGAATGGGTGAAATGGCTTCCGCTAGGAGGCCAGACAAACTAAGGGCGACTCTTGAGGCAGGTCGAGGTATTTGAATAATTTGGCATTGAAGGGAATAATTAAGTAGGCGCAGGGTAATCTCGGTCGGACAAAGTGCTTTTCCTATGATAGTTCAATGTGGTTATGAAGTGCTGTGCAGCCTCAGCTTACGAGATCCAGGGTTGCACAGGAGGCTCATGTAAGTACTCGTCAACTTAGGGCTGAATCTGTAGACCGACAGAAGACGTCCGCAAGTCATGGCTGTTATCTTCTAGAAGAGTTATGCTGAATACACTGCTAGTACAAGTTCACGAACTTCTCAGTTTATTACGGTACGTCTAGGGTTAGCAAATAAGTCCTTAGTCTTTGGTCTAGGTCTAAGTCTAGTACTGGACTGGACTAACTTGGACTTATTACCAACCCTGGGTACGTCCCCAGTTAGGTATGCAAACCTGTCGGCTATTCCCAAGCGCCCAAATATGGTTTTCGATTCTAAACAGTGAAGATATATATAAAGATGGCCCTGAACGGGTCTAGTGGTTCCGAGGGGGTTACGTAGATTGGGGGCTGCCTGCAACTCAAGGCCTGTTACGACAAGTTTGAAGGGTGTCTAAACTAAATGGAAGGCATTGAAAGACCTAACGCCCTAGAACATCTTTGCAGGATTGCCGAGAAATACTCTCAGCATCCAGTGTCCAGCCACTTAAGTCTCAGGTAGATTCAATTGGCTAGTACGATGCTGCGGGCTGACAAGAGATGTAAAGCCGCATAACTAGGCCGGGCTTCAATCACCCCTTCACTGCGTCTGTCTTCTTGGCAGGAACCTACAAAGCATTGTACTAGGCCTTATTTTCCTGGCTCCGTGACTGGTGGCCCTCATTAGCGCGGAGAATAAAGTCGCTGCGGAGTTGCTGACTTTATCCCTCGTAGGCTGATCAGCATGAATTAACCAAGCGATCATTAATTAACAATGGCGCTGATAAAAATATCCCCACCTCAATTGGTCCCCATGCTCTCGGAAATCTGCCGTCCTCCGTGTGGGACAACCTAGACGTGTTTCTGCCACTTTGATAGGTCATTATCTAATTAGCCATGGTGTACCTACTTCCGAGAAACGAGGAACGGCCTCAGTTGGCAATGACCGTTGATATATGGGGATGCCTCCGAGGATTCACAGCTAATTACGGCCTGTTCACATAATTGCCGTAAATTGACCACCGAGAGCTAGAACTTTAATTATTATGAATCTGCCGACATAAAAATGCCCAGGCCCCTTCGTCTACGGGTTAGTTGGCGATCCCTTGTTCACAACCAGCGCAACTTCGAAAGAGTTGATCGATACCCATCCGTTGAAACCAGCTCTAGAAGCAACCGTCAAGATGATCTCTACTTCTTTCATCATGCTGGCGCTCGCGGCGACCGGCCTCGCTCAGGTCCCCGATGGTTACCGCACCGTGATCATCACCTCAATGGTCGATGCGAAGTTTGTCATCGTGCCAAAGGCAGCAACAAGTGGAAGCACCACCGTCGTGTCCGTCTCTTAGCTCCCTCCCTCCCTGTACTCCCCTCCCTAGGTGGCCCTGGACCACGCAAATACTAACTACGCCCTCGTTCCCCTGCTTAGCCAGGCGCGTAATGACAAGCCAGAGCAGCAATGGTATCTTCAGGATGACAAGACTAAAATCCAACTGGCCGGTACCACACTCTGTATGGACGCCGGCGCAAAAGGTAAGTATTGCTTAGGTTTACGGAATCATCAGGGTCTAATACGAGCTCAACAGCTGCATGGAAGGATATGGCTAGCATCTCCCTAAAAGAGTGTGACGACGCTGCGGAGGGTCAGAAATGGGTGGTGATGGCCGACGGCCGGATTGCGCTCGAACTATCAAGCCCACGTAAGCACTCGTCAAATCGTAAACCCAAGAACATCTCCACATTACCTGTACTGACAGACATCCTAAAACACAGAGGAGTGCATTGACCTCCAGTATATGCGAGCCACGGCCAACAACCCAGTGGGCCTGTACAGCTGTGCGGGCTTGGGCAACATCGGCGCCGCGGATAAGGGTATTAATTGGCCGCTTGTCGATGTTACCGATGCTGCTTAAAATTTGGCAAGTGAAGCGAGGGCGCCGGGGTTGAAGGGCAAAATATTACGCATTGTCATTCGGCGGGGCTCTTGTTAGTCTTCCTAGTAATCAAAGCGCAAGCCTACTAGGGCCGCTTGATCCGTATTTATGGAGTCGAGTCTTTCCCAGATACATTGCCTACTTTGGTCGTGGAGAACGTAGTTAGTCATAGACCTTTTGCACCGTGATGACGGCGAATGTTTAACCGGTTACCCCGAGTCATTAATAACCTAGTTTTCGCTACTTTGATGCATTGCAGCACTTGGAATGACGCTATAAAGAGCAACCTGCAAGGCAGATGCTCTCCAGCCTGCAATTCCTAGACTTCTCTAGTCGATATTGTAGTCCGTAGTTATAGTGGTTAGGCAGAATTCTTGGATATCTGAGTCTGTAAATTATATACTGGTTCATGCAAGGTATCATGCCGGTTCTTCGTGCCTCGCGTGGGTTTTCCTCAGCTCGTATGTCCAAACCATAGCTAGTGTGATCTAGGTATTGTGTTCTTAATGAATTTTATTTTAAGATATACGGGGGATGGAACGAGGTATAATTAACGTACAGCCTCGTCTACCCCTATGGGATCACACCAGTGCGGGTTACGACCTACGTCTAGGAGAAGATTCATTGTTAGGACAGGCGGGTATTATTAACATCCTATAAAGATGAAAATATTTTCTCGTCAGGCATTCAACTCCTCCTGCCTCATCGTATCCGAGAAAGTGCTAGTTCAATCTCTGCCGCGTCAATGTTTTCTGAATGATGGATTCAACTGTTCTTGACGAAACAATTAGAGCAAAATATATATATCCATGGCTGAGTCAAGACGTTGGTACCAAAGCAACGATTGTCTATGCCCGGCGCAACGGGGGTTGGGGAAATGTTTCAGAATAGCAATGTGCGCACCAAACAGACCGAGGGATTTCTAGTCGATATGTATATGAATACTAAAATTGGAACTACTAGGGGCTAGCTCAACTCTAGGAAAGCTTGCCTCGAAATGCTTTGTAGGGAACATTGTATATACCTTGCCTATAACTGAAGTGCATGTGCCCAGCCAGGTTAAAGTTCTTTACGAGATACTGTAAAGCTAAGATTAACTTTAACGGTATTCCACAAATATATCACACACCTATTAGGCATAACCTCTATACTTTCTCCCCTAATATCCCTACGCTCGTATAACCGCGCCTACCTAGTTACTTTGGGTGGGGGGGGAGGGGGGGACTGAATTTCACGAGAGCTAATCCGACTAAAAAGTCTCAATGGTTCAACTCTAGATAGGACCCTTTTTTTAATAACAGAAGGAAAATAGCTCACTAGGCGGTCTAACAAGGTCTCTCCCATCAATGGTAAAGTTGATTCCTTCTAACTTATTCGTCGCTGACCTCTAGGCTACTCAAAGCTATAATTTCATTCAGAAAAGACTACATTGTTGTTGTACCGAGACAACAATGATACAATCCAAGACAAGAGCGAAGGAAGTTGCTTTATGTTACAAAGTATGTCATCATATCTAGCCATCTAACAGCAGTGAGAGCATGAGTTGTGCGCGAAGTGAAGTGGTGCGGTGTGTCATTTACATCAGATTGTTGTTGCTAAGGAATTCTATCGCGGCTCTCGCTCTCTACTAGTTTGAAAGCTATCGACGAAAGTGATTTTGAGCCACACAACCATCCCCGCTTCCAACGTCGACACAAACATTCATTTATCAATAGTTGCAGCTTAGAGAACTAGTCAAGGAGTAATATGAGACTTTGAAGTAGTGTCAGGCTAGTAACGCTGCGCGGAGGATGAGATAATTAGCGTAAACTCTATAACAACTCTCGCTTGGCTATTGGGCCTACCGCCCCCGACAAAACCCATCGTCTAAAATGGCATCTTAGCACTCCTTGATAATATTCTGCTTTGCCTCTATAATTAGATACAGGTTAGTTAAATATAGCTATTCTCGGGCAATATTCTCTAGATCTGAGATAGAAAATGTGCATTCCGATCAGCTCGTAGTTAGACGCATCTGCATTGGTCTTATACTGCATCTTCCAAGCTGGTCTACCATCTACTGCAGGTAAGGATCACTTTTGCGTTGAGGATCGCTGAGATTTCAAGCTCGCTCTAAGGTATATTGATTTACGACTGTAAAGTAGTAATAGCCGAGACATGTAATGAAATGGTATGCCTACCTTACAATCTATAATTACGATTTTCTAAAGAAAAAATTCGAACCGCGTACCCCAAGGTCTATGATCTTGCGTCTTACTCGTCATTTTGACGGCTGTCTACTTACCCAACCGTGCTATACATCGATTTTATCCTTCCATACATAATGGTTTACTTTTCCCCACAACAATTATATAGAACAAGGCCTAACCAACACAACAAATGCACATGTTCCGGTTCAGTCCCATATATGCGTACATCTACCTTACCTAGTTACTACCGGTACGCCCATCGTAACCTCTTGTTTGTTTACATGGAACGGCAGAGGAGTCCAGTCTTGAAATACGCCTTCAAGCGTAACCAAGCTTGACAACATTTATAGCGCTGTTGCTGAAGTACGTTTCTAATGTGATAGCGACATGTACCTAGGGTCTAAACCTTGTGCATCTTAAAGGTTATCGGGCATGTTTCTTGAATATAGCGTTATATAACTATTTAATAATCAATGAAGTGAAGTTATGTACCTAGTTGCCGTTATGCCGATTGATACCTAAGCGTCGAGTTTCGACTTGATAAAGGCCAAAGCTTGCTGGCCATACTTGTTGACGTACTGTTGGTGCGAGTTTGCATCGTTTCCATTGCAGCAGTACGGATCTGTCGAGTCACAGTAAGACTTGATGATGGAAGGGTCGCCGGGCGAGCATTTGAAACCACTCTGGCGAGCAGCGAACTAATTCCGGTTAGCAGAAACCTCTAGAGAGTGGCCCAGGTGTTGGGGTTATGGAAGGCTCACCCCTCCAGCAGTGCATGTGCCAACATTGTAAGGCAACCCTGCGACATTGTGCGGGTCGCCCATGAAGATGGCGGCCTTGACAGCGTCGAGGGCGGCTCCGGTGAGGGTGTTACCGGCGCCGCCGCAGATGGCATTGTCCATAATCTGCCCCCCCTATAGGGATGGGTCGCAAAGATATTAGTCAACAATCCTAGTAGTGGCTTGTCTCGTGGAACATAAACAATGCCATAACGAACCTGGGAGTAGCCAATAAGCACAATCTTGGTGTCAGGACACCTCTTGTTCAAGTTGCCCACGGCACTAACGACAGCGGAAGTGCCCTGCTGAGCCGAGCTGTCGTAACTGGCACCACCGCAGCTGCTCTGACCACCGCAAGCCGGGTAGGTAATAGCCTCAGCGGTAGTTCCAGGGTAAGCTTGCTGCACCATTTGGACGAGTCCCTGCGATGTACCATACCCCGGAGGGGCTGTTGTTTCCCGGGCGCCAAAGACATGGATTTCTGGGCAGGCCTGCCGCTCCTGGATGTCCAGGGGTGTAGCCGTGGCGAGGCTGGCCAAGATCAGTGCTGCGCTTCTCATAGTGATAGAGGTGTGTTCTCAGTGAAGTGAGGTTGTAAAGAGTTCAGGCTGGTCAATCATGGTCTAAAAGCGAATATCTCACATGCGGACGTTGGGATTATATGCTGCCTCTGAACTGGCCCCTTCCAGGTCCCGGGCGAAAGGGGTGAACCCCGATTTGGGATGCGGATGGCAGTCTTGGACGCACTGCATTACTAGAAATTGACACGTTATATTTAGCCAGAATGTCAGGTTGGAGGTTGGCGAGTGGACGAGATTAACAACGACTCATTAGACAAAAAAAAACACTAAACAGAACTACGCCAATTTCTTTATACTGCGACTACCAATATCGGTGGCAATTATTGTGGGGAATCCTGGCTGCGGGATAGCTTCTTGCTAACGACTAACCCGGAAACCTGCTTGAGAACTGTCCTCTCGTGTCATGAACTAGATTTAGTTCCGCTACGGGAACAAATACTTTCACTTTACGTGCGGCGCGTTTGTAGTGGGGAGAACCTTACAGAGCGGACACAACGAAGTGAAGGTGAGGCTTTACTGCCGGTGGTTTGATTAACCCAGGAATGGTGTTGACAGAGTTCTGTGTAGGATCTCAGGAGAGAAGGCTAACATGGACAAAGTTTCATAAACACGACGTGCTGTTCAAGAGTTGAATTGCTGATATTGCTGTAATACCATTACCCGGGCTTACCCTTCTTGGGACTTTATCCGGAAGATGTGGAGTGACGCGCCTTGGAGCGCATCATATATATTAATCCGGGGATATGGAGTATTAACCCTTTATGTATGTAAATATGCCGAGTAGTAATCATTGTACAGGAGAGCCGCCTCGTAACCCTGGTCAACGGGCTCAATGATAATGAAAGTCGTGAAACGACCATACTCCTCATTCCGTACTTGGTAGGTTTACTGGACCGGAAATCACCCATACAAACTACCAAATACCTAAATGCGTATTTAGGGGAAAACGCCGCTCAATTTATTAACTGCCTATTATATAGTTGCCTACCACTGATCGACGAGGTGTAAATTAGCATCACAGATTGTTTGAGCAACTGATTCCTTAGCATGTTGGAGGTGGATGCAGGCTTCGTCATTATGTGCACAGACCTTTCACAACATTGGGACTCCAGCACCGCCCTCCCAATCCCTGTTGAGTGGAGATTGAGGTTACATTGAGGGTGGGCGAGACCTGCCCTGGGGAGGCTCCACCATCAAACGAGAACGAGGATTGGCTTTCTTTCCCAAGCTCGATCGCAGGCTCCCTCACCAAGATTCAATACACAACGCTCAGCCTCCATCAACTTCAAATAATCAGTGCTTATACCATCATACCTTCTCCTTTGCAAACTGGCTTTGCTGCTTCGCCTCCCACTAACCGGTGTTGCGGTATGACTCCCTCCCCCGGTCTTCATTCGCACATGAAATAGGCAACCGAACATTTAAACTCTCGTAAACTCCCCGCTGCGTAGACCTCGCTGAACTTCCTCCAAAGCTCTGCTACATCAATCGGATTGTTATTTTGCAGAATACCCACGTCGACATTGGCGCATTCCTGTCCGGGTAATTGCCGCCCCATGGCGAACTGTCCCGAAGGCGACCAGGATTTGGGCGATATCCACCGTCACTTTGGCAGTCATAGCCTCTGGGACAAATACAGTGTTCCCAAATCACCCACTATCGATGTGACCGAAGTATGGGGCCACGACTCGTCTGGTAGCCTGGTTGTCGAAAACAAAACCTTATCTTCCATGGATCTCGTCAACTGGCTCAACGAGGCCCCAGAGAAATTCCTCCTTTCCGAAACCCACCGGCGGATCGCGCGTCTTGTTTGGGTCGGCGAGAACCCGAAGACCTCTCGCTGGAGCCCCTCCAGGAGTGACCTATCCCACATCCTCGAAACGTGGAATATTCAACATGCCTTTGACTACGCTCAAAGTTGTTTCGCTGGGGTGTCTGCTCTGCCTCAGCTTGACGGTGTCCGCTCCTTCACCACTACGTACCACCCGAAGCTAGCAATTGCCTGGTCGCATGGCGCAACTGGCAGTGTGGGGAATAGCACACAAGGTGTTATGTTTGCAGGAGCAGAGCAGCGTGTCGAGTTGGTCCGCACCCTCGAGTCTAGATGGACGTTCGAGCTGGCCGCCCACGCTATGTTTCCAGCCTTCCTATGTAGTCTGGTTTTAGCAAGTGAATTTGATGCTACGGCAGGAGGCATCAAGTCCGACGTGCGAGAGGTCGAGGTTCGCACCGGCCACCACCGGTTCTCTCACCGCCAGGAACAGCCCGCAGCTGGAGAGCTCGGCCACTTGTCCGCGCGGATGAGCGGCTGCGCGGCGAAGTTGGCAAATGGGACTCGCAAGCTCAAGGTTGTCGCGGCGCTCAACGAGTTCATACTCGAACACTCAGGAGATGAACAATGTACGAACAGCAGGGGTCGTGACGAGCTTGTAGCCTGGGGCTCAAAGTTGGAACCGACGAGGCACTCGAGTGCAACAATATCGTCAGACAGCCATGCCGGAAGCGGGAAAAGCTTACTAACACATCACATCCACCTGATGCAACATCGGCTACAGATGCAATTAGTCGACAATGAATACGTACAACAACGAGTACAGGTGCAGATTGCAGCACTATTCCATCTTATTGCCCAGCAGGACAACTCAATCGCATTCGAGACGGCCAGTTCGACCCGCAGCATCGCACATTCAAGTCAACAAGACTCTTCGTCAATGAAGATGCTCGCCCTCGTGGCCATGTTTTTCTTGCCACCGAGTTTTGTCGCCGCTCTGTTCTCTACCCCGCTCTTCGACTGGGACGCCGCGTCCCAGACAGCGGATCATGAATCGATCGGGGTTGGTATTCGGCCGCAATTTAAGCTCTTCTGGGCTGTCACGATCCCGATAACGGCACTGACGTTTGTCGTGTATGGAATGGGAATACTGGTGCAGAAGAGAAAGTTGAATGCCTCGCAGCGACTAACCAGCAAGCCGTTAGAAACGGTTCCATAGCTGGGGCCGAAATTTCAATTTGCACGGTTGTTTGAAGCATTTCCTTTGAGATTTTACCTTAGCAAGTGATATTTGAGTTGCCATCTTGATTTCCCTACCTACGGGCTCCTGTTCATTGTAGCTTATAATGCCTGATGTGCCTGTTTGATAATTTTCTTTCATACGCAGCCCCTTGCGCATTAATTATGCCAAGATTCCTGCTGGAGTTGAATTGTGCCTTGCGTCAAGGGAGGACGATGACATCCAGGTTCTCTCTCGGGTTTGGCGTGATCTCTCACTCGTCCGTATCCCCTCACTGCTTCTCCTACCCTTTAGGTATTGTACCCAAGCAAATTTGTATGGCGAGTGACCCTCGAGCCTGTCAAACCATTCTAAAACCACCCGATGCTTTGGGTGGCCGTTGCAAGTTAGTACAGTGGCCGATGACGGTGCTAATAGAGGCTCTTCTCAGCTGTATCCGCACGATTTTACGGCCAAACACAGTTGTTGGTACCTACGTACGAAGGTAGTATGTAGGCGATACTTCCACTACTACCAGACGAGGCTTGACCTGTTGCAGAGTGTTAGTGACGCAACGCGATGCCAAGTTAGCGGTAAAACCGAGTGGCGACAGTTCGGTTGTCAGTCAAGTTGGACAGTTGCACCAATTAGAGTGCGGATATAATTATAAATGTAATCACGAAGCATGGGTAGCCAAGTACAGCGCCAGTTACGAATCCCGTGGCGTTGATCATATGATTAGTACCACTCCCCTCGAGCATCCTACGCGCCGACTTGGTTCACACCCTCCTTTCACATTCTACCCAGTCTCACCACTCCCACTTATCACCATGCAAAAGCACACTAGGTCCGGTTAAGGCATCTTGGAAGAGCCTTCGGCGGTGGAATTCGGTCGGTCCTGGCCCCTTTTAGATCGCTCGTGGCCACGACTACTTCCCGGATGCCCATTCGCCTCCAGCTCGGCTTTGACCTGCTCGTACATATCCTCCACAATCCGAATCTCCTCCTCGACATCTAGACGGCAGTCGGCCATACAAAACTCCCGTTCTCGTTGCTCGATGTGCTCCCTCACGGCCTTCCATTCAATCTCGTGGTATTTGAGCCGATTCGGTAAGCCGGATCCTTTGAGATAGGTCAAGAACCCTGCAATGATGGTATTGATAGCCCCAAGGCCTGTGACCGCCGAGTGCGGCCCATCGGCGGCACCCAGCGCCGTCAACACCGCGGCCACAATGATCTGAGTTCCCAGACAAGTGTTGATGAGGAGGTTGAACATGCGGTAGCCTTTCGCAGCGACGCGCTCGCAGCGCACGACCCGGGAATAAATACCGATATTCGGAGCCGCGCGAACCGAGTGTCCGGCGCTACGGAGAGCGGGCACAGTATCTATTCCGGCCAGGGAACGGAATACAAGAAGCTTATCGTGGGTAGGAATGAGGGCGCTAGCGTCGGTTGTAGCGACCGTCAGAGGACGGCTGGTTCGATCGCCAGACAAATCCGAACCTACGGGTGGTGGATATCCTCGCTCCTCCCGGTCATGCGGCGACAGAAACCGGTGTAGTAGCCATCGAGCTACACGATGCAAAGCCATGATGGGTCGCGTGTTGGAGGCGGCGGAGGTCGCACCGGGCTGACGTTATAAAGACGTCGGAAGGAAGTAGAGAAGTCTTGGGAAAGGGCTCTCAGGATCTTATCAATAGTGCATCCTAGCGCATTCGACATAGTAAATTACCTTCTAATTATGAATGACAATGTCCAACCCCGGCATGCCGATCTTGTGCTGAGCTGTGTGGGTACCATCAGCCGCCCATTGCCTTCGGACAACCGTGCATGAGTTCAGCATTTTCCAATCGCACAGTAGGTTATCCTCTTCTCTCATAAGCGGAAGGGATCATCAGCGGTGTACTGTAGGACATCATATCCGGAAGTGCGTGCAAAAGAGGCGCTTCCATGGGAGAATAATTACAAATTGGCCCAGCGAAAGACGAGGCGCGAGGGTAAAACTCTCGCTCTTGTTTACGGAAACGTTGTGAGAGTTTCATTTAAGTAATTTCACACATGCAAGCCACCTACTTTCCTTGTCTCAACGGCCGGTTCCCTGCACAGGATAGCGGGTGTGTTCAGCAAGCCACAGGCCAGCAAACGCATTGTCCAGCCAGCCACCGGAAGCTGGAGGGGTGCTTATTGGAGGTATCCAAACGGGACGATCAGGTAAATTTTATTCTACGCCCCTGTCCAGCCCCGACTTCTTGGTCCCGTACCTCGGAAACATTTCTTCCCAATGTCTAATATAATTAATTACGAGCTCGATGTATTCGACCGACTTCTAATTATTGTGGGGAACTTGAATCCCCTTGGAGCGCAACTGGATTGCCTCGCGTCTGTGCGCCCGAGGTTGCTAGAAAGAGATGGAGGTACGGTCTTTTATGGTTCATACAGTGGAAAAATCGATGGTTGAGATCGTGAGATCACATGATTCAATTGGCTCAACCTCAATAGCCATGTAATACAGTGGAAGGTTTGAAGGATCGATAGGTTCTTCGATCACAGCACTCGCAGCGATCGCAACGTCGCATTCTATACCTACCTACCCTGCCGGCGCGCAGTGCCACACCAGCGCGCATTACCCCGCCGACGCGTGGTGCCCACCAGCGTGCAGATCTCACCGAACAGTGAGGCTGTAAACATGGTCAACATGTACCGCGCACTGTTGAATATAAAGGACCTGCTGTTGGATACGAGGGGCTAGAATGGGCATTAAAGCTATCCTCTAGCTCTACTCTAATCCTAAGTTCTTAATCCCTCTCTTCAATTTAATACAAGTGTAATTGACTAAGCCATTGAATTAAGTTATTAGAATCCTGCAATTAGAATGCTGATACTAAATCGCATTACATCAATACTTATTGCAAAAACTACAATTACAACTTAGCTAGATATATACTAACGAGTAAGAAAGTATCTTACAATTAGAACTAATAAGTCCTTAGACTAGAACTTTAACTATAAAAAGTATAAAGCTTACTAAGGCTTTATTTAACCTGTCTTTAAATATATCACAGGAGTTGAGAAGACTAGGCTAAAGTGTCACGTGTCGAACTGGCGCGCGTCCTTGTGCCAATCAGGCTGGGAAGAATCCTAAGATAATACGGTCCATTCAACAATACAGAAGAAGAGGTCGGGGCGACGCGGCCCCGACTCGACTGACTAAATACAGCCGACCGTCACGTGACCATAACCACACGTGACGACGAAATCGTGTCGGCCGCGCAGCGGTCGTCACATAAAGTGGATGAAATAGATAGCTTTAAGTCTAAGATTAACAACAAGCCTAAAGATTAATCTTTGGGCTTGAAGAAGCTAGCAGCCTTGATTGAAAAGCGGGAACTAAATACCTAATATTTAATTGAGCTGGGTTGGAGAGACTTGGTCTTGGCAACTACGCTGGCAGCTATAGGTAAATCAAGCAGATGTAGCCTCTGTATGTGAAGAAATTTAATGAAGTAATTAATTATCCACACCGTCCCAAGGACCGGGGGAAGAGGAGTTATATAGAGAATATGCAATCGGAGTACTTAACAGGAGCTATCAGCAAGGGTCTCTCTAACGAATCACCGATTAGCTCTACATGGTCTGCAAAAACTTGAGGCCAAACAGCAAAAGCGCATACCTCCGAGTAATAGACATCTAGCACGAGTGAGTATATTTGTTAGAGGGCAAAGGGTGGCAACTAACATCTCCTAGGTACGAAAAGCAATTCCCTTGAAGCGACATGTGCATTATGCAAGTCATGAAGCACTTCGCCAAGGTCATTAAACTAAGCATAATAGTTAGAATCAACAAAGACAAGGAGATAGCTATCACATGGTCTGTACAAGCCATCATGTATTGATTCTACAACTAGTGGGCCGGGGTTGGGGACGCTATTTTCTGGCCGACCGGGCCAGAGACGCTTCCACTTGGCCGTTAAATTCGTTGGTTTTTGCATGGACTTAGACTTCAAGGAGACATGCATGCTTGGATGAACGGAAGCTGACGTCGGTGCCCCTTATAACCCCCGCAAGGGCATATTCGTTCTACCTTATGACGCGCCTCAGCGCACCTCTTACTCTTCTGACCGACCTCTTCAACATCAGCCCAGTGGGAGTCACCAAACAGCCCCTATACATGTATGTCTAGCCTATTTGCATGTCAACAGCTAACTGATTAACTTTACCGGGATGATCAGTTCTATATCAACGTCTACGGCACCTTCCAAGGCACAAAGACGTAGACGGAAAACGCGACCCTTACTTGGACGGTCGACCGCGCTTCTCACTGCGAAATGTACGGCTACCGGGGGAAACCGACAGCACGAGCATGGACTGGGAATTTTGTGCACTGCACGACATCATGCAGCCTACAGGCAGGTACAAGAGGAATGTGACTTGCCCACTGGTAGACGGCTGTGCACTGGCGACTACGTTCATGTGGATATCCCCCTGGTTGCTCGGGGGCTCTCCCGTGCGTCTCACTTCTATAATGAGCACTAGGAATTGCTAACTTGGCACAAGGCTGGTGCAACGCCACCTTGACGCCAAGAGGGCCGACGGCAGGCGGATTTACCGCTTGACCGCCGAGGTTTGCTTGAGGTGGGAAGACCATTCCAAGGAAGAGAAATACCCGAAAGGTCCCCGAAGCAACTGCACCTGGCCCCTATGAGCGACTACCGAGCGGAAGTGCTGTTTAGGAGGATCAGGGAACCTCGCGATTGACGGGACCTCTTCATGTGTACGATGCCATGTGCATATTTTTCTCACTGAACGTTGTCCAAACCATTACAAGACACTTGGTTGTAGGGCGACCATGCTTTCTGGAAGCGTTACAACCTTGGAATGCGATGGCGAGAGTGCTCGGCGACGACAGGCTACGTCTATGGCGTTACATGACAAGCCACTTGGGTACAGGGTACGACCAGCATGTGTAAATCGATATCCTGGAAATACTCATGTAGCCTTGGATTTCGGGTACGCATATGCCGCAGCATGATTGTGCGGATAATCTGCCATGCTGCGGCAAAAGTACAGCGCGACTCTGCGCCACCGGCCTTTGTGCACTAACAGACTGCAGCAATCACCTTATTCTGATCAGGTATAGCAATTTTTTTGGCCCTAGACTCTTATCTCAAGTTATTTGATTAGTTCAATACAGGGACAGTGAGCATCAGGAAGTATTTAGTGGTCGAAGTTGGTTCGCTACAAAAAGGAGGTTCGACCGACAGCTGCTAGGCGCGCCACAGTGCCGGACAGCCATATCGAAGCTACGTCTGGAACGGTAATAATAAATCAACGTACTATGAACTTATTCCTGCACGTAGAATATGCTTGATGCAAGAGATTGTTGCTATTTTCCTTGTAACGCGGGGGGTCCAACTACTGAAGATAGGAGCACTGGCTGTTGCTAACCACGTGACCTCACCTGTGACATATTCGGACCGACGTAAATCCTCGCCTGAAGCCATCCTCATTCCAAGTCGAGTTTAACTTCAGTAGTTGCGCGAGAATGGTTTTCTAGTCCAGCGATTTCCTTTATGAATTTTTCTCCTACGAACCTACAGCCTGTAGCATAAAGCATTCGAGATTTTCATTTTGTCTGCTTCTGTCATTCAAGAGTATATCTTTAGATTTCGAGTTCTACGTATTCGCCGGGTTTGCGGCTCCTTGACGGCCTATGCAGCTGCTCAGGCCGGAACAGCCTTCAAGCT
>Ga0164242_10000753_pt1 | contig 38990 bp, 36 predicted proteins | sample OricomgcompostMG_FD_108783 | JGI IMG/M metagenome (GOLD analysis project Ga0164242, IMG submission 108783) | Miracle-Growth compost microbial communities from Emeryville, California, USA - Original compost - Miracle growth compost (MG) ... | reverse complement strand
GGCCGGCTCCGACGTCGGCGCGCTCAAGACCCGCGCGACGCCGCGTGGCGATGGAACATATTCAATTACCGGTACCAAGATCTTCATTTCGTTCGGCGACCACGACATGGCCGACAATATCGTCCACCTCGTCCTCGCGCGCACACCGGACGCCCCGGCAGGGACCAAGGGAATCTCGATGTTCCTGGTTCCCAAATTCCGCCTCGATTCGAATGGCAGGCCAAGTGAGCCCAACGATATCCGGGTCGTTTCGATCGAGCACAAGATGGGGCTGCACGGCTCGCCTACCTGCGTGCTGTCGTTCGGCGACAACGGGGCGTGCATCGGCGAGCTGGTTGGGCCCGAGCTCGGCGGGATGCGCGCAATGTTCACGATGATGAACAATGCGCGCCTCAACGTCGGTCTGCAGGGCGTGCAGGTGGCGGAGGCAGCGACCCAGGCGGCAGTGGCGTACGCCCGCGAGCGTATCCAGGGTCACCGCGCCGGCCGGCCCGCGGCAATCATCGAGCACCCCGACGTCCGCCGAATGCTGATGCGGATGAAAGCTCAAACGCAGGCCGCGCGGGCGCTTGTCTATTATGCTGCCTCGCAGGTCGACCGCGCCGCGCTCGGTGACGAGGCCGCGCAGCAGCGGCTCGAATTGCTCACCCCACTCGCCAAGGCCCACGCCACAGATCTCGGTTGCCTGGTTGCGAGCCTCGGTGTCCAGGTCCACGGCGGCATGGGCTATATCGAGGAGACCGGGGTTGCGCAGTTCTTCCGGGATGCCCGGATCACCCCGATTTACGAGGGAACCAATGGCATCCAGGCGGCGGACCTGGTCGGGCGCAAGCTGGGGCAAGACAATGGCGGCGTGCTCACCCGCCTGATTGCTGACATGCGCGGCGAGGCCGATGATTCGGGCCTCGTCCATTTGATCGACGCATGCGAGCGGGTCGCTCGCCACCTGCAGACGGTTGACTCCGACGACAGGCTAGCTGCGAGCTATCCGTTTCTGACGATGCTGTCGGTCGCGGTGTGCGGCTGGCTGATGGAGCGACAAGGGCGCCTCGCTGCCACGGCCGCGCGCGAACCTGGCTTCCTTGCGATGAAGCAGGCGGCCTCGCACTTCTATGTAACGCAGATCGTGCCCGAGGCGCTCGGCCTCGAAGCTGCCGCCACCGCACTCGCCGGGGCGCTTTACTCTATCGAGCCCGACGCCTTTGCCGCCTGAGCGGATTACGCCGCCAACGGAACATGCGGCGGCTGGCGGCCCGGGCCACGGAACAGCCCGACGCCTGTCGTGCCCGCGGCGCTGATCGGGATCGCCGTCCTGCAGAAGGCGCATTCGGCAGTTAGGCGGCCGACCATCCACTGCGTCTTGCCGCAGCCCGGACAATGATTGATTTCGCCGGCGTGAAAGGCGACGTGGTAACCGAAGCGCGTCTGCTGGAAATCGAACATGCCACTTCTCCCTTTCGGCGAAGAGAGAAACCAAGCGATGAATCGTTTTGTTCCGGCGATGGATCGCCTCGGCGCGAATTCTTTGCTGCGTCGCAGCGTCAGGCTTGCTCGCGTTCCAGCAGATCAGCGGCGTCGAGGCCGAGCAAGTCGATATGCGCCTTCACCCGCGGCCAAACGGTGGCGACGAATGCTTGGCGCTCGGCAACTTTGAGCCGCTCGACCGCGCCGGGCAGAACGAACATGCCGACGCCGCGGCGAACCTCGACATAGCCGTCGTCCTGGAAGCTCTGATAGGCCTTGGCGACGGTCAACGGGTTAGCGCCGTGCTCGGCAGCGAAAGCACGGACCGAGGGCAGCTGGTCGCCGGCACGATAGGCGCCGCGCAAGATTGCCTCGGCGATGACCGCGCGGAGCCGGAGATAGACCGGTCCGTCCTCGCTGCTGAAAACCGTCATGCCGCCTTAATACACCATTGGTGTGACGAATCCAGCCCGATTATGGCCAATGGCTGATCACCTCAGCCGGATCTGGGCGGGGCCGCTCGCTCAATTCCTTGGCCGGCGTGCCGAGGAAGAGGAAGCCGGCGATCCGCTCGGGCGGCGCCGCCAAGGCATCTCGCACCGCGTCCGAATAGGCAGCCCAGCCCGTCAGCCAGCCACCGGCGAAGCCGATCGCGTTGGCGGCATGAAGCAAGTTCATGCACGCAGCGCCGGCCGACAGTTGTTGCTCCCAGAAGGGAATCGGGCTGTCGGCTTTGGGAGACGACAGCGCCACCACCAGCACCGGCGCCTGGTAGGCGAACTGCTCGACGGTCGCGAGCTCGGCATCCCCGGTGCCGGGCCGCTCGGCGAGGAAAGCGCGGCGCAGCAAGGCGGCGAACGCGTCGCGATCATCGATCACGATGAAGCGCCACGGCGCCAGCTTGCCATGATCGGGCGTGCGCGTCGCGACCGCGAGAATGCGTGCGAGCTGCTCGGCATCCGGGCCGGGCGCAACGAGGTCGCGCGGCTTTCCCGAGCGGCGCGTGGCGAGCGCGGTAAAGGGAGTGGTGAGATCGTTGAACATTGCGCTGCTGACAGGAGTTGCTCGTTCGATGCTCCCGCCTGGGTGGGAACGCGGCGGCTATAACCGCTGCCCTCCATATTTACACCCCCGGCTTTCCGGCTAGTCTCGCGCGCATTCCGCCGCATCCGACGGCGCACGAGGATTTCAGGGAGCATTTGAATGGTTGAAACCCCGACGGCCGACAGCCCGGCCGAGCCGGACATCAGCCACGTCAATCCAGCATCGGAACGGACGTGGATGGGGCATCCGAGGCAGCTCGCGCGACTGTTCTCGATCGAGATGTGGGAGCGGTTCGGCTTTTATGGGATGCGCGCGCTCCTGGTGCTGTACCTGGTCAAGCATTTCCTGCTGACCGATCACCAGTCGAACGGCATCGTCGGCGGCTATCTCAGTCTCGTCTATCTGACGCCGGTGATCGGCGGCTGGCTGGCGGACCATTATCTCGGATCCAAGCGCTCGGTGAAATGGGGCGCGATCGTCATGGCGATCGGCTATTTCATGCTGTGCTTCGGCGGCCACGCGGCCACGCCCTATGTCACGATCGGCGGCCAGCGTTACGACGTGAAGATCGAGCGGGCCGGCTCCCTGCTCGGCGCCGACAACGGCCGGCAATACGTGGCGGTCAACGGCCGCCAGCTCGAGATCCACGGCCAGCCCGACGGTTCGGTGCAGCTGGTCGCAAGCGGTGGCCAAATCGTCCAGACGGTCGCCAAAGCCGATTTCAAGCCGGGCGCCGAACGCTCGCCTTTCTACCTTGCACTGATGCTAGTCGCGCTCAGCGTCATCGTCATCGGCAACGGCTTCTTCAAACCTAATATTTCGACGATCGTCGGCACGCTCTACGCCCCAGGTGATCGACGACGCGATGCCGGCTTCACCATTTTCTATTGGGGCATCAATCTGGGCTCGATCGGCGGGCAGATCGCCTGCCCGATCTTCGTCGACTGGTTCGGCTGGTGGGCAGGCTTTCTGGTCGTCTCGATCGGCATGTTGATCGGCTATGCGCTGATCCAGTTCGAGGGCGGCAAGCTCGCCGGCTATGGCGAACCGCCCCAGACCGACGGGCCCGATCGCGCCTTGCTGATCTACATTCTGTCGATCGTCTCGGTGCCGGTCTTCTATCTTATTTTCCGCAACGTGATGGACACGCCCGAAGCAGTGGCGGGAAGCGGATTGTGGGGCTACATCGCCGCGACGCCATTCCTCGGCAAAGTCCTGTTCGTCACTTTCCTCGCCGCGGTAATCGGCATCCCGATATGGTCCTGGCGAATCGGCGACAGGACAGAGTTCCAGATGATGCTGGCGGCGATAATTCTCGTCGTGTTCAACGTGACCTTCTGGACCTTGTTCGAGCAGGCCGCCTCGTCGCTCACGCTGTTCGCCGATCGCAATACCACGCTTGAGCTGTTCGGGATCGGCATCTCGGCACCGCAAACGCAGAATTTCAACCCGATCACGATCGTCATTTTCGCGCCGATCCTGAGCTGGCTGTGGATCAGGCTGGCCAAAAGGGGATGGGAACCATCGATCCAGGTCAAGTTCGGGATCGCACTGATCCTGGTCGGACTTGGCTTTGTCGTACTGGCGTGGAGCGGCAACACGGCCAACGAGGCATTCCGAGTTTCCTTGTGGTGGCTGGTGCTGACCTATTTTCTCCATTCGATCGCCGAGCTGTGCATTTCGCCGGTGGGTCTCAGCATGATTACCAAGCTGTCGATTGCTCGCGTTGTCGGCATGATGATGGGCGTTTGGTTTTTGTCGATCTCGATCGGCGAATATCTCGCCGGGGCCGCCGCCCAGGCCGCTTCGGTGCAGACCGTCGGCGGCGAGGTGACGAACCCCGAGCTGGCCCTGCACACCTATATGCATATTTTCATGACCGGCGGCGAACTGACCATGATCGCCGGTGTTGTGCTGCTGGTGATCTCGCCGTGGTTGCGGAAGCTGATGCACGGCGTCACGTGAAGGTCTCAAGACGCGCAGCGATGTGCTAGAAGCTCCCCTGGGCAACAGGGGAGCTTCTCGATGGGCACGAACGCGATGGTGTTGGCGGCGGTGGTCGCCTTCGTCGGCAGCCACTTCATCCTCTCGCATCCGCTGCGGCGGCCGCTGGTTGCGATGCTGGGTGAACGAGGCTTCGCGGGACTCTACTCGTTGGTCGGCTTCGCGACGCTGATCTGGATCGTACTCGCCTATCGTGCCTCGCCGGCGACTGCGATGCTTTGGCCGGTTGGCGATGTCATCTGGGCTATCGTTTCGGCGGTGATGCTCGTGGCGAGCGTATTGCTGATGGGCTCGCTGGTCGGCAACCCGGCGTTGCCCAGCCCCCGCGGCGAGCCGACGATACCCATCGAGGCCCGCGGCGTCTTCGCCGTGACTCGCCACCCGATGCTATGGGCGTTCGCACTGTGGGGCGGATGCCATATCGCAGTGTTCCCGGTCACGCCGAACATCATCGTCGCCGCCGGAATCGTCGTGCTCTCGCTCGCCGGCGCCGCGCTACAGGATCGCAAGAAACAACGCCTCCATCCCGAGGCGTGGCGCGCCTGGGAGGCGAAGACCAGCTACTGGCCATTTGCCGCGATTGCCGCTGGCCGTGCCCGGTTCGGAGGCTTCCGCCTGCATGATTGGGTCGGCGGAATTGTGATCTGGCTCGTCGCGACCTGGGCGCACATCCCAATTGCCGGCTGGTCGGCCGGCGTCTGGCGGTGGCTCTAGGGGGATCAGATTAAATCGCCACGCCCTTTCCATTTGTCCAGAATAGCAATCGAGGGCCGCTCAGCGCGCCTTTTGCGCTGATGTAACTCGGCCCGAGAGGATGGTGCCTACAACCGCGTCATCGCCAGCATTTGCGGATTTGCGTAGCGTGCGCCAGCGGTGCCGCCACGCGGCGAAGCGTCGTCGAGATCGGCGAGATCTTCGGCGGTCAGCTCGACATCGACGGCGGCCATGCTGTCCTCCAGCGTCGCGCGGCGTTTCGAACCCGGGATCGGCACAATGTCCTCTCCCTGCGCCAGCAACCACGCCAGCGCGACCTGCGCGGCGCTGGCCCGGTGGCGGTCGGCGATCGCCTTGACGACCTCGACCGCCTGCATGTTGCGCCCGAAGTTCTCCGGCGAATAGCGCGGGTCAGTGAGGCGGTAATCGCCCTCTGAGAGCTGTTCGCGGCTGGTAATCTGCCCGGTCAGGAAACCGCGCCCCAGCGGACTATACGGTACGAATCCGATACGGAGCTCTCGTGCGACGGGCAGGATCTCTGCCTCCACGTCGCGTTCCCACAGCGAATATTCCGATTGCAGCGCAGCGATCGGGTGCACCGCCGCCGCCTTGCGCAGCGTGGCGGCGCCCGCTTCCGAAAGACCGATGTGGCGGATTTTCCCTTCCCGGATCAGGTCTGCCACCGCTCCGACCGTGTCCTCGATCGGCGTATTAAGATCAACGCGATGCTGATAGAACAAGTCGATCACATCGATCCCAAGCCGTTGCAGCGATTCGTCGCATACCTTGCGGATGTTGGCCGGCGACGAGTCGGTGCCGCGCACCCCGTTCTCGAGTCGGAAGCCGAACTTGGTGGCGATCACCAGCCCTTCGCGCCGCCCCTTGATCGCGCGGCCGAGCAATTGCTCGTTGGTATAGGGGCCATAGATTTCCGCGGTGTCGAACAAGGTAACGCCAAGGTCGATCGCACGGTGGATGGTGGCGATGCTCTCGGCTTCGTCGGGCACGCCGTAGCTGCCGGTACCAGTGCCTGCCATCGGCATGCAGCCGAGCCCAAGGGCGGAGACCTTCAAGCCATCTCCCAACATGCGGTATTTCATGGCGCGTCCTTCGTCAGCAAAGCATCGGCTTCGGTGAGTTGGGGGCCATTGCCGCGCCGCGCAACCGTCGCGGTGACGGCAATGTCCATTGCGACGTTTCCGACGGTGCGTACGAGGTCGGGCAGCGTCTCGACCGCGATGAGCAGGCCGAGCGCTTCGATCGGCGAGCCCATTGCGATGCAGATCGGCGCGATCGAACTGATATAGCTCACCTGCCCCGGAAGACCCACAGCGCCCATCGTCGTCACCGCGGCGACTGCGATGCCAGCTGCGATCTGCGCCGGGCCCAATGCGACGCCGTAGAGATGCGCGACGTAGATTGCGACGGCGAGGTTCATCGGCGGCCCAGTCACGCGGAACAACGCAACGGCAAGCGGCAGTACGATACCTGAATCGGCGACGGGCACAGCGAGGTCCTCGGTCGCGCGAAGCATGGCTGGGAGCGAGGCGAGCGATGATTGCGTGCTGATTGCAACGGCATGGCTGGGACCGGTCGACCGGATAAAGCGCGGCAACCCAATACGCCCGCCGACTGCCCCAAACGGGAAAGCTGCCAACCAGACGACAATTCCCACAGCCGACACGATGCCCACGTAATGGACCAGCGCGCCGATCGCCGCGGTCCCGGCCTTGGCGCCGAACACGAGAGCCAGCGCGAACACGCCGATGGGCCCGAGCCACAGCACCCAATTAATGACGACGATCATCGCATCGGCGATGATCTGAAAGAATTCAGTCATTCGGCTACGCTGTACTTCGGGCAGCCGAGTCAGCGCGAAGGCGAATACCAGCGCAAAGACGATCAACGGCAGGAAGGCGTCGTTGGCCGCGGCGGTGACGACGTTGGTCGGCACCAGCGTCGCAACGAATTGCGAAAAGGGCGCGATTTCGCCGACCGGCTTGGCATGCGCCAACGCGTCGCGCAGCCCCGCCGCGGCACCCGCAGGAATTGGCACGATGTCGAGGAATAGCGGCGTCAACGCCGCCGCCAGCGCAGAGGCGATCCACAGCAGCACAATAAAAGTTATGATCGCGCGTGCCGTCAGCCGCCCAGCGCGCGCCGCCTCGGCGCTCGCCGCGACGCCGGTCACCAGCAGCGCCACGACCAGCGGCACGATTGTCATCTGTAGGCCATTGAGCCAAGCGGTGCCGATCGGCTGCGCAATCCCGATCGCCGTCGCGGTCCAGCCCGGCGCGAGCACGGCGATGCCAATGCCAAGCGCCAGCCCGGCAACGAGTGCAGCGAGGATTCGGCTGGTCTGGGACATACTCGCGCTTTCTCTTGTGAGCCGCTAAAGGCCCCCTAGGGGCGCGGCGGAATGACATAGCGGAAGGGTAGCGCCGGCATGGCAAGAAAATATTTTGGTACAGATGGCATTCGTGGCCTGACCAACGTCGCGCCGATGACGCCTGCGATGGCGATGAAGGTCGGCATGGCGGCGGGCGCGCATTTCCGCCGCGGCGACCACCGGCACCGCGTGGTGATTGGCAAGGACACCCGCCTGTCAGGTTACATGCTCGAGAATGCGATGGTCGCCGGCTTCACGAGCGCCGGGATGGACGTGACGTTGGTCGGTCCAATGCCGACACCGGCGGTGGCGATGCTCACGCAATCGATGCGCGCCGATATCGGCGTTATGATCTCGGCCAGCCACAACCCGTATATGGACAACGGCATCAAGTTGTTCGGTCCGGACGGCTACAAACTTTCCGACGCCGACGAGGAGGCGATTGAGGCGCTCATCGACGGCGAGGTGACGCCCTCGCCGCCGAGCGAACTGGGCCGCGCCCGCCGCGTCGAGGACGCACGCGGTCGGTATATCCACGCCGCCAAGTCTACGTTTCCGGATGATTTGACGCTCGAGGGCCTCAAGGTGGTCATCGATTGCGCGAACGGCGCTGCCTACCAGGTCGCTCCCACCGCCTTGTGGGAATTGGGCGCGGAGGTGATCGCGCTCGGCGTCAGCCCTAACGGCAAGAACATAAACGACGGCGTCGGCTCGACAGCGCCCGATACCTTGTGCGAAACGGTGGTGGCGAGCGGAGCGGCGCTGGGCATTGCTCTAGATGGCGACGCCGACCGGCTTATTGTCGCCGACGAAACTGGCCGAATTGTCGACGGAGACCAGTTGATGGCGACCATCGCAACGAGCTGGGCGCGGCGCAATCGCTTGGTCGGCGGCGGGCTGGTGGCGACGGTGATGTCCAATTTGGGGCTCGAGCGGCACCTTCATGCGCAAGGGTTGGGGCTAGTCCGTACCGCCGTTGGCGACCGCTACGTCCTCGAGGCGATGCGGCGCGACGGCTACAATATTGGCGGCGAGCAATCGGGGCACATCATCCTTTCCGATTACGCAACGACCGGTGACGGGCTGATCGCGGCACTGCAAGTGCTCGCCGAGATCGTTCAGGTTGGCGCCCCGGCCAGCGAGGTGCTCCACCGCTTCGATCCGCTGCCGCAACGCCTAAAGAGTGTACGTTACACGGGCACACCGTTGGAAAATGATCGGGTGAAGGCGCTGATCGCTGAGGCCGAGGCGGAGCTCAATGGCCGGGGGCGGTTGCTCATCCGACGCTCGGGCACCGAACCGGTGATCCGCGTGATGGCCGAGGGCGACGATCCGGTGCAGGTCGAGGCCGTGGTCGATCGGATTTGCGAGGCAGTCGCCGCGGCTTGAGGCGATTGCCGTCGTTCGCATGCTGGCGCTGTCGGTTCGGCTTCGCTAGACGCGCGCAATCATGACCGACGCATCCCAACTCCGCGCTGAAGCGCTCGTTTCCAAGGCTTGGCCCTATGAGGAGGCGCGCAAGCTGTTGAAGCGTTACCCGCACGGCAAGGCGGGCGGCGAAGCGGTGGTGTTCGAGACAGGCTATGGACCCTCGGGCCTGCCGCACATCGGTACGTTCAACGAGGTGCTGCGTACGACGATGGTACGCAATGCGTTTCATGCGCTCTCCGACGCGCCGACGCGGCTGATCGCGTTCAGCGACGATATGGATGGGCTGCGCAAGGTACCTGACAACGTGCCCAACCAGGCGATGCTTGCCGAGCATCTCGGTAAGCCGCTGACGCGCATTCCCGATCCGTTCGGGAAGTATGAGAGCTTCGCGCATCATAATAACGCGATGTTGCGGGCGTTTCTTGATCGTTTCGGATTCGATTATGAATTCGCGTCGTCGACCGATTACTACACGTCCGGCCGCTTCGACCAGGCGCTCAGGGACGTCCTCCACCACTTCGAGGCGATCATGGCGGTGATGCTGCCGACGCTGCGCGCCGAGCGAAGGGAGACTTATTCGCCGGTGCTGCCGATCAGCCCCAAGTCGGGGGTGGTGCTGCAGGTGCCGGTCGAAGTGGTTGACCCCGAAGCCGGAACGATCGCCTTTTTCGACGAGGGCGAACGAATCGTGCAGTCGGCGCTCGGCGGCATGGCCAAGCTGCAGTGGAAGGTCGATTGGGCGATGCGCTGGGTTGCGCTCGGAGTCGATTACGAAATGGCGGGAAAGGACCTCATCGATTCGGTGACCCAGTCGGGCAAAATCGCCCGGGTACTCGGTGGACGGCCGCCCGAGGGGTTCAACTACGAGATGTTCCTCGACGAAAAGGGCGAGAAGATCTCAAAGTCCAAGGGCAATGGGCTGAGTCTCGAGGAATGGCTGACTTATGGGCCAGACGAGAGCCTTGCCTTCTATATTTATCGGGAGCCCAAGAAGGCCAAGGCGCTGCACATGGGCGTGATTCCGCGCGCCGTCGACGATTACTGGCAGTTCCGCGGCAACTATCCGGGGCAGACAGTCAAGGAAAAGCTTGGCAATCCGGTCCATCACATCCACGACGGCAAGGTGCCCGGCGAAGAGCTGCCGGTGACCTTCGGGCTGCTGCTCAACCTCGTCGGTGTAATGGGTGGCGATGCTAACAAGGAGCAGGTGTGGGGCTACCTCGGCAACTACGTCGCCGATGCTTCGCCCAAGACTTACCCCGAGCTCGACCGCCTGATCGATTATGCGCTGGCGTATAACCGGGATTTTGTCGCGCCGACGCTGCATCGGCGTGCGCCTGTCGGCGCGGAGGTGGAAGGGCTCCGCAAGCTTGATGCCGAGCTCGCCGCGCTGCCGTCCGGCGCGAGCGCGGAGGAAATCCAGAACATCGTCTACGAGATCGGCAAGTCGGGCGGGTTTGAGTCGCTGCGCGATTGGTTCAAGGCGCTGTACGAGACTTTACTCGGATCGAGCCAGGGACCGCGAATGGGCAGCTTTATTGCGCTTTATGGTATCGACAATACCCGCAAGCTGATCGCCGAGGCGCTGTCGCGGTAGGCCGCGAGATTCGCAGATTGCGCGAGCCCTTGGTCCGCAGCAAATGCTGGAACGCTCGGCGCATTTCACAAGGCGAGACCGAGCAGACGCTCCTCGTCGCGAGATCGGCGCAGCGGCGCGTGCTGACCATAGATTCAGCGCAAACATGACGCTCGGCTATCGCTGAGGGGTGGTTAGTCGTGACTCCCGCTTTTTGTCTGGAGAGGCCGAGCTCAGGCTTGCTCACCCTGTCGAGACGACGTGGCGCGACATGGTACGGCACTGGTCAGTCGACAAAAGCGGCGAAGCGCAGCTCGGCCAGTGCTAAGGATTGCGCGCGCCGGACGAGGCGATAGGAAGGAGGGCAATGGCCCGCCTTCGCCCTACTCGCTCGGCCTTGCGCGATTTTCTTGCCAGCGAGGCGGCGGGTGGGATCGTGCTGATCGCTGCTGCGGGGCTGGCGATGCTGGCGGCCAATCTGCCGGCGAGCGCGCACGATTACCATGCGTTGCTCCAAGCCCGTATTGGGCCTGTACTGTCGTCTGCCCTCGGACCGATGACGGTGCATCTGTGGATCAATGACGCGCTGATGGCGCTGTTCTTCCTGCTCGTCGGACTGGAGATAAAGCGCGAACTCGTCGATGGCGAGCTGTCGAGCTGGGAGCGGCGGCGGCTGCCGGCAATTGCCGCCGCGACGGGCATGGCGGTACCGGCGCTGGTCTATCTCGCCGTCACGCGCGGCGATCCGGCATTGCATCGCGGCTGGGCGATCCCGGCGGCGACGGACATCGCGTTCGCGATCGGTGTGCTGGCGCTGCTTGGCTCGCGCGTGCCACCAGCGCTCAAGTTGTTCCTGACGACGGTGGCGATTGTCGACGACATGGGCGCGGTCGCGATTATCGCCTTGTTCTACACCGCGCATATTAACCTGCTGGCGCTCGCCGCCGGCGCGCTGATATTCGCTGCAATGCTTGGCGGCGGGTGGTTGGGTGTGCGATCGCCATGGGCCTATCTGATCGGCTTTGCCGCTCTTTGGTATTGCGTGCTGCTGTCGGGGGTTCATGCCACCGTCGCCGGCGTGATTGCAGCAATCGCGGTGCCGTGCCGATCTTCGGCCCCGCGCAAGCACGATTCGCCGCTTCATCGTCTCGAACATGGTTTGAACCCGTGGGTAGCCTTCGCCATCGTACCGCTCTTCGGCTTTGCAAATGCCGGCGTACCGCTGGCCGAGGTCGGAATTGGCCGGCTTGTCTCGCCGCTGCCGGTCGGCATCGCGGCGGGGTTGTTCCTCGGCAAGCAGCTCGGCGTATTCGCCAGCATCTGGGCGGCTGTGAAACTGGGGCTGGCTGAGCGCCCCGGCAATGCGAGCTGGGCGCAGGTCTACGGCGTCGCCATGCTGTGCGGGATTGGCTTCACGATGAGCCTGTTCATCGGTGGCCTAGCCTTTTTCGACGGCTTGGCCGTTGACGAGGTCAAGATCGGCGTGCTGATCGGCTCGATCGTGTCGGCACTTGGGGGCTATGTCGTCCTGCGGCTGGCCGACCAAAGGGAGGCATGATGCGCGGTTTCTTCGACCCTCGCCAATTGGCGCACGCCCCTGTGGCAGAGCTGCACAATGGCGGTTTCGTGCCTTATGCCGAAAAGCCTTCCCGCGCCGAGATGATCGTCGAGGCGCTGCCGCCGCTCGAGCGGCCCGCCGATCACGGCGAGGCGCCGATCCTTGCGGTTCACGATGCCGGCTACATTGAGTTCCTGAAGACCGCTCCCGCTCGCTGGGCGGAGGCTGGTCGGCCCGGCGACGTGATCGGCTATACTTGGCCAATCGTCGGGCGACGCCCGCTCCGGCTCGATCGTATCGATGCACTCGCCGGGCAGTACAGCCTTGATGCCTCGACCCCGCTCACCGAGGACACCTGGACCGCCGCTTATTGGAGCGCGCAAAGCGTGCTGTCGGCGCTCGATGCGATCCGCAGTGGCGAGCGCGCGGCTTTCGCCTTGTGTCGGCCGCCTGGGCACCATGCGGGCCGCGATTATCTCGGCGGCTATTGTCACCTTAACACCGCGGCTATTGCGGCTGAGGCAGCGATCACCGGCGGAATGCGCCGAGTCGCAATTCTCGACATCGATTATCACCACGGCAACGGCACCCAGGATATCTTCTGGACGCGAAGCGACGTGTTCTACGCCTCGATCCACGCTGACCCGCGGACAGACTATCCGTTCTATTGGGGGCATGCAGACGAGATGGGTGAAGGGGCAGGCGAGGGCGCGACGCTCAACCTGCCACTGCCGCAGGGCACCGCGCTCGCGCCGTTCCGCGCGGCGCTCGCCACGGCACTTGCGGCGATTGCAGCCTTCGCGCCCGATCTCGCAATCGTCAGCTTCGGCGCGGATACCTATGTGGATGATCCGATCTCGGGTTTTGCGATCCGCACCGAGGATTTCGCGGTAATCGCGCGCGATATTGCCGCGTGCGGCTGGCCGGTGCTGATCGCGATGGAAGGTGGGTATGCCGTCGATGCGCTCGGCACCAACGTCGCGAGCTTCCTTGCCGGATTTTGACGGTGGCCACGTCAAGGGCTCCTCGCCCTATCGTCGGCTGACGCTGGCGATGCTGTTCGCCGGCTTTTCTACCTTTTCCTTGCTCTATTCGGTGCAGCCGTTGCTGCCTGAATTCGCCAGCGACTTCCAACTCACCGCAGAAGCAGCGAGTCTTGCGGTCAGCCTTGCGACCGGGCCGCTGGCGGTAGCGATTCTGTTCGCCGGATTGATCTCAGATCGCATCGGGCGGCGCCCGATCATGGTATGGGCGATGTACGGGGCCGGGGTGCTGACGCTTGCCACGGCGATTGCTCCGGGATGGAACGCGATCCTGCTGCTCCGCCTTTTGACCGGGTTGGCGCTCGCCGGCGTGCCGGCGGTGGCGATGGCTTACGTCTCAGAAGAAGTGCACGTCACCTCCGTCGGCTCGGCAATGGGCCTTTATATAGGCGGCAGTGCGATCGGCGGAATGGCCGGAAGGCTAGGAGTCAGCCTCGTCACCGACGTTGCCGGCTGGCATTGGGCACTTGCGGTCGACGGTGCGCTGGGAATCATTATGGCTGAGGGATTCCGCCGCCTCGCGCCCGAGAGTCGCGCCTTCGTCGTGCAGCGCGGTAGCATCGGCGCCTTGGCCCGCGGCGCGGCAAGGCTGTTCCGCGATCGCGCGCTGCCATTGCTCTATGTCGAGGCATTCCTGTTGATGGGAATTTTCGTAACAGTCTACAACTACGCCGGTTTCCGGCTGATGGGGCCACCTTACGACCTGCGCCAGGCGGAGGTCGGAGCAATCTTCCTGCTCTATATCTTTGGCTCGATCAGCTCGACCTGGTTCGGCGGCCTCGCGGGCAGGCTGGGCCGGCGCAAGGTGTTCTGGCTGCCAGTCGTACTACTGATCGCCGGGGTCGGCGCGACCGATCTCGCGCCGCTCCCGGCTGTTATTGCCGGTATCGCGCTGGTAACGATCGGCTTCTTTGGCGCGCACTCGATTGCCAGCGCGTGGGTCGGGCGCCGTGCCGCGGCAAATCGTGGCCAGGCTTCGGCGCTGTACCTGTTTTTCTATTATATGGGATCAAGCGTACTTGGCTCAGCGGGCGGCTTCGCCTGGACGCGGGCAGGATGGGCAGGTGTGGCGGTGTTCTGCGCTGCTCTTGCACTAATGGCGTTGGCGGTTGGCGGTTGGCTTGCTCGCATCCCGCCGCTCGCTGCCCCTGATTCGATGCCGCAGCGGCCGCTGGGCAGCGATTAATCGGCGCTCAGATAAAGGCTCGTCGCTTTAGAGCACCGCAAAGAACTGAAGAACCCGGGCGATAGGGTCGCGTCGCAATGTCGCGGGCAAGCACTCTTGCTCGTCGGATTTGACCTTTAAAGTTGCGGGGTGGGCTTGCGGCGGTCGAGCACGATGTGCGCGGTGTTGAGACAGAACGAATGATCGTGATCGGCTCGGTAGTCGACCAGGGCCAGCGTGTTGGCCTGCCACAGCTTTGTTCCGCCGGCGCGGCTGACCGGCGCTTGCCTCCCCCGGGGGAGGCTGCCTATCAAGCACTTAGTGCTATGACGGGGACCCCAATGATCCGGTTGAGACGTGCCTGCCAACTGCTTGCCCTTGCCATGGCGTTCGCGCTCATCCCCCCGGCTCACGCCGCCGAATGCGCGATCGCGGGCTCTGCGGCGACGCAGCGGATTGCGATCGGCGACACCGGCCGGGCGATGCTCGTCCATTTGCCAGCCGGATTCGATCCGGAAAAGCCGGCTCCGCTCGTGTTCGTGCTCCACGGAAGCGGCGGGACGGGGGCCGAGATCCTTGCCCGCTCTGGCCTGACTGCAACGGCCGACCGCCACGGCTTTATCGTCGCCGCGCCCGACGCCGGCATTTCGCTTGGCAAGGGCTTTGCCTGGAACATCCCCGGCGTACCCACCGTCGCCGGCACTCTGCCCGAGCCCGGGTCGCCCGATGACGTGAAATATATCGAAACGGCGATCGACGTGTTGGCCGCGCGACATTGTGTCGATCCGACGCGCGTCTATGTCACTGGCCTCTCGGGTGGAGGGCGGATGGCCTCGTGGCTGGGCTGCGTGGCTGCCGACCGCTTCGCGGCGATCGCGCCGGTAGTTGGCCTGCGCGCGGGCAATCCGCTGTCGCGCGATCCGGCGCGTCCCGATCCGGCGACGTGCCGCCCTTCGAAGCCGATGCCGGTGATCGCCTTTGCCGGAGATGCGGACACGACGAACCCGGTCGCAGGGGGCGGCGCTGGCTATTGGCAATATTCGATGCACGTCGCCGAGCAGCGCTGGGCGACGCTGGATCATTGTGTCGTCACGCCCACCACTCGGTGGGTTGTGCCGGGCAAAATATATGAGGAACACTATGCCGATTGCGTTGGCGGCGTCGAAATCGCCTCGCGCATCAGTGTCGGCAAGGGCCACGCCTGGGTAGTTGATAACGAAGCCCTCTGGGCGTTCGTCTCGCGGTATCGGCGTCAGCCGTAAGCGCGCCAGAAGAAAACCGCCGTCGTTGCCGTGGCAACGAATAGCGTCCACGTTCTCACAGCGCCCGCCGGCAAACGGCGTCCGACGTGCGCGCCGGCCCATCCGCCAGCCACCGCGCCGACCAGCATCGGCAGGCACGCCGTCCAGCGGACCAATCCCGTGGTCATGAACACGCCTGCCGCGGCGAGATTTCCGACCGCCAGCATCGTCGTGCGCTGCGCGAACAGGCCGCGTGGCTCGATTCCGGCAAGAAGGCCGTAAAGCGCTGTTGTGATCAGCCCCACCCCGCCGCCGAAATAGCCGCCATAGATGCCCAATACCCCCTGCACCGTGACTAGAGTGCGCGGCCCGATCGCCACGCGGTCGTGCAGCCACGCGCCCGCCTGCTTGCCGAAGGCAAGCACGAGCGTGCCGAATAGCAGCAGCCACGCGATGATGACGTCGAAGGTTGCGGCCGGGGTGAATACCAGCAGCAGACTGCCGGCGAGCGCTGCGGCAAAGGTGATCGCGCCGAGCAGCCGCGGCGAGAGGCCGCCCACCGGACCCAGTTCGTCACGGAATGCCCAAGCGCTGGTTGCCGCTCCGGGCAGTAGACCGACGTTGGAAGTGGCATTGGCGACGGTCGAAGGTAACCCGATCCCGATCAGCGCCGGCAACGTCGCGAAGGTGCCGCCGCCGGCCAGCGCATTCATCGCACCGCCGAGAAGACCGGCACCGAAAGCCAAAAGGAGCGCTTCTCCGCCCGTCATGCTTTCCCCGCCGTCGTCCCAGCGTATGCCGGAACCCCGGACCGCAGGTGGCGCTCTTGTAGCGGGACGCCCCAGCTTTTGCTGGGGAGGCAGAGGTCAACCAAGCGCTGCCAACTTTTCTTCGGCCAACCGGTCGAGCTCTGCTCGGCTTTTTCTTTCGGCGGCGGTCTTGAGCTGGCCGCACGCCGCGTCGATGTCGCGGCCGCGCGGGGTGCGCACCGGCGCCGAGATGCCTGCCTCGAAGACGATGTCGGAGAAGCGCTTGATCCGCTCCGGCGTCGAACATTCGTAAGGCGCGCCTGGCCAGGGATTGAACGGAATAAGATTGACCTTCGCCGGCAGCTTGTAATGGCGGATCAGCCGAACGAGCTCGCGCGCATCGTCATCCGAGTCGTTCTTGTCCTTGAGCATGACATATTCGAACGTGATCCGCCGCGCGTTGTTGGCGCCAGGATAAGCTGCGCAGGCGGCGAGCAGCTCTTCGATTCCGTATTTTCGGTTCAGGGGCACGATCTCGTCGCGCACTTGCTTGGTGACGGCGTGAAGCGAGACCGCGAGGTTGACGCCGATCTCCTCGCCCGCGCGCGCCATCATCGGCACCACGCCCGAGGTCGAGAGCGTAATCCGGCGTTTCGACAGCGCGAGGCCGTCGCCGTCCATCACGATTTTTAGCGCATCGCGCACCGCGTCGAAATTGTACAGCGGTTCGCCCATTCCCATCATCACGATGTTGGTCAGCATCCGCCCCTCGGGCTGGCTTGGCCACTCGCCTAGCGCGTCGCGTGCCAGCATCACCTGGCCCACGATCTCGCCCGGCGTCAGGTTGCGGACCAACCGCATCGTGCCGGTATGGCAAAAGCGACAGTTCAAGGTGCAGCCGACCTGGCTCGACACGCACAAGGTACCCCGATCGGCATCGGGGATGAACACCATCTCGTAATCTTGACCATCTTCGGAGCGGAGCAGCCACTTGCGCGTCCCGTCGGTCGAAACCTGCGCCTCGACCACATGCGGCCGCCCGATGGCGAAGCGCTCTGCGAGCCATGAATGCTGCGCCTTGGCGACATCGGTCATCACTGTGAATTCGGTGACACCGCGGTTGTATATCCAGTGCCAGATCTGCTTGGCGCGCAATTTGGCTTGCTTCGGCTCCATTCCAGCCCCGGCAAGTGCCTCGCGAATGCCATCGCGCGACAACCCGATCAGCTCGACGCGCCCGTCGCTCCGTGCCGTCTGGGTACGTGGCACGGGCACAGGATCGATATGCCCCGGAATGGGCATGGTAAGCGCGTCGACGATCGGCATGGCCGCGCATATAGGCACAAAGCGCCCGCGGCGCCAGCGTCAGCGTGTGATGCAGGCGAGCGCCGCCGCGTCTATCGCTGAGGCAGCGCCGGGAAGGGCATAGGTGTCGGCGAAGGGATTGCCGGAAATGCTGACACCGCTGACGCTCATGGACCTTGCCGAACGCATCGCCATCACGATTGCCGCATCGGTGCGCTGATCGGGCGCCCAGGCGCCCTGTCGTCGCGCGGTGAGAGTGAAGCGGCGGTCGTCGATGCTCAGCGTCGGCGCGATCCCGTCGCGTTCCGGGTGGCTGAGCCGTATTGCGACCTGGCTGCGGATACCGTGCCCGGGCCAGGTAGCGATGCTGGCGAAGGCGCCGCCGCCGTGGCGAACCGGCTCGGCGATCGCGAAGCAGCGCGTCGGGTTCGACTCGCGAAAGGCGCCCCAAGAATGATAGATGCCGATCGCCTCGCGGCCGCTCGCCGGTGTCAGCAGCGTCAGGAGGATCAGCGCCGTCCGTATCATCCTCGTTCTCTCCCGCGATGAGCAATCGTCTCAATACCGGAATCGATCATCACGACCGATCCTTGCGGCAGCGCCGGGGCGAGTGGCGCGCCGATCGCCGGCACCGGTTTGCGGCCAGTCATGAGGCCGCGCAACACCATGCTCGAAATGCCGTGCATGATGACCAGCCGGCTGCCGGGATCGTTGTTGGTGTCTGCAAGCCAGCCAGACAGTCGCGCCGCGATGGCGGGATAAGTTTCGCCGTCGGGCGCCGGCATCAGGGCACCGGTCTCGGCATCGATAATTGGCCTGAATTGCATCCCCAATTCGTGATAGTGCCGCCCGTCCCAGCTGCCGATATCGATCTCGCCGAGCCGCTCGTCGGTACGCGCCTGGTGCCAGTCGAGCTCAAGATGCTCGGCGATCACCGCCAACGTTTGCAGCGCCCGGCCGGTCGGCGAGGCCCACAAGGTGAGTGCGGGCTTCGGGCCCAGTGCCGCCCGCAATGCTTCGCCCATTTCCTCGGCCTGTGCGAACCCGGCTCGGGTCAAAGGCGTGTGCAGCAACCTGCCTTGCATTCGACCCGCGGTATTGAACACCGTCTCGCCATGCCGAGCGATGAAATCGCGGCCGATGCGCTGGGAATTCATGGCTGCGCTTTCAACCCCCTGTGGCGCAAAAGCAACGGAAATCCTTGTTTATCTGACGTTCATGCAACGTCCCCGCACAACGACCATTTAGCCCGTCCGCCCTTCGTACTGGGCGGGTGATGAATGGAGTTAGTTATGCGTAAGCTTGTTTTGACCGCCCTCGCCGCTGCCGGCGTCACGGCCGCCGCCACCCCCGCCTTCGCGCAGTCTGCGAATGGCCCGTTCGACGGGTTCCGGGTCGGTGCGGTGGCTGGCTGGGATGGCCTTCGCCCAGGCCGCGGCCCAGGCTCGAGCATCTCGGACGGCAACGGCGCGGACGGTTTCCTGTATGGTGCCGATCTCGGCTATGACCATCAGATGGGCAAACTGGTGGTCGGCGCCGAGGGCGAGGTCGACGGATCGACCGCCAAGGCGACCAACGACCCGGCCGACGTTAACGCGCTCGGCTACGGCCGCGTGAAGTCGGGCCGCGACCTCTATATCGGCGGTCGCATCGGCTATACCGTCGCGCCGACCACCATGCTCTACGCCAAGGCCGGCTACACAAATGCTCGGCTTGACCTGACTGCCAGCGACGGCACCACCGAGACCGGCGATCACTACAATCTCGATGGCTACCGTCTTGGCGTCGGTGTTGAGCAAGCGATCGGGACCAACGCCTATGCCAAGCTCGAATATCGCTATTCGAACTATGGCGATGCCCGTCTGGAATACCCGAATGGCACGAATACCAGCAATTTCGACGTCGATACTGACCGTCATCAGGTGGTCGCCGGCGTCGGCTTCCGTTTCTGAAGGGCCCGTGGGGCGAGTAAGTGTAACAGCGTAGCGTAAGGAAGGGCCGGGGCGCTTGCTCCGGCCCTTTTTTGCGTTAAGGAAAGGCAGACCTGTCGCCGGCATCCGGCCCGGCGGAATCATGATTGATGGGGCCACGGCCCGGGGGAAAGAGATGAAGGCGACGATCGAACGCGCGACCCTGCTCAAGGGCCTCAGCCATGTCCAGTCGGTGGTCGAGCGCCGGAACACCATTCCGATCCTGTCCAACGTTCTGATCGAGGCGACCGGCGAGGGCTCACTTCGCCTGATGGCGACCGATCTCGACTTGCAAATCAACGAGACCGTCCCCGCCGCGATCGACCAGGCCGGGGCCACCACGGTTTCTGCACACACCCTGTTCGACATTGCGCGCAAGCTTCCCGAAGGCGCCCAGGTCGAACTGAGCGCCGCTGAGGGGCGCATGTCGATCGTCGCCGGCCGCGCGCGATTTAGCCTTGCAACGCTTCCGCGCGACGACTTTCCGGTCATCGCCGAGGGCGAGCTGCCGACCAGCTTCGAGCTCCCGGCCGAGACGCTGAAGCAGATTATCGACAAGACGCGCTTCGCGATCTCCACCGAGGAGACGCGCTATTATCTGAACGGCATCTTCCTGCATGTATCGGACGAAGGCAGCCAGCCGGTTCTCAAGGCGGCGGCGACCGACGGCCACCGCCTGGCGCGTGTCACCGTGGCGCGTCCAGATGGCGCCGAGGGAATGCCCGACGTGATCGTGCCGCGGAAATGCGTGGGAGAGCTCAGGAAACTGCTCGACGAAATCGACGGTTCGGTTGGCGTGTCGCTGTCGGCGACCAAGATTCGCTTCGATCTCGGCCAAGCGCTGCTCACCTCGAAGCTGATCGACGGCACCTTCCCCGACTATTCACGCGTCATCCCGACGGGGAACGACAAGATTCTGAAGATCGATCCGCGCAGTTTCGAGGAAGGCGTCGACCGCGTCTCGACGATTGCAACCGAAAAGACTCGGGCAGTCAAAATGGGGCTCGATCGCGACAAGATCGTGCTGTCGGTGACGAGCCCCGAAAACGGCACCGCGGCCGAGGAAGTCCCTGGCGATTACACCGCGCTGCCGTTTGAGATCGGCTTCAACTCGCGTTACCTGCTCGACATTCTAGGGCAGATCGAAGGCGACCAGGTGGAAGTCCACCTCGCCGACGCGGCTGCGCCGACCCTCATCCGCGAGAATGACAAGGCAGCGGCGCTCTACGTGCTGATGCCAATGCGGGTGTAATCGATTAGCGGCTCAACCCCTTGAGTCGCTGATCGAGCCAGACCATCGCGTGCCCGGCGGCGAAAAAGGCTGCTGCAATGATCAGCGCGACGACGATCGTCGTCGGCCAGCCATTCTTCCCCACATCGAGGAACGGATAAGCATAAATGCCCTCCGATTGCCCGCGAAGCAGCGCATAAACCCAATAGGCCAACGGCGCCGCGGCCCAGATCGCGGGATCGCGATGGGTGAGGCGGCCGTGACGCGTTGCTGCGAACCAGAATAGCGGCACCAGGACCGGCGTCACTCGGTGGAGCAGGATGTCGGCAATTTTCGCGCCACCGCTTAGGTGGAGCAGGCCAGCGAGCAGCGTCGCCGAAACGACACCGACCAGGACGATTGCAATCGTAACGCCTCCAATCAGCTGCGACGGCTGCCAGCGGGGACGAAACGCGATGGTAGTGAACAGCAGGGCGACGGCGAGATTGGAGAGCACGGTGAAATAGCGCGCCATCACCCACAAAGTTCGCCCAGGCGTGTGGGCTAGCGCAATGCTCGCGCCGAACTGGACCACTAGCCCGGTCCAAGCGGCGAGCGCGGTAATCCCAGCGGCGATTGCGACCAGTGATCCTCGTGCGCGAGTTGCCATCACCCCTCCCGTTGTGGTCGCCGCACCTTATGCGGCACGCGTGCTCCTTGGCCAGCCGGCTTGACAGGCGGAGCCTGTCACTATACTTACATTAGTGTAAGTAAGGAATCGCACCCATGGCCAAGCTTCCTCCTTTTCCGGGCACCAGCGGCCGACGCGACTGGCGCTCTGCGTTCGACGCTATTCGAAAGCTACTCGCCAATGGCGACGACACGACGCAGGTGTTCCGCATCATGAAGGCGCTCAATACCGGCAACTCGGAGCGCAATTACGCTCGGCTGATCGCCACCGAGGCGGGCGGTAGGCTCGCCTATGACCGAGTCGAGCTCACCGAGCGCTTCACCGACAAGGCGTGGACCGCGCAATTCGCGCCCGGTACCGTCGGCGCCGCCTACCGGGAGTTTCTGGAAACCACCGGCTATTCAGCTGACGGCCTCGCCGAAGTTTCCAAGGTGATTCGCGAAGACGAACTGCCACACCCCTATGCCTGGTTTGGTCGGCGCGTGCGCGACATTCACGACATCTGGCATGTGCTAACCGGCTACAAGGCCGACGAAAGCCTTGGCGAGGCGTGCCTGGTGGCGTTCAGCTATGCCCAGGTGGGCGGACTCGGCTGGGCGTGGATCGCCGGCGCAGCTTCGCTCAAGAGCCTTAAGGTGACCGGCAACAGCCTGTTCGCCAAGGCGGTGTGGGAAGGCTATCGTCTCGGCCGCAAGGCCAAGTGGCTGGCCGGCGAGGACTACGAGGCGCTGATGGCCGAACCGATCGAGGCAGCACGGGCTCGCCTCGGCATCGTGGAACCGGCAGCGTATCTGGAGGCGCAGCGCAAGCTGGGCCCGGAACTTGCCTCATATCTATCTAGCCGGCGCGAGCAAACCGCAATGGCGGCGGCCGCCTGAGGCCGGCCAAGCTGTCCTTCGCTCGTTATTGACTTGCCGACGCCCCTTAAGGCGTGGACGTCCTTACAGTTCAAATCGAGCTCGCCGCGCTCTAAGGGGTGACGAGATGCTGTCGCGCCTCGTCCTCACCGATTTCCGCAACCATGCCGATGCCGTGCTCGCGCCAGGCCCCGGTTTCGTCGTGCTGATTGGCGACAATGGCGCCGGCAAGACCAACGTGCTCGAAGCAGTATCGCTCCTGGCGCCCGGCCGTGGTTTGCGACGCGCGCCGCTTGCCGAAATGGCGCGCCAGGGCGGCAGCGGCGGTTTCGGGGTAGCGGCGACGTTGGAGCCACTCGTCGACCTAGCTACCGGCGTCGAGCCTGCTGCGCCTAACCGCCGCGTCGTTCGCATCAACGGCGCGGCGGCGACCGCCAATGGGCTGGCCGATTGGCTAACGGTGCTGTGGCTAACGCCGGCGATGGATCGGCTCTTTGTAGAGCCGGCCGGCGAGCGGCGGCGCTTCCTGGACCGGCTGACGCTGGCGCTCTCTCCTTCGCACGCCATCCACACCACGCGCTACGAGGCGGCAATGCGGGCTCGCAACCGTCTGCTCGGCGAGGCACGTGACAGCGGCCGGATGCCCGATGGCCAATGGCTCGCTGCACTCGAGGCGCAGATGGTCGAGCATGGCAGCGCAGTCGATGCGCAGCGCCGGGCCGCCGTTGCCGCACTGTGCGACGCCATCGCTGCGGCGCCCGGCGGTCCCTTCCCGCGCGCCGCCTTGTCGCTTCAAAATCCCGATGGCGAGACGATTGATTTGTCGAGCGCGCTCGCCGCAAATCGACGCCGCGATACCGCGGCCGGGCGCGCGCTGGTTGGCCCGCATCGCGCCGATCTTGTCGTCACGCACGTCGCCAAGGGGCAAGCAGCCGCTTTGTGTTCGACCGGTGAGCAGAAGGCCCTGCTGCTCGGTCTCGTTCTAGCCCATGCTGATCTCGTCGCCCGCTCAACCGGCCGGGCCCCGGTATTATTGCTCGACGAGGTTGCCGCGCATCTTGATCCGGTCCGGCGCGCGGCGCTGTTCGAGCGCCTCGCGGGTCGCGGCCAGGTGTGGCTGACGGGCACCGAACGCGCCCCTTTTGCTGCCATCGCCGAAGCGGCCTGGTACAATCTCGCGCAAGGCACCATTGACCGGAGCGAATGATGGGGATCGATACGACCAAAGCGCTGATTGCTTATTCCGGGGTCACGACCGCCGTAGTCGCCTATACGCTTATCACCGCAGCTATGCCGGCGCCGAAGCATGCCACTTTTAGCTCGATCGACGTTGGTCGAATCAACCTGCGCGAGCCCGACGGCACAGTCCGCATGGTTATCTCCAACGCGGCCCAAGCCCCGGGAATTATCATCAAGAACAAGGAGCATCCGCATCCCAGCCGCCGATCGGCGGGGATGATCTTCTTCAACGAGGAAGGCACCGAGAACGGCGGCCTGATCTTTGACGGTCGCAGCGACCCCGACGGCACCGCGCATTCGGGCGGGAGCCTGACCTTCGATCGTTATGAGCAGGACCAGGTGGTACAGATGTTTGCGCAACAAGACGGCGCAGACAACACGGCTGGCTTTAACGTGTTCGACCGCCCTGACAAGCGGATGGACTTCGCCTTGCTCGACCAAGTGAGCAAACTCCCTGCCGACCAGCGCCACGCGTTTTACGAGAAGGCCGGCGTCATCGGCCAGAGACGCATGTTCATCGGGCGCGACGGCGACGGTAGCGCGCGCGTCGTGCTGCGCGACGGCGAGGGACGCGAGCGGCTGGTGATGTGGGTCAGCAATGCGGGCGCGGCGCGGATCGATTTCCTCGACGCGAGCGGCAAGGTGACCAAATCGGTCGCGCCGTGATCATTCGCCAGGCAGCGCGTGGCGCGCCTGGGTGTAGATCACTTGCCACTTGCCGTTCCGTTTTGCCCATATGTCGGCGAAGCGCATTCGGATCGCATAGGCTTTCCCGCCGCTGGTGCCGTGCGCATCGACCATGCCTCCAAGCACCGCGCCCGTCGCCCAGGCCTTTTCGACGGGTTTCTGGATAGAGAACGGCGCGAAGCTGAAACCGGGCGCGGTATAATCGCGGATAAAATCGGCCTTGGTCTCGGTTTTCCCTTGCGAATTGACCAGCAGATAGTCGTCCGCGAGCAGCCGCTCGAGCGCAATGCCGTCGCCCTTGACCTGCGCCTCATCAAATGCGCGGGCAGCGACGGCGAGATCGGGCGGCAGATCCGGGTAACGCGGCATTGATGACGATTGCAGGACGAGCGCGGCGAGCATGCCAATCATGGCTGTCTTTCCCTATTTCAGCGTATCGTAGATGCGCAGGATCCAGCTCAGGTCATAGGCGAGCCAGCACAGCGCGAACAGCAGATGGAAGCGCCGGTTGCTGGTCCAGGCGGCGAGAAGGCACAGCGCGATGCCGACGATCAAACGCAACGGATATTCGGTCCCGAGCAGGTGGAACCGCTCCCAGCCCTTGGCGATCGTATCGACGAAATCGGCCACGAAGGTCAGCGCGAACAAGCCAAAGAACCACGCGCGGCGCGATACAAAATACGCCTCGTAGCTGCCGTATTCGTCGAGATCGGTTGGGAATAGCAGGCAGGCCAGCACGTACCACAGAAAGGCATAGCCAAGCAGGAAAACGAACAGCTCGAAGTGCCAGGCCTGGAGGGCGATCAGCCCGAATTCCCACCACCAGAAATGGATCATCGAAAGCAAAATCACCGCCGTCCACAGGAGGTGCGTGGCGAATACCGGATTACGGCGCGGATGCTCGACCAGTCGCGCCAACCCTGAAAGGATGCGCGTAAGGCCGAGACCGAGCACCACGCCGATCAGCACGCGGACGTGGAGATAAAGCTGGTGTGGATCGGGCGACTGCGCCATGCCGCGATGCAACCATTGTCGGCGCTACTTGGCAAGGCGTAAGCTTATGGCGCGTGGGCGCCATTTTGCTTCCGTTTACGGGCGCGAATCCCTATATCCTCGGCATGACCGACACCCCCAAGCAAAACGAATACGGCGCCGAATCGATCAAGGTGCTGAAGGGCCTCGACGCGGTTCGCAAGCGGCCAGGCATGTATATCGGCGACACCGACGACGGATCGGGCCTCCATCATATGGTGTTTGAGGTCTCCGACAACGCGATCGACGAGGCGCTTGCCGGTCATTGCGATCGTATATTGATCACGCTCAATCCCGATGGCTCAGTGTCGGTTGATGACAATGGCCGGGGCATACCGACCGGCATCCACAAGGAAGAAGGCGTTTCGGCAGCCGAGGTTATCATGACCCAGCTCCACGCCGGCGGGAAGTTCGACAACACGTCGAACGACAATGCCTACAAGGTCTCAGGCGGGCTGCACGGTGTCGGGGTCAGCGTGGTCAATGCGCTGAGTGACTATCTCGACCTCACAATCTGGCGCGACGGCCAGGAGCATTACATGCGTTTCGAACGCGGCGATGCGGTGGCGCCGCTCAAGGTCGTCGGGCCCTCGGACCGCAAGGGCACACGCGTCACCTTCCTGCCAAGTCACGAGACCTTCAAGATCACCGAGTTTGATTTCGAGAAGCTCGAGCACCGCTATCGCGAGCTCGCCTTCCTCAATTCGGGCGTGCGCATCATCCTCGCCGACGAACGACATGAGGAGCGCAAGCAGATCGAATTGTTCTACGAAGGTGGCATCGCTGCGTTCGTGAAATGGCTCGATCGCAACAAACAGCCGCTGTTCCCGGATCCGATTGCGATTACTGGCCAGCGAGACGACATCGGTATCGAAGTCGCGCTCGAGTGGAACGACAGCTATTACGAGAACGTCCTCGCGTTCACCAACAACATTCCCCAGCGCGACGGCGGCACGCACATCGCCGCCTTTCGCGCGGCGCTGACGCGCACGCTTAACGCCTATGCCGACAAGTCGGGGTTGCTCAAGAAGGAAAAGGTAAGCCTCACGGGCGACGACATGCGCGAAGGATTGTCGGCGATCGTCTCGGTCAAGCTGCCCGATCCCAAGTTCAGCTCACAGACCAAGGACAAGCTGGTCAGCTCCGAGGTGCGCCAGCCGATGGAAAGCCTGATGGCCGACAAGTTGGCTGAATGGCTCGAGGAAAATCCCACTTACGCGCGAATGGTGGTCCAGAAGATCATCGACGCCGCCGCCGCACGCGAGGCCGCGCGCAAGGCGCGTGACCTGACGCGACGCAAGGGCGTGATGGACATCGCTTCGCTTCCCGGCAAGCTCGCCGATTGCCAGGAGCGCGATCCCGCCAAATCCGAGCTGTTCCTCGTCGAGGGCGATTCCGCGGGCGGCTCGGCAAAGCAGGGCCGCGATCGCCATTTCCAGGCCATCCTGCCCTTGCGCGGCAAGATTTTGAACGTCGAGCGGGCGCGGTTCGACCGCATGCTGTCCTCGAAGGAGATCGGCACTCTTATCCAGGCGATGGGCACCGGCATCGGCCGCGACGATTTCAACATCGAGAAGCTCCGGTACCACAAGATCGTCATCATGACCGACGCTGATGTCGACGGCGCACACATCCGCACCCTCTTGCTGACCTTCTTCTACCGCCAGATGCCCGAGATCATCGAGCGCGGGCACCTCTTCATTGCCCAGCCGCCGCTCTACAAGGCAACGCGTGGGCGCAGCGAGGTTTATCTCAAGGATGATGCTGCGCTTGACGACTATCTGGTCGAAAACGGCGTCGCCGCGACGATGCTGGAGACGGTAGGCGGCGCGCGCTCAGGTGAGGACCTGCGCAATCTCGTCAACCATGCGCGGCGGATGCGAACGCTGATGCGCTACGTGCCGCGGCGCTACGATCCGGTGGTCATTGAGGCGCTCGCGATGGCCGGGGCGCTAGACCCGATGGCGTCACGCGACGATCGACTGGCGCGCGCTGCCGAGGTCGCGCGCCGGCTCGATCAGGGCGATGAAGAAGCGAGATGGACCGTCAGTCTGTCCGAAGAAGGCGGCTATCATTTCGAGCGGCTGTGGCGCGGCGTCACCGACCATCATATCGTCGAGGCGAGCTTCATCGTCTCGGCAGAGGCGCGCAAGCTCCACGCGCTTGCGGCTGAACAAGCCGATAGTTATGCCCGGGCCGCCAAGCTGGTCCGGGCTGGCGCCGCCGCTGTCGAAAACAGCGACGACGAGGACGAAGGTGTCGCTGTCGGCGCCTCGACCGAACTCAAGACCGGCAAGGGAGAGAGCCTGGTCGCGCGGCCAAGCCAATTGCTCGACGCGATCCTCGCCGCCGGACGCAAGGGGCTGGCGATCCAGCGCTACAAGGGACTCGGCGAAATGAATGCCGAGCAGCTTTGGGAAACCACGCTCGACCCGCAGAATCGCTCGATGCTCAGGGTCGCGATCGAACAGGCTGATGTAGCCGACGAGATTTTCACCCGTTTGATGGGCGATGTCGTCGAGCCGCGCCGCGAGTTCATCCAGGACAATGCGCTGAGCGTTGCGAATCTGGACGTGTAACGAAAAAGGGTTCAAATTCTCTCTCCCTTCTCCGTTCGCCCTGAGCCTGTCGCAGGGGCGCGTTGGAGTTTCACGGAATAAGGGCTCGGGCCTCGACAGGCGCGGCCCGAACGGTCCTGCATACGCAAGGCCGAATGGGAGGAGCCGTCGATGATACGAATTGCCTCGAAACATCTTCTGTTGGCTAGCATCGCGGCGCTCGCCGCCTGTGCGCCGACCTCCAATGCGCAAACCGACAATGCTTCGGCCGAAGCTCCCGCCGCAAATGCGGCTGCTGCAGCCGATGCCGCATTGCCTCCTGCGATAGCCAAGGCGGCGGCCGATCCGGCGCGCGGCCCCGACGCCGTCACAACCGACGAACGACGTAAGGGGCCCCAGATCCTAGCCTTCTCGGGGGTCAAGCCAGGCGACAAGGTGGTCGATCTGATTCCGGGCAGCGGCTATTGGACCAAGCTGTTCTCGAAGATTGTCGGCCCGACCGGGCATGTCTACGGCCTCTGGCCGCAGCCCTATGCCGCCGAAGCCAAGACTAACGTTGAAGATTACCAGAAGCTCGCCGGCTCGGCCGATTTCGCCAACGTTAGCATGAGCGTGGAACCCGCGAGCGAGCTCAAGGTGCCCGAGAAGGTCGATCTCGTCTTCACCTCTCAGAATTACCACGACTACCCCGACAAGTTCATGGGGCATGTCGATCCGAAGGTGCTCAACAAGGCAGTCTATGACGCGCTCAAACCTGGCGGCACCTGGTTCATCGTCGATCACGTTGCTCCGGCGGGTTCGGGGATGGCCGACACGGACACCCTGCACCGAATCGACCCGGCGATCGTCAAGCAGCAGGTGACCGCAGCCGGCTTCCAATTTGTCGGATCGAGCGACCTGCTCGCAAATCCCGCCGACACGCACCAGCTCAAGGTGTTCGATCCCTCGATCCGCGGGCACACCGATCAGTTTATCTACAAATTCCGCAAGCCCGGCTGAACGATACCACGGCGAAGGTTGGGCGTGGCGCGGCAGGAGCGCGCTCCACCGCCGAGGGACACGCTGCCTTCGCTGGCGAAATGGGTTCCGACGCAATGCGTCTGGACGCGTCGGACCTCCATTCTAATTTTTCGTATTGAGCGAAGAAGGGCAGTTTCATCAGGCGCTTCGATGTCGTGCAACGCGAAAAGGGCGGAATTGAAGCTACCATCCTATCCCACCACCGCTCTCAGCGTCGCGCGGACGCCACAGTGGGAGGGATCATATTCGATCGCGCTCTGTAGGCTCTGCGCCATCGCCCGGATAACTCGGGTGCCGAGGCCAGTGCCGCGACTGGGCGCGTTGCCGGCGATTCCGCAGCCGTCGTCCTCCACCGCGAGGACGAAGAAGTCCTCCCCGTCGCGGGTCAGTTCGATGCGGATTTCGCCCGAGCTGTCGGTGGGATAAGCGTACTTGCAGGCGTTCGACACCAGTTCGTTCACGATGACGCCGAGCGACACAGCGCGGTCGGTCGACAGTCGGATCGGCTCGGCGGCAAGCTTGAGCTCGCGCGGCGCCTCTTCGCTTGACCACGTCTCGGCGAGCTCGTCGACAAGCGCGGCGAGATACTCGCGCATGTCGACCGACTCGAAGTTGTCGGCGGTGTAGAGCCGGCGATGGACCTGACCGATCGCAGCAATGCGGCGCTGCGTGTCCTGCAGCGCAAGCCTCGCGCCCTCGTCGGCCAATGCGTTCGATTGCATTTGCACCAGCGCCGATACGAGCTGCAGGCTATTGGCGACGCGATGGTTGACCTCGCGCAGCAGCACCTCCAGCCGCGCGTTGCTGGCGCGCAACTGCTCCTCGGCTTCCCGCTTCGCGGTTTCGAGCGACGAGCGCGCCAGCACCTGCTCGAAGGCATTGGCGAGCAGGTCGAAGAAATCGCTACCGGTTGACTTGACTACATAATCGGCCGCCCCCGCCTTGAGCACCGCGACTGCGAGGCTGCTTTCCTCCGAGCCGGTGACATAGACGACCGGCGGCGGCACCGGCAGCGCGAGCAGCCGCTTCAGCGTTTCCAGTCCGTCCATCTCCGGCATGTAATGATCGACGGCGACCAGATCGAACCGCTGTTCGGCCGCCATTGCGACGCCATCGGCGCCGCGTTCCACGGCCGTGACGTCATAGCCGCGTCGCCGCAGCGAGCGTTCGGCCAGGCGCCTCAGGCCGGCATCGTCGTCGATGTACAGGACACGGGCCAAGCGGGCGCTCTTTCAGCCGTCGACTTCGGGGACTTGGATTACCGACAGGAAGAGGCCGAGCTGCCGGATCGCCTGGGCGAAATTTTCATAGTTGACCGGCTTCGTGATGTAGACGTTGCAGCCAAGATCGTAGCAGCGCTGGATCTCGACCTTGTCATCAGTCGTGGTCAGCACGACGACCGGCGTGCGCTTGAGCGGGCTGGCATCGTCCTTGATTCGCGTGAGAATGTCGATGCCGCTCATATCGGGCAGGTTAAGGTCGAGCAGCACCAGTGCCGGGCCGTTGAGCGCTGGCCCTTGCGGCGAATTGTACAAAAAATCGAGCGCCGAATGACCATCGGTGAAATGCCGGATATCGTTGAGGATACCGGCCCGGCGGATGTTCTTCTCGATCAGGCGCGCGTGCCCCTCGTCATCCTCGATCATCACGATTGACACGGAGCGGTGGTCGTTCATTTCCTGTCATCCTGCGTTGTGATGAGGGTTTGGGGCAGCGAAATTCGGAAGGTCGCACCGCTGCCAAGTTCCGACGTTACATCTATGATCCCGCCGAGGCGATAAACCAGCGCGCGAACGTGCGCTAGCCCGATCCCTTCACCAGGCTGGTTCTGCGGGCCGGACCGACGGAAGAGATCAAACACCCGGGCGTGGTCGCGGGGATCTATGCCGCGGCCGTTGTCCTCGACCTCGAAAATGGCGCGAATCCCCTCGATGCGGCCGCTTACGACGATCCGTCCGGGCCGGTCAGGCTGAAGATATTTGATCGCATTGTCGATCACGTTGGTTAGAATCTGGTCAACTGCCAGCCGATCGCTGAGGATCTCCGGCAAGGGATGCTCGACGACCAGCTCGGCGTCGCGCTCGTCGAGCCGGTGCTGCAGCGTCTCGCCGATCTTTCCGACCAGCGCGTCCATATTGATGAGCTCGGGTGTCAAGACGCGGCGCCCCTCGCGCGACAGCTTGAGGATCGCGTTGATCAGCGCGTCCATCTTTTGCGTCGAGGTGCGAATGAAGCCGATTGCCTCCGGCAAGTCTTCGCGTGCCGCCAGTCGTGCCTCCTCGGTAACGATATCGGGAGCAAGCTCCTCCGCGTGGTCAATCAGCTCACGCACACTGTGCGCCGCCGCGTCGAGCTCGGCCGTGAAGCCCATCACGTTGACTAGTGGTGCGCGCAGGTCATGGCTGATGATATAGGCGAACCGCTGGATTTCCTCATTGGCGCGGGTGAGGTCGGCGGTGCGCTCGGTGACCACGTCCTCAAGTGATTCATTGAGGTCCGCAAGGCGCTCCGAGGTGGTGTTGAGATCGCGAACGTAGCGCATCATCGTCAGCGCAGTCAGCACGATAACGAGCAGCAGTGCCGCAGCGGCGACGCCGAGCACAATTTCGAATGTCAGAAATATCGATTGCTGGTCAGCGTCGCGCTGCGCCAGCAAGACGCGTTCCGCGATCGCCATGTCTTTGGCGACCGTGCGCATCCGGTCCATCAGCGCTCCGCTGCGGTCTTCGCGAAACATGCGGATCGCATCGCCCATGCGGTTGACATCGACCAATGCGATGGTCCGGGCACGCCGCTGTTGCAGCTCGGCGAGGCCATTGCGCAGCACGCTGACGCGCGCAACCTCGGTGCGATTGTCGGAAATCAGGCTGGAGAGACGATCGAGCGCCGGCTCGAGGGTGGACGCCGCCTGATCGTAATTGAAGCGGAACCGCGGCTGCGCGTTGATCAGATAGCCGCGCCGTGCGGTCTCGGCGCGCTCGGCGGCGACACGAAAATCGGCGATGGCCTGCTCGACCTTGTAGGTATGATTGACCCAGAAGGTGTAGTCGCGCGTCTGCTTGATGGCCCAGCCCGCTGCAAGCACCGCGCAAGTGAGACTGAGAAAGCCGAAAGTGGTGAACGCGATCAGCCGCCGCCGCGTGCGCCGACCCCGATCCCCGACAAAGACGTTCGACGCCCGCACCATGGTTCCCTTAGCGGCCCGCAGCAGCTGCGAACAGCCGATCGTTATAGATCTGGATCAATAGGAGGCTCGTTTTGCAAGCAGGCCGTTACCTCAATTCTACAAAAGCGCTCCCTGAAGCGTCTGGCGTCCGATTGCTCCGCCGCCGTGCCGCCTTTGGATTTCCTGCTCGGCCGAATAGCGCACGTCGGGATCGCGATCGTGGAGGAAATCGGTGAGCGTTTCCTCGTCGAGCTCGCGCCAGTCCTTGCCACGATGAGGGCCGGAGCGGACTCGGGGCAACAGTCCCGGAAGATTGGACCATTCGATCAGCTGCGCGACGCTTGCCTCGTTGAGCATGTCGCGCAGGTGATGCGCGGTCACATAAGCGTCAGGAAAGGCGCGGTGCGCGGGAAGGCCGCGCTCGTGGTCGAGCCCCGCCGGCCGGCGCCAGTAGCGCAGCACCTGGTTAGAAAAGCTTGGACTGTCGGGCCACAAACGGAGTGAGCACTTCCAGGTACAGATCCAGTCGGCGCCGTGGGTCAACGCAGGGGTACAGAAATGCTGCTCAAACTCGGCGTGATGCGCGGCGAGCGCAAGGCGGCGCGGCCAGGGGTCGAGTACCTGGCGCGCGACATCGTGCCACCATGGCGCATCGGCGACTTGCTCATCGAGGATATGGTGAATCGCCTGGGTGATCGGCGGTATCGGCCGGCCAGGGTTGACCAAGATCGATCCGCCTTCGCCTTCGAGCTCCCAACGGCCATCGTCGCTAAGCGCGACATCCTGCCAGCCGATTTCGCACACGCCATGTGCCGGCGGCGCCGACCCGGTGGTTTCGAGGTCGACGACACGGATTATCTGGGAACGCGGCATACCGGCAAAATGGGCGCTTTAACGGCGGATTGCCACCCCTAACCGTCAATGGCTCGCTTGGGCGCCGCGCTTGATGCCCGATTGGGCGAGCTGATCGTCAATCTGCGCGACGAGGCGCTCCAGCCCCGCCTCGCTCGACGATTCTGCGCGCGCTACCAGCACGTCCTGCGTGTTCGAGGCGCGCAGCAGCCACCAGCCATCGGGCGTATTGACCCGCGCACCGTCAGTTCGGTTGACCTCGGCGCCGTCAGCCTCCAGCCGGTCGAGCACTTCGTCGACAATCGCGAACTTTCGCGTCTCGTCGACCTGGAAGCGCATTTCGGGCGTGTTGACGAGCTCGGGCATCGATCCGCGTATCTCGGTCATCGACCGACCCATCATGTGGACGGCGCGAATCAGCCGCACCGCCGCGTAGAGCGCATCGTCAAACCCGTAGTAATCGTGCGCGAAGAAGATGTGGCCGCTCATCTCGCCCGCGAGCGGCGCGCGGGTCTCGCGCATCTTGGTCTTGATGAGGCTGTGGCCAGTCTTCCACATGACCGGCGTGCCGCCCAGTTCCGCAATGCGATCATAGAGCATCTGGCTCGCCTTCACATCGGCGATAATGGTCGCTCCAGGTTCCTCCTTGAGCACGGGCACCGCCAAAATGGAGAGAAGCTGATCTCCCCAGATCACGCGGCCTTGTCCGTCGACTGCGCCGATCCGATCGCCATCGCCGTCGAAAGCAAGTCCGAAATCGAGCTGCTTTTCGGTGACGAGACGCTTCAAATCGGCGAGATTCTTTTCTTCGGTGGGGTCGGGATGATGGTTGGGAAAATCACCGTCGACATCAGTGAACAAGGTAAAATGCTCACCAGGGAGGAGCTTGATCAGCTTCTCGACGATGGGGCCAGCGGCGCCGTTGCCCGCGTCCCAGCCAATCCGGTAGGCGCCGCCGGCATAGCCGACCATCAGCCGATCGACATAGGCGTCGACAATGTCATAGTCCGCGACGGTGCCCGTTCCGGATTCCCAGTCGCCCTCCGCCGCCATGCGGCCCAGCTTCTGGATGTCCTCGCCAAAAAACGGTCGGTGCTGAAGCACCATCTTGAAGCCATTGTACTCGGCGGGATTGTGGCTGCCGGTTATCTGGACGCCGCCGTCCACTTCCAGTGTCGCCTCGGCATAATAGAGCATCGGGGTCGGCCCCTGGCCGATCCGCACGACATCGACTCCCGAGGCCATGAGACCGGCAACCAGCGCCCTCTCCAGTTCGGGTGAGGAGGTGCGCCCGTCATAGCCGACTGCGACGCGGGTGCCGCCAGCGCGCCGCACACAAGTGGCGAAGCCGCGGCCAATAGCCTCAGCGTCGGCCGGCCCCAGCGTTTTGCCGACGATGCCGCGGATGTCGTATTCACGCAAGGAGGTGGGGTCGAAAAGGTGGCTCATCGAGATCGGCTCCAGAAAGAAGGCCGTTCGCTCTGAGCTTGCCGAAGCACCGTTCTTGCTCGTCGAGAAAAAACGGTGATCGACTTCGTTCAGCCCGAACGGAAAGGGAATGGCGTGTCAATCAACAAGCCACCTGAAAGTTCAATCGTTACGCTCGAGCAAGATGTCTCGCGCCAAGTTGACGCGTCGCGTGAGATCGGCCGAGCCGCCGCGGTCGGGATGGACTAGCGCGATCAGTCGGCGGTGTGCCGCGCGGATGGCATCGGCGTCGGCGTCCGGCCCCACCCCCAGGATCGCGCGCGCGTCCGCCTGATCGAGTCGCGGCGGCGCACGCTTCTTCGGTTTGAGCCAATACCAGGCGGCGATCGCCACCACCGCCAGGAACAGGAATTTTTCCATCAGGCGGCGAACAGCGGCATGGTCGGTTCGGGCAGCGCGAGGCCGTTCATCATCTCGCGCAACTCTTGTCGAGCGGCGACGTGGCCAAGCGCCATTTCGCCGAAATCCTTCGAATCGATCATCGTCAGTCCGGCCGGAAACAGCTCGCGATAGATCACTCGCTCGCCGAGCCCGGGGATGATGCGGAAGCCGACTCGCTTGGCGAGCTGATCGAGCGCGGCAGAGACGCGCCGCATGTTGCGCGCCTCGATGTGCTGCAGACGATTCCTCAGCACCACCCAGTCGATCGTAGAGCCATCGGCCTTGGCGCGGGCCTTGCGCGCGTCCCAGATCAACTCCGAATAGAAGCTCGGACGCGTCACCTTGAAGCTATCCGGGTCGACCTGGCCGATCAGATCAAAATCGACGAAACTGTCGTTCATCGGCGTGACCAGGGTGTCGGCGCGTGAAGCGGCGGCGCGCGCAAAGGGATCGTCGCGACCGGGCGTGTCGATCACGAGGTAATCAGCGCAGTCGGAAAGCTCGGCATAAAGTTGCTCGAATCGCTCGGGCGTCTCGCCGTCGTGGGTTGCGTGGCGGGGCATTGGCAACGCACGGCCGGTGCGCGCGATAGTACCGGCTCGGTTGTCCAGATAGCGACCTAACGTTCGCTGGCGATGATCGAGGTCGAGCGCCGAAACGCGCGCGCCTTTCGCCGCCAGCGCGATGGCGACGTGCACCGCGGTGGTCGATTTTCCCGTCCCGCCCTTTTCATTGGCGAAGACGATTACATGGGTCTTTTCCCGCCCTTGCGACAAGCCGTGTGATCCTCTGTTGATCGGGGTCCCCGCCCCCCATAGAAGGCCCGCCGTCTGTATCGAAGGGGGCAAAGCCGTGCAAACCATCCGTGACCTAGCGGCCTTGAGAGAGGCCGTCGCGGTGTTCCGCGCCGCCGGCGAGCGCGTCGCGCTGGTGCCGACGATGGGGGCCCTGCACGCCGGCCACATGGCTTTGTTCGAGGAAGCGAAACGAGTCGCGGACCGCGTCGTAGTGTCGATTTTCGTCAACCCGCGGCAGTTCGGTGCTGGAGAGGATCTCGATCGCTATCCACGCCGAGAGGGTGCCGACGCGCGAATGCTGGCTGAAGCTGCTTGTGACGTGCTGTGGATGCCGGCGGTAGACGTTATGTATCCCGCGGGCTATGCCACCAACGTGTCGGTCGCCGGGGTCAGCGAAACGCTCGACGGGGCCGCCCGGCCGGGACATTTCGACGGCGTCGCGACGGTGGTGACCAAGCTCTTCAACCAGGTTCGTCCCGATGTTGCCCTGTTCGGTAACAAGGATTTCCAGCAGCTCACGGTGATTCGGCGATTGGTTGCCGATCTCGATTTCGGGATCGAGATCATTGGCGTTCCGACGCAGCGCGACGACGACGGGCTCGCGCTTTCTTCGCGCAACCTCTACCTATCTGACGAAGATCGCGCGCGCGCAGTGGCGCTGCCCCGCGCGCTTGGCGTTGCGGCTCGGGCAATCGCCCGGGGAGATGATCCGCGCGAGGCGCTGGCGGCCGCCGAAGCCTCGCTGTTGTCGGCCGGGTTCGATTCGGTTGATTACGTGGCGATGGTCGACGCCGAGACGCTGGCCGAAATGCCCGAAGCTAACCGCCGCCGTAGGCTACTCGCCGCTGCCCGGATCGGCGGCACGCGGCTGATCGACACCATACCGGTCGAGGCTGGCGAACAGGGTTAATCGCGTTAACCAATTATTGAAACCATCGCTGCCAGAGTGCGCCCGTAGAGGAGCATAAATTGGGGGCAGCGACATGGCCAACGGCGTCAAGAGCGCGACATTCCTGATCGAAAGCCGGCTTCGCGCCGCGGCACGCGGCGACATGCGGGCCTATTATGATCTCGGCATGATTTATTCGACCGGATCCGGGGGAGGCGCGGTCGATCTCGTCGAGGCGCACAAATGGTTCAATCTGGCGGCCATCGCAGGCAGCGAGGACGCGCAGCACTGCCGGGCCGAAATCGCCGAGGACATGACCGCTCGCGAGATCGCCATCGCGCAGCGCGCGGCGCGCGACTGGCTGGCAATGACCGAGCGGCGAGCAGCCTAATCGTTACCCAGGTCGAAACTGGGATCTCACTATTTCAGAAAGATCCCAGCCTTCGATGGCGTGACGTCATTTGGCTTTGGCGGGCGCCTTCTTTTTCGCCGGCGCCTTCTTCGCGGCCGCCTTGCGACCCTTCTTTGCCGGCGCCGCCGCAGCGCGCGCGTCGATCAGCTGCGCCGCTTCTTCCAACGTAAGCTGGTCCTTATCGACCGACTTGGGCAACGTCGCGTTGATCGTGCCATCCGTGACATAAGTGCCGTAGCGGCCCTCCATCAACCTGATTTCGGCCTCGGTCCGCGGATGCCTGCCAAGTACCTTGAGCGGCTCGCGTGAGGCGCCGCGCGCAGGGCGGCCGCCGTTCGCAGCCGCCTCGGCGAGCTTGACGACCGCGGCGTTCATTCCCGTCTCGAACACTTCGGCGGTGGATGACAGGCGCGCGTATTTCCCGCCGTGCTTCAAATACGGCCCATAACGGCCGATCGATGCTTCAATCGGCTCGCCAGTCTCGGGATGGTTGCCGATTACTCGCGGCAGGCTGAGCAGCTTCAGCGCCCACTCGAGATCAAGTTCGCCGATGTCCTTGGGGATCGATGCACGCTTGGCGTCCTTACCCTCCCCGAGCTGAATGTAAGGGCCGAAGCGCCCCGCCTTGCGCTCGACCGGCAGCCCGGTTTCTGGATCGGTGCCGAGCGTCTCCGGGCTGCTCGCTTCCGCGCCTAGCCCGCCGGGCTGCGCAAATGCGCGAGTATATTTGCAGTCGGGATAGTTCGAGCAGGCGACGAATGCGCCGAACTTGCCGCCCCGCAAGCTGAGCCGTCCTTCGCCGCACTTGGGGCAGAGCCGGGGATCGCTGCCGTCGGCGTGCGCCGGGAATAGATAAGGTTCGAGGAACTGGTCGAGCTCGGCCGTAACCTCTGACGGCTTGAACGCCATCACCTCGGTCGTGCGTGGCTTGAAATCGCGCCAGAAGGCATCAAGCACCGCTTGCCACTGCGCGCGCCCCCCGGAAATATCGTCGAGTTCCTCCTCAAGCCCGGCGGTATAATCGTAGGCCACATATTTCTCGAAAAAGCGTTCGAGGAAGGCAGTCACCAGGCGCCCGCTTTCCTCGGCGAAAAACCGGTTCTTTTCGACCCGAACATAGGCGCGGTCCTTGAGGACCTGGATCGTCGATGCATAGGTCGAGGGGCGGCCGATTCCCAGCTCTTCGAGCTTTTTGACCAGCGACGCCTCGGAAAAACGGGGCGGCGGCTGAGTGAAATGCTGCTCGGCATCGACGCCGTTTTTGCCCGGTGCCGCGCCCTCGCGCAGCCGCGGAAGACGACGGCTGTCCTCGTCCTGGTTGTCGTCCTGTCCCTCCTCGTAAAGTGTGAGGTAACCGGGGAAAAGCACTACCTGGCCGCTGGCGCGAAGTGCATTTTGCCCGGTGGCATCGACCAGTTCGATCGTCGTGCGCTCGAGCCGCGCCGATGCCATTTGGCTCGCCAGGGCACGCTTCCAGATCAGGTCATAAAGGCGTGCGTGGTCGCCCGAGCCCGCACGGTCTTTCGAGAAATCGGTCGGTCGTATTGCCTCATGCGCTTCCTGGGCGTTTTTTGCCTTGGTTTGATAGTGTCGGGGCTTGTCGGGCACGTAGCTCGGATCATAGCGATCGGCGATCGCCTTGCGCGCTGCCGAAATCGCGCTCGCGTCCATCTGCACCCCGTCTGTGCGCATATAGGTGATCGCTCCGTCCTCGTAGAGCGCCTGTGCAATCCGCATCGTGTGGCTCGCCGAGAAGCCGAGCTTGCGTGCCGCTTCCTGCTGCAGCGTCGAGGTGGTGAACGGCGGCGGCGGATTGCGCGTGGCGGGCTTGGTGTCGACCAAGTCGACGACGAAGTGGCCGTCCTCGACTGCCTTTTTGGCGGTGAGCGCGTCGCCGTGATTACCGAGAGACAGCCGATCGAGCTTCTCGCCCTTCCAGCGCACCAGCCGCGCGTCGAAGCCCTGGTCGTCGGCCTCGAGATGCGCCGTTACCGACCAATATTCCTGCGGGACGAAGGCTTCAATCTCGCGTTCGCGTTCGACGATCAGCCTGAGCGC
>Ga0164242_10000752_pt1 | contig 39017 bp, 40 predicted proteins | sample OricomgcompostMG_FD_108783 | JGI IMG/M metagenome (GOLD analysis project Ga0164242, IMG submission 108783) | Miracle-Growth compost microbial communities from Emeryville, California, USA - Original compost - Miracle growth compost (MG) ... | reverse complement strand
GCCGGGCTGCTCGTGGTCGGCAGTCGCGGACGCGGTGGTTTCCGCTCGTTGCTCCTCGGGTCCGTGAGTCGCCGCTTGTTGTCCAGCGCACCCTGCCCGGTCGCGGTGGTCCGCTGACGGGCTGCTCAACCCGGGAGGTGCTTGAGCGCCTCCCGGCGCGACAGTGCGCTCAGCTGCTGGTGACCCTCGACGAATCGGCGCACCCACTCCGGGTCCTGGCGAGCGAACTCGCGCAAGGCCCAGCCGATGGCCTTTCGTACGAAGAACTCGGGGTCGCTCACGTTCGGTTCGATCACCTCGCTGAGCAGCCGCGGGTCGACCCTGTCCCGCCTGCCGAGTTGGCTGATGATCGCCAGTCGGCGCAGCCACCTGTCGTGATGGGTGCTCCAGCGGCGGACCGTGTCGGCGGTGTGCCGCGGGTGGGTGTCGTGCAGGTCGGCGATGCGGTGGGCCGTCTCGTCGACGACGTCCCACCATGCGCCGGTCACGGCGACGTGCTCGTGCAGCCCGAGCAGTTCGGGGCGACCGCGCCCGAGCGGCATACCGAGCAGCGCGAGCGCGGCATACCACTCCTCACGGTGGGACGCCTGGTCGAACAGCTCGCGCGCCGAACGCGTCAGCCCGGGCAGATCCGTGGGCGGCAGCCGGAGCGCCGCGGCCCGCGTCAAGGAGCGCACCTGCGGAACCCGGACGCCGTAGAACGGGAGTGCGGATTTCATGTACGCCTGCATTCCCGGTGCCCGTGCGGGATCGGCCGCGCGCACCAACTCCGCGCGGATGAGCGCGGCGAGCGGGTCCGGCACGGCTCAGCGGCGCCGGCCGAGCAGGGGGTGGCCGGCGGCCCGGGAGGAGATGACGGCTGCGGTTGCGGCGATGTCGGAGGCCATCCCTCACCGTAACGGCTCGACATGGCACCCCTCGTTGCCGAACCGCGCGGACAGTCGCTAGGTTCGCTGGAGTGCGGGTGGAGCCCGCACGGACAACGAGTTCCTCCCATCGGACACACGCAGGAGAAAGACACGTGGCCCTACCGCAATTGACGCCGGAACAGCGCGCTGAGGCACTCGCCAAGGCGGCTGCTGCGCGACGAGAACGGGCCGAGGTCAAGAACCGCCTGAAGTACGCCCAGGGTTCACTGCGTGAGGTGATCGAGGCGGGCAAGGCGGGCGGGGTCATCGGGAAGATGAAGGTGTCCGCGCTGCTGGAGTCGCTGCCGGGTGTGGGACGTGTCCGGGCCCGGCAGATCATGGCCGAGATCGGCATCGCGGAGACCCGCCGGGTGCGCGGGCTGGGCGCCAACCAGATCCATCGGCTGCTGGAACATTTCGAGCGGGACGGGGATTCGTGACCGCAGCAACGTCCGACGGTTCGCGCGAGTGCGCGCCATTGGTCGTGCTCGCCGGCCCGACCGCGGTCGGCAAGGGCACTGTCTCGGCATACATCCGGGAGCACTATCCCGAAGTCTGGCTCTCGGTGTCGGCGACCACCCGGGCCGCGCGTCCCGGGGAGATCGACGGCAAGCACTACCACTTCATCAGCCAGCAGCGCTTCGACCAGATGGTGGCCGACGGCGAGTTCCTGGAGCACGCGGTGGTCCACGGCCGGGCGAGCTACGGCACCCCGCGCGGGCCGGTGGTGCGCGCCGCCGACGAGGGCAAGCTGCCGCTGCTGGAGATCGACCTGCAGGGTGCGCGCCAGGTGCGCGAGCAACTGCCGGAGGCCTACTTCGTCTTCCTGGCGCCGCCGAGCTGGGAGGAACTCGTGCGCCGGCTGGTCGGGCGAGGCACCGAGACCGCCGCCGAGCGGGAGGTGCGCCTGGCCACCGCACGGCGCGAACTGGCCGCACAGCAGGAGTTCGACACGACCATCGTCAACGACGACGTTCGGCGTGCGGCCGAAGAACTCGTACAATTGATGCAGCAGCATGTCTGTGCCCCCTCCGGTGGCCGACGCGCTGACGGCAAATCACCCACCAACTAGAAGCGAGATTCTCTTCGTGTCTGGCACCAAGGCTGCCCCCGAGGGCATCACCAACCCGCCGATCGACGACCTGCTGCAGGTCGCCGACTCCAAGTACGCGCTGGTCATCTACGGCGCCAAGCGGGCCCGGCAGATCAACGCCTACTACTCCCAGCTGTCCGAGGGTCTGCTGGAGTATGTCGGCCCGCTCGTCGACAGCCAGGTCAACGACAAGCCGCTGTCGATCGCCCTGCGTGAGATCAACGACGGGCTGCTGTCCATCGAGCAGATCGAAGCCTGAGCCTCCCCGCTCCATGCGCATCGTTCTCGGCGTCAGCGGAGGGATCGCCGCCTACAAGGCATGTCTGTTGCTGCGCCGGTTCACCGAGGCGGGACACGACGTGACGGTCATCCCGACGGCGTCCGCGCTGAAGTTCGTGGGGGCACCCACCTGGGCGGCGCTGTCCGGTAAACCCGTCGCGGACGACGTGTGGACCCGCGTCGAGGACGTCCCGCACGTCCGGCTGGGCAAACAGGCCGAGTTGGTGGTGGTGGCGCCGGCGACGGCGGATCTCATCGCCAAGGCCGCGCACGGCCTGGCCGACGACCTGCTGACCAACACGCTGTTGACCGCCCGCTGTCCGGTCGTCCTCGCACCGGCGATGCACACCGAGATGTGGCAGCACCCGGCGACCGTTGCCAATGTCGCGACGTTGCGCGAGAGGGGAGTGCACGTCCTCGACCCGGCTGCGGGACGCCTCACCGGTGCCGACACAGGACCCGGCCGGCTTCCCGAGCCCGATGTGATCGCGTCCTGTGCGCTCGCTCTGGTGGAGCCCCCCGTGGGGTCGCTGAGCGGCCGGCACGTGGTGGTGTCCGCGGGCGGCACCCGGGAGCCGATCGACCCGGTGCGCTTCATCGGCAACCGTTCGAGCGGCAAGCAGGGCTACGCCCTGGCCGCTGTCGCGGCACGACGCGGCGCACGCGTCACCCTGGTGAGCGCCAATGCCTCGCTGCGTGTCCCCGAGGGCGTGGACCTGGTCGAGGTCGAGACGACGATGCAGTTGCAGGACGCCGTCGTCGCGGCGAGCAAGGACGCCGATGCGGTCGTGATGGCCGCGGCGCCGGCGGACTACCGGTCGGCGGCATACACCGACCACAAGATCAAGAAGACCGGCGGCGGCGACGACCTGGTGCTGCAACTGGTGGAGAATCCCGACATCGTCAAGGGCCTGATCGCGTCGCGCGGCGATGCTGCCACGCCCGTCGTCGTGAGCTTCGCCGCGGAGACCGGCGACGCCGTCGGATCGGTGATGGACCACGCCCGCGCCAAGTTCGCGCGCAAGGGCAGCGACCTGCAGGTGGTCAACGAGGTCGGGCCCGGCCTGACCTTCGGTCAGGACGAGGCCGTCATACACATCCTGACCCGGGACGGCGACGAAGCGACGGTCGGCCCGGCCGACAAGGTGACCTTGGCCGCAGCCGTCTGGGATGCCGTCGAGCGGAAGTTGGAAACCGTCTAAGATCCGAATCGGTCCTGCGAACTCGCCGGGCCAGCCAGCAGCCGCTGCACATGAAGGAGCAACCTGTGGCCCGTCTGTTCACCTCGGAATCCGTGACCGAGGGACATCCCGACAAGATCTGCGACCAGATCAGCGACTCGATCCTGGACGCCATGCTCGCTGAGGACCCGGCATCGCGGGTCGCGGTCGAGACGATGGTGACCACCGGCCTGGTGCACGTGGCCGGAGAAGTCCGCACCAAGAGCTACGTGCCGATCGCCGCACTCGTCCGCGACACCATCGTCGAGGTCGGCTATGACTCCTCGCTCAAGGGATTCGACGGGCGCACCTGCGGTGTGTCGATCTCGATCGGCGACCAGTCCGACGACATCGCGCAGGGCGTGGACACCGCCCACGAGCACCGCGCCGAGGGCGGCACCGAGCAGCGTGACTCCCAGGGTGCCGGCGACCAGGGCCTGATGTTCGGCTACGCGTGCTCCGACACCGCCGAGCTGATGCCGCTGCCGATCTTCCTGGCGCACCGGCTCTCCGAGCGGCTGACCAATGTCCGCAAGAGCGGTGAGCTGGCCTACTTGCGGCCCGACGGCAAGACCCAGGTCACCATCGCCTACGACGGGGACAAGGCGGTCCGGCTGGACACCGTCGTGCTGTCCACGCAGCACGCGCCCAACATCTCGCTGGAGGGCATGCTGGAGCCGGACATCGACCAGCACGTCATCAAGCCGGTGCTGGAGGAACTCGCCGCGACCGGCAACGCCCTGGACACCTCCTCCTACCGCAAGCTGATCAACCCCACCGGGAAGTTCGAGATCGGTGGGCCGATGGGCGACGCGGGTCTGACCGGCCGCAAGATCATCGTGGACACCTACGGCGGCATGGCGCGCCACGGCGGCGGCGCCTTCTCCGGCAAGGACCCCTCGAAGGTCGACCGTTCGGCGGCATACGCCACCCGATGGGTGGCCAAGAACGTCGTCGCCGCCGGACTGGCGGACCGGTGTGAGGTGCAGGTCGCGTACGCCATCGGCAAGGCGCAACCGGTGGGCCTGTATGTCGAGACGTTCGGCACCGAGACCGCGCCGCTGGAGAAGATCGAGCAGGCGATCACCTCCGTTTTCGACCTGCGTCCCGCCGCGATCGTCGAGGAGCTGGACCTGCTTCGCCCGATCTACAAGCCGACCGCCGCCTACGGCCACTTCGGCCGCACCAAGGCCGACGGCGTCGAGAACGCGTTCACCTGGGAACGCACGGACAAGGTCGAGGCGCTGCGCCGCGCGCTCTGACCCCTCACCTCCGGCCGGCCGACCGGCCGGCGAGCTCTCCGTTTCCACACCGAGCGGACACACAACGCACCGACAGGACACGAAATATCGGGTGTGCAGCCCGCATTTTCGTGTCCTGTCGATGCAGATGGTGTCCGCTCGGTGAACGGAGTTGTCGTGTCATCGTGACGAAACAAACGGTGCGCGGAGGAGGCCGGGGAGGTATGACGCACACGCTGTCCGATGCATCCCGTATAAACGTGGCCATGCACCCGTCCGATGTCCGCTCGCAGGATGCCGGGGATCCGGTTGCGGCGACGGCGCCGGACGCGGATCGCCCGAAGCCGGCGACTCCGCAGCAGCTTCAGCTGTTGCACGCTGCCGCGCAGCAGGTCGTGACCGAGCGGGTCCGGGCGGAGCCGGACGAACCCGCCGTGCCCCGGCCCGTCGCACGCGTGGTGCTCGACGTGCCGCTGGCACACCTGGATCGCCCCTTCGAATACGCCGTGCCGGCGCAGCTCGCCGAGGATGCTCGGCCGGGGGTGCGGGTCAAGGCGCGTTTCGCGGGCAAGGACGTCTCGGGTTTCGTCGTCGAGCGGGCCGACCGCCCGGAGCACACCGGCAAGCTCACGCCGTTGCGGCGGGTGGTCAGCCCGGAGCCGGTGCTGACACCGACGGTGCTTGCGGCCGCGCGGGAGGTCGCCGACCACTACGCAGGCTCGCTCTCGGACGTCCTGCGGCTGGCCGTGCCCCCGCGGCATGCTGCTGCGGAGAAGGCGCTCGACGCGAAGCCACGGCCGGCAGATGTGCGACCCGATCAGGCGGATCCCACCGCGTGGCAACGTTATCCGGCGGGCGGCGCGTTCCTGCGGCGACTGGCCTCCGGGGGTGACCCGGCTGCGTCGTGGCTCGCTGCACCCACCGTGGACCCGGGCCTGGACTGGCCGACCGCCCTGGCCCAGGCAGCGCGTGCGACGTTGCACGGTGGCCGCGGAGCCGTCCTGGTGGTGCCCGACCATCGAGACCTCGACCGACTCGAGACGGCGATCGTCGCGGCGCTGGGTGAGGGACAGCACGTGCGGCTGACGGCCGAGCAGGGACCGCAGGCGCGATACACCGCGTGGCTGAAGGTGCTGCGCGGTCATGTCCGCTGTGTCATCGGCACGCGGGCCGCGGCGTGGGCGCCGGTGCGCGAGCTGGGCCTGCTGGCGTGCTGGGACGACGGTGACGATCTGCTGGCGGAGCCGCGCTCGCCATACCCGCAGACCCGCGAGGTGCTGCGGACGCGCGCCCGTCGCGAGGGCGCCGCGCTGTTGCTGGGCGGATTCGCGCGCTCGGTGGCCGTGCAGGCCTGGCTGGAGTCCGGTGTGGTGCGCGAGGTCAGCACCCGCACCGCTGCGGGGTCCGTTCCGCGGGTCGTGGTGGCCGGCGACGAGCGTGAGATCGAGCGCGCGGGTGCGGCGGCACACGCGCACCTGCCGCCGGTCGCGTGGTCGACCGCGCATGCGGCGCTGGCCGACGGACCGGTGCTGGTCCAGGTCCCGCGACGCGGCTATCTGCCGACCCTGCGCTGTGGGCAGTGCCGGCAGATCGCCCGGTGCGCCGAGTGTCATGGGCCGCTCGGGCTGACGTCCCCCACGGCACCTGCAGTGTGTCGTTGGTGCGGTCGGCAGGCGAGCCCGTGGCGGTGCCCCGAATGCTTCGGCTCCAGCCTGCGGGCGGCGGTGGTCGGCGCGCGCCGGACCGCGGAGGAGTTGGGGCGCGCGTTTCCGGGCACGACCGTGCTGCGATCCGGAGCCGGGGAGGTGCTCGGCCACGTGGGATCGGAGCCGAAGCTGGTCATCGCGACACCGGGAGCCGAGCCGGTCGCCGAATCCGGGTATGCCGCAACGCTGCTGCTGGACGCGTGGGCACTGCTCGATCGCTCGGCGCTGGACGCGGGCGAGGAGGCGTTGCGGCGGTGGTTTGCGGCAGCCGCCCTGACCCGCCCGGCCTCCCAGGGTGGATCGGTGGTCGTCTGCGGGGCGACCTCGGGCGTCACGCTGCCGCCGGTCGAGGCACTCGCCAGGTGGGCACCCACGACTTTCGCCGAGCGGGAGCTGGCGGCGCGCCGCGAGCTGAAGCTGCCGCCGGCGTCGTGGATGACGCTGGTGACAGGCGATCCCGAGCACCTGAGGTCATTCGCCGACTCGGTGCGCCACGCCCTGGACAGCAGTGTCCCGCTCGAACGGATCGGCCCTATGCCGTCGACCGACGGCGACGGCACCACCACATTGCTGCTGCGGACCGATCGCGCACACGCCTCGGCCGCGGCACGCGGGGTCAGCGCCGGCCGTGCGGTGCGCAGCGCGCACAAACTACCCGGCAGCATCATCGTGCGCGTGGATCCCGCCGGCGCCCTGCTCTGAGGCCGGCCACCCCGACCGCCCCGCGAACGCACGCACTCGTCCGCATCGCTAGTGTCTGAGTGGTGAACCCGCAGCAGGTGCTGATCGCAGAGGACCCAGCTCTCAACCCGTCGCCGGTCGACGCCGTCGTCTTCGACCTCGGCAACGTGCTGATCGACTGGGACCCCCGACCCGCGATCGCCGCAGGTGTCGGAGACGACCGTGCCGAGGCGTTCCTCACCGGAGGAGAGTTCGACTTCGGCGCGTGGAACCTCGCACAGGACGCCGGCCGGACCTTCGCGGAGGGCGAGGCGCTCGCGACGGCGCAGTTCCCCCACCTTGCGGATGAAATCCTTTCCTACCGCGCCAATTTCGGGGAGTCGCTGCGCGGTCCGATCGACGGCACGGTCGCCATCCTCAAGCAGTTGCACGCTGCCGGGATCCCGCTGATCGCACTGACCAACTGGTCCGCGGAGACCTTCCCGGTCGCCCTGGACAGATTCGACTTCCTCGACCTGTTCGAGGACATCATCGTCTCGGGTGAGGAGGGTGTGGCCAAGCCGGACCCGGAGATCTTCGAGGAACTCGCCGACCGCGTGCGGCACCTGGGCAGTCTCGACGACTGCATCTTCATCGACGACAAGCTGGCCAACGTGCACGCGGCTGCCCTCGCCGGCATGGACGCAATCGAGTTCACCAGCCCCGAGGAACTGCGCGCCGACCTGCTGGTGCGCGGCCTGCCGGTCGAGCAGTAGGGGGCCGTATGTCGATCACACCCATCCGCCTCTACGGCGACCCCGTGTTGCGCACCCCGGCAGCAGCTGTGACCACCTTCGACAAGGAGTTGCGAACCCTCGTCGCGGACCTGACCGACACGATGCTGGATGCGCCCGGCGTCGGACTGGCCGCACCACAACTGGGTGTGGGGTTGCGCGTCTTCACCTACTACGTCGACGGCGTGCTCGGGCACCTCGTGAACCCGGACCTGGACCTGTCGAGCGACCGGGAGGCGGACGAGGAGGGATGCCTGTCGATCCCGGCGTTCTCGTGGCCCACGCCGCGCTCGGTGTCGGTCGTCGCTCGCGGCTTCGACATGTACGGCGAGCCGCTGGTCCTGGAAGGCAGCCATCTGCTCGCCCGGTGCATCCAGCACGAGACCGATCACCTGGACGGCATACTCTTCATCGACCGGCTCGACAAGGACCAGCGCCGACTGGCGCTCAAGGAGATCCGCAACGCGCAATGGGCGGGTCTGCCGGGCCCGATCATCCGGGACAGCCCGCACGCCAACCCCGTCCACGGAGCCTGAGATGCGCGTCGTCTTCGCCGGCACCCCCGAGGTGGCGCTGCCATCGCTGCGTGCCATCGCGGCCTCACCGCACGAGGTCGTCGGCGTGGTGACGCGCCCGGACGCCCCGGCGGGCAGGGGACGCAGGCTGCGCCCGTCGCCGGTCGGCGAGGCCGGTGCCGAGCTGGGCGTGCCGGTGCTCACACCACGCTCGGCCAAGGACCCGGCCTTCGCCGAGGCACTGTCGCGGCTGCAACCGGACGTGTGCCCGGTTGTCGCCTATGGCTCGCTCGTGCCGCGCACGATCCTGGACATCCCGCGCCACGGCTGGGTCAATCTGCATTTCTCACTGCTGCCGGCATGGCGCGGGGCGGCTCCGGTGCAGCACGCCATCCTGCACGGCGACGAAGTGACCGGTGCCACGGCGTTCCTGCTCGAGGAGGGCATGGACACCGGTCCGGTGCTGGGCACGATGACCGAGGCGATCCGCCCGACCGACACCAGCGGTGAGCTGCTGGAACGCCTCGCCGAGGCCGGGGCAGGTCTGCTCGTGGCCGCGCTCGATGGCTTGGACGGCGGTTCGATCACGCCGGTGCCGCAGCTCGCAGACGGTGTGTCCATGGCGCCGAAGATCACCGTCGCCGACGCTGAGATCCGTTGGGCCGAGCCGAGATTCGCCGTTGACCGACGCGTGCGCGCCTGCACGCCGGCGCCGGGGGCGTGGACGACGTTCCGCGATGCGCGGCTGAAGATCGGCCGCCTCACCCCGCACGCGCCCGACGACCTACAGCTGGCGCCCGGCGAGCTGCGTGCCACCAAGAAGGCCGTGTATGTCGGGACCGGCAGCACTCCGGTGCAGCTGGGGGAGGTCCAACCGCACGGCAAGAAGACCATGGCGGCGGCGGACTGGGCGCGTGGCGTGCGAGTGACCGCGGGAGAGGCTTTGGCATGAGCAACGACGAGCAACGCGGGGGCTACCGGGACGAGCGCGGACGGCAGCGTCCGGCGTCCCGGCGCGCCGGTGGCACGAAGCGCACTGCGCTGCGGCCGGCGGACCGGCGCCGTGGTGGTGACCCGACCCGCAAGGCCGCGTGGGAGGTCATGCGCGCGGTCGCCGACGGCGCCTACGCGAACCTGGAGCTGCCGAAGGTGTTGCGTGCAGCCGGATTGCACGGGCGGGACGCGGCATTCGCGACCGAGCTGACGTACGGTGCCATCCGGATGCGCGGCCTGTACGACGCCGTCATCGAATTCGCCGCGGGCCGGCCGGCCGGCCAGATCGACCCGCCGGTCCTCGACACATTGCGACTCGGGGCCCATCAGATCCTCGGCATGCGGGTGCCTTCGCATGCTGCGGCGTCGGAAACCGTCGCACTCGCTCGGGAGGTGAACGGAGCCGGTGCTTCCGGCTTCGTCAACGCGGTGCTGCGGCGGATCACCGAGCGCACCCGCGAGGAGTGGGTCCGCGAGGTCACTGCCGGCCGGTCGCGCGAGGACGCGCTGGCCGTCGAGTACTCGCATCCCGCGTGGGTGGTGCGTGCCCTGCGCGGAGCGCTGCGTTCGGGCGGAGTGAACGACGACCTCCAGCTCGACGCGGCGCTCGTCGCGCTGCTGGAGGCGGACAACGCCGCACCCTCGGTCTCGCTGGTCGCGCGACCGGGTCTGGCGACGGTTCAGGAGCTGGTCGACGCCGGCGCCGAGCCGTCGAAGCTGTCTCCGGTCGGCGCGATCCTTCCCGGCGGTGACCCGGCCGACATCCCGGCGGTTCGCCAGACGCGAGCAGCGGTGCAGGACGAGGGGTCTCAGCTGGTGGCCCTCGCCCTGGCCGCGGCACCGACACCGGTCGACGGCCCGCAGGAGTGGCTGGACCTGTGCGCCGGACCCGGGGGCAAGGCCGCGTTGCTCGCGGCGCTGGCAGCTGCGCACGAGGACGTCACCGTTTTCGTCAACGAGGTCAGCGAGCACCGCACCGAGCTCGTCCGACGCACGATGCGAGCCGTGATCGACGCGGGCGTCGAGGTCATGATCGGCACCGGTGACGGACGCGATCTCGGTGCCGAGGAGCCGGACACCTACGACCGGGTGCTGGTCGACGCGCCCTGCACGGGGCTGGGAGCGCTGCGCCGCCGCCCGGAGGCGCGCTGGCGTCGTACTCCTGGTGACGTCAACGAGCTCACCGCGACCCAGACGCAGTTGTTGGGATCGGCGCTGGACGCGGCCAAGCCCGGGGGCGTGGTCGCCTATGTCACCTGCAGCCCGCACGTGGCCGAGACCACCGAGGTGGTGCGCTCGGTGACCAAGGGCCGAGGCGACGTGACCGTCGAGGATGCGCGCCCCCTCTTCCGGGACGTGGCGGGCGAACAGCTCGCCCACCTGGGGGCCGGGCCGACCGTGCAACTGTGGCCGCACGTGCACGGCACCGACGCAATGTTCTTCGCTCTGCTACGCAAGAAGTGAATCATCAAGTACCGCAACAACATTCATGATGAAAATCTGGAGGACGCGTGCTGATCGCACCCAGCATCCTGTCGGCGGACTTCGCCAATCTCGAACGCGACCTGCACCGCATCGCGAACGCGGACTGGGCACACGTCGACGTCATGGACTACCACTTCGTGCCCAACCTCACCCTGGGCCTGCCGGTCGTGGAAGCGCTGCAGCGCGTGAGTCCCATCCCGCTGGATTGTCACCTGATGATCGAGGATCCGGACCGGTGGGCGCCGGCGTACGCCGAGGCGGGCGCGCACAGCGTGACCTTCCACATCGAAGCTGCTCGTGATCCCCGCAAGCTCGCCGCGGACCTGCACGCCGCGGGAGCCCGAGCATGTATGGCGCTCAAGCCCGGCACACCGTTCGCGCCGTACGAAGACCTCCTGGACGTCGTCGACATGGTCCTGGTCATGACCGTCGAGCCCGGCTTCGGCGGGCAGAGTTTCATGGCCGACCAGATGCCCAAGGTCCGCGAGGTGCGGGAGGCGATCAACCGGCGCGGCGGCGAGATCCGCATCGAGGTCGACGGTGGTGTCGCGGCATCGACGATCGAGCAGTGCGCGGACGCCGGGGCCGACGTATTCGTCGCCGGTTCGGCGGTGTACGGAGCGGAGGACGCCGCCGCAGCGGTCGACGAGCTGCGCCGGATGGCACAGTCCTGCTCGGGTCATGCCTGACTCACCAGGTGGACCGATCTTGCGGCCGAGCTTGACCGCAGTGCCATAATGATGCCGAACGTGCTCCGGGGTCGGTGAAATTCCGAGCCGGCGGTGATAGTCCGCGACCCGGCTGCTTCGGCAGTCGGTTGACCTGGTGGAACTCCAGGACCGACGGTTAAAGTCCGGATGGGAGGCGCACGTGGGGTGTGCCCTTCGGCAGACCCCGGCGGCAGTGCGAGGCCAGTGAGTTGGCCGACCCGACCGCTCGTCACCCCGGAGCCGGTGAAACCGGACCGGAAGGAGTGGCGAGGCGGTGCAGAACCCCTCAGTCTTCGAGCACTGGATGCGCGCTGCTCTCGAACTGGCCGCGCGTGGCCCTGCGGCGGATCCGAATCCGCGAGTCGGGTGCGTGATCGTGCGCGACGGCACGGTCGTCGGCCGTGGATGGCACGCCGGCGCCGGAACGCCGCATGCGGAGGTTGTCGCCCTCGCGGATGCCGGCGATCTCGCGCACGGTGCGACTGCTTACGTCACTCTCGAGCCCTGCAACCACCAGGGCCGCACCGGCCCCTGCAGCGAGGCGCTGCTGTCCGCCGGACTGTCCCGGGTCGTGTACGCACAAGCTGATCCGAATCCGGTGGCGCAGGGTGGTGCAGCGGCGCTGCGGCAGCATGGCGTCGAGGTGCACGGCGCAGTCCTGACCGCTGAGGCGGAGCTCCTGAACGAGATCTGGTCCTTCGCGGTGACCCATCGTCGCCCCTGGGTCAGGTGGAAATTCGCGATGACCGTGGACGGCAGATCCGCTGCCGCGGACGGCACCAGCAAGTGGATCAGCAATCCGCAGTCCCGCGCCGAGGTGCACCAGCTGCGTCAGCAGGTCGGCGCGGTCGTGATCGGCACCGGCACCGCACTTGCGGACGATCCGCAGCTGACCGCCCGCTCCGAGACCGGCGAGGTCACCGGCCACCAGCCGTTGCGGGTCGTCGTCGGGCGCAGTGCGTTGCCGGCCACCGCGCGAGTGCTGGACGAGGCAGCGGACACGGCACAGCTGCGCACACACGATCCGGCCGTGGTGCTCGACGAGCTGCACGCACGCGGCGTGCGATCCGTCCTGCTCGAAGGCGGCGCGACACTCGGAGCCGCCTTCCAGCGGGCCGGCCTCGTGGACGAACTTCTCGTCTACGTGGCCCCCGTTCTGCTCGGCGCCGGCACAACCGCCGTCGGCGATCTCGGCATCGAGACATTGGCCGATGCCGCCCACTGGTCCCTGTATGACGTCCGCCGGCTCGCCGACGACGTACGACTCAACTATCGGAGGAAGTGACGTGTTCACTGGCATCGTCGAGGAGCTCGGCCGAACGAAATCGATTGAACGGCACGGCGACTCGGCTCGTTTGACGCTCGAGGCCCACAAGGTCCTGGACCAGGTTGCGCATGGTGCTTCGATCGCGGTCAACGGGGTGTGTCTCACGGTGGTCGACCACACCGCGGACGAGTTCACCGTCGACGTGATGGCCGAGACCCTCGACCGGAGCAGTCTCGGCGCGTTGGTGCCCGGCCGTGAGGTCAACCTGGAGCGCGCGATGCGCGCGGACGGCCGGTTGGACGGGCACATCGTGCAGGGCCACGTCGACGGGGTCGTGGAGGTGCTCGACCGGGGCGAGCACGAGCGGTGGACCGAGCTGCGCCTGTCGCTGCCGGCGCACCTGGCGCCATACGTGGCCGAGAAGGGTTCGGTCGCGCTGGACGGGGTCTCGCTGACGGTCGCCTCCGTGACGGACGAAGCGTTCACGGTGTGCCTGATCCCGACCACGTTGCAGCTGACGACGTTCGGCGCGCGGGCGATCGGCGATCGGGTCAATGTCGAGGTGGACGTCCTGGCGAAGTACGTCGAGCGGATGGTCGGTCTGCGGGGACAGGAGGCGTTGGGCAAGTGAACTTCTTCGAGCACCTCTACAACGCGTCGATCACCATCGGCGGCCACGGGATCACCTGGCGGGAGATCGTCGGCAATCTCTTCGGGTTGGCGTCCGCCATCGGTGGCATGCGACGCAGGGTGTGGGCGTGGCCGGTCGGGATCATCGGCAATGCGCTGCTGTTCACCGTCTTCTTCGCGCTGGGCTTCACCGCGCACGGTGGTCAGGTGATGTTCGGGCAGGCAGGCCGCCAGGTGTTCTTCATCCTCACCTCGATCTACGGCTGGTGGGTATGGCGGCGGAACAAGACGGGCCGGCGCCCTGACGCGCCGGCGGTACAGCCGCGTTGGGCGACCGGCGCCGAGCGCCTCGGCTACCTCGGATTCTGGCTCGTGGCCGTGATCGTCGTGCAGTGGAGCAGCCGGGTCATCGGCGTCGGCTGGACACCGCCGAGCTGGTACTACTGGGCGGACGCCTGGATCTTCGTGGGTTCGATCGTGGCGACCTACGCCATGGCGCGAGGCTGGAACGACTTCTGGCTGGCCTGGATCGCGGTGGACCTCGTCGGCGTCCCCGAGCTCATCCACTTCGAGTACTACCCGTCGGCGGCGCTGTACGCGTTCTACGCATGTTTTGTGATCTGGGGCTTCTTCGTGTGGTTGCGAGTGAGCCGAGGAGCGGACGGCAGGTCCGCCGTGAGTGAAGAGTTGGTGAAGTCATGACTGCTCGCATAGAGGAAGCTCTGGCCGAAATAGCCGCAGGCAGACCGGTGCTCGTTGCCGATGATGCGGACCGGGAGAACGAGGTCGACCTCGTCATGGCCGCGCAGCACGCGGACGAGCACTGGATCGGTTGGGCGGTCCGGCACGGCTCCGGAGTGATCTGTGCGCCGATGACGCACGAGGTCGCGGACCGATTGGGGCTTCCGCCGATGGTGTTGCACAACCAGGACCCGAAAGGCACGGCATACACCATCTCCGTGGACGCGGCGGGCCTGGCGACGGGCATCAGCGCCGCGGAGCGGGCCAGAACCCTTGCGGCCCTTGGGAGCTCGAGCTCGGTGGCCGCCGACTTCACCAGGCCAGGGCACATCTTCCCGTTGCGCGCCCGTGAAGGGGGCGTGCTCGAGCGCACCGGGCACACCGAAGCGGCGGTCGACCTGTCCCGGCTGGCCGGCTGCACTCCGGTGGGTGCGATCGTCGAGCTCGTGCACGACGACGGGTCGATGATGCGGCTGGGTGACGCCGAGGAACTTGCCGCGCGCGAGGGCCTGGTCGTCATCACGATCGAGGACCTGGTCGCGTGGCGGAAACTGCACGATCGGGTGCTGTGCCGGGCACGCACGAAACTGCCCACCCCGAACGGCACGTTCACCATGTACGGCTACACGGATCTGCTGACCGGGCACGACCATGTGGCCCTCGTGTCACCGGTCGGCCTTCCTGACGAGAATCCGCTTGTCAGAGTGCATTCGGAGTGCCTCACCGGGGACGCGTTCGGGTCGACGCGATGTGACTGCGGTCCGCAACTGCACGAGGCGATGCGACGCATCGGTGCTGCCGGCGGGGTGATCGTCTACCTGCGCGGGCACGAAGGTCGAGGCGTCGGCCTGCTGGACAAACTGCGTGCCTACGAACTGCAGGACACCGGGTTCGACACGGTCGACGCCCAGACCGAGCTGGGCCTGCCGATCGACGACCGGGAGTTCGGTGCGGCCGCGGCGATCCTGCGCGACCTCGACGTCACGTCGATGCGGCTGCTGACCAACAATCCGCAGAAGGAGAAGCAGCTGGCGGGCCTGGGCCTGAGCGTCGAACGGGTGCCCCTCGTCACCGGACGCACCGTGAACAACAGCCGCTATCTCGACACCAAGCGTGACCGCCTCGGGCACCAGCTGGGGGACACGGCATGAGCACCCCCCGGTCTCGCAGCTGCGATCTGTCCAGGAGGTCGGCATGAGTGGGCACGGAGCGCCGCCTCCTGAAGTGGTGGACGGCAGCGGATTGCGGGTGGCGGTGGTGGCCGCGTCGTGGCACCGGCAGGTCATGGACGGGCTGCTCGACGGTGCGCGGCGCGGGCTGGACGCCTGCGGCATCGCCGAAGCCGACGTTGTCCGTGTTCCCGGGACGTTCGAGCTGTCGGTGGCGTGCGCGAGACTCGCGGCGTCATACGACGCCCTGGTGGCGTTGGGGGTCGTGATCCGGGGTGGCACGCCGCACTTCGACTACGTCTGCACCGCGGCGACGCACGGGTTGACCGACGTGTCGGTCCGCACCGGCACTCCCGTCGGGTTCGGTGTCCTCACCTGCGACGACGATGCTCAGGCGGTGGACCGTGCCGGGCTGCCGGGATCGTCCGAGGACAAGGGTTTCGAAGCGGCGACGGCCGCTGTCGCGACCGCCGTGACCTTGCGTGGGCGGTGAGATCCGTCGTGCGTGGCGACCCACGGGCGGGATCACAGTGTGGTCCAGCTGCCGTCGTGAAGTCCGGTGCAATTAGCCTTGGCTGACGTGAAGACGTTCGATCAGCTGTTTGCTGAGCTCAGGACCAAGGCCGAGGATCGCCCTGTCGATTCGGGCACCGTGCGCGAGCTTGACGCCGGCGTGCATTTCATCGGCAAGAAGATCGTCGAGGAAGCCGCCGAGGTCTGGATGGCGGCCGAACACGAAGGCGTCGAGCGGACCGCGGAGGAGATCAGCCAGCTGCTCTACCACCTGCAGGTGTTGATGGTGGCCCAGGACATCAGCTTGGAGGACGTCTATGCCCATCTCTGAGATGCTTCGAGTGGCCATGCCCAACAAGGGTTCGCTGGCCGAGGCGAGCACGCAGATCATGCGTGAGGCCGGTTACCGGGTCCGCCGCGAGTCCAAGGAACTCGTCGTTGTCGATGCCGAGCAGCAGGTGCAGCTGTTCTACCTGCGGCCGCGCGACATCGCGGTGTATGTCGGCCGTGGTCACCTCGACGTGGGCATCACCGGCCGTGACCTCATGCTCGACTCGGGCGCGCCCGCAAAAGAGGTGATGCAACTGGGTTTCGGTGCCTCGACCTTCCGCTACGCGGCTCGGCCGGGAGAGATCTCGACGGTGGCGGACCTCTCGGGGAAACGGATCGCGACCAGCTTCTCCGGCTTGGTGCGTCAGGATCTGGCAGACCGGGGGATCGAAGCATCGGTGGTGCACCTCGATGGTGCTGTCGAGACTGCGGTGACGCTCGGGGTCGCGGACGTGATCGCCGACGTCGTCGAAACCGGTACGACGCTGCACAACGCCGGACTCGAAGTGTTCGGCGAACCGATCCTGCACTCCGAGGCGGTGCTGATCCGGCCACAGGACCGTGCGGAACCCGACGCGGCCGTCGACGTGCTGATCCGTCGGTTGCACGGTGTCCAGACCGCCAGCCGTTACGTGATGATGGACTACGACATCCGGGTGGAGTTGGTCGAGCAGGCGTGTGCACTGACTCCGGGCCTGGAGTCTCCGACCGTGTCGCCACTGCATCGCGAGGGCTACGTCGCCGTCCGATCGATGGTGCCGCGGTCGTCCACCAACTCGGTCATGGACCGGCTCTACGAGATCGGCGCGCGGGCGATTCTGGTGACCGAAATCGCGGCCTGCCGGTTGTGATGGCCGTGGCATCTCCCTCGCACGGCCAGCTCGCGGCATACGCAACCTTTCGACCACGCAGGTCGCGCTTCGTCAGCATCGGCGTGGCGATTGCGCTCGTCGTCGTGTTCGTCGTCGTCGCCGTGCGGATACCGCAGGGGGGAGTGACCGGGTGGAACACCGCCGACTCGGTGGCGATGGTCGCGTTCGCCGTGGGGATCGCTGCGTTCTTGTTGCGCTACGCGTTGGTGCATGCCACGCCCACCCCGGACGGCCTCCACGTCACCAACCTGATCGTGTCGCGCGACCTGGACTGGGCCGAGATCGTCAACGTGCAGTTCGGCAACGGTGCGCCGTGGCTGACCCTCGAACCCAATGACACCGAGACACTGGCCGTGATGGCGGTGCAGCGCTCCGACGGCGCGTTCGCCGAGGCGGAGGCAGGGCGGCTTGCAGCGCTTGTCGAGGCGAACAACCGTCCTGCGCGCGACGACTGAGGAGTCAGCTCCTCAGCACGATGTCCGCCCGATCGCGGGTGCGGTCGGCGCTGAAGAGCTGCTCCTCCTGGCGGGCCCAACGTTGCCAGTGTGGACGGTATGCATCGCCGTCACGGGACAGCGCTCGATGCTTGCGAGTGTCGTCGTCGGCCTCCAGCCACACCCGGAGGTCGGCGTACGGACGTGCGATTCCCACGCTGCTGCCGGCCCCTTCCACGATGACGACCGCTGCCACCGGCAGCGGAACAAGAGCTCCGAATTCGCAGCGGTCCCAGTCGAACCGACGGTAGGCAGCCGGCTCGTGGCGACGCAGCGGTGCGAGCACCTGAGCGGCGAGTAGCGCAGGCGTGGCGCCGAGCCCGTCCCAGCCGGGGTAGATGTCGTCGAGGTGGACCACGACAGAGTTGCCCAAGTCTGTGCACAACTGCTCGGCGAAGGTCGTCTTGCCCGATCCGCTGCGACCATCGATCGCCACGATCACGGGTTCGTTGTCCAGTGCCTGGACGCGGGCTGCAACCTCAGCAACCTGGCGGGGCGATGGGCCGTCTGTCACGCAGTACAACCTACTGGCGGGCTACCGCTGCTTCGCTTCGGTCAACCCAGCGGGGTGAAGTCCCGGTTCGCGATGTGGGCGGGTCGTGGCGAGGTCGCCGCGTACGGCTGCTCCGGGGCATTCTCGACGCTGTTGAACACCAGGAAGATGTTCGAGCGCGGGTATGGCGTGATGTTGTTCGCCGACGCGTGCATGATGTTCGAGTCGAACCAGAGCGCCGAACCGGCCTGACCGGTGAATTGGTCGATACCGCAACGGTCTGCCAACGAGGCGATCGCCGCCTCGCTCGGCACACCGACCGTCTGCTCCCGCAGCGATGACGTGTGGTTGTTCTCCGGAGTGTCACCGACACCGGGCACGAAGACTTCGTGGGAGCCGGGCATCACCATCAGGCCGCCGTTGAACGGGTAGTTCCGGGTCAACGCGATCGAACAACTGACCGCACGTGGCGTCGGTAGGCCGTCCTCGGCGTGCCAGGTCTCGAAGTCCGAGTGCCAGTAGAAGCCGGTGCCCTTGAAACCCGGCATGTAGTTGATGCGGGTCTGGTGCAGGTAGACCTCGGACCCCAGTAGTTGGCGAGCTCGATCCAACAGCCGCGGATCCCGGGCCAAGGCGTCCAGCTGCGCACTCAGCCGTTCGACCTGGAAGATCGAGCGGACCTCACCCGAGACCTTCTCGGTGACGATCCGCGCATCGCCACGGAGTGATCGGTCCGTGCTGAGTCGGCACAGCTCGGCGGTGAATTGTGCCACTTCGTCGGCGCCGATGAAGTCCTCGAGGATCGTGTAGCCACGCCGGGCATGTCCCTGCAACGCGACATCGTCGAACGGGCCATCGACACCCGACCCCCACACGGTGGGGTGGCTGCGCACTACGAATTCGCCTCCCTGTGAGCGGGTGGGGTAGGCATCGAGCCGTGTCGGCGTGGTCATCCGGGTTCAGTCCTTCCAGGTCGATCGTGCTGTGCTGTCGGTGTCTCAGGCCTCGACGAGGAGGGGATAGACGCCGTTCTCGTCGTGGACCTCACGACCGGTCACCGGTGGGTTGAAGACGCACACTGTGCGCATCTCGGTGCGCGGCAGCACCTGGTGCCGGTCGTGGTCGTTGAGCAGGTAGAGCGAACCCGGCCGCAGTTCGTGCCGCTCGCCGGTCGCCTTGTTCACGATCTCGCCCTCACCCTCGACGATGAAGACGGCTTCGATGTGGTTGGCGTACCAGAAGTCGTTCACGGTCCCGGCGTAGAGCGTTGTCTCGTGCACGGAGAAGCCGACGCCCTCGCGTGCGAGGACGATGCGTTTGCTGCGCCAGTTGTCGGTCTTGATGTCGTCGGCGGTGTCTGTGACGTCCTCTACGGAGCGGACGAGCATGGCGGGTGTTCCTCTCACGTCTCATGGTGGGTTCGTATGGCGGGCGCGGATTCTCGTCAGTCGAGCGCGTCCATCGCTGCGTTGCGCAGGATCGCCAGCCCTCGTGACAGTTCGTCCTCGCTGATGGTCAGCGGCGGCAGAAGTTTGATCACCTCATCCCGCGGCCCGGACGTCTCGACCAGCAGGCCCGCGTCGAAGGCATTGCGGCAGGTGGCCCGTGCCGCGTCCGGGTCGGCGAACTCCAGACCACGGATGAGTCCGCGGCCCTTCGCGGTCAGTTCGCCCTCGGCGCGTTTGGCAACGATGCTGTTGAGCGTTGCTTCCACGAACGCTCCCTTGGTGAGGGTCGACTTCTCCAGCGTGTTGTCGGTCCAGTAGGTGCGGATCGCTTCCGCAGCGGTCACGAAAGCCGGTGCGAAGCCGCGGAACGTGCCGTTGTGCTCACCCGGGTCCCACACATCCAGCTCCGGACGCAGCAACGTGAGCGCCAGGGGCAAGCCGTAACCACTGATTGCCTTGGAGAGGCAGATGATGTCCGGAACGATGCCTGCCTCTTCGAAGCTGAAGAAGCCTCCCGTTCGGCCACAGCCGACCTGGATGTCGTCCACGATCAACAAGATGTCGTGCTCCCGGCAGATCTCGGACAGGCGGCGCAGCCACTCCAGGCGGGCGGTGTTCACTCCGCCTTCCCCCTGGACCGTTTCGACGATGACGGCGGCGGGGGTGTTGAGGCCGGATCCGGAGTCGGCGAGCAACCGCTCGAAGTAGACGAAATCGGGGATGTCTCCGTTGAAGTAGTCGTCATACGGCATCGGTGTGGAATGCACCAGTGGCACACCGGCACCCTCACGCTTCATCGAATTTCCCGTGACGGCAAGGGCGCCCAACGTCATTCCATGGAATGCATTGGTGAAGTTGACCACGGACTCGCGGCCGGTGACCTTGCGGGCCAGCTTCAGCGCTGCTTCGACGGCGTTCGCGCCGCCCGGACCGGGAAACATGACCGTGTGGTCGAGGCCGCGTGGACGCAGGATCTGGTCGGTGAATGTCGTGAGGAAGTCCTCGCGCGCCGTGGTGAACATGTCGAGCGAGTGGACGATGTTGTCCTCGCTGAGGTAACGCAGCAGCGCTTCCTTGAGGATCGGGTTGTTGTGCCCGTAGTTCATGACTCCGGCGCCGGTGAAGAAGTCGAGATATTCCTCCCCGTCGCTCGTGTGCAGGAAGCTGCCCTGTGCACGCTCGAAGACAGCCGGCCAAGTGCGCGAGTACGTCCGGACACCGGACTCGAGGGTGGTCGTTTCGGCGGTCAGGGTCATGACAATCCTTCGGTCGGTCGGATGACGTGCGCAAGCGGCTGCCCCACGCACGCGCCGCGGAACCAGCTGCGGCGAGGGCTCGGTGTGGACAGCGGCTCAGCGCAACGGTGCGATGCGCAGCATCGGCTCGCTGGCGTGCCCATCGGGGAAGTGGTCCGACGGAATGCCTTCTGACCAGGTCATTTTCGCGTCATGCTGGCGAGCGATGCTGGCAAAGAGCGCGCGCGAGGCGGCGTTGGTCTCCTCGACCGTTGCCTCCAATGCGTCGACACCGTCGGTGGTGTTCAGCAGATGCCCGATCATGCGCCGAGCAACTCCGCGTCCGCGTTGGTCGTCGCGGACCGCGACCTGCCAGACGAACAGGTGCGAGGGCCGCTCCGGCGGCCGGTAGCCGAGCGTGTAGCCGACGACCTGGTCGTCCGCGAACGCGACCCGGCAGGTGCTCGCGAAGTCCCTGGCCATCATCAGATAGGCGTACGACGAGTTGAGGTCGAGCTCGCCGCCGGCGCGAGCCAGCGTCCACATCTGGGCGCCGTCGGCCGGCCTCGGTTGTCGCACCACCAGGGATGCATCGGTGGCGGCGCGCGGCACGCGCGGACGAAGTGCACGCGTCGTGCAGTCGTGGGTTGATTGCGGTCGGGTCGGTACTTCGAGTGGTATCGGCATGACTGGCCCCGACGTTAAACCCTCAGTGGATGAAGTCAAGCCGTGATCGCGATCTGTCGGCGTCGTGAATTCAGTTGAAGGAACGCAGTTTCCGCATCATGCCGTGGATAGCTCGACATCGAGCGGTGGGTTCGAAGCCCTCCGAAACCCGGTCTCATCATTTGGGACGAGCTACCCGTCGGCCGACTCGGCTGCGGTCTCTATCCTTGGTGCATGACGGTTGCCGTACGTGTCATTCCCTGCCTCGACGTCGATGGCGGTCGGGTGGTCAAGGGCGTGAATTTCGAGAACCTGCGCGATGCGGGTGACCCGGTGGAGCTTGCCGACCGATATGACCGTCAAGGTGCGGATGAACTCACCTTCTTGGACGTCACTGCGAGTTCGGCGGGGCGCGGAACGACGTACGACGTGGTGGGTCGGACGGCGGAGCAGGTGTTCATTCCGCTGACTGTCGGCGGGGGAGTGCGCACCGTCGACGACGTGGACCGGTTGTTGCGTGCCGGCGCTGACAAGGTCGGCATCAACACGGGAGCCATTGCACGCCCCGAGGTCATCGCGGAGATCGCGGACCGTTTCGGGTCCCAGGTGCTCGTCCTGTCCGCCGATGTGCGTCGCTCGCAACACGGCAACTTCGAGGTGACGACCCACGGTGGCCTGAAGTCGAGCGGGTTGGATGCGATCGAGTGGTGCGTGCGGGCGGCCGACCTGGGCGTCGGGGAGATCCTGCTGAACTCCATGGACGCCGACGGCACCAAGGACGGCTTCGATCTCGAGTTGATCCGCGCGGTCCGCGCCGAGGTGACGGTGCCGATCATCGCCAGCGGCGGCGCCGGACGGGTCGAACACTTCGTGGAGGCGATCGATGCCGGAGCGGATGCAGTGCTCGCCGCCTCGGTGTTCCACTTCGGTGAATTGACCATCCGCGACGTCAAGAGCGCCCTGCAGGCCGCAGGGCACGAGGTGCGCTGAAGGCCGAGGGATGCGGGCGGTCGATCGACCGCGATGCCATCAGAAACCGAGGTGAGAATCGCGGAAAGCGGCGACGTCGGAGTCCGAACCGTCCAGGTCGACATCGGCGACCTGGCCGCGGCCGAAGATGTGGAGCAGGACTTCCGCGGGCTCGCCGCGTAGCACGACGCTGCCGTGATCGTCCTTCGCTCGGCGTAGGGAGCGGCGTCCGTGGCCGGGACAGTCGGCGACGACCCCGGTCCGCACGTTGCGCAGCGCGAGGGCGCCGATGCGCGGCAGGATCCCCCAGAGGGCACCCTGTTCCTGCTGCGGGAGGTCGCGACGCACCTGCGCGTTGCCGGCGCGCAGGACGTCCTCGTGGTGGACGAAGAACTCCGCCAGGTTGGCCTTCGCCTCGACACCTGGCAGCCGGAACGGGCTCAGTCGCGGCGGTCCGGAGCGCACCGTGGTCACCATTTCCTCCCACGGAGCGGACGCGATCCTGCGCTGGACGGACGCCAGATGTCCGGCGACGACGGGCAGGAACATCCCGGCGGCCGCGTCGGGACGACGCTCTCGCACGATGAGGTGCGCCGCCAGGTCGCGTGTGGTCCAGTCCCCGCAGAGGGTGGGCGCGTCCGGTCCTGCGGCCAGAAACGTGTCACACAGTGCGATGCGTTCCGCGTGGGCGAAATTCGGCATACCACGATCATCTCCCAGTCCGCCGGGGTACACCGCATCCGGGAGCACACCCGTGGACGGATCGGCCACGAATCGGTGCGGCACAATGACAATCGTGAGTTCAACAGCCCTCGACCCGAAGATCGCGGCACAGCTGAAGCGTGACGATGCTGGGCTGGTCCCCGCGGTCGTCCAGCAGCACGACACCGGTGAGGTGCTGATGGTCGGCTGGATGGACGACGAGGCCCTGCACCGGACGCTGACCTCGGGCCGAGTGACCTTCTGGTCCCGCAGCCGGGGCGAATACTGGCGCAAGGGTGACACGTCGGGCCACGTCCAGTACGTGAAGTCCGTGGCCCTCGACTGTGACGGCGACACCCTGTTGGTGCGGGTCGACCAGGTCGGGCCGGCCTGCCACACCGGTGCCCGCAGTTGCTTCTTCACCGACCTGGGGGCGGTGACGGCATGACACGCACGCAACCTCTCGGCCCGGCGCCGACCGCGCATGCGGAGACCGAATGGGGACAGACCTGGCCCGGGCTGCCGCAGTTCCTGGAGTTGGCGACCACCCGGCGGGTCATTCCGGTCGTGCGACGGTTGCTCGCCGACGGCGAGACGCCGCTCGGTGTCTACCGCAAGCTCGCCGACAACCGGCCCGGCACCTTCCTGCTCGAATCGGCCGAACACGGCGGCGTCTGGTCTCGTTACTCGATCATCGGCGCCGACAGTCGCGCAACCCTGAGCGAGGAGGACGGCCGAGCGGTATGGCTGGGTTCACCACCGGTCGACGTCCCCGTCGACGGCACACCGACGGATGTGCTGCGTGACACGCTGCGGATCCTGGACACCCCACGCATCCCCGGCCTTCCGCCGCTGACCGGTGGTCTCGTCGGTGCGATCACCTACGACGCCGTCCGGCGGTGGGAGAGACTGGAGCAGCCGGGCGTCGACGACCTCCACCTGCCCGAGGTCGGGATGGTCCTCGCGACCGACCTGGCGGTGCTGGACCACACTGACGGGAGCGTGCTGTTGATCGCGAACGCGATCAACTACGACAACACCGATGCCCGAGCGTCCGAGGCATGGACCGATGCGGTCGACCGGTTGGACGCGATGCAGGAAGCGCTCGCCGTCGACGCCCCCAGCACCGTCTCGGTGCCTGAGCCCGTCGAGTTGACTCCGGTCAGCACGCACACACGCGAGCAGTTCCACGACATGGTCGAAGCCGCCAAGGAGGACATCCGCTCCGGGGAGGCGTTCCAAATCGTTGTGTCGCAACGGTTCTCCGTGCCGTGCGGAGCCGACGCCCTCGACGTGTACCGCGCCCTGCGTGCCGGCAACCCGAGCCCCTACATGTACCTGCTGCGCTTGCCCCATCCGAACGGTTCGACGTACGACGTCGTCGGCTCCAGCCCCGAAGCGCTGGTGAAGCTCACGGGGGACCAGGTCATCACGCATCCCATCGCCGGTTCACGGCCGCGTGGCAAGAGTCCCGAGCAGGACGAGGACCTGGCAGACGAACTCCTCGAGGACCCGAAGGAGCGCGCCGAGCACCTGATGCTCGTCGACCTGGCACGCAACGACCTGCAGAAGGTCTGCGACGCGGGCACCGTGGACACCGTTGAGTTCATGCAGATCCGCCGTTACAGCCACATCATGCACCTGGAGTCGACGGTCGTAGGCGCACTGAGCCAGGGCCGATCGGCATACGACGTGCTGGTGGCGACCTTCCCGGCGGGCACCTTGAGCGGTGCACCGAAGCCACGCGCCATGCAGATCATCGACCGGCTCGAAGGCATCCGTCGCGGGGTGTATGGCGGGGTCGTCGGGTATTTCGACTTCGCCGGCGATCTGGACATGGCGATCGCGATCCGGACGGCGCTGATCATGGACGGTGTCGCCTACGTGCAAGCGGGAGCCGGCATCGTCGCCGACTCCGTGCCCGAGAGCGAATACCAGGAGACACGCACCAAGGCGGCCGCCGCGCTGCATGCGATCGTGATCGCCAGCGGGATGCGGGGGATCGGGTGAGCGTCGAGCGAGCCGGGGAGCGCGGCGGGGACCGGACCGGCGGCGCGACACACGGGATGACCTCGAAACGTTCGGTGTTGCTCGTCGGCGCGCTCGCGGTGATCCTCCTGATCGCGGCGAACACACGCACCTGGGTGTCCGGTTCGGTGACCGACGCCGTCCTGCAACAGGCGCACACGACGGCCTCCGGTGGCAAGGCGGCACCCGCGCTGCTCGCGTCGGCCCTGGTCGGTGCCGCCGCAGTGATCGCGACGCTGACGACCGGCCGGATCCCGCGGTGGATCGCCTCGGTCATCACTGTCGTCGCGGGCGTGGTGAGTGTCGTCGTGGTGCTCTCCGCAGTGCGTGACCCGGCCGCTGTCCTCGGTGACGTCGCCACCACGATGACCGGTCACACCGGTGATCGCACCATCGAGGCGGGTCTGACGATCTGGCCGTGGGTCGGCCTGCTCGGCGCGGTCCTGCTGACCCTCACCGGGGTGCTGGCCGTGATCGGTGCCCGCACCTGGTCCGGCCTCTCCAGCGCGTATGACGCCCCCGGTGGAACCGCCACCCGCACTCGCTCGGATTGGGACATGCTCTCCGATGGCGAGGACCCGACGGACCTCTCGGACGGGTCTGACACAATCAACGAACGGCACCGATCTGAATGATCGGCGGCGTTTTCAACGACTCAGCGAAGGAGCAGCGGCTGATGGCCGAAGAATTCCACGAGGACCACGGACACAGCGTCGCCGGCTGGACCACTGTGGCGTTCCTGCTCGTTGCGGCGATCTGCGTGGGTGTCGGGGTTGCCTGGGGTATTCACGCGCTGTACTACACCGGTGGTGCGCTGGCGGTCGTCGGCGTTGCCGTCGGCAAGATCCTCGCGAAGATGGGCTTCGGCAACCACACTCGGCCGACCGCGCCGCCCCTCACTCCCGAGGAGCAGGCCCGGGCCAACGCGCAGCGGGCGTCCTAGGTGACCACGGTCCTCGACGAGATCATCGTCGGGGTTCGCGAGGACCTCGCAGCCCGACGCCGCGCGGTGCCGGCCCAGGAGGTCGCACGCCGCGCTCAGGACGCAGCGCCGGCGCTCGACGCGCTGGCGGCTCTACGTGCTCCGGGTCCGGTGAAGGTGATCGCCGAGGTGAAACGGCGCAGCCCGAGCAAGGGCGACCTGGCGAGCATCCCGCACCCTGCGCAACTCGCGGCGGCATACGAGCGCGGCGGGGCAACGGCGATCTCGGTGCTGACCGAACCACGACGCTTCGGCGGGTCCCTGAGCGACCTCGACGCAGTCCGGGCAGAGGTGTCGATCCCCGTGCTGCGCAAGGACTTCATGGTCGAGCACTACCAACTCGACGAGGCTCGTGCACACGGTGCCGATCTCATCCTGCTCATCGTGGCAGCGCTCGACGATGCCCGGCTTCGTGACTTCCACCAGCATGCGACCGAGCTCGGCATGACCGCACTGGTCGAGACCCACGACGAGGCCGAGATCGAGCGGGCGTTGGCCGTCGACGCACAACTGATCGGGGTCAATGCCCGCAACCTCAAGACGCTCGAGGTGGATCGCAGCGTCTTCGCCAGGCTGGCCCCCCGGGTGCCGGCGGGCCGGGTCCGGGTCGCGGAGTCCGGCATACGCGGGCCACAGGATGTGGCCGACCAGGTCGCGGCGGGTGCCGATGCGGTGCTGGTCGGCGAGGCACTCGTCACCGGCGGCGAGCCGGAGGCTGCCGTGGGCGAGTTGATCAAGGGGATCCAATGACACAGAGCACGCCACCACTGGGCCGCTTCGGGGCGTACGGCGGCCGTTATGTGCCCGAAGCACTGGTCGCCGCGCTCGAGGAGTTGGACGAGCACCGCACCAAGGCGATGGGCGACCCCGCGTTCGTCGGCGAGCTGACCGAGTTGCAGCGCAGCTACACCGGACGGCCGAGCATCATCACGCGAGCTCGCCGGTTCGGTGACGAGCACTGTGCCGGGGCGCAGATCGTGCTCAAGCGGGAGGACCTCAACCACACCGGCTCGCACAAGATCAACAACGTGTTGGGCCAGGCGCTGCTGACCAAGCGCATGGGCAAGACCCGCGTGATCGCCGAGACGGGCGCCGGCCAGCACGGAGTTGCGACGGCCACCGCGGCAGCGCTGATGGGGCTGGAGTGCACGGTCTACATGGGGCGGGTCGACACCGAGCGGCAGGCGCTGAACGTGGCGCGCATGAAGTTGCTCGGGGCCGAAGTGATCGCAGTGGATCACGGTTCTCGCACACTCAAGGACGCCGTCAACGAGGCGTTCCGCGACTGGGTCGCCAATGTTGCGCACACGCACTACGTGCTCGGCACGGTGACCGGCCCCTACCCGTTCCCGGAGATGGTCCGGGACTTCCACCGGGTGATCGGTGTCGAGGCCCGCGCGCAGATGCTCGACGAATTCGGCCGGCTCCCCGACGCGGTGCTGGCCTGCGTGGGAGGCGGCTCCAACGCAATGGGCATCTTCCACCGCTTCATCGATGATGCCGACGTGCGGCTGATCGGCCTGGAGGGCGGAGGTGACGGACCGGACAGCGGTCGACACGCGTCCCGCTTCAGCGGCCAGGCGATCCCCGGCGTGCTGCACGGCGCTTACACCTACGTGCTGCAGGACGAGGAGGGGCAGACCATCGAATCCCATTCGGTGTCAGCGGGTTTGGACTACCCGAGTGTCGGCCCTGAGCATGCCTACCTGCGCGACTCGGGGCGCGCCGAGTACTACCCGATCACCGACACCGAGGCGATGACCGCGTTCGAGGCGCTGTCGAAGTCGGAGGGCATCCTCCCGGCCATTGAGAGCGCGCACGCAGTCGCGGGCGCGATGAAGATCGGCCGGGAACTCGGACCGGACGCGCTGCTGTTGGTCAACCTGTCCGGGCGCGGGGACAAGGACGTGCACACCGCCGCGAAGTGGTTCGGTCTGCTGGACGAGGGGGACGCATGAGCGGAGTGTCCGACACACTTGCGAAGGTCAAGAGCGAGGACCGAGCGGCCCTGATCGGCTACCTGCCGGTCGGCTACCCCGACGTCGACGCCTCCATCGCGGCGATGGTCACCATGGTCGGCCACGGCGTCGACATCGTCGAGATCGGACTGCCGTACACCGACCCGTTGATGGACGGCCCGGTGATCCAGACCGCCGCCACCGGAGCGCTGGCCGCCGGCGTCCACGTGCGTGACGTCTTCCGCGCCGCCGAAGCCGTCGCCGGTGCCGGGGCAGCCTGCGAGGTGATGACCTACTGGAATCCGGTGCTGCGCTACGGAGTGGACGCGTTCGCACGTGACCTCGCCTCCGCCGGGGCGTCCGGACTGATCACTCCCGACCTGGTGCCCGACGAGGCCGCCGAGTGGATCGAGGCGAGCAGCACCCACGACCTGGACCGGGTCTTCCTGATCGCACCGAGCTCGACCCCCGAGCGGCTGGTCACCACGACAGCCGCGTGCCGCGGCTTCGTCTACGCGGCGTCCCTGATGGGGGTGACAGGAGCACGCGACGCCGTCGGCAGTGAGGCTGCCAGGCTGGTCGAGCGAGCACGCGCGGTGACCCAGACCCCGATCTGTGTAGGTCTCGGCGTGTCCACCGCGGAACAGGCCCGTGAGGTGGCCGGTTACGCCGACGGGGTGATCGTCGGCTCCGCGCTCGTGGCGACCCTGGTCAATGCCGCCGACCGGCAGGAGGCCATGGCGGCGCTGGCACACAAGACCGAGGCGCTCGCCGACGGAGTCCGCGGGTGATCGCCGGCTCGTCATACTTCCCGAGCCCGACCCAAGGAGTCTTCTGGGTCGGGCCGTTCCCCATCCGGATGTATGCACTGTGCATCCTGGCCGGCATCGTCCTGGCCATCTGGGTGACTGCACGTCGTCTGGGGGACCGCGGCTACCGGCGTGACGTCATCTACGACATCGCCTGGTGGGCGGTGCCGTTCGGGATCATCGGCGGCCGGCTCTACAACATCGTCACCTCCTGGCAGCCGTACTTCGGCAAGAACGGGAATCCGTGGGACGCATTGGCGATCTGGCACGGCGGCCTCGGGATCTGGGGTGCGATCGCTCTCGGCGCCCTCGGTGGATACATCGGTTGCCGTCGGCAGGGAGTCCGTTTTCTCGACTTCGCCGATGCGGCCGCGCCGGGTGTCGTCATGGCGCAGGCGCTCGGTCGCTGGGGCAACTACTTCAACAACGAGTTGCACGGACGCACCACCGACCTGCCCTGGCGGCTGAAGGTCTACCAATGGGACGAGAGCGCCGGCCACGCGGTCAAAGACGCGGCCGGCCACCCCATCGTCGCCGGTTACTTCCAACCGACCTTCCTCTACGAGTCGCTCTTCTGCCTGGTCATCGCCCTCGTCATCGTGCTGCTGGACCGGCGGTATCGGCTCGGGCGGGGTCGCTCGTTCTTCTTGTACATAGCTCTCTATCCGTGCGGCCGCATCTGGATGGAGCTCATGCGGGACGACCCCGCAAACCACATCTTCGGACAGCGCGTCAACGTGTGGGTCTGCCTGATCATCTTCATTTTCGGAGTCGTCGGTTACATCGTGTGCGCGCGTCGACATCCCAATGGGATCCGCGAACCATTGCCCGACGGCGCGCCGGCCCTGGGCGCCGATGATCAGGTCGACCGACCGCAGGCAGAAAAAGAAACGCAGACGCAGGCGGGCGCTACCCGAGACATCTCGGACGAACCTGCCGATGAATCCGCACCGGTTGAAGGCGATTGACCCGGGCCGCTGCGCGCGTGTCGTCCCGGTGCCTGAGCGGTGACTTGATAACCTCGCAGGACCGTCACGTCACGAGGCTTTTTCGGGGAACGGAGACCCCACGCGGAGACAGTGCTCGCTCAACGAACCATCGGCATGAACGTCGGAAATCTTCTCTTCGGACAAGCCGTGTATCGGACCCTGAGCGTCCCGGGCACCGATATCGTGCCCAATGGCTACCTGACCACGAGGTCGGGTGTCGAAGACAAATACATCCAGCGCATCAATGACGAATTCGACGGTTTTGTCGTACCACTGGCAAATGCGTTCCGTCAGGTGAACGGACTGCCGAATACCTGAAGAGTCTTGGTTTCGGCGACGAACACGTGGACGTCATCGGCTGCCCATCGGTCTTCATGAACGGCCCGAACCCGACGGTGACCAAGGTGTCCGCCCTCCACACGGGCAGCCCCATCGCGATGAACGTCTCACCGTATGTCGAGGAGATGGTGCCGATCGCACATCGGCACGTCGCACGATATCCGAATTTGATGTACATTCCGCAAACCCACGATGGTTTGCTGACGATGGCGTGGGGCGAGAACCCGGCGTCGATCTCCGACCTGCGCCTGCCCGTGCACACCGACCACCCCCTGTATGTCCACGATCGAATGCGTTTCCCGTTGGATCCGCGCACCTGGACCGAATACCTGAAGGGATTTGATTTCTCCTTCGGCACACGGATTCACGGCACCATTGCCGCAATTCTCGCGGGCACGCCTGCGCTACTGCTCGCCCACGACTCCCGAACGCTCGAACTCGCGCAATACCACGGTATTCCGCACCTGCAGATCAAAAATGTCAGCCCGGACATCGACGCTCTGGAAATGTTCGAACAGGCGGACTACTCGCATTTTCACGCAAGGGTCCCAGAAGTCTTCGCCCGCTTCACCGCATTCCTGGAGAAGAATGGCCTTCCGCACGTCTACGAGCCCGGCAACGAGAACCCGGAGTTCGACGAGAGGTTGACGGCGGCGAAGCTGCCGCCGATGGTGCATACCGTGACTGCGCCGGGCGACACCGGCCGGCGCGAGATGATGTCGCGTCTGCAGTGGCTGCGGCAGGGTCAGGGTGTCGACCAGGCGCGCAAGCTCCATCAGTTCGCGCCGGAGTTCCCGCTCACGGCACAGCCGAGGGTCTCGCAGGTGCAACGCCTGGACAAAAAGGTTGCCGCGTCCGCGCAGGAGGTGGCCGAGCTCAAGAAGCAGTTGGCCAGAGCGCACGAGCGACTCGATCGGCAGTCGCAGGTGATCGCACGGCTGACTGAACCGAAGCCCACTCTGCTGCGGCGAGGCCGTCGGTTCGCCCGGCGACTGGCAACGAAGGGGCACGGCGGAGCCGGTGCGGCCGCCGCACCGGCTCGCGAAGGTACGCGCGCTGTGCAGGGGTGACCTGCCTCCAGGGTGTCTCACTGGATAAGACGGACCTGCCCACTTTGTGGGCAGGTCGCGAGCCCGCTATTCTGGACCCACCTTGGTTGGCCAGCGTCGTCCGCAAGGTTCGGTTATCTCATTCGAACGGCGCTTCCGGGAGTCGTTCCTGACGACTGGACGGTGAGTTCGTGACGGCGCAGGGAAGTTTCTCCGCAGTTCCGGCGGCACAGGGTCTTTACAACCCGACCCATGAGCACGACGCATGTGGCGTGGCGATGGTGGCCACGATGCGTGGCACGCCCGGCCACGACATCATCGATCACGCGCTGACGGCACTGCGCAACCTCGAGCACCGTGGCGCCACCGGCGCCGACCCGTGTGTCGGCGACGGCGCAGGCATCCTGACCCAGATCCCGGACGAGTTCTTCCGCGAGGTGTGTGACTTCGATCTGCCGGCGAAGGGCACGTATGCCGTGGGCATCGCGTTCCTACCGGTCGACCCCGACGAGCAGTGGTACATCGGCGAGCGGATCGCGCAGCTCTCGGCCGAGGAGGGCCTGCGCGTCCTCGGCTGGCGTGAAGTGCCGACCGACCCCTCCCTGGTCGGTGACTCGGCCCGCGCTGTCATGCCGGCCTTCCGGCAGGTCTTCGTCGCAGCAGCCGAGGGGGAGCTGTCCGGGGTGGCACTGGACCGCAAGGCATACGCGCTGCGCAAGCGCATCGAAGCCGAGCGGGAGATCTACTTCCCGTCGCTGTCGGGACGCACCATCGTCTACAAGGGAATGCTCACCACGGGTCAGCTGGAGCCGTTCTACCCCGACCTGTCGGATCGCCGCTTCACCAGCGAACTGGCTCTGGTGCACTCCCGCTTCTCGACCAACACCTTCCCCTCCTGGCCGCTGTCACACCCCTACCGGCTGATCGCACACAACGGCGAGATCAACACCGTGCGTGGCAATCGCAACTGGATGCGAGCACGCGAATCCACACTGCGCAGCGACGTTTTCGGCGGCGACATCGAACGCCTCTTCCCGATCTGCACCGAGTCGGGTTCGGACTCCGCCAGCTTCGACGAGGTGCTCGAGCTGCTCCACCTCGGCGGCCGCAGCCTGCCGCACGCCGTGCTGATGATGATCCCCGAGGCGTGGGAGAACCACGCCACCATGGATCCCGCGCGGCGTGCGTTCTACGAGTACCACTCGGCGATCATGGAGCCGTGGGACGGCCCGGCCTGCGTCGCCTTCACCGACGGCACCCTGATCGGCGCCGTGCTGGACCGCAACGGTCTGCGACCGGGCCGGTATGCCGTGACCGATGACGGGCTGGTCGTGCTCGCGTCCGAGGCCGGCGTGCTCGACCTGGATCCGGCACACGTGGTCCGCAAGGGTCGCCTGCAGCCCGGGCGGATGTTCCTCGTCGACACCGCGCAGGGTCGCATCATCAGTGACGACGAGGTCAAGCGAGACCTCGCTGCGGAACACCCCTACGAGGCGTGGCTGCACGCCGGCATCATCAAGTTGTCCGAACGCCCCGAGCGCGAGCACGTCTGGCACACCCCGGCGTCCGTCGTGCGCCGTCAGCAGACCTTCGGTTACACCCATGAGGAACTGCGGATCCTGCTGACACCGATGGCCACCTCCGGGGGTGAGGCACTCGGAGCCATGGGCACCGACACCCCACTTGCCGTGCTGTCGGACCGGCCACGGTTGCTCTTCGACTACTTCAGCCAGCTGTTCGCGCAGGTCACCAATCCGCCCCTGGACGCGATCCGTGAGGAATTGGTGACCTCGCTGGCCACGCTGATGGGTCCGGAGCACAATGCGCTCGACGTGGGCCCACAGCACGCCCGGCAGGTCGAGCTGGACTTTCCCGTCATCGACAACGACGAACTGGCGAAACTGGTCAACCTCAACAACAACGGCGAGTTCCCGGGCTACCAGACGTACGTCATCCGGGGCACCTACCGAGTCGCCGGCGGCACCAGCGCGCTGCGTTCGCGACTCAAAGGCATCTGCGCAGAGGTGTCACAGGCGATCGCGGAGGGCCACCGCTTCGTGGTGCTCTCCGACCGGGAGAGCACCGCAGCGTTCGCGCCCATCCCGTCGCTGCTCCTGACAGCTGCTGTGCATCACCACCTGGTGCGGGAGAAGACCCGCACTCAGGTCGGCCTGCTCGTCGAGGCCGGCGACGTGCGCGAGGTGCATCATGTCGCGTTGCTGATCGGGTATGGCGCTGCGGCCGTGAACCCTTACCTGGCAATGGAATCCGTGGAGGACCTGGTTCGCCGTGGGCTTGTCACCGGGGTGACGCCGGAGCAGGCGGTCAAGAATCTCATCAAGGCGCTCGGCAAGGGCGTGCTGAAGGTGATGTCCAAGATGGGCATCTCCACGGTGGCGTCATACCGCGGCGCCCAGGTGTTCGAGGCGCTCGGCCTGTCACAAGAGGTCATCGACGAATACTTCACCGGCACCGTCTCCCGCCTGGGCGGCATCGGGCTGGACGAGATCGCCAAGGAGATCGCCGAGCGGCACCAGACGGCGTACCCCAAGAACGGCCAGCAACTCTCACACCGGACGCTGGACATCGGCGGCGAATACCAGTGGCGGCGTGAGGGACCGCCCCACCTCTTCGATCCCGAGACGGTCTTCCGGCTGCAGCACTCGACCCGGTCGCGCCGCTACGACATCTTCAAGCAGTACACCCAGCGGGTCGACGACCAGGCCGAGCGGCTGATGACCCTGCGGGGGATGTTCTCCTTCAAGCAGATCCGGCCGAGCATCCCGATCGAGGAGGTCGAGCCGGTCAGCGAGATCGTCAAGCGCTTCTCGACCGGCGCCATGAGCTACGGCTCGATCAGCAAGGAGGCTCACGAGACGCTCGCGATTGCCATGAACCGTCTCGGCGCCCGGTCCAACACCGGTGAAGGCGGTGAGGACCTGGACCGGCTGCTGGACCCCGAGCGCCGCTCCTCGATCAAGCAAGTGGCGTCCGGCCGGTTCGGCGTGACATCGGTCTACCTGACGCAGGCCGACGACATCCAGATCAAGATGGCGCAGGGCGCCAAGCCGGGGGAAGGCGGCCAGCTGCCCGGTCAGAAGGTCTATCCCTGGGTCGCGAGCACGCGGCACTCCACGCCCGGCGTGGGGTTGATCTCCCCGCCACCGCACCACGACATCTATTCGATCGAGGACCTCGCCCAGCTGATCCACGACCTGAAGAACGCGAACCCGTCCGCTCGGGTGCACGTCAAGCTGGTCTCCGAGGTCGGTGTGGGCACCGTGGCTGCCGGTGTCTCGAAGGCACACGCGGACGTCGTGCTGGTGTCCGGTCACGACGGAGGCACCGGTGCGGCCCCGTTGACGTCGCTGAAGCATGCGGGCGGTCCCTGGGAGCTCGGCCTGGCCGAGACCCAGCAGACCCTGCTGCTCAACGGGCTGCGTGATCGCATCGTCGTGCAGACCGATGGGCAACTGAAGACGGGACGGGACGTCGTCATCGCCGCCCTGCTCGGCGCCGAGGAGTTCGGTTTCGCGACTGCCCCGCTGGTCGTCAGCGGTTGCATCATGATGCGGGTCTGTCACCTGGACACCTGCCCCGTGGGGGTGGCGACGCAGAACCCGGAGCTGCGGTCACGCTTCACCGGCAAGCCGGAGTTCGTCGAGACGTTCTTCGAGTACATCGCTGAGGAAGTCCGAGAGCTGCTGGCGCAGTTGGGATTCCGCAGCATCGACGAAGCGGTCGGGCAGGTCGGGGTCATCGACTCACAACGGGCTGTCACCCACTGGAAGGCCGCCGGGCTCGATCTCTCGCCGATCCTCGCGGACATCGAGCTGCCGCCGGGCACTCCGCGTCGGCATGTCGTGGCGCAGGACCACGGACTGGCGAAGGCGCTCGACCAGCAGCTGATCACCATGTGTCGTGACGCACTCGAAGATCGCTCGCCGGTGCGCATCGAGCTGCCGGTCGCCAACGTCAACCGCACCGTGGGGACCATGCTGGGCCACGAGGTGACCAAGCGCTACCCGGACGGCCTACCCGACCAGACGATCGACGTGACACTCACCGGCGCGGCGGGCCAGTCGCTGGGTGCGTTCCTGCCCAAGGGCATCACTCTGCGTCTCTTCGGAGAGGCGAACGACTATGTCGGCAAGGGACTTTCGGGCGGTCGGGTCGTCGTGCGGCCCTTGCGTGAGGCTTCGCTGGTCGCCGAGCAGAACGTCGTCGCCGGCAACGTCATCGGTTACGGCGCCACGACCGGTGAGCTGTTCCTGCGCGGCATCGTCGGGGAGCGCTTCTGCGTGCGCAACTCCGGCGCGACCGCGGTCGTGGAAGGCGTCGGCGACCACGGCCTCGAGTACATGACAGGTGGGCGGGCCATGATCCTCGGTCCGACCGGGCGCAACCTGGCGGCGGGTATGTCGGGCGGCGTCGCCTACGTGCTCGACCTCGATGATGCGCTGGTCAACCGGGAACTGGTCGATGTCGGCACCCTGCGCGAGGAGGACCAGGCGGTCGTCCACGACCTGCTCGAGAAACACCTGGAGTGGACCGAATCCGCAGTAGCGGCAAAGCTTCTTGCGGAGTGGCCGGTGACCGTGGAGCGCTTCTCCCTCGTGCTGCCGCGCGCCTACCAGAAGGTGCTGGACGTACGAGCGCGAGCGGCGGAGGAAGGACTCGATCCGGACGGCGAAGTCGTCTGGGAGCGCATCATGGAGGTGGCCCGTGGCTGACCAGCGTGGTTTTCTGAAGATCCGGGAGCGCAGCCTCCCGCAGCGCCGCCCGGTCCCGGTGCGGATCAAGGACTGGAAAGAGGTCTACGAGGAGCAGCAGCTCTCCGATCTCCAGCAGCAGGCGAGCCGTTGCATGGACTGCGGCATTCCCTTCTGTCACTCCGGGTGCCCTCTCGGCAACCTCATCCCGGAGTGGAACACCCTTGCCTGGCAAGGGGAGTGGGGCGATGCGATCGAACGGCTGCATGCGACCAACAACTTCCCCGAGTTCACCGGTCGCTTGTGCCCCGCGCCGTGCGAGACGGCCTGCGTGCTCGGCATCAACCAGCCGGCAGTGACGATCAAGCAGATCGAACTCACGACGGTGGAGCAGGCATTCGAGCGCGGCACGGTCGAGCCGCTGCCGCCGGACCGGCTGACCGGTCGCACCGTCGCGGTGGTGGGCTCAGGTCCGGCGGGGCTCGCTGCGGCACAGCAGCTCACCCGGGCCGGGCACACCGTCGCCGTCTTCGAACGCGCAGACAAGCCAGGCGGATTGCTGCGGTACGGCATTCCTGAGTTCAAGATGGAGAAGGCGATCGTCGACCGCCGCATCGAGCAGATGGTGGCTGAGGGCACCCGTTTCCGGTGTGACACCGAGGTCGGCAAGGACATCACCTGGGCGCAGTTGCGCGAACGCTATGACGCCGTCGTCGTCGCGATCGGTGCGACCGTGCCCCGTGACCTCCCGGTGCAGGGCCGCGAGCTGGAGGGCTTCGTCCAGGCGATGGACTTCCTGCCACCCGCCAACCGCGTTTCACTCGGGGAGAAGGTCGCCGATCAGGTCACCGCGGAGGGCAAGCACGTCGTGGTGATCGGTGGCGGTGACACCGGCGCCGACTGCATCGGCACGTCGCACCGGCAGGGTGCCGCGTCGGTCACCTCGTTGGAGATCATGCCGCGTCCCGGCGACGCGCGGTCCGAGCAGCACCCGTGGCCGACCTACCCGATGATCTTCCGTGTCGCCAGTGCTCACGAGGAAGGTGGTGAGCGTGTCTACTCGATCAGCACCAAGGAGGCCGTGGGCGACGGCAACGGGAAGCTGCGTGCCCTGCGAATCTGCGAAGTTCGCTCCGGTGCAAGCGGATTCGAGGAGGTCGAAGGTTCTGATCGAGAACTGCGGGCTGATCTCGTGCTCCTCGCCATGGGATTCCTCGGTCCGTTCACCCAGGGTCTGGTGGACGAGCTCGGGGTGGAGCTCGACGAACGCTCCAACGTGCGGCGCGACGCCAACTTCATGTCGTCCGTGCCGGGAGTCTTCGTCGCCGGCGACGCCGGCCGCGGCCAGTCGCTGATCGTGTGGGCCATCGCCGAAGGCCGTTCAGCGGCACGGGGAGTCGATGCGTTCCTGTCCGGCGGCCATTCCGATCTGCCGGCACCGATCGTGCCGACCGACCGGTCGATGGCGGTCTGAGGAGCACCCGGCCGCATCGGTTGTTACTGACTCGTATGGCGGACGTATGCCGGACGACCTGCCCGGCATCCGTCCGCCCTCACTAAGGTTGAAACATGCGTCGAGCCAAAATCGTTGCCACCCTTGGACCTGCCACTTCCGCTCCGGAAAAGGTGCGCGCGCTCGTCGACGCGGGCATGGACGTCGCGCGATTGAATCTTTCGCACGGTGCGTATGACGATCACGAGAAGGTCTACCGTGCGATCCGAGCCGCGTCGAAGGAGTCCGGTCGCGCGGTGTGCGTCATGTGCGACCTGCAGGGCCCGAAGATCCGCACCGGACGGTTCGCTGCCGGCCCGGTGGAGTTGGCCAAGGGTGACGAGTTCACCATCACCGTCGACGACATACAGGGTGACCAGAGTCGAGTCTCCACCACCTACAAGGGATTGCCGGGTGACGTGAAGCCGGGCGACCGCCTCCTCATCGATGACGGCAAGGTCTGTCTGCGCGCCACGGAAGTCACCGACACCGACGTGCGCACGACGGTTGTCGAGGGCGGCGCCGTTTCCAACAACAAGGGCATCAACCTTCCGGGAGTCGCCGTGAGCGTCCCGGCGTTGTCGGAGAAGGACGAGGCCGACCTGCGCTGGGCGCTGCAGCTGGGCGCCGACGTGATCGCGCTGTCGTTCGTGCGTGATGCCGCCGACATCCGCAGAGCGCACGAGATCATGGACGAGGAGGGGCGTCGCGTCCCGGTCATCGCCAAGGTCGAGAAGCCGCAGGCCGTCGAGAATCTCGAGGCGATCATCGACGCGTTCGACGGGGTGATGGTCGCGCGGGGTGACCTGGGCGTGGAGCTGCCCTTGGAAGAGGTGCCCATCGTGCAGAAGGTCGCGATCGAGATCTGCCGGCGCAACGCCAAGCCGGTGATCGTCGCGACCCAGGTGCTGGAGTCGATGATCGACAACTCCCGGCCCACGCGCGCGGAGGCCAGTGACTGCGCGAACGCGGTGCTGGACGGCGCTGACGCCATCATGCTGTCGGGGGAGACCAGTGTCGGCGCGTGGCCGATCGAGTCGGTGCAGACGATGGCACGCATCATCGACAGCACCGAGGAGCACGGGCTGGACCGCGTCCCACCTCTGGGTTCCCGCCCGCACACCAAGGGCGGCGCGGTCACCGCGGCTGCTGCGGAGGTCGGCGACCTGCTCGACGTGCGTTATCTGGTGACGTTCACCGAGTCCGGGGACTCCGCCAAGCGGATGGCGCGCCTGCGCAGCGCACGCCCGATGCTGGCCTTCACGCCCAAGGAGTCGACCCGCTGTCAACTGGCGATGGTGTGGGGCGTCGAGACCTACCTGGTGTCGCAGGTGAAGCACACCGACATGATGGCCATGCAGGTCGACCAGACGCTGCTCGGCGACGACCGCGCCGCGGAAGGCGACCTGGTCGTCATCGTGGCCGGATCGCCGCCCGGCATCCCCGGGTCCACCAACGCGCTGCGCGTGCACCGCATGGGTGATGCCAAGAACAAGGTTGCGCCGGCGTACCACTGAGCCTCCTGC
>Ga0164242_10000751_pt1 | contig 39100 bp, 36 predicted proteins | sample OricomgcompostMG_FD_108783 | JGI IMG/M metagenome (GOLD analysis project Ga0164242, IMG submission 108783) | Miracle-Growth compost microbial communities from Emeryville, California, USA - Original compost - Miracle growth compost (MG) ... | reverse complement strand
CCATGCTGGCTAGCGCCGGCGATCACGGCGCACAGCACGGGTGCGGCCACAACGAGAACGAGCCACGCTTCGATCATGATCACCCCACCAAGCGCCGCAGCTCGCGGCTGCTCGTGCTGCCCACGTGGGCAACCAGATAACGGACCAGCACCCCGAAGCTCACCACGATGACGAGCAGGTCGAACAACAGCACGAGTTCGATCAGGAGCGGCATGCCGGGCACCAGGATCTGCGAGCCCAGAAAGATGCCGTTCTCGAGCACCAGCAGGCCCAGCACCTGGCTGATCGCTTCCTGCCGCACGGCGAGCATCAGAAAGCCGATGAGCTTCATCGAGAGCATGACCGTCAACGCCAGCACCACCACGGTGCCGCCGAGGCCCAGCGAGTTGCCCAGATGATTCGAGACCACGAAGGCGAAGAGCACCAGCAGCGCGCCGAGCACGAGGCACGAACTCGGCTGCAGCGTGACGTGCAGTTCCCGTTCGACGGACAGGCGCGCAATGATCCGCCAGATCAGGTACGGCAGGACCAGCCCGCGAAACAACGCGGTGAGCACCGCGACGAGATAGAGTTCGTGGTAGTTGCCGTAATAGCCCACGGTTCCGGACAGAATCGCGATCAGCCAGGATTGCGCCGTGAAGGCCAGCAGGTAATCCTTGAGCCAGCGCGAACCGAGCATCACGAACGCGAGCAGCAGACTGCCGATCGCCAGAAGGCTGAACAGGGAAGCCGCCAGAGGACTCAGGTGGGCGAGAAGCATCGGGTCACCGTAGCTGGTTGGCGGCAATCGCGAGCACCGCGAGCATGAACGAAGCGGCGAGCGGCTCCTGATAGCGGAAAAAGCGCAGACGCGACTGCGCCGTCTCGACGAACACGATCACGAGCGCCACGACGAGCATGCGCGCGAACAACCCCGCGGCGGCCGCGAGCGCGCCGAGAGCCGTGCCATGCCGGGACAGCCCCCACGGCAAGGTGAGCACATTGCAGAAGATCGTGAAGAGGATGAACTGCTTCATCATCGACGCCCACTTCAGGAGCGCCAGCAGCGGGCCCGAATATTCGAGGATGCGCGCCTCCTCGATCATGTACACCTCGATATGCGTGCTCGAATGAATCGGCAGACGGTCGGTTTCGACGAGCAGGAGCACGAAGAAAGCGAACACGAGAAAGAGATGCGCAGGACTCCAATAGATCGAGGGTTGCTGGACCAGCAGATGATTGACGACGAACGGCAGCATCGACTTCGCGAGCAGCGTGATCCCCACGAGCACGAGAATCAACGTGGGCTCCGCCAGAATGCCGAGCATCACCGAGCGGCTCGCGCCGATGCCGCCATAGGCGCTCCCCGAATCGAGTCCGGCCAGAAGAATGGCAAAGGAACCCAGGGTGAGAATGAGACCGCCGCCCAGAATGTCACCCATGTTGGACAACGGCAGCGGGAAATCGGTGAGGACCGGAATCAGGATGGGCACCGTCATCATGCAGGTGAAGGCCACGACCGGCGCGCACCAGAAGATCCACGACGCGGTGTCGGGCACCACGAGCTGCTTGAGGAACAGTTTGCGCAGATCCCGGTAAGGCTGGAAGATGCCGGGCCCGCGTCCGCGCTGGATGCGCTCCTCCCATTGCAGGATCGCCCCCTGCAGCAGCGGCGACAGCGCGAGCACGGTGACCACCTGGGCGATCTGCAGCAGCACGTCGCGCACGCTCATGGCCGCGCTCCGGCCCAGCCAGGGGAGCCTGCGTCGACCTGCGGCATGCCACGCCCCTGCGCCGGCGACGAATGCCGGCAACGCGTGGGGTCGCCAAGGTCAACGCAACAGGGAATTCGCCATGGAAACTCGCCGGTGCATCCCATGTTCTTCGCTTTTTTCTGGCATTGACATGCCCGGGATGCTCGTGAATGCGAGCCGGCCAAATATGCCTGCCGGCCCCGGCTACCGGGGACTGGCAGGCATCATCAGCCGCGCGGAGGACGACGCGGCGGTTAAGGGAGGATGCCATCTCCGCAAACAACAGTATCGAGTATAGGAGACACCTCGATACATGCAAGCCCGCAAACTTCTGCTAGTGCGTGCGCCGGTGAAAGAGAGAAAAATGCTTCCCGGCGCTTTCGCGCCCCTCGCGGCCATCGTCGCCCAGCAATCCGAATTCCACGGGCGAACGGGTATAGAAGACGCGCACGTGTTCGGTTCTCACCGCGTCGAGCATCCGCTCGGCCTCGTCTTCCGTGACGGCCAGGATGATCTGAACCGGCTGGTCGTCGAGTCTAAGCATGTGGGCTGCGTGATGCGCTCCCGCATGCCCCGTTCCCTCGGCGCAATTGATGACCGTGGCGCCGTGAATGCCGAGTTGCTTCGCTTCGTGAAGCAGCCATTCGGTGACCGTGTGATGACCGTGGCGCCGATTTTGTTCGGTGTAGAAAGTGAGCTGGTAGCCGTTCATGTCTGCCTCCTTCAAACGACACCAGGATGCCGTCACGAGATGACTGCTCCAGAGGCCGGCGGCCCCTCAAGCCATTCTAGTGCATGACGGCAGGCTCGACGCAGGCCACCACGCGACGAAACGTGCGGCGACGGACCAGGCTGTGCGCTGCGCCGCTCAACGCGTACGCGGGAAGGCCGCGCGGCCGGCATAGTCCGCGCCTTCGCCAAGACTCGCCTCGATCGTCAACAGCCGGTTGTATTTGGCGACCCGCTCGCCTCTCGCCGGCGCCCCCGCCTTGAGCTGGCCGCAGTTCAGCGCCACGGCCAGATCCGCAATGCTGGTGTCCTCCGTCTCGCCCGAGCGATGTGCCACCATGCACGCATAGCCCGCGGCGAGCGCCATGCGCGCGGTGTTCAGGGTTTCCGTGACGGTTCCAACCTGATTGGGTTTGATGACGACGCAGTTGCAGCATCGCTGCGCGATGCCCTTCACCAGAAAGGACCGGTTGCTGACGAACAGGTCGTCGCCGGCGATCTGCATCCGCTCGCCAAGCTCGCGCGTCAGTTCGGCATAGCCATCCCAGTCGTCGTCCATCAGGGGATCTTCGATCGAAACCAGCGGATACCGCTCGCCCCACTCGCGACACAAACCGGCCATTTCCTGCGCTGACAGGCTGCGCCCTTCCCGCTCCAGCCGGTAACGGCCGTCATGCCACAGGCTAGTCGCCGCGAAGTCGAGCGCAAGCGCGATGTCTTCCCCGGGCCGGTATCCCGCGCGCTCGATCGCCTGCATCATCAGGTCGAGCGCCGCCCCGTTCGACGGGAGCCCCGGCACGAAGCCCCCCTCGTCCCCCACATGGGTCGCGCTGCGGCGCTCGGCCAGCAGGTCACGCATCGCATGGTAGCTTTCCACGCCATATCTGAGCGCCTCCCGAAAGGTCGGTGCGCCGAGCGGCACGAACATGAACTCCTGCAGATCGGGGCCGCCGTTGCCATGGATGCCGCCGTCGAGTACGTTGAGCATGGGCGTCGGCAGAATATGCGCCTCGTCGCCGCCGAGATAGCGGAACAGCGGCAGGCGGCAGGCTTGCGCCGCTGCGCGCGCGCACGCGAGCGACACGCCCAGCGTCGCATTGGCGCCCAGCCGACGCTTGAGATCCGTCCCGTCGAGTTCGATCAGCACGGCGTCGATACGCCACTGGTCGTCGGCGAGCAATCCCGCGAGCGCGGGACCGATCACCTCGTTGACGTGCCTGACCGCGTTCAGGACGCCCTTGCCGCCGTATCGCCGCCGGTCGCCATCGCGCAACTCGACAGCCTCGGCGCCCCCCGTCGAGGCGCCCGAAGGCACCGTTGCGCTGGCGAGCGATCCGTCTTCGAGCACGACCGTTACCTGCACGGTCGGATTGCCCCGCGAATCCAGCACCTCTTCTCCCATCACGCGAATGATCGACGCGGACGCCGCCATGTCCTCGCTCCCCCTTCATCCAGTCGCGACGACGCCGCCGCTAGTTACGCCGAAGCTGACGAAACGCGGCGCGACCCGCGAACCGGGCGTCGTCGCCGAGCATGCTCTCGATGGCGAGCAGCCGGTTGTATTTCGCGACCCGCTCGCCGCGCGCCGGCGCGCCCGCCTTGATCTGGCCGCATCCCAGCGCGACCGCGAGATCGGCAATGCTGGTGTCCTCCGTTTCCCCGGACCGATGGGAAACGAGACAGGTATATCCCGCGGAGAAAGCAAGTTGCGCCGTGTCCAGCGTTTCCGTCACTGTGCCGATCTGGTTGAGCTTGACCAGAATGCTGTTGCAGCAGCGTTCGTCGATGCCGCGCTGCAGGAATTTTCGGTTCGTCACGAACAGGTCGTCGCCCACGATCTGCACGCGCGCGCCCAACTCGCGCGTCAGCGCGGCGAACCCTTCCCAGTCGTTGTCCGCAAGCGGATCCTCGAGCGACACCAGCGGATAGCGGCTCACCCAGTCTGCCCAGTACGCGATCATCTCCGCTGAAGTCAGCACCCGGTTGTCGCGGCTCAGGTGATAGCGGCCGTCCGCGTAAAACGAACTCGCCGCCGGATCGATGCCGATCGCGATGTCCTCCCCTGGCCGGTATCCCGCACGCTCTATCGCCCGCAGAATGAACTCCATCGCCTCCGCATTCGATGCCAGTTGCGGGACGTAGCCGCCTTCGTCACCGACATTCGTCGCTGCGCCGGCATCGGCCAGCACCGCGCCGAGCGCGTGATAGGTCTCCGCGCCGTAGCGCAGCGCCTCGCGAAACGTCGGCGCGCCCAGCGGCACGAGCTTGAACTCCTGGACGTCCGGCCCCCCATGCCCGTGCTTGCCGCCATTGAGCACGTTGAACATGGGAACCGGCAGGAGATGGGCGTTCGTGCCGCCGAGATAGCGGAACAGCGGCAAACCGCTCTCCATCGCCCCGGCTTTCGCACAGGCGAGCGACGCGCCCAGGATCGCGTTCGCCCCCAGCACCGCTTTGTTCCCGGAGCCATCCACCTCGATCAGCTTCTCGTCGACGAGCCGCTGATCGTCCGCTCTCATCCCGGTCAGCGCCCACGCGATCTCTTCGTTCACGTGTCCGACCGCGCGGAGCACCCCCTTGCCGCCATAGCGCCGCGGATCGCCGTCGCGGAGTTCGACGGCTTCGAATTCGCCCGTCGACGCGCCTGAAGGCACCGCCGCACTCGCGGTGATGCCGTTGCCGAGCGTGACGGTCACCTCGACGGTCGGATTGCCTCGCGAGTCGAGAATCTCATCGGCCAGTATCGTGTCGATCGTTGCATGGTTGCTCATCGCGGCTCCCGTTGACTCTGCGCCCGCAGGCGGCGACCGGGTGTTGGCGGCACGCGGCCGCCTCGACATCGGAAGACGGCGAATTCAGGGATGCGCGTCGTGAAATGCGGCGATCGCGCTGCGGATCGCCTGATACGCGGCGTCGATATTCGCCCAGCCGTCGAACTGCACCCACTTGCCCGGTTCGAGCTTTTTGTAGTGCTCGAAGAAGAACTGGATCTGGTTCAGCGTGTATTCGCCCACCTGCTCGAGTTCCGTGATGGCGCGGGTCGATGGGCAGACGCCATCGGTCGGGACGGCGATCACCTTTTCGTCGGGCCCGGCCTGGTCCGTCATGTTCATCAGGCCAACCGGCCGGCAGGGGATCAGCGAGAGTCGCTCCAGCGGAAACGGCGCGATGACGATGATGTCGAGCGGGTCGCCATCCCTCGCGAGCGTTCTCGGGATGAAGCCATAATTCGCCGGATAGCGCATACCCGCGCTCATGATCCGGTCGACCCTCAGGAGTCCGAGACGTTTATCCGCCTCGTATTTCACTGGCTCGCTCTGGGCAGGTATTTCGATGATGGCATTCACTTCTACCGGCACGTTGTCGCCCGGGGGAATCGCGTTGAAATCCATCACTGGCCTCCCTCTGTGCCCAGGGTATCGAATTCGATCGGCGCGCGCGTATAGAAAAGGCGAATGCCGCCCTCCCGGATTCGGGCGAGCATGGCGTCGATCTGTTCGTCCGCCGCGATCAGCGTGACCGCAACCGGCTGATCCACGAGTTCGAAGAACCGCGCGGCATGGTATTTGCCCTTGGCATCCACGCCTTCCGCGATTTCAACCACAGTCGCGCCGACGATGCCGGCCTGTCTGGCCTCATCGAGCAACCACTCGACCACCGTCAAGCGCTTCACACGGTGGCTCTGATTGGCGGCGTACAGCGTCAGCTGGCTCCCCTTCATGGGCGCCCCCGTACTGACGACCGGACGGCCCAATCGAACGAAAACGCGCGCACGCACTCAACGCGCCCGGTACGGCGCGAAAAAGGAACAGAAACGGATCGCATGAGAAACCAGATTCGTAGAGTGAACCAATCTGGGCAGCAGGACGCCTTGGCAATGCCTACGACCTCCTGACCCAGGGACCGTAGGCATCATTAGCCGGGCACGGCCGGCGGTTGGCTAAGGAGGAATGCCATCTCCTTTTCGCGCAGTGTAGCACGCACGATTCGCACCTGCCACTGCCTGCGCCACCGGCCATTCCGGGCGCATCCCGCGTAGCCGATCCGGATGGAACATCCGTCTGCCGCACCTCAAAACGCGATTGCACAGCGCCCTGGCATTGTCTAGAGTGAGAGCAACGATCTACGGAGATGGCATTCTCCGCCAACCGCCGGCGCCGACCGGCTAATGATGCCTGCAGCCGTCCGGGCATCGGGTCGCGCTGTTGCGCATGTCGTCTGTCTTCCCATGCTCCGGTGGCACGGGCAATCACGAGATTGCGCCGTGGCGGGCCCGCTTTCCCGCAGTGGCGCGCAAGGAGAGACAGATGATCGTCATAGACATTCCGGGGTTTCGCACCCTGAGCCTCGAGCATCTTGTCCTCGACTTCAACGGCACGCTCGCGGTCGACGGGCGGCTGCTCGACGGCGTCGAGTCGCGTCTGGCGGCGCTCGCCAACGAACTGGACCTTCACGTGGTCACGGGCAACACCTACGGCGACGCGCGCGACCATCTGCGCAACTGCCCCGTGGAAATCGTCTGCCTGCCCGCTGCCGGACAGGCGCGGGCAAAAAGCGATTACGTACGGCGCCTCGGCGCTGACCGGGTCGCAGCGATGGGCAATGGCCGCAATGACGCGCTCATGCTCGAACAGGCGGCGCTGGGCATCGTCGTGCTCGGCACCGAGGGGCTCGCCACCGGCGCACTGGACGCCGCCGACGTCGTCGTTCGCCACGCGGTCGACGGCCTGGGACTGCTGCTGCGCCCGAAACGGCTGATCGCAACGCTGCGCAGTTGACGGGAGCAACCGCGATGGACCCTCAACCCGATGGAGGGTGGGTGGTGCGGGTGGCGAGCGCCTGTTCGAGCGCGCCCAGGTGAGCGCGGAGTTGCTCGAGAAACGCTACGTAGTCCTTCTCGAATGCGGGATCGAGCGTCCCAAAGCCGGACAGCCGCGACGGCGACATCTCCTCGAGCGCAATGCCGACGAACTGCAGCGAAACCGACAGCGCATGGATCGCGTCAATCTGCTCCCGGTCGATATCGATTCCCCATCGGGCCGCCGCCCGATCGAGCGCCTCGTCGAAACGCCCGAGAAAGCGCTCGACATCATGCAGCCTTGCGCCATCGGGCCGATGCAGATAATGGACGCGAACGCCGCGGCTTCCCGCCGGCTCGCATATTTCGCGCACTTTCTCCATGAGCTCGAGCAGATGCCGAAAATGCCCTCGCAGCGCGCGCCTGGTGTTCTCCGATGGTCCTGCCATGGCTCGCGCCTCCCCGGTCTCTAGCCACAGTGTAGGACAACTCAGATATCCATTCGGAGAGCCGTTGCCAATCCGGAATGCCGTTATTAGAATGGATCTGTGCTTGAGGGAGATGGCATACCTCCTCAAACCGCCGGCGTTGCCCGGCTAATGATGCCTACGGTTCCGGGTCAGGAGCTGCTGGGTCATCCCTATGCCCCTGTCCAGGTTTTGTGTCCCGTTTGGCCTGCCGGACAGCGCATCTTGCCCGCCCCTTCTGGTCCCGCTTCGCTGCCCCCTGCCGCGTTGGCATTGTCCGACGGCGAGGTGGATTTTCTTTGGTGGTTTATCCAGGGCAGCATCATGGATGCCGACGTGCGGGCCCGTCTCAACGCGCATTGGGGAATGTGCGCGCGACATGCTCTGGGCTTCTTCTGCGTCGAGGCCGCCTTTCGCCCGCATCTGATCCACGGCAGCGCCATTCTGTATAACGAACTGATGCGGCGCGCGGACCACCTGCTGGGCGGCCATGGTCTGTACAGCGTGGCGCCGGCAAGCGTGGCGCGACACCGGCTGCGTCCTTCCGGACCATGCCATATGTGCGGACTGGGCTACGGCCCCGGGTCAGCGGGAAACGCGCCGCCTGAGCGGCTTGCCCACGGCCGGGATCTTGCGAACGCGCGCGCATTCGCGGATGAGAGCCGCGACGGATGGCGGCCTTATGTCTGCGGCCAGTGCGCCGGAAACGGCAGTGACGTCCTTTGCCGCCCGCACCTGATTGCAGCCATGGAACACGACGGTGCGACGGTCCTGCGCCACCATGGCGCGACCGTCTCCCGTATCTCCGGGCATCTCGGGCGTTTCGAGCATGCCTTTCGCTGGGACAGCCGTGGAACGGACTCCGCGGAAGATCGCGGCGCACTCATCGCGGCCATTGGCTGGTGCGGTGGCTGGGGCGAAATCCTGCCGACCCTGGCTAGCCGTTGAACGAAGAGATCGACATGCTGCGAAACGATAAGGATCATACGTTCCCTCCCGCCTACTCGCGGCGCGCAGGAGAGGTTTTTGTCCGCATCGATGCCTGCCTCACCGATGCGCTGCATTACCTCAATCCGGTCGTGCAGCAGTCACCGTTTCCCACACGCCTCGCCGACGCCGTACCGGTTCAGCATCAGCTCATGCTGAACGAGCTGGAACTGATTCGTACGGCCATGCAGACCATTACCGCGCGTCACCGTATTTCCCTGCCGGCGCCCACGGCCAGCGCCATTGAATGCTGCAGACTCCGTATCAGCGAAGCCATGCTCGCGCTATCGGAACTGGATCCGCGCGCCGCGCGCGCGCCACGCACAGCAGCAGATCAAGACCTGAGCGAAGACGTCGAGGAAGATGCCAGCCGGCTCGTCGGTCATCTGATGGGATTGCTCGACGCGCTTCAGGGCTCGCTCTCCCGGGACATCGGCAGCGGCACGCCGCCGGAAAGGCCGGCGGCCTCGCCCCCTGCCGCCGGCCCACAACGCGCTTTAACCGGCGTGCCTCCTCATCCGCTGGTCGCGGAACTCGAACGCATTACCGTGTCGCACGGACTCGGCGATCTTCACCGCCGTAGCATGGACTTCGCACGGCATTACGGATCGGCCGATATCGTCGTTGGTCTGTTCGGCGCCGTCAGCGCCGGAAAGTCCTCGCTGCTGAACAGCCTGCTGGGCAGTGCGCTGCTTCCCGTTGCCGCGCTGCCGACAACCGCGATACCCGTCGAGATTCGTCACGGCAAAGTGGAGCGGGGTAGCGTCGCATTCGTCGCGGCGAAGACCGAACTCATCGATCGCGCGCGCATCGCCGAATTTGTCGACACGCATTCCAATCCGGAAAACGTCAAGGGCGTCACGCGGATCATGTTCGAGAGCCCCGCGCCGCTGCTTTCCGATGGCATCGCGCTCATCGACACCCCCGGCATCGACTGGGAAGAATGGGACCTGGCCCAGGGCAGTCCGCCAACCGCGCCGTGGTGCGATATCGCGGTCGTGCTCATTTCCGCAACGGCGCCGCTCACCTTGCGCGAGGCGGCGCTCGTGCGTCGGCTTTGCAGCCGTGGCGCACGCGTCGCCGTGCTCGTCACGAAGATCGATCTTGTCGGCGCGGACGACCGCTGGCGGATTTACGAACACGTCGTGCGCGGCCTCTGGAAAAGCACCCATCTGGACACCCCGGTCTATCTGGTCAGCACCCGGGAGGAAGACCCGCCGTGGCGACGCGCCTGGATCGACGGCCCCTTCGCCGATGCGCTTGCGCAGTGCCGCGAACAACGCACCGAAATACGACAGCGCCAGCTTGCCACGTTGCGTCGCGACGTCCTGGATGCGCTCGAAGTCCGCCTGATGTGGCATGCGCCGGAAACCCACGCGGGCGGGCCATTCGACGAGGCGTTGCGAGCCCTGCTGGCAAGCCGCGATGCCGTCGATGCGGCGATGCGTTCGCAGTCGGATCCTGCGATCGCAGTCGAGCGGACCATGACCGGTCTCGTGGGCGAAATCGCCCATAACGCCGCCGCGCTGTGGGCGGAAACGCACGATATGTCCTTCGACGCGACCCGGCTTGTCGAACTCGCCGCAAACGCGCGCGCCCGGACTTTTTCCGGCTCGGCAGCGCGCACGGTGGAAACGCTCCATGCAAGAGCGAGCATCGCCCTTCATCATCTGGCCGGGACGCTGGGACCGCTTCGACTCGCGTCTGCGCTCCCGGCTGCTTTCGTTCCACCCGCTTTCGTCCTTCGCGAAACGTTGCCATCGACAGTGCTGCCGCGATCATTAGGACGGGTATTCGGGCGTTGGGGGTTCTACCTCAGTGCGCGCGGCGCATTGGAGGACAGCGCTTCCCTGTACGTCGTCGAACGATCGCTCGTCGCCTATCTGGAGCTGCTGGAGGGATGGCAGCAACGTACGCTTGTCGCGCTGGCTCAAACCCTCACGGACTATATCGGGCGGCTTCAGGAAGGGCATGATTCAGGCGACGCCGCGATGCGTCATACCGTACAACGTTTGCGCGATGACATCGCGCGCCTTCGCTCCGCGGAACTCAGCGATTCGTCCGGAAAATGAAGACGTCCCGCGATAATACGGATGGAATGGCTATTAGCGCGGCGGCGCGGTCCGCAACCCGGCCCGGCCGGCTTCAGGTTTCATCCATCCTGGACAGGGACTCCGGGGATGGCGCGCCAACCGCCGTTTCGCCCCGCTCGGCACCGAATATCTGTTGATACAGGTCCTGACCGAAGCTGGTCTGCAGCGGCTCGGCCTCCATGAGCCTGAACGTACGGACGCCGTCGTCGCGCCGTTCGGCGCGCAGAAACATCCTTGGGTAGGGATCCTCGTCATGGAGGCCCTTTGCCAGCGTGTAAAGGTGCGTGACGAGAAAGACCTTGACGCGATGCTCGAGCAACGCGTCGACGATCTGCCGACCGATTTCCGAACCCTCGCGCTCGTTGGTCGACGCAAACGACTCGTTCGAAAGGAACAGACCGTTTTCGACCAGATGATCCACCACCTCGCTCATTCGCTTCAGCTCCTCGTCGAATTTGCCGCCATGCATGGTGGCGTCTTCCTCGCGTTTGTAATGCGTGAAGATCGCCTGCGCGACATTGGCCTCGAGTTCCGCGGCGCCGACAAACATCCCCGCCTGCAGCAGGATCTGGGCGATCCCGATGCTTCTCAGGAAGGTCGATTTCCCGCCCTGGTTCGCGCCGGTGACCACTACGAGGTCCTTGCCGTTGGCATCCGCATCGTTCGCCACGGGCGCCTGCGCCATGCGCAAGGCGAGACTGATGTCATACAGCGCCCGGTAGCGATGCCGCCGCTCGCCAGGCGGGTGCGGCACAGGAAAGCAGACGGGCATCTCCCGCCGCAGAAGCTCGTTGCGCAGGTTCAGGCATCCCAGGTAGAACCCGAGTTCGGCCCGAAGCATGAAGAAGAAACTCTTGATGTGGTCGGCCGACTGCGCCAGCGCATTCGCCACATGGTTGATGCCCCGCGACTCGAGTTCGCCGAGCGCCCGCGCGCCATTTTCGTCCCGGTCCGCAATCCGGAACGTACGCGATGGCGGCCCTTTCGTCAGCAGACGTCTGAAAAGGTTGGGATCCTTTTCATGGGGCTTCCTGAGCACATAGTGTTCGCCCTTGTTTCCCTTTCCGGGACGCGTGCTGATCAGTACGCCATGACTGAATTTGAGCTCCTTCAGACATTGCGCGATCGTCACGAAATACTCGTCCGTCAACTCGTCGCCGATCATTGTGTAGAAGCGCCGAAAGCCCGCTGACCGGAACTGCCCGACGTTATCGTCGGCCACCCGGCGTAGCTTTTCCAGAACGCCCAGCATGGCCTGAACCAGATCCCGCGCGCTATGCAAGACGCTGCTTGCCGAAGCGCTCATGGCCCAGTAGAAGCTCTTGCGTTCGACTTCCAGCGCCTCGACCGCAATCGCGTAAAGCTGCCTGACGACCGGTTCATGCTCGATACAGTCCTTGAGCACGGCCTGGCGGTACAGGATCTCGTCGACGTCGCACAGGCTGGCCGGAACGACTTTCCTGACCGTGTCATAGAGATATTCGTCACCAGCCGCCATGGTCCGATAAAGGGTGTTCAGCTCCAGGTCCTGGTTGAGTGTCCGTTCATTCCAGTATTCGTCGCGACGCCAGGGAAAATCGCTCGCGTCGTGGAGTAGCCAGGCTTTCATGATGCGAGCCGCTCCTTGATGCGTTCATAGGTGAGACCATATTGCTCGGCCACGGAAAGCGCGTAGGCACGACCATCGGCCGGACGTCTGCGAACACGGAAAGTACGCACCGAGGGATTGCCGGGATCGATCTCGCTGACCATGCTCACGGTCTGCGGCCCCAGCCGCGCGAGTTCCTCGATGAACGTCACGCAGACGCACAGCGCATCGCGCTCCATGATCTCGCCGATGATCCGGCGACAGAGAAACAGCGCATCGGCGAGCGTGGTCGAACTGAAGATTTCGTTCATCAGGATGATGCTGTTCGCAGTGGCGGCTTGCAGAATGGCATGCATCCGCATCAGGTCGTCCTGCAGCTTGCCGCGCAGGTCGAGGGTGTTCTCCTCGCGCTCGAAGTGCGCAAAGAGCCGATCGTAAAGAAAGAGATGCGAGTTGCGCCCCGGAACCGGACATCCCAGTTTGGCGATAAAGTGTAGTTGACCGAACGTTCTGGCAAAGGTGGTCTTGCCGCCATTGTTGGGCCCCGAAACCACGAAGATCCTCTCCGGACCCTCGAGAAAAAGATCGTTGCAAACCACGGCGACCTTGTCTGCGCAGAGCTTGCGGGCAAGCACGAGATCGAAAGTCTCTTCGCACCGGATCGACTTCGTTGCGCCGGATACCACCGGATAGCTGAACTTCAGACCCGCGTCCCGACACAACTGGACGTAGCCGCGCCAGGCCATATAAAACTGAATCTCACGGTCAAAAGCAGCGGTGGTTGCGTCGAGAAAGTCCGCGTGGTCGGAGCCGAACGCATCCAGCAACTGGAACGGATGCGGATTGAGTTCGGCAACGAAGTCGAGTATCTGTGCCTCCACGTGGTTCATCTCGGGCCAGTCTTTCTGCTCGACGCTGTGGTCCTTGACCTCGCCCTGCTTGAAGCGCTCGAAGATGCCGAGCACCCAGGTTCCATAGTCATCCTCATCATCGTAGTTCAGGACAGTGACCGTGCTTCCATCGAGATGAATGCAGTAGCGCACCGCTGCCAGCGCAGCGCGGACTTCCTCGACGTCGTTGCAGAGCTTCATGAAAGGCCCGGAACGCACGTGGCCTGCGAGCCATGTGCCGAACGTCTTCAATCCCCTGGACTTCGGGCCGGCGTCACTTAGCCCGTCACGGAACGCGCGCGCGCCCTGACAGTAATGCGTGGCGGCGGCGAGGAACCACCACTGCTTCTGCCGCCGGTAATAGAGCCGCTGCGCCTCCCCGAGGCAGGTCCGGACTTTGCGCATGGCGAGTGCGAATGCCTGAACGGCGAGCAGCAGATCCGGACCATCGAGGTCCTGCATGACTTCGTGCCGATACGTGACGGCGCTTTCGCGGTTCAGCTCCGTGCGAAAAAACGGCTCGAGGTGGTATTCGTCAAACCCTCGTATCGCCTCGTTCACGAACTGGTCGAGATTGAGATCGCCAAAAAAATCCGGTTCGTCGACGTCCCCAGACGGTGGGCCGTCCTCGGGCGTCTCGAAGAGGATGCTATGGAATTCCATGTTGCCCCCTTGTTCGCCGCTTCGCCGCTCGCAGGCGCGGTCTCCGCGCGCAAGACGACTTCCGGCTAGCCGAATTAGCCGGAACGGGTATTGGGGATCTGGGAAGCGCCGCAATGCGGCACAGACACGGCAAGGAGTGACGCGATTCACGCGCACGCCTACAGTGCCTGTTCCCAGGCCTGTAGGCATCATTAGCCCCGTGGGGCGGTTTTAGGGAGGAATGCCATCTCCTTTCTGGAGTCTACGCTGAGGCCGCCTGGCTTACAAGTTTCCCTGCGGTGCGTAGCGCGCATCCAGGCACGAAGCCTCGCGCGGGGGCCGGAAATCGAAACGGGCCAGGTTTTTTCGCACCTGGCCCGTCGTGGCAAGTATCGACCTCATCAAGAATCAAACCGGTACGGGTGCCTTGTCGGCGGGTTTCCAATGTTCGGCGACCGACTTGTCGGGGATTCGCACCGTCGCGAGCAACGGCACGTAGCCATGCAGTTTGGCCTCGCTCACCGCCAGTCGCTCGGAACGCAGCAGCTCTCCGGAGAGCCTCGTGCCATCCTGGGTTTCGATGCGGTAGCCATCGATCGGCCCCCACTGTCCCTTCGGCACCGGTTCTATATAAACGTGCATCATCTTGCCCCTCCACAGGTTTAGAAGATTTCGGAACGCGTACGCCTTACGAGCCTGCGTGTGTTCCCCATGTGAAGAGAGTAGCGGGATAAGGGCCGGCCGTGGCCCCACAACCGTCGCTCGACCGCCTCATAAAAATACATAAAATTCAATTACATACGGCATTTATTTCACCATATGCAATCGCACTCGACGATATGCAACGGCCGCATGTTGCAACGCGGCAGTGTTTTCTGGCATACGCGACATCGTTTCGCCATGCGGGATCTGGACGCGCGCACGAGCCCTGCGGCCTGATTTGCCGCATGTAAACCGTTGGCGAGCGGATCAGCGCGGTGCCCGAAGGAACAACGCCGCTCAGACCGATCGGGTCACGCCGCCATCGACGCGAATATTCTGGCCGGTAATGTAGGCCGCGCCATCGGAAGCCAGGAAGGCGATGGTGGCCGCGATCTCCTCGCTGGTTCCATAGCGCTGCAGCGGGACGCTTTCGCGACGCTCCTCCAGCGCAGGAAGACTGTCGATCCAGCCAGGCAACACGTTGTTCATGCGGATGTTGTGCCTGGCCTGGCTGTCCGCAAAGAGCTTGGTGTACGACGCGAGGCCGGCGCGGAACACGGTCGAGGTGGGGAACATCTCGCTCGGCTCGAAAGCCCACGCGGTGGAAATGTTGATCACGACGCCGCCTTGCTGCTTTTGCATGATGGGCGCAACGAGCCGGGTCGGACGAATCACGTTCATCAAGTAAGTGTCCATGCCCCGATGCCAGTCTTCGTCGGAAATCTCGAGGAGCGGGCCGCGCGGCCCGTGGCCGGCGCTGTTCACCAGCACGTCGATGCGGCCCCAGCGCGACACGGTCAGATCGACGAGTTTGCGCAGATCCTCGTTCGACTGATTCGAGCCCGTGACGCCCACGCCGCCGAGTTCCGCTGCGAGCGCTTCGCCCTTGCCCGAAGACGAAAGAATCGCAATCTTGAAGCCGTCGGCCGCGAGACGTCGCGCGGCGGCGGCGCCCATGCCGCTGCCTCCTGCGGTAACCACGGCGACTTTTTCTACTGTCATGGTGTCGATCTCCAATGTCGGGCGATGCGCTGGACATGCCGAAAAATACGCCGTGTCCCGCAGGGAGCATAGCACCGGCGCACGATGAGACGCCCCTCACATCGCGCGTTCGATTTCCTCGATCAACGCCCTCAGCACGCGCTCGATCGGGCGCGAAAGCCGCCGTTCGCGCATCGTCATCACACAGAGATTGCGCTGGTTGAGCAGCGGTTCGTCGAAGCGCTTCGCGACCAGCGAAAGATCGTTCGCGAGGCCCGACAGCGAAAGCTTGCTGCCAAGCGTGATCGCGCCCGCCAGCGATGCGAACGCATGCAAGGCGCTCGAATTGTTGCTGGTGAGGATCGGCTCGAGCTTGATGCCGTGCCGCGCGCAGCATTCGTCGAAGAGCTGGCGGGCCGTATTGCCGCGCTCGAGCAGCGCGACGGGATAGTCGCGCAGATCGGCGAGCGTGAGCGACGCCTGGCGCGCCAGCGCATGTCCGGGGGCCAGCAGCGCGCAGACCGGCGCCTCGGCGCTGTACTCCACCTGGACCTTCGCGGGGTCGCCGCTCGAAAACGCCAGCCCCAGATCCACCTCGCCCGTGGCCACCCACTGCTCGACCTGCGCGGGCGTGCCCGAGCGCAGATTGAAATGCACCTGCGGCGCCGCGGCGTGATGCTCCGCGAGCACGTGCGGCAGAAACGAGCGCGTGAAGCCCTCCGTGCAGCCGAGGCGCACGATGCCGCGCCCGAGCGCCTTGGCCGTGGCGATTTCGGCGAGCACGGCGTCGCCTTCGAGCAGCGCGCGCCGCGCGTGCTCGGCGAGCCGCTCGCCCGATTCGGTCAGCACCATGCCGCGCGGCATGCGCTCGAACAGCGCCGTGCCCACGTCCTGCTCCAGCTTGCCGATCTGCCGGCTGATCGCCGAGACGGCGACGTGCAGGTTCTCCGAAGCCGCGGCCAGCGACCCCGTGCGCGCGACCTCGACAAAGTAGCGCAAGGCGATTCCATGAAGCATCGGCGTATCCGTTCAGTGCACATCCAGTGCGTTGCCATTTCGGCAATGCTATCTGCAAATTTTGAAATTGTTGCGAATTTTTGACGTTCCTAGACTGGCCTCATGGTCGGCCATGTCCGGCCATTTCCCGCACGAGAGCCAGAGAGGAGCCCCCTTTGAACGAGTCCCGACAGACCGGGTTGCGCCAGACCGCCATCGACCGCGCGCTGCGCGCCTACGATACCGGCGCGTTTTTTAGCGATCTGCAGCGCCGCGTAGGTTTCCGCACGGAGAGCCAGAATCCCGCGCAAGCCGACGCCGTGCGCGCCTACCTCACCGACGAAGTGGCGCCTGCGCTCGCGCCGCTCGGCTTCACGAGCCGCGTGGTCGAGAATCCGGCGGCCGCGCGCGCGCCGTTTCTGATCGCCGAGCGCATCGAGGACCCGGCGCTGCCGACCGTGCTGACCTACGGCCATGGCGACGTCGTGCGCGGCTACGACGAACAGTGGCGCGAGGGTCTCGCGCCCTGGACCCTCACCGTGGAAGGCGACCGCTGGTACGGCCGCGGCACCGCCGACAACAAGGGCCAGCACTCGGTGAACTTCGCCGCGCTCGCGGCGGTGCTCGAGGCGCGCGATGGCAAGCTCGGCTACAACGTGAAGCTGATCTTCGAAACCGGCGAGGAAATCGGCTCGCCGGGCCTCGACACGGTCTGCGCCGCGCATCGCGAGGCGCTTGCGGCGGACCTGTTCATCGCCTCCGACGGCCCGCGCGTGCTGGCCGAGCGGCCCACCCTGTTCCTCGGCTCGCGCGGCGGCGTGGCGTTCGAGCTGCTCGTCGACCTGCGCAAAGGCGCGCATCACTCGGGCAACTGGGGCGGCGCGCTGCGCAATCCGGCCATCGTGCTCTCGCACGCGATCGCGAGCCTCGTCGACCGGCGCGGCGCCATCGCCGTGGACGGCCTGCGCCCGCCGCCCATCCCGGCGAGCGTGCGCGAGGCGCTCGCCGACATCGCGCTGGGCGGCGACGAAGACGCCCCCGCCATCGACCCGGACTGGGGCGAGCCCGGCCTCACGCCCACCGAACGCGTGATCGCCTGGAACACGCTCGAAGTGCTCGCGTTCAAGGCCGGCAATCCCGATGCGCCCGTCAACGCGATTCCGCCCACGGCCAAGGCGACCTGCCAGTTGCGCTTCGTGGTGGGCACGGACGCCGCGCGCGCCGGCGAGCACCTCGAAGCGCACTTCGCGCGGCTCGGCTTCGACGACGTGAAGGTGCGCGTGACGCAAATCTCCGCCGCCACGCGCCTCGACCCCAACGACGTCTGGGTGCAATGGGCGCTCGAGTCGCTGCGCGCATCGACGAACAAGAAACCGGCGCTGCTGCCGAACCTGGGCGGCACGGTGCCCAACGACGTATTCGCGTACACGCTCGGCCTGCCGACGCTCTGGATCCCGCACTCGTATCCGGCCTGCGCGCAGCATGCGCCGAACGAACACCTGCTCGGCTCGGTCGCGCGCGAGGCGCTCGCCGTGATGGCCGGACTCTGGTGGGATCTCGGCGAAGACGCCGCGCGCCTCGCCTCGGCACGTTCGCAAGCGCAAGCCCAATCCCACGCCCAGCCATCCCCCAACGCCCTTCTTCGATAAGAGGCCCGCCGCCATGTCCGCCAAGCCCCCCGTGAGCCTTACGAGGCTCGTCATCGCCACCTCCGCCGGCAACGCGCTCGAATGGTTCGACATCGCCATTTACGGGTTCTTCGCGGTCTATATCGGCAAACACTTCTTTCCGGCCGTCAACGAGACCGTGTCGATGCTGCTCACGTTCGGCACCTTCGGCGCGTCGTATCTCGTGCGCCCGCTCGGCGGCGCGGTGCTCGGCGCCTATGCCGACCGGCGCGGCCGCAAGGCGGCGCTGATGGTCTCGGTGAGCCTCATGATGGTGGGCACGGCGATCATCGCGCTGATTCCCGACTACGCGGCCATCGGCGTGAGCGCGCCGCTCGCGGTGTTCGCCGCGCGGCTGGTCCAGGGCTTTTCGGCGGGCGGCGAGTTCGGCGCATCCACCGCCATGCTGATCGAGCACGCTCCGCACCGGCGCGGCTTTCTCGCAAGCTGGCAGTTCGCGACGCAAGGCCTCGCCACGCTGCTGGCGGCCTCGTTCGGCTATGGCCTCGCGCGCCTCATGGCGCCCGCCGATCTCGCGGCGTGGGGCTGGCGCCTGCCGTTTTTCTTCGGATTACTGATCGGTCCGGTAGGTCTCTACCTGCGCCGCTTCATCGAGGACGCCGAGGACTTCAAGCGCGCCGCGCGCACCGAGACGCCCGTGCGCGAAGTGCTGGGCCAGCAAAAGCGCCTCGTGCTCACGGCCATCGGCTTGCTGACGGTGTCGACGGCGGTCAACTATCTGCTTCAGTACATTCCGACCTTCGCGATCCGCCAGCTCCATCTGCCTGCGGCGACGGGCTTCGCGGCGACCATGGCCGGCGGCGTGATTCTCACGATCGTTACGCCGTTCGCGGGGCACTTGTCCGACCGCATCGGCCGGCGCACGCAGATGACCTGCGTGGCGCTGCTGTTTCTCGCGAGCGCGTATCCCGGCTTCGCGTGGGCGACGAGCCACGCGAGCGCGCTGCCGCTCTTCGTGCTGATCGCGTGGCTCGCGCTCCTGAAATCGATCTATTTCGGCGCCCTGCCCGCGCTCATGGCCGAGATTTTCCCGGCCGCGACGCGCGCGACGGGCATGTCGATCGGCTACAACATCGGCGTGACCGTGTTCGGCGGCTTCACGCCGGCCATCGTCACGTGGATGCTGAGCGCCACCGGCGACAAGAGCGCGCCGAGCTACTGGCTGATCGCGACCGCGATGATCAGCTTGTCGGCGCTGGCTTATGTGAGCCGCGTGAAGGTGGCGGCCCAGCGCTCGCAACAGGAGCAGGTGGCCGCCTGACGCCCGCCCGATGCCCGCCTGACACCGCCACGGCCCGGCCGCGCGGCGGCGGCCAGGGCTGCGGTTCCGCGATTTTGGGGGGGAACGGAACCGTCCGGCCGCCGAATATTCGCGGAACCTCGCGATATCTGGTAGAACATCGGCCTGGGCTTTTTCGATCAATAACCGCGAGAGACGACGCACATGAACACCCCCCGTCCCCTTGAAATCGCCGTGGAACGGCACCCGAATCCCACGCCCGCCGCCGAAATCGCTGCGCGGCTGAACAATCCGGTGTTCGGACGCGTGTTCACGGATCACATGGTCACGATCCGCTGGACGGAAGGCACCGGCTGGCACGACGCCAAAGTAGAAGCGCGCCGCCCGTTCCAGATCGACCCGGCCTGCGCCGTCCTGCACTACGCGCAGGAGATTTTCGAGGGCATGAAGGCGTATCGCGGCGAAAACGGCCAGATCTCGCTGTTCCGCCCCCAGGAAAACGCCAAACGCTTCCGCAACTCGGCCGCGCGCATGTCGATGGCCGACCTGCCCGAAGAGCTGTTCCTGCGCGCCGTCGAGGCGCTCGTCGACATCGACCGCGCCTGGGTGCCGGACGGCGACGGCAGCCTCTACCTGCGCCCCTTCATGTTCGCCAACGAGAGCTTCCTCGGCGTGCGGGCCGCCCACGAATACATTTTCTGCGTGATCGCCTGCCCAGTCGGTCCCTATTTCAAGACGGGCAAGTCGGCGGTCACGGTGTGGGTCTCGGACCAGTACACGCGCGCGGCGCCGGGCGGCACGGGCGCGGCCAAGTGCGGCGGCAACTATGCGGCGAGCCTGATCGCGCAGACCGAAGCGTCGGCGCACGGCTGCGACCAGGTCGTCTTCCTCGACGCGGCGCAGCACCGCTGGATCGAGGAGCTCGGCGGCATGAACGTGTTCTTCGTGCTCGACGACGGCTCGCTCGTCACGCCGCCGCTCTCCGGCACGATCCTGCCGGGCATCACGCGCGCGTCGATCATCGAGCTCGCGCGCAAGGAAGGCCTCACCGTCAACGAAGCGCCCGTCTCGTTCGACGACTGGCGCGAAGGCGCCGCCTCGGGCCGCGTGAAAGAGACCTTCGCGTGCGGCACGGCGGCGGTCGTCACGGCGATCGGCAGCGTGCGCCACGCGGGCGGCGAATTCTCGATCGGCGACGGCGGCGAAGGTGAAGTCACGCGCCGCCTGCGCACCCTGCTCACCGGCATCCAGCGCGGCAAGGTCGCCGACCCGGCGGGCTGGGTCTGGAACGTCAAGGCATAAAGTCTTTGCGGGGCGCGCTCGCCGCGCGCTGAGCGCGGCGCAGCGGCAGCCTCCGTGCAATCCGGCGGACGATGGGGCCGGGCGGGCCAGACCCGCCCGGCCCCATTTCACATGCCCGCGCGCATGGCTGCGGGTGGCGCACACCACCGGTTCGGCACGAGGGGGGTTTAATCAGGAATCCTCACCCAACCGCGCGTACGCAATAAACCAGCGGCAAATGCGTGGAAATCAGCCGCCAGTTTTCGCCGCCCTCGCGGGAGAAGCCCGTCGCCAATCCATGCACAATCACGCAATACGAACTCGCGAACGACACGTCGTCGCAAACACAGGAATCTCATGGCCCCACTGGTCGCCACACTCGCGCTTTTGATCGTTGTCTTCGTTCACGCGAGCCTTCCCCGCTTTACGCTCCCGGGGCGCAAACGGCTCATCGCGCATGCGTCGCTGCTGCTCGTGGGTCTGGGATTCGGCGTGGTGAGCGCCATGCTGACCGGCCCGGCAGCGCCGCCGTGGGCCGTGATCGCATGCGGCATGGGCGTGGTCCATGTGCCGGCGCTGTGCCTGCTGGCGATCAAGCGCATGCGGAATTCGAAGCGCAGTTGACGGCGCAAATCGCCATCCGGGCAAGCCATGAGCGCAGCCCGTCGCCCCGCCGCGCGGCGCCCGCGAAGCGCAGGCAACGACGCGCCACTAGAACCAGCGCCAGATGCCCGCGGCCATACCGGCGAGCGGACCGTGCGCCCAGGTGGCGACGAGCCAGACCACGAGGCCGCCCGCCAGCGCGTGCATGCCGAAGTGACCGAACCGCGCGCGGCCCGCTGCGATGGCCGCGAACGGCAGATAGCTCGTCTTCGCCTCCCACGCGGGCCACTGCCCGGGCTGCAGCCGTTCCTTCTTGTGGTCCTGCAAGGCGGCGCCCACGAGCGCGAGCACGACGATCGCCGCCGCGACCACGATGCTCTTCGCGACCGGATACACCGCGATATGGCACAGCCCCCACAGGGCGAAGGACCACATCATCGGATGGCGCGTCACCGCATATACGCAAGCGCGGTTTCCGGAAACACCCCGGGCCCACCGCCCGTGGGCAGCGCGGGATTGCGGATCAACGAGCCCATCAGCAGAATCGACGCGATCAGCATCACCACCGTCACCAGCGCCCAGAGCCCGTTGCCGACCGCCCAGAGCGGCTCGGTCAGCGGGGCGCGCCGGTAGGCCACGATCATCCAGCCGAGCGTCGCGAACGACACCAGCGCATAGAGCCCCTGGAACGCGCGCTCCCCGATCGCACCCACCAACGGCTTGCGCAGCGGATGGGACAAGATGAAGTGACTGGCCACGAAGGCGACTGACGCCGCCACGACGGCGCTGATGCTTCCTTCCATGCTTCCCATAGGCCCGGCTCCTCAGGTCGTATCGTCAACCATTCGTCAGGATTTCAAGCGCGAAAACGCGGGCGCGAACTCGGCAAGGGTCGCGCACGCGTAGGGTATCGGAGATTACGCCTGGATGGGTTGGGGCCGTATGGCGGGACGCCGGGCGATCGAGTACGGACCGGAATTCGCGTCGTTACCGCCGACGTCGATGATGGTCGGATGAACGTAGCAGCCTTCGCCCATGTTATGAGTCAAGACGACAATACGTCTAATAAGGGGAGTTCCCGGGATCCTGGCGCCCGCTGCCAGGGTGCCGATCCCCGCCTGCCAACCGCCACGGCACGCATTACCTAAAGTAATGCGTCCGGGAAATTAAAGCGCATTGACGGCGCTTTTTCACAAACCAATACTCGGCTCTCAGCAAAGGCGAGCGAGGGCTTCAAGGCCACCGACGCAGACGGAATCGAACGGCACGAACGTGCGGCTCCGCTGATTCGCCTTTTCCGGGAACGTGCGCTGAACCGTTCATTCGCCGGCATCGTGCGAGTGGGCGCAAAGCGCTTCAACAGGTTCATCGCTATGAACTCGGTAGAAAGCATGCTCGTCCTTGCTCAAGATCCCGAAGTCGGATTCTCACACCCCAGCACCTGGGAAAGCGGCACCCGGCTTTGGGCAAGCGGCGAACCGCAGACGCTCACCTGTTGTCGCGTGATTGAGGAAACCCACGACGTCAAGAGCTTCGCGTTCCGCGTCGGCGACGGCACCCCGGTTCGTTTCGAACCCGGTCAATTCATGACGGTATCGGCGAACGTGAATGGCCAGACAATCGAGCGCTGCTACACGATTTCGTCTGCGCCCACCCGGCCGTATCTGCTGTCCATCACCGTCAAGCAGGTGCCCGGTGGCGTGATGTCGAACTGGCTTCACGACAACATGAAGCCGGGCGGCACGCTGCGCGCCTACGGTCCGTCCGGCACGTTCACGTCCACGGCGGCCACGTCCGCCAAATCCCTGTATTTATCCGCGGGTTCCGGCGTGACGCCTCTCATGTCGATGACGCGTGCCGGTATCGACCTCGGGCTCGATCGAGACGTGGTCTTCGTGCATAGCGCGCGCACGCCTGCGGACATCGTCTTTCGTGGCGAACTGCAACGCCTCGCGAATCTTTCTCCGCGATTTCGTACCTTTTTCGTCTGCGAAGGAATCGGCGACGAACCCGACTGGGCGGGCCCGATGGGTCGGCTCAGCCTCGAACTGCTGTCCGAGTGGGTACCCGACTATGCCGAGCGGGAAGTATTCACCTGCGGTCCGGCGGGTTATATGAGCGCGGTGCGAACCCTGCTCCGCGAAGGCGGCCACGACCCGGCGCGCTATCACCAGGAGAGCTTCGACATCGCCGCGGACGTCGCCCCCGAACCGGCTCGCGAAGAACCGGCGGCCCCGCAACAGACATTCACCGTCAAGCTTTCCCGCTCCTCCAGGACGTTCGTCATTAACGCTTCGGAGACCGTACTGTCTGCCGCAAGGAAGGCAGGCGTCGCGATTCCCTCCTCGTGCAGCCAGGGCGTATGCGGAACCTGCAAGACCAGATTGCTCGAAGGAAGCGTCGAGATGAAGCATAACGGCGGCATCCGTGACCGCGAAGTGCAGAAAGGACTCCGGCTGCTGTGCTGCAGCCGGCCAACGTCGGACCTGACGTTGGACCTCTGACGTTGGGCCTTTGAGCGCTTGCCGTCCCCAACCCTGTTCGTGACCACCACTCATCACTGCAAAGCCCGGAGCAGAAGAAAATGACGGACCCCGTACTGGCCGCAAGCCGCACAACCGAACCTGGCGGCAAGGAGCCAGTCCTGCGCGAGGTCAAAGCGTATCGGCTGGCCCGCGTTCAGGAGCAGTTGCGCAAGCACCACTGCCCCGCGATCCTGCTCTATGACCCCGTGAACATTCGCTATGCGACCGACACATCCAACATGCAGGTCTGGGCGGGACGCAATCCTGCGCGTTACGTCATGGTGTTCGCCGATGGTCGGATCGTCGCGTGGGAATTCCACAGCAGCGAACATGTCTGGGACGGCCTGGACCTCGATGTCGAACTGCGCGGAGCGCTGAGCTGGACGTTCTTCAACGCCGGCCACGACGCCGGGCGCCGCGCCAAAACCTGGGGATCCGAAATTATCGATGTGTTTCGTCGACACGCGCCGGGCGAGCGCTTGCTGGCGGTCGACCGCCTGGATCCCTTTGGGTCCGCCTGCCTGGAAAAACACGGTCTAACCCTGCTGGACGGTCAGGCGCTGATGGAAACCGCCCGGCTGATCAAGTCGGCGGGCGAACTCGTCCTGATCGGCGAATCGCTGCGCACGGCCGAGAAGGGCATCGAACGCATGCGCCGAGAGCTTCGTCCGGGCATCACCGAAAACGAACTCTGGGCCAACCTGCATTTCGAGAACATTCGCCATGGCGGCGAGTGGATCGAAACCCGGCTCCTCGCCTCTGGCGACCGAACCAATCCCTGGATGCACGAATGCTCTTCGCGAGTCCTGAAGGACGGAGATCTTCTGGCTTTCGATACCGACATGGTCGGGCCCAATGGCTATTGTTCCGACATTTCCCGCACCTGGCTCGTGGGTGATGGTCGGCCCTCGGACGAGCAGAGAACACTCTACGAACTGGCCTACTCGCAGGTCCATTACAACATGGACATCCTGCGGCCCGGCATGACGTTCAAGGCGTTTGCCGACAAGGCCTGGAAAATTCCGGAGCCGTTCGTCAAGAACCGATACTGCTGTCTGGCCCACGGCATCGGCATGGTGGACGAGTATCCGTCGATTGCGCATCAGGTGGATTGGGACGCCGCGGGCTATGACGGCGTGTTCGAAGTGGGCATGACGGTTTGCGTCGAGAGCTATATCGGCGCGGAAGGCGGCGCGCAGGGCGTCAAGCTCGAACAACAAGTTGTGCTAACGGAAAACGGCTGCGTATCGCTTACGGATTGCGCCTTCGAGAAAGGCTGGCTCTGAAAGTCGTCGTTAAAGCCAGGCAGAATGAATACGGGCCTCGAAATTCGAGGCCCGCATTCACGACAGCAACCGCACCTCGCGCCTAGCGCAACGCCTTCACATCCGCCGCCGCAACATTCGCAGGCTGACCGCCCCACGTCGCGCGCAGATAGTTCGCCAGTTGCGAAAGCTCGTCGTCGCTCAGCGTGGACGCGAACGCCGGCATCGCCTGCATGCTTTCGAGGCCCGCGAAGTGCTGCGTCTTGATACCGTCGAGCATCGCCACGAGCAGATTGTGCGGGTTAGCCTGGCGCAGCGTCGAATTGCCGTTCATCGGCACCGCCACGTGCGGCTTGCCTTCGCCCACCAGCCCGTGGCAGCCCGCACAGACGGCGAGATACACCGAGCGGCCCGCCGCGAGCTGCGCCGCGTCGGCGTTCACCGCCTTCACCGGCTGCGGCGCGGGCGGCGTGTCGCCGAGCAGATAGACCGAGAGCGCGCGCACGTCGTCCTTGTCGAGGTACTGCGTGCTCAGGTGCACGACCGGATACATCTCGCCGAACGCCGAGCCTTGCGGCGCGATGCCGACGCTGAAGAACGTCTGCAAATCGGCGGCGGTCCAGCCGCGGCCCGCGAGGCCCGCGGGCGTGATGTCCGGCGCGACCACGCGGCCCAGCGCGGCGCCCGAGAGCGGCTTCGCATCCACGAGCTGGCCGAACACGTTGCGCGGCGTGTGGCATTCGGCGCAGTGGCCGAGCGCGTTCGCGAGATAGCGGCCGCGCTGCCAGTCGGCGGACTGCCCCGCCGAGGCGTCGGGCAGCGCATTCTTCAGGAACAGCATGTCCCATACCGCCATGCCGAAGCGCAGGTTGTACGGGAATTTCAGCGCGTTCGCCGGCGTGTCGACCGCGACCGGCTTCACCGTCATCAGGTAGGCGTAGATCGCATCGGTATCGGCGCGCGAGAGCTGCCGGTACGACGTATACGGCATCGACGGATAGAGCCGCTTGCCGCGCGCGTTGCCATCGTGCAGCGCGGCGTAGAAGTCGTCGGCGCTCCACTTGCCGATGCCGTGCGCCTTGTCGGGCGTGATGTTCGAGCCGTAGAAGGTGCCGTACGGCGAAGCGATCGGCGCGCCGCCCGCGAACGGCGCACCGTCTTGCGCGGTGTGGCACGCGGCGCAATCGGCGGCTTTCGTCAGGTAGCGGCCGCGTGCGATCTGCTCGGGCGTGGGCGTGAACGCCGCGCTCGAACCCGACGACTCGTCGTGTCCGCAAGCGGCGAGCGTGAGCGCGCAGGCAGCCAGCAGCACGCCGTGCGCGAGGCGGGTCAGGAGGGCGCGCGTCATGCCGCGTCCTTCACGAGCCCGGGCGTGCTCATCACCACGTCCTTCACGGCCTCGTAGTAGCGCACGTAGCCCGTACAGCGGCAGATATGGCCGTCGAGCGCGGCCATGATCGCGCTTTCCACATCGGCCTTCGCGATGGGCGCGCGCGCGAGGCGCTCGATCAGCACGGTCGCCGCATTGACGAAGCCCGGCGTGCAGTAGCCGCACTGGAAGCTGAAGTGATCGAGAAACTTCTGCTGGACGGGCGATAGCTCGACCACCTCGCCCGCTTCGTTGCGCTTCGCATGACCTTCGATCGTGCGGATCGAGCGGCCGTTGAAGAAGTGCGCGCCAGTGATGCAGGTGCGTATTTCCTCGCTCGAGCCGTCCGGCTGGTCGAGGATCACCACGCACGCGTGGCAGATGCCCTGCCCGCAGCCGAGGCGCGAGCCGGTCAGGCCCGCGTACTCGTGCAGGAACTCGATCATCATGAGGCCTTCGGGCACCTGCAGCGGGCCGACGGCCTTGCCGTTGATGGTGAGCGAGAGCGCTTTCGGGCGGTATTGCACGAGCGGACGCTCGAGCGGCGCGGAAGTTTGCGCGGCCGGCTGGGCGGCGGCGCTGGCGCTGGCCGCGGATGCAGCGGATTGGGCGAGCGTCATGCGAGCACCTCCAGGATTTTTTGCGGGGTCACCGGCAAGTCGGTGAAGCGATGGCCGATGGCGTGCGCGACGCCGTTCACGACCGCGCCCACCACGGGAATCATCACCACTTCGGCAATGCCCTTGGGCGGATCGGTTTCGGAGAGCGCCGGCAGCACTTCGCCGGTCTGCGTCCAGACGGCGACATCCGATGCGCGCGGCAGGTGGTAACGGTTGAAGTTCCAGGTGCCGTTGCCGGGGCCGTCCTCATAGAGCGGCAGATATTCGTGCAGCGCGTGGCCGATGCCCATGGCGAGACCGCCCTGCAACTGACCCGAGACGAGTTGCGGCGAGATCTGGTTGCCGCACTCCATGATCGAGTGGTGCGTGAGCAGCTCGACCTTGCCCGTGGCCTCGTGCACGGCGAGCTCGACGAGCGTGCCGACCGCGCTGTAGTAGGTCACCGCCGCGTTGTTGCGGCTCATCGGCGGGATGAACGCGCGCTTGCGCGCCAGCACGCGATAGCCGTTCGCCGTGGGCGGCAGCGTCGAGGGCGCCTTGGCAACGCTCGCGCGCGGGCTTGCCGTCGTGCCCGAAGCGGCGGCGGGCTTGTCGGTGTCCGCCGCAGTGGCCGTGCCATAGCGCAGCGAAAGACCGTCGACCGGCAGGCGTTCGACCGCACCGCCCACGTCGAATTCGGCTTCGGCCCATTGCCAGCGATTGAACACGTGCACGACCGCGCCCGTTGCGAGGCCCATCGCATGCGCCTGTTTCGCGAGCCGTTCGAGCGGCAGCGGCTCGAGCCCGGCGGCGGTCAGCTTGCCGTCCACCCAGCGCGCGTCCTCGATACGCACGACGAGCGGCGCGGCCTGCCCGCCGCCGGGACCGCGCGTCCAGATCGACATGGCCGCCGGCCACAGGCCATAGCGGAACACGGCGCGCGCGGCTTCGCGCGTACTGTGCGTGAAGTAGAACGCGGAGTTCGTGGCGCTCGACGGCGAGGCAAGATTCGGCGTCCAAAGCGGGTTCGCGCTCAGACGGTCCTGATCGGCCTGGCTCATGAGGTAAGGATCGCCGCTCGTGACCATCGGCAGGTCCGGCCAGTCGGTCACGGCCACGCGGATTTCCGCTGCGGGCTGGCCGAGCCACTTCGCTACGGCCACGGCCTGCGAGGTGGACATGCCCGTGCCGATCTCCGCGCCCGTGTGATGGAGCGTGATGACGCCGTTCTCGTCGATCTCGACCTTCGCGAGCGATGCTTCGGATCCCGTACCAAAGTCCTTCTGCACGCAGGCGAAGCCCACGCCGTAGCGCTTGCCCGGGTTGGCGGCCTCGTATTCGGTCTTGCGCTGCGCGCGCTGCGTCCACAGCGGATGAACCTTCGCGCGTTCGAGCACGTCGTCCACGCGGATCGCGCCCGCGGGAATCGCGCCCTGGGTGTTCTTCATGCCCGAGCGCAGCGCGTTCTTCAGACGGAAGTCGATCGGATCGACGCCGAGCTGCGCGGCGATTTCGTCGATGGCCATTTCGGTCGCGGCCATGCTCTGCAGCGTGCCGTAGCCGCGCGCCGAGCCCGCGTCGATCGCGCGCGAGGCGATCGCCACCGTGGCGAAGTCGTTCTTCGGAAAGTAGTAGATCGACTGCGCGGCGGTTGCGCCCACCATCGCCACCGAAGGCGAGAAGTTGCAGCGTCCGCCGCCGTTCGCCTCGAAGTCGCCCTTGAAGGATTGCAGGAGCCCCGTCTTGCGATCGACCGCGATGCGGTAACGCATCTTGAACGCGTGACGCTTGAGCGAGGTCTGGAACTGCTCGTAGCGGTCGTTCGCGAAACGCACCGGGCGGCCGTCGCCATAGAGCGCGGCCACGAGCCCGTAGTACGGCACGTTGAAGTGATCCTTCGAGCCGTAGCCCACCGTGTAGCACGGGTGCAGGAAGATCTGCCTGACCGGGAAGCGGCACTTCGCGACCATGCCCGCAGCGGATTCCGCGACTTCGAGCGGCGCCTGCGAAGGCACCACGAGATGCAGCGACTGCGTGGCGGCGTCGTACCAGCCGTTCGCGTTGTCGGGCTCGAGCGCGGCGGTGTCCACCGACTGCGTGTTGTATTCGCGGTCGAACACGAGCCAGTCGGCGGACGGGTGATCGAGCTCGTCGGCGATCTGGGCGGCGTAGGCCATGCCCTGCTCGTCGACCTTGCCGTGCGCGTTGGCGTCCGGCCAGACCGGCTGATGCTTGCGCATCATGCTCGGGAAAATGGGCGCGTCCTTGAGGCTCGAATAAACGTCGTCGTCATACGCGGTCTTGCCGCCCACGCGCACGAAGCGGAAGGTCCCCCACGGATCGCGCTCGAGCGGGCCGGTCACCGCGCCATAGCGGATCACGTCGTCGCGGAATTGCAGCGCATTCTTCGCGAAGCGAAAGCGCGCGAAATCGTGGTAGATCAGAATCGCGACGGCGTGGCCCAGATAAGCAGGCGTCTTGCCCACGGGCAGCAGCATGTCGTCGCCGTAGAAGGCGGGGAACACGAGACCGTCGCGAGCAAGGTCGGCGGCGGTGACGATGCGCTCGGGCGCGAGCGCGTCGCCTAGCAGCGTCAGGTCGAAGCCTTCATAGAGGCGATCGGCCCGGGTCGCGCGCAGCACGAGCGCGTGCGCCTGCTGCTGCGGCCAGTGGGGCATGTCCGACGCGCGCACGTCGCGCGCGAAGATTTTCGAGCCCGTGACTTTGGCGATACCGTCGATACGGAACTTGGGGGTGCCGTTGGCGGCATCCCATTTGACCGGCGTGAGGAGTTTTTCTTCGAACAGGGCAGCGAATGCGCGGCTGCCGAAAGGCGCCACATATACCGCCACGCCCGCCAGCATGCTGGCTTTGAGAAAACCCCGCCTTGACAGGCTGTGGTTTTTCATGAGGGGACCTCCAGGTGCGTGCGCGACTCGCAAAGGCGACCGTCCGTGCCTTGCGGAGCGGCCCGCATTCTGGCATCCGCACCCGCCCGAGCCCATAGCGATCCTCACATGTGGAACTTATTATTGCGCTTATAACCCCGGCATCATGGGGCTTGCGGGCGGACAGTCTCCTGCGCGGCGTCGTGCGACGGCCGCGGCATGGGCCCCACTTCCGGCCCATGGCTAGCCCATGACTAACCACGGCCAACCTTTCTCGCCAGGAAAGCATGCTTGAGACATGCGCAATTTTCGCGCTGGCGAAAATCTCCCACACTGGTCCTTAGCGCCCAATCCCTGCGGGATTCATGCGGCGCGCCCCGCCGTGCGCAACGGCTCGCCTGTGGCCCTGCGTTGCGAGCGAGACAGACCGTTGGCACAGCCGCGGCATACCTGAACCAGGAGACACGATGAACAGCCAACCTTTGGATCTGGGCGGGAGCGCAGCCCGCGATAGCTCGCCCGCTCCGCTAGCCGCTGCCCAACGCGAAGCGCTCAATCGCGCGCAGCACGCCAGCACGCTCGGCAACTTCATGGACCACATGCCCGTAGGCGCGCTCCACCGCTTCGTGGTGTGGGTCGTGGGCATCGGCCTGTTCTTCGACATGTACGAGATCTTTCTCGTCAGCTCGATCGGCTCGGCACTGCAAAACGAATACGGCCTCGACGGCCACAGCAGCGCTTTCAAGCTGCTGCTCGCCTCGGCGTTCATCGGCATGTTCTTCGGCTCGCTTTGCCTCGGCAGCCTTGCGGACCGCATTGGACGGCGTCGTGCGTTTCTGTTCACGCTCGTCTGGTACAGCGCGTTCTCGCTGCTCGGCGCGTTTTCGCTCAACGCCGCCATGCTCGTGGCCTGCCGCTTTCTCACGGGAGTAGGCGTGGGCGCGATCTACCCAGTCGCCGACAGCTACCTCTCCGAGATCCTGCCGAAGGATCGCCGCGGGCGCCTCGCCGCATGGGCCTACACCACGTCGTATGTGGCCGTGCCGCTCGTGGGCTTTCTGGCCGTCTGGCTCAATCCGCTGCATATGGGCGCGATCACGGGCTGGCGCGTGATACTCGCGATCGGCGGCCTGGGCGCCGTATTCGTGCTGGCCGTCAAGCATCGCCTGCCGGAAAGCCCGCGCTGGCTGCTCGCACAAGGGCGTGTAGAGGAAGCGCATGCCACGCTGCGCCGGTTCGCCGAAAGCGCGGGCGTGGCGATGCCTGGCGCCTTCGCGGAGTCCGGCGAACGCAAGCGCGCGCTGCAACTGCGCGAGCGCATCGCCCTGCTGCGCCGCCCGCCGTATGGCAAGCGCTACGTGATGCTCACCATCTTCCACCTGTTCCAGGGCTTCGGCTATTACGGCTTCGGCACGCTCGCCGGCGTCGTGGTCAAGAGCCGCGGCTTCGACGTGACGGGCAGCACGCTCTTCGTCGCGCTCTCGTTCCTCGGCTACCCCATCGGCTCGCTGCTCTCCGTGCCGTTGCTCAACTGGATCGAGCGGCGCACGCTCGTGATCGTCTCGCTTGTCGCGATCGCGCTCTTCGGCCTGGGTTTTGCCTACTCGAACCAGATCGAGTTGATTATCTGCTTTGGCGTCCTGACCACCTGCGCATCGAATGTGTTCAGCAACGCCTACCACGTCTATCAAGCGGAGATCTTCCCCGCCAGCGTGCGTTCGACGGCCATCGGCAGCACCTACTCGCTTTCGCGCTTCGTGAGCGGCGTCCTGCCCTTCATTCTGCTGCCCGTGCTCAACCAGCATGGCGCGCTGGCGATGTTCGGCGTGATCTCGGCGGCCCTGGCCATTGTCGCCGTCACGCTGCGCACGCTCGGACCGCTCACCACGCGGCGCAGCCAGGACGAGATCAATCCGGTCTGACAATCCGCTCGGCAATCTGGTCCGGGACACGCGCCGGCTGGCGCCGCCACATCACGGGCCGTGCGCCGCGCGTTGCGTGGCCACGGCCCTTGTGCATCTCAGTTACGCTCCGACATGTAGTCGAACAAGCTCAAGATATCGGAGCTCAGCGCACTCTCCGCCTTCACCCCGACCCAAAGCGTGCGCGTCGCCCACGCGTCGCTCAGTTTCACTTTGGAAACACCGATCTTGCCGCGCTCGTCGCTGACCGAATCGCGCGGCAGGACGCCGATGCCGAGCCCCGCTTCGATCATGCGGCACACGCCGTCGAAATTCGACGCCTGGATACGCAGCTTGAGCGAGCGCTCCACGGAGAACGCCGCATCGGTCATGCGTGCGAGCAGCGAGCTGCCGTCGCTCAAGCCCACGTAGTCTTCGTCGAGCGTATCCGCAAACCGGATGATCTCCTGCTGCGCGAAACGATGCCCCTGCGGTACGAGCAGCACCAGTTCGTCGCGCCTGTAGAGCCGTCGCTCGATGCCTGGCGCCGGCACGTTGTCGGCGAACACGCCAATGTCGGCCTTGCCCGAGCCGAGCGCAGCCACGATCTCGTGGCTCAGGCGCTCTTCGAGACTGACCTTGATGCCCGGATGTCCGCTGAGAAAACCCGCGAGATCGACCGGCAGGAACTGCACGATCGCCGAGGTATTGGCCCACATGCGAACGTGCCCGCGCACGCCGGCGGCATAGTCGCCCATTTCGTTCGCCATGCGGTTGACCTGGTCGATGACCCGAGTCGCATGATCGAGCAATGCGAGACCGGCTGGCGTCAACTCCACGCCGCGCGCACGCCGGATGAACAGCGCGCAGTCCGTGACGCTTTCGAGTTCCGCGATGCGTTTGCTGACTGCCGAAAGCGTGAGCTGACCGTGCTCGGCTGCTTTGGTCAGGCTGCCATGCTCCGCGACGAGCAGAAAGACCCGCAGCGACTGCAGATCGAAGTGAAGCGGATTGACCATGGTGGATACACTGAGAGAAAGGCCGTTCGAAGTGGCCATTGTGCGGCATGCGCGACGCGCGCGAAAGTAGCGAGCCGTACGCGGCGCGGTGATCGCATCCGGAAGTGAGGAACGACGAGAGGACCGCAGGACGACGGTGAAGGAAGAAGGCGCGCGCAACCTGCCGACGAGCCGGCGCCCCCCGGTTCGTCGGCAAAGTGCGGAAATGTGGTGGAAAAGAAACCAGGAAAAGTTATTCCCGGATCGGAAACGCCGCGTACCGTATCGTCAGATCAGTTCGGAGATCTCGATGAGATTCAGATCCGGGTCGCGTACGTAGACCGAGCGTATCTTCTGTGTCGCGCCCGTGCGCTCGACCGGTCCTTCGACAATCGGCCAGTCGAACTTGCCCAGATGCGCGATCACGTCGTCGAGCGGCACCGCGGCGATGAAGCATAGATCGAGCGCGCCCGGCACCGGCACGTGTGCCTTCGGCTCGAACTCGGAGCCGCGCACGTGCAGATTGATCTTCTGGTTGCCGAAGCGAAACGCGAGCCGGCCCGCGCCGAATGTCTCGAGCTGCATCTGCAGCACCTCGGTGTAGAAATGCTTCGTGGCCTCGGGGTCCACGCAGGTCACCACGAGGTGGTCGAGATGATCGATCAGTGCCATGCTTCGCTCCTTAAAGAAATGCGCGCTGCTCCGGCAGGTCCTGCGCGCCGGCCGGCAGCGGATGAAGGTCCGTGCGACGCCCTGCCTTGAGGATCTGGCTCGGCACGTCGTGCCCGACCAGCGCCGGCAGTCGCGCGGCGGCTTCGAGTACGGCGGCAAGATCCACGCCCGTGTCGTAGCCGTCGAGCTCTAGCATGTGAACGAGCTCTTCGGTACAGACATTGCCGGTCGCGCCGGGCGCATAGGGGCACCCGCCCAGGCCGCCCAGCGAGGCGTCGAAGCGCACGATACCCGCGTCGAGCGCAGCCAGCGTGTTCGCGAGCGCCATGCCGCGGGTATTGTGGAAATGCAGCGTGAGCTCCAGCGCGCCGAACGCTTCGCGTGCGCGCGCGCACAACGCGCGAACCTGGGCCGGATGCGCCATGCCCGTCGTGTCGCAAAGGGTGAAGCCGTTCACGCCGCGCTGCGCGAAGCGCTGCATCCATTCGAGCACGGTTGCGGTGAGCACGTCGCCCTCCATCGGACACCCCATCGCCGTGGAGAGCGACACGTTGACGGCCACGCCGCTGCCGCGCACAGTGTCGATCACATCGGATAGTTGTGCGAACGACTGCTCGCGCGTCATGCGCAAGTTCGCGCGATTGTGGCTCTCGCTCACCGACATCACGAGATTCACCTCGTCGACGTTGCACGAAAGCGCGCGCTCCGCCCCGCGCACGTTGGGCACCAATACCGTGTAGACCACGCCCGGCGCACGCGCGATGCCGTGCATCACGGCCTCGGCGTCGCGCAGCGCGGGTATCGCTTTCGGCGAGGTGAACGAGGTCACCTCGATCTTCGCGTAACCGCATGCGCTCAACTGGTCGATGAGCGCGATCTTGTCGTCGGTGTCGATGAATGCGGCTTCATTCTGGAAACCATCGCGCGTGGCGACTTCGTTCACATACAGTCTTTTCGTTTCGTTCGTCATTGCATTCGGCTCCGTTCAGATCACACCGCGCGCACGCCATGCGTCGCGTGTCGCGGCATCCACGCCAATGGATTCGAGCACGGCATCCGTATGCTCGCCGAGCGTGGGCGCGCTGCGCTCGATGACGCCAGGCGTGGCGTTCAGCTTCGGCACGATGCCAGGCACGCTCACTGGCGTGCCGTCGGGCAGCGTGTCCTCGACGATCATCTCGCGCGCCTGGTAATGCGGGTCGGCGGCAATGTCCGCTACGTCGTAGATGCGCCCGGCCGGGATGCGCGCTTCGTTGAGCGCGGCGAGCACTTCGTCGAGCGTATGCCGCGCGCACCAGTCGCCAATCGCCACGTCGATGCGCTCGACCTGCGCGACGCGCCCGTCATTCTGCGCAAGCGCCGGATCGCTGCCAAGGTCCGGACGCTCGATCAGCTCCATCAGGCGACGAAAGATGCTGTCACCGTTGCCCGCGATCAGCGCGTACTTGCCGTCGCTGCAGCGGTACGCATTGCTCGGCGCGATGCCGGGCAGGCTGCTGCCGGCCGGCTGGCGCACCGTGCCGAACACCGAATACTCGGGCAACAGGCTTTCCATCATGTTGAAGACGGACTCGTACAGCGCAACGTCCACGACCTGGCCCTTGCCGCCGTGCTGCTCGCGGTGGCGCAGCGCAAGCAGCACGCCGATCACGCCGTGCAATGCCGAAAGCGAATCGCCGATCGAAATGCCTACCCGCACCGGCGTACGGCCCGGCTCGCCGCTCAGGTGACGCAGGCCGCCCATCGCCTCGGCAACCACGCCGAAGCCGGGCCGGTCGCGGTAGGGTCCGGTCTGTCCATAGCCCGAGACGCGCAGCATGATCAGTCCCGGATTGATCTCGCTGAGCGCTTCCCAGCCGAGCCCCCAGCCTTCGAGCGTGCCAGGCCGAAAATTCTCGATCAGCACATCCGTTTCCGATACGAGACGCCGGATCACGTCCTGCCCCTCGGGCGAGCGCAGATCGAGCGTGAGCGACTGCTTGTTGCGCGACTGCGCGGCCCACCAGACCGAAGTGCCTTCGTGCAGCAGGCGCCATTTGCGCAACGGATCGCCGGTGCCGGGCGGCTCGACCTTGATGACGCTGGCGCCGAATTCGGCGAGCATTTTGCCGGCGAACGGGCCCGCGATGAGTTGCCCGAGCTCCAGAACGCGGATGCCGGTGAGGGGACGTGACATGACTGTCTCCAGAATGGTTTCGACTCTGGACACCATGATGAGCCGTATCGTGCGCGTTGATAATCGACCGTTGCTCAATCTGGCTTGATGAAATGGAAAGGCTGCGCGAGCCCCAACCGCTCCACATGGCGCGTGCCGTGAGAATGGGGACAGCCAATTTCCGCATCGGAAAGTGGCGTGTCGCAATGAGCAAGCCGCGAACGCGCGGCGCATTCCACAATGCAGTCTCGTGATCCACCGTGCTCAAGCGCAGCGCTTGTTTCGCGTTGTGTCTCGTTGTGTCTCGTTGTTTCGCGCTTTTCCGATCCGCTCATTTCTTTCGCGCCTGCCCATGACCCGCCCTGCCGCGCCAATCCCGATCGTCTTCCTCGACCGCGCTACGCTCCCGCCCCACACCCGGCTACGTCCCCTGCCGTTCGAGCACGTCCTGCATACGTTCGAACGCACCGCGCCCGCCGAAGTCGCGCAACGCATTGGCGAAGCCGAAATCGTCATCGCCAACAAGACCCCGATCACGGCAGCAGCGCTCGCGGCAGCCCCCCGGCTGCGCATGGTCGCGGTTGCCGCGACCGGGACGGACAATGTCGACCTGCAGGCCTGTGCGGCGCGTGGCGTCGTCGTGAGCAATATTCGCGACTATGCGATGCACACCGTGCCGGAACATACGTTTGCATTGATTTTCGCGCTGCGGCGCAGTCTGCTTGCCTATCGCGAGGCGGTGCGCGCAGGACGCTGGCTCGAATCGGGTCAGTTCTGTTTTTTTGATTTTCCGATCCGAAACCTCGCGGGCTCGACGCTGGGAATCGTCGGCGCAGGCGCGCTCGGCCGCGCGACGGCCGCCATGGCGCGTGCGCTGGGACTGCGCGTGGTGTTCGCGTCTCGCCAGGCGCAGATGGATCCCGGCAGCGACGCCGCTTCGGGCGACGAACGCATGCCGCTCGACGCACTGCTCGCGCACAGCGACATCGTTTCGCTGCATTGTCCGCTCACGCCCGCGACGCGCCACCTGATCGACGCGGACGCGTTCGCGCGGATGGCACGCCGCCCGCTCCTCATCAACACGGCGCGCGGCGGGCTCGTGGACGAGGCGGCGCTCGTTCAAGCGCTCCAGTCCGGTCAGATTTCGGGGGCCGGGTTCGATGTCGCTTCGGAAGAGCCGCTACCGGCCACGCACCCGTTTCAGGCGATACTCGCGCACCCGGGATTCATTCTCACGCCGCACGTGGCATGGGCAAGCGACGAGGCCACCCAGGCGCTCGCCGACCAACTGATCGACAACATCGCCGCCTTTCACGCCGGCCAGCCGCGCAATATCGTGCAGCCGCATTGATGGTTCTGGCCCGGGTTTCTTTCCGGAAACCAGCGACAGATGGCACCCGCATGCGGCGATGCAAATGACAAGGGGCCCTTTCGGGCCCCTGCGGTGACACTCAGCCTTTCAGCCTTGCGAGCCAATCAAGCCATGGCGCTCAGGCAGCGGCCGGCTGCGCGGCCAACCATTCGTCGACCGATTGGCGCGCCTTGTGCTCGACCATGCTGAGCACCATCAGCACGTCGATTTTCAGTTTTGGAAATGAAAGCTCCACGCAAGGCAACACGACATCGCGCACGACACCGTCCATTCCCTTGATATCCGCGCGGCACAGCCATTGCGTGTCCGTCGCGTCCGCTTTCGTATCGACATTGATTTGAAAGCCCCGGTATTCGATCGCCATACACTCTCCGCTACCTGTCAAAACGTAAACAATTCATCGCCAAGTTGCGGCGAGAATCGCAAATATAGCACTGCTTTGCAATCCGTTCAGCGACGCGAACAATCGAACCACATTAAGAATATTTCACTTGCATTCAGCGCACATGCAATGACTGCCGCATGCGCCAGCCCATGATCGAGAGCGAAATACCCGACACGACCGCAGCAAGCGTCACGTACCAGGCGGGCGCGAGCGTATCGCCGGTCCAGTGAATCAGCACCTCGGCGATGGTGGGCGCGAAACCGCCAAACAGCGTCACCCCGAGGCTATAGGCGATCGACAACCCGGCCGAGCGCATACGCACCGGAAAGATCTCGGACATCAGCGCGGGCATGGGGCCGGAATAGGCGGCCTTGAAGATGCCCGCCGCGCCCTGCAGCACCAGCAGCCATCCGAGCGTGGGATGCGCCTTGAGCAGCGCAAACATGGGGTACGTGAGCACCGCCAGCAAAACCGACGTGGTGAGCATGATGCGCAGGCGGCCAATGCGATCGGACAGCGCGCCCATCACGGGCGAAAGCGCGAATTGCAGCCCGCCATTGAGGACCACCACGCCGAATGAAGTCGCCGCGGCCATGTGAAGCTGTTTCACCGCGTAGAGCGGCATGTAGAGCTGCAGGATGTACACGCCCACTGTCGATTGCGCGACGATACCCACCGCGAGCAGCAAATCGAGCCAGCGGCGGCCGGTGTATTCGCTCTGTGCTTCGGCCGATTGCCGTGTCGCGCCGGCTGCACGGTTCGCGATAAACTCGGGCGTTTCGTCGAGATGCGAGCGAATGTAATAACCAACCGGGCCGAGCACGAGACCAAAGAAGAACGGCACACGCCAGCCCCACGAAGCGAGTTCCGCCGGCGGCAGCCAGAGCGCCAGCAGCGAGCCGAATGCCGCCGCGAGAATGGCCGCCGCGCCCTGGCTTGCGAATTGCCAGCTTGCGTAATAGCCGCGTCTCGTGCTGCTGTGCTCGACCATGAACGCCGTCGCGCTGCCAAACTCGCCGCCCACCGCGAAGCCCTGCACGAGACGCGCGAGCAGGACGAGCAGCGGCGCCGCGAGACCGATCGAGGCATACGGCGGCATCACGGCCATCGCGAGCGTGCCCGCCATCATGAGCGCGATGGAGAGCGTAAGCGCGGCCTTGCGCCCTTTCCTGTCGCCATACATGCCTAGCACGATGGCGCCGAGCGGACGCATCAAAAACGAAATGCCGAAAGTGCCGACCGCGAGCAACGTCGAAAGCCACTCGTCGTGCACGGGAAAAAACTGCTTCGCGATGACGGGCGCGAAATAGCCGTAGACGAGAAAATCGAACCATTCGAGCGCGTTGCCGATAGACGAAGAAAACACGATGCGGCACACCATGGCGCGCGTGAGCGGCGCTTGCGCGCCGTTGGTTTCCTCCATCTCCATGACATCCGCTACGGACTGCGAATCGCTTCTCATCTATCGTCTCCCTGCCCTATTGTTTTGTCATGCTAAGCAATCTGCCTGAATCGCAGACCGGCATTCCAGCGCCAGGCCGGCCCCACGCCAT
>Ga0164242_10000750_pt1 | contig 39170 bp, 36 predicted proteins | sample OricomgcompostMG_FD_108783 | JGI IMG/M metagenome (GOLD analysis project Ga0164242, IMG submission 108783) | Miracle-Growth compost microbial communities from Emeryville, California, USA - Original compost - Miracle growth compost (MG) ... | reverse complement strand
GACGCTGCGGTTGCGTGGCCTGTATCTCGCCCTCGCCACCTTCGCGTTCGGCGGGATCATGGACATCGCGTTCTTCGGCCAGCGCTTCGGTTCATCGGGCAGCCTCGAGGTGCACCGGCTGTCGATCCCCGGCCTCGGACTCGACTCCGACCGCACCTACTTCATCTTCTGCAGCGCGGTGTTCCTCGCGGTCGGCGTCGGGCTGCTCGCCGTACGACGCGGGCGCTACGGCCGCCAGCTCGCCGCCCTCAACGACTCACCCGCTGCCTGTGCGACGATCGGGCTGCGGATCCCGCGCCTCAAGCTGGTGGTGTTCGCCGTCTCCTCCGGGCTGGCCGGGCTGGCGGGCGCGCTGTACGGCGGGCTGGGCGCGCAGATCGTGAGCACCAACGACTTCGCATCGCTGGAAAGCGCCGTCCTCTATCTCTTGCTGCGCGTCGGCGGCGTCAAGTCGATGGCCGGAGCGCTCATCGCCGGGACCCTCACCGCGGTGCTGCCCGTCATCCAGCAGCACGTCCCGTCACTCGGTGGGCTCGCGTTCCTCGTCACCGGTGCCGCGGGCCTGCTCATCGGCCGGTTCCCGGACGGCATCGCCGGCGAAGCCGGTCGGGTGCTTGCCCGGCCGCGGCGACGTGCCGCGCTCCACGGTGTTCATGAACCCAGCGTCGTCTCGGAGCGGAAGGAGCTTGCCGGTGCCAGCCACTGACGAGACCGTCCTTGCTGCCGCGCCGCAGCTCGCGCTCGAGCTGCGCGGCATCCGTGCCGGGTACGGCCGGATCGCCGTGCTGCACGACGTCGACCTGGTGGTGCCGGCCGGCAGCATCGTCGCGCTGCTCGGCGCCAACGGCGCCGGCAAGACCACGACGCTCGGCGTTGCCAGCGGCCGGATCCGTCCGACCGCCGGGCACGTTCACGTCGCCGGTGTACACATCAACGGCGCGAGCACCGCAGCACTCGCCCGCGCCGGGGTCTGCCTGATCCCGGAAGGCCGCGGCATCTTCCCGCGACTCACCGTCGCGGAGAACCTGCGGCTCGTGACGTACGCCGTCGAGGACTCGGCCCACGACGTCGCGGAGATGGTCTACGACCAGTTCCCCCGGCTCGCCGAGCGCCGCAAGCAGATCGCCGGAACCATGTCGGGCGGCGAGCAGCAGATGCTCGCCATGGCGCGGGCGCTCGCGAGCCGACCGAAGCTGCTGCTGCTCGACGAGATCTCGATGGGGCTCGCGCCCAAGATCGTCGCCGACCTCTACGAGATCGTCGCGAAGGTGCGGGACAAGGGGATCAGCGTGCTGCTCGTCGAACAGTTCGCGCACACCGCACTCGCGATCGCCGACTACGCCGTCCTGATCGCGGCGGGGCGCGTGCTGCGAGTCGGCCAGCCTGCCGACGTCGCGGCCCACCTCGACGAGACCTACCTCGGGGAGTCCGCGTGAAGCCAAGACGCGTCCTGGTAGCGAGCGGCGCCGCCGCTGCGGCGTTCATGCTGGCCGCCGCACCGGCTGCCCTGGGTGTCGCCTCGGGTCGCGCCCACGTCGCGGTCGGCTCGAAGTTGGTCAGCTATACCGCGATCGCCAATGCACCAGGGATCGGCATCGACGGCATCTACATGGGCGTCTCACTCGACATTCCGCAGGTCCGTTCGACGCTGAGCACCGGCGGCGTCGGCGCCGGCCTGGCGTCGATCGCATGGCCCGGCGACATCGGCGGCAACGCAGGCACTGCCGTGATGGTCCTGTCACCCACCGCACCGTCGTGGGTGAAGATCCTCAACGATCCGGTCAAAGCGGAGACCCACAGCACGGGCATGCGGCACGCGATCAACAAGACGCTGCCCGGCACGGTGATGCAGTCGAGCGCGACGCACTCGCTCGTAACGGCGTCGTCGCAGACGCAGATGGCGTTACCCGTCCTAGGTTCGCTCGGCGCGGTCTCCGGTACCAGCAGCGCGAAGCTGATCGGACCGCACACCGTCCGCGCCATCTCACACAGTGCGGTCGCTGACCTGAGCCTCGCCGGTGGCGTGATCAAGATCGGCTCGTTGGTGTCGGACGCTGTGGTCGTCAGCAACGGCAAGGTCGCCCACGGTCACGCGAAGACGACGGTGGCGGGCGTCACGATCGCCGGAATCCCGGTGACGATCGACCATGACGGCATCCACCTTGCGTCGTCGCTCGTCCCGACCGCGGCCGTGACGAAGCTGCTGAGCACGACGCTGAAGGCGCTGAAGCTGCACACCACGTTCACCAAGACGCTGGTGACACACGACGGCGGGTTCGCGTCGTACGACTCGGGTGCGCTCGTGTTGAGCTACCGCCCGAACAACTCCAACTACTCGATCACCCTCGGCCGCGCCTCGGCCCAGGTCAATGCGACGCCGTCCCTGCTCGGCGGCCTCGGCACGACACCGCCCGTCGGGTCGCAGCCGCCCGCGGACACGACCGGCGGCGCCGGAGTCACCGGCGGTGTGTCCACGGACCTCCCGTCCGGCGACTCGGCCGGTCTTGGGACCGACGACGGGCAACCACCCTCAGTCGCGTCGCGGATCACCAAGACCGCGAGCGACCTCCTGCTGGCCGGCGGGCCGACCGGGCTGATGGTGTTCGGGATCGTCGTCGCTGCGATCGTGAGCGGACTGCTGCTGCCCCGGATCGCCGGGCGGTTTCTCGACGGGCCGGTAGGCGCCGGTTGTGAGGAGGACCTGTGAGCGACGAGCCGAGCGTCTCGGAGCTTCGCGCCGCCGTGTCTCGGATCCGCATCAGCAACGTGCGGTGGTCGGACACCTGGCTGCTCGTCATCGGCAGCGTGTTGTTGCCGGTCGGCATCGGGCTGATCCTGATCGGCTGGTACGGCAGCGCGCAGACGACGCTGGACTGGGAGCAGACGCCGTACCTGATCTCCGGCGGGCTGCTCGGCCTCGGGCTGCTGGGCGTCGGCACCGCGATGTACTTCTCCTACTGGATGACGCGCTTGGTGCGCAACACCGAAGGCGCTGCTCAACGCGACCGCGCCCACCAGCAGAAGATCGAAGCGCTGCTCACCGAGATCGCCGCGGGCCTGGCGAGTACCGGACAGGGCGCGACGCGTGGCGCCGCTCGCGCCCAGGAGCTCGTGACGACGCCAGGCGGCACGATGCTGCACCGCATCGACTGCGTCGCGATGCGCGGCCAAGAGATCGTGCGGCCGCGTTCCAAGGCCGGCCTCGAGCTCTGCGGCATCTGCCGGCCGACGCCGCCGACGCAGCGGAAGGCCGCGGCCAAGTCATGACGGCGCTCCTCGAGGTCGACTCCGTCTCGGTCCGCTTCGGCGGTCTGGTTGCGGTCAGCGAGGTCGACCTCGCCGTACCGGCGGGGCAGGTGACTGGGCTGATCGGCCCCAACGGGGCGGGCAAGACGACGCTGTTCAACGTCATCACCGGGCTGCAGGCGCCGACCCATGGCCGGGTCCGGCTCGAGGGCACCGACATCACGAAGTGGTCCGCCGCGCGGCGCGCCCGCGAAGGCATCGCGCGCACCTTCCAGCGGCTCGAGGTGTTCGGGTCGCTGTCCGTCCGCGACAACGTGCTCACTGCCGCCGAGCTTCGCTCCGGCCCTGGGCTTCGCCGTGGCTTCGACCGCGAGGCACCATCCGCTCTCGCGGTCGCCAACGAGCTGCTCGATCGGGTCGGGGCAACCGCGTACGCCGACGCGGCGGCCGACGCCGTACCGACCGGAGTCGCCCGGCTCGTCGAGGTCGCGCGCGCCCTGGCGATCCAGCCCAAGGTGCTGCTGCTCGACGAGCCGTCGTCCGGCTTGTCGCCGACTGAGACCGAGACGTTCGGCCGGCTGCTGCGCGACCTCGCCGCCGGCGGCACCGGCGTACTGCTGGTGGAGCACGACGTCGACCTGGTCATGCACGTGTGTGACCGCATCCACGTCCTCGACTTCGGCCGGCTGATCGGTGCTGGAACCCCGTCGGAGATCCGCGCCGACCCGATCGTGCAGGCTGCCTACCTCGGCGGCGCCTCAGACCTCGCAAGCTGAACATCGTGTTGATCCAGATCCAAGGAGAGTCATGACCATCACCGCGGGAACCGATCTCGGCATCAACCTCTCCGACGAGGAGTTCTGGACGAAGTCGCCGGATGAGCGCCATGCCGCCTTCGAGAAGCTTCGTCGCGAGGCTCCGATCGCGTACTTCGAGGAGCCCGAGCTGCCGTTCTTCCCGAAGGGCCCGGGCTACTACGCGGTGACGCGCCACGCCGACGTCGAACACATGAGCGCCACCCCGGAGCTGTTCTGCAGCGGTCAGGGCGCGACATCGATCCTCGACCTGCCGATGGAGATGCAGGAGTTCTACGGCTCGATGATCTCGATGGACAACCCACGCCACGCGAAGATCCGGCGGATCGTGTCGTCGGCCTTCACGCCCAAGATGCTCGAGGACGTCATCGATGATGTGAACACCCTGTCGCGGGAGATCCTGGCGAATGCCCGCAACGTCGCCGAGGCCAACAACGGCGAGTTCGACCTCGTCAGCGAGGTCGCAGCCCCACTTCCGCTGCGGGTGATCTGCCGGATGATGGGCATCCCGGAAGCGGACGAGGCAATGGTGCTCGAGCAGAGCAACATCATCCTGTCGGGCGGGGACCCCGACTTCATCGCGACGCCCGAGGAGGGCATGGCGATGGTGCTCAACGCCGGTCAGCTGTTGTCCGACTTGATGCTCAAGCTCGCGGCGGAACGCAAGGACCGGCCGACTGAGGACCTCACCTCGGCGTTGGTCAACGCGGCGATCGACGACGAGTCGCTGACCAACCAGGAGATCGCGTCGTTCTTCATCCTGCTCTGCGTGGCGGGCAACGAGACCACGCGCACAGCGACCACCCATGGCGTCTACGAGCTGGACCAGCGACCCGAGCAACGCAAGGCGTGGATGGCCGACGACTCGCTGACCAAGACCGCGGTCGAGGAGATCGTCCGGTACGCGAGCCCGGTGACCTGGATGCGCCGTACAGCGACCCGGGACGTCACCGTGGGCGGTCAGGACTTCCCGGAAGGCTCGAAGTTCATCCTGTTCTACAACTCCGCCAACCGTGACGACTCGGTGTTCAAGGACCCGGACGTCTTCGACATCTCCCGTACGCCGAACCCGCACGTGGGCTTCGGCGCGCGCGGCCCGCACTTCTGCCTCGGCGCGAACCTGGCGCGTCGCGAGCTCGCGGTCGCCTTCCGCAACATGTTCGAGCTGATGCCCGACATGCAGGTCGTCGGTGAGCCCGACCGGCTGCGCTCGTCGTTCATCAACGGCATCAAGCGGATGACGGTCAAGATCCCGGTCTGAACCCCGGTGCTAGGCGGGGCGACCCTCGCAGCGGTAGCCGGAGCGGGAGACACCCGTCCGGAAGTACTCACCGTGGTGAATGACCCACGGCACGAAGCAGTTGTCGGCTGTCTTCGCTGCCGGGTCAGACCCGTGGAAGAAGCCGTCCGCGTTGAACGAGTGCACCTTTCGCAGCTCGGCGAGGACCTTCGCGCGGGTGAGGTTGGGACCGGCCCTGGCGATCGCCTCGACGAGCAGCTGGGACTCTGCCCACGCGTCGGCTCCGAACGTGTCGGCCGGACCGTTGTGTGAGACCGCGCCGTACCACTTCTGGAAGAGCGCTACCGACGGGATGTGGGCGTCAGACTTGCTGAAGAACAGCGTCTCGCCGTTGAAGCCGTAGATGCCTTCCGCCAGCGCAGTGTTGCCGGATAGCTGCTCGAAGAACGTCTGGTCGTAAGCGAGCGGCGCGAAGATCAGCGGATGGAAGTTCTGCTGGTTGGCGTTGCGGAGGAACTCCGCCAGCTCCTGCGCGTCGAACAGCGTGTAGAAGAGCGTCACGCCACGCTGACGCATCTGGATGATCTGCGCGGTGAAGTCCGTCGACGTCGGTGACACCGACTGGTGAACGAGGAACTTCCATCCCACGGTTGCCGCGCTGTGCATCGACAGGTTCGCGACGTTGTTGACGGCCGGCAGGTTCGCCCAGAGGAAGCCGACGTGCGCGACCTTGTCACGACCGAACTTCCGGGTGATCCAGCCGAACGGGCCGTTGTTGACCTTGGTGCCGATGGGCGTGACCGAGAAGTTGTTGGGCAGTGCGTTGGCCTGCGGCGTGACGGCAAGGTGCGCGTCAGGGACGGTCTTGTGCTGCGCGAGGACGGTAGCGCCGCACTGGTCGTTCAATGCGAACGAACCGGCGAACGCGAAGACCTTGTTGATCAGCTGCTGATGACCGTTGCGGTCGCCCTCGCAGGTCGTCTGCGAGTCGGCGACGTCGACCTTCAGCTGGCGACCGTAGATGCCGCCGAGGCTGTTGATGTAGGCGACGTAGGCGTTCGTTCCGTTGATCGCGCTCTGGAACAACCCTGGCTGCGGCCCCGAAAGGTCGGCGACGTTGCCGAGCAGGATCGAGGTGGCCGTCACGCCGACGTCGGTCGCGCCGCCGTTGCCGCCGGCGGGCGCGGGTGCGCCGATGCCTTCCGGCAGGCCGTTGGCGGAGGTGTCACCGGACCCACCGGTCTTGCCCGGCTTGGTCTTGCCGCTGCTGCCGGTCGTCGCGGTGCCGGAGCCGGTCGACGTCTGTGCACCGGTCCCGGTCCCGGTGCTCGGGACCGGCAGCGTGCCGGTGTCGCCGGGCAGGGTGGTCGGCGTACTCGGTTGTACGCCGGTGATCGGCGCCGCGTCGGCACCGGTGCCTTGGTGAAGCTGCGCGGCGGCGAGTGCCTGCCGCTTGGCGTCGGCGACTTGGGTGCCACAGGCACTCAGAAGTCCGATGACGGCAACGGCGGCGAGGAGCGATCGGGTGCGGTGCATCAGGGGGAAACGTATGACCCCGCACGCCTTTTGTCATCAACTTCCGTGCACTGACGCATGCAAGTTGCCTGGGCTGTCCAGGTGACACACGAATGGCTGACCGCCAAATGCCGTATTCCGCTACGGCTGGCCGGGGGATGGCAGGCAGCAGCGCAGTGGTCGATGATCAATGGAGTCCATCTTCCGGGGAGGAACGCTCGTGGCTGCCTGCGCCCGTTGCGCGACCCAGCTGCAGCCCGCCGCAACCGTCTGCCTGGGGTGCGGCCTCGTGCTCGGCGGGGCCGACCCGATGACGCCGCCCGCACCGACGACACCGATCGTTGCGGCGCCCGTGATGCCGCCGGCCGAGAACCCTTGGCGCGCGGGCGCGGAGGCGGAGCGCGCGATTCGCACCGCGCAGGTGACGGCCGCCTCGCGGTACGGCGTCCCGCAGCCGGTCGAGCGACCGGCCGAGCCGATCATGCCGCCGAACCCGTTCGCGAAGGGCGCACAGACCGATCGCGGGCCGCTGCCGCCCCAGATGCCGGTGCGGCACGAGTCGGCGTCGATCCCGGTTGCCTTCGCCCCGTTCAGCGAGCCCGCGCCGGCGACCGCGACCGTCCATGCCGCTGCGGACGTCAGCGACGCCGAGGTCGTGGTCCTGCACCGCCCGTCACTGGCCGAGGCTCTCGAGGCGGCGCTCGCCGACCTTCCCGAGGACGCACCCGATCACCACGAGGAAGCGCCCGAGCCCTTCCCCGAGGTGCTGTCGGTCGCACCGCCCCGCGCCGCCATGCCCGGCTGGTCCTGACCAAAACCCCGCTGATCTTGACGTTGTGCGCCCATCAGCGGCCGTGATGGGCGCATAACGTCAAGATCACGGCGGGTTAGCCGGGGGTGGTCGGTGGATCAGAGCTCTTGCCTGGGTGAAGGCCAGCAGGCCGTCCGGCCCTAGCTCTCGCCCGATGCCGCTCGCCCCGACGCCACCGAACGGTAGCCGCGGGTCCTGCGCCGCCATGCCATGGGTGTTGATCGCGACGGTTCCCGCCACCAGCTGTGAGGCGATCCGGTCGCCGAGCTCGTCATCGGCGGTCCACACCGATGCGGTCAGCCCGAACTCCGTGGCGTTCGCGGCCGCAACGGCGTCGTCGAGGTCGTCGTACCCGATGATCGGCACGACCGCGCCGAACTGCTCGTCGACGACGAGCGAGGCATCGACCGGTACGTCGGTGACGACGGTTGGCAGCACGAAGTAGCCACCCCTGCCCGCGTCCTCGTCACGCAACCGTCCACCGGTCCTGACGGTCCCGCCGTTCGCTGACGCGTCCGCAATCATCTGCACGACCCGGTCGCGCCCGGCAGCGGTGTGCATCGGACCGAGCGTCGTCTCGGGAGCGAGGCCGTCCCCGACGACCTCGCGGTCGCAACGCGCCAACAGCGCATCGGCAAGCTCTGCGACCTTCTCGCGCGGGCAGTACAGCCGCTTCACCGCCATGCAGACCTGACCGGTGGTCGTGTACGTCGCGCCGTACAGCTGATCCGCGAGCGCTTCGGTGATCGGTAGGTCAGGCGCGACGATCGCAGCGTCGTTGCCGCCGAGCTCGAGGAGCACCGGTCGCAGCCGCTGCGCCGCCGCCGTCATCACCGCCTTGCCAGTGGTGATGCCGCCGGTCAGCGAGATGACGTCGATCCCGGGGTGCGAGACGAGCGCGCTGCTGATCTCGATGCCGGGACCGGCGAGGAAGTTGATGACGCCGGGCGGCAGCTCCGCCGCGAGCAGGCCTGCGAAGTGCAGTGTCGCCAGTGGAACCGTCGGCGGCACCTTCCCGACGACAGTGTTGCCGGTGACGAGTGCTGACGAGAGCTTCATCATCGTGACCGCGATCGGCCAGTTGAACGGCAGGATCAGCGCCGCGACGCCGTACGGCTCTCGCTGCAGCCGCGGGTACGCCGCGGGTGGCTCGATCAGCGTCGGAGCGAGTGCAGCCTCCGCCATCCCGCCGAGGATCTGCGGCAGCGCCGGCGCGGTGAGGATCTCGAACTCCGCTTCGCTGCGGACCTTGCCGTGCTCGCGCGTGTACGTCGTGGCGAGGTCGAACTCGCTCGCCTGCGCTGTCGCGGCGTCGGCTGCCGCAACGAGTGCGTCGTACCGCTGCTGGACCGACAGCGACGACCATTCGCGGAAGGCGCGGCGTGCAGCGGCGACCGCGGTGTCGAGCTGGTCGCCATCGGCTGCCGGGGCGTGGCCGACGAGCTCGGCGGGACGGGCCGGGTTGAACACCTCGTAGGTCCCAGCGCCGCCGTCCTGCGCCCCGCCGTCGATCACCAACCGCGCGGACACCACCATGCGCGCACCTTAGATCGCTCTAATGTTCCAGGCGTGAAGGCCACCGTTCTCCATGCGGTCAATGAGGCGCCCGTCATCGAAGAGCTGACGTTGCGTGCGCCGGGACCGTCGGAGGTGAAGGTCCGTCTTGCGGCGAGCGGTATCTGCCACTCCGACCTGTCGATCATCGACGGCGGAATGCCGGCGATGCTGCCGTGCTCGCTCGGCCATGAAGGTGCCGGCATCGTCACCGGGATCGGCTCGGCGGTGACCGCGGTCAAGAAGGGCGACCGCGTCGCGCTGACGTGGAACGTCGCCTGCCGCACCTGCTTCCACTGCCTGCGCGGTGAGTCCTATCTGTGCCCGAGCGGCATGGGCTACATCTACGACGCGCCGTACGCCGAGGGTCCGCACGGTCCGGTCTGGTTCGCTCTCGGTGCCGGGACGCTGGCCGAGGAGACGATCGTCCCGGCGGACGCCTTGATCCCGCTGCCCGACGAGCTGCCGCTCGACCTCGCCGCGCTGCTCGGCTGCGGCGTCACGACCGGCGTGGGCGCAGTGCTGCGCACGGCGCAGGTTCGGCCGGGTGAGACCGTCGTCGTCATCGGCTGCGGCGGCGTCGGGCTTGCCGCGATCCAAGGCGCGCGGCTCGCGGGCGCATCGCGGATCATCGCCGCCGACCGTGTCGCCGGCCAACTGGAGACGGCGACGCGCAACGGCGCGACCGACGTCGTCGACACCAGCGCGGTCGACCTGCCGACCGCCGTACGCGAGCTCACCGCCGGCATCGGCGCGGATCACGCGATCGAGGTCGTCGGCAAGCCGGAGGCGATCCTCGCGGCGTACGGTTCCGCGCGACGTGGCGGCATCGTCACCCTCGTCGGCGCGGGCCGGTACGACGAGACGGTCACCTTCCCCGCCTTGTCGCTCATGGCCGACTCGAAGCAGATCCGCGGCAGCGTCTACGGCGAGACCGACGCGACGCGCGACCTGCCGGTGCTTGCCGACCACGCCGTTCGCGGGACGCTCGATCTCGCCGCGCTGGTGACGGAGCGGATCCGCCTCGACGAGGTCAACGCGGCCTTCGCCTCGATGGCGGCGGGAGACGGCGCCCGCCGCGTCGTCATCTTCGACTGACTGAAGCAATGTGGCATTGCCTCGGCAAATCGGCCGGATTCGGGCCGGATCACAGAGGGAATGCCACATTGCTTGGCTGAGGCGGGCCGTGAGCCGGTCGCTTCGATTGTTGCCGTGTACGGCGGGTATCGACAGGCCAAGATGCTCTCCGCACTCCTCCTCGCCGGGTTGTTCGCCGCGCCGATCGCGACCATGATGCTGTTCGTCCAGCCGCCGTTCCGCGGTCGCGACTTCGGCGCTTGGCCGTGGGCCCGGCGGTTCGTCTTCGCGATCATCGGGAGCGCCGCCGTCGCGGTCATCGCGGCCGGGTTGCTGGTCGCGATCGGCAGCACCCGCCACAACGCCATCGCCGGCGGCATCGGGGTGGTCCTCGCCAGCCTGCTGTGGCTGCCGTTCACCCGGCGATGGAGTGCTCGCGCCCACATCTGCTGGTCGGCCACCACCTATCTGTTCGGGGTGTACCTCGTCTTCATGATGTGGTGGACGTTCGTCAGCCAGCTCGGTACCGCTGGGACGATCGGCGGCCTGATCCTCTGGCTGCTCGAGCTGCTCGCCGCCTTCCTCGGCTGCGCGTACCTGTGGGAGCTCTGCGACGCGCTCGGTCGCGAGACCTGGGAACGACGCGTCCGCTCCGGTGTCCCCGCCCTCGACGCGCCGCCCGCCGACGAGATGCCGTTCGTCAGCCTGCACGTGCCGGCGTACAACGAACCACCGGACATGGTGATCGAGACGCTGCAGTCGCTGACCGCGCTCGACTACCCGCACTACGAGATCATCGCCCTCGACGACAACACCACCGACGAAGCGACCTGGCGTCCCGTCGAGGCCTGGTGCCGCGAACACGGCGTCAAGTTCATGCACCTCGAAGAATGGCCCGGCTACAAGTCGGGCGCCCTCAACTACGCCCTCCGTCACATGATCGATCCGCGCACTGAGCTGATCGGCGTCATCGACGCCGACTACCAGCTCGAGCCCGACTTCCTGCGTCGCTGCGCGCCGCTGTTCGCGGATCGTAGCGTCGGCTTCATTCAGGCGCCGCAGGACTACCGCGATTGGGAGCAGGCGCCGTTCTACCGGCGGCTCTACTACTCCTACCAGTACTTCTTCGCCGTCTCACAGCCGTCCCGGAACGAGCGCGACGGCGCGATCTTCGCGGGCACGATGGGACTCATTCGTCGCGAGGCCATCGAGCAGGTGGGAGGCTGGGACGAGTGGTGCATCACTGAGGACGCCGAACTCTCCCTGCGCCTGCTGGCCAAGGGCTGGTCCGGCATCCACGTCGATCGCTCGTTCGGCGTCGGCGTGATGCCGCTGACGTTCGAGGCGCTGAAGGGGCAGCGGTTCCGCTGGTGCTTCGGCGGGATCCAGATGATGCGCCGCCACTGGCGGCTGATGCTTCCCGGATCGCGAAACCGCGACAACCAGATGACACTCGGTCAGCGCTGGGCCTATCTGTCCGGCGGGCTCCAGTGGTACGGCGACCTGCTCGCGTTGCTCTTCTTCCTCTTCCTTCTCGTCGGCGCCGCGAATGTGGGTGGCGGCGGAGGCCTGCTGTTCCGCAAGCTCACCGGCTACCTCGTCGCGGCGATCCCGCTGCTGTTCCTGCTGGGCCTGGTCCGAGCGATCGCGCTACTCCGTCGAGGGACCGGCGCGGGCTGGCGCGACGCGATCGGCGCCTTCATGATCTGGCAGTCCACGAGCCTGGTCGTCGCGCGCGCGTCCGTCCAGGCGCTGTTCGCCAAGGAGGCCGAGTTCCTGCGCACTCCGAAGACCGCGGAAGACGGCAACTGGTGGAGCGCGATTCGCGGCAACCTCGGCGAGACAGCCCTCGCCTTGCTGGGGATCGCCGGCATCGTCGGCGCTCTCGCCCGCGCGAGCGGGCGAGGCGGTTGGCTCACCGCGGCCCTGCTGGTCTGGCCGACTCTCGCCTACCTCTCCGCCCCACTCAACAGCATCGGCGCCCAGCGCGCGGCCCTGCCGCCGGAGCTGCGGGAGCGCCGCCGCAGCGAGTACCAGCGTTACGGCACCGCCCGACGGATGACGCTTGCGGCCGGCGGTCTGGCGGGCGCGGGGGCGACGGCAGCCATCGTCGTCGCGCTACTGAGCCCCAGCACGGCGCCGATCCTCACGCCCCAGCTCGTCGGGCCAGCCCAAGGCCACCATGCCAACTACGCCAAGCCCACCAGCCCATCGGCGTCGCCCTCGACCTCTCCGTCGACGTCGACGTCTACCACGCCCACCGCGTCGGATTCGTCGAGGCCGACCTCGAAGGAGTCTTCTGACTCATCGACACCCAGCCCCACGCCGACCTCCCCGACGCCAACCGAGTCAGGCACCCCGACGCCGACCACCAGCCCGACGCCGTCCGAGACCGGCAGCGCGACCAGCGCCACGGGCTAGCGAGGAGCAGCTGTGAACGAAGTCGAGATCGCCCCGCAACCGGTCGACCGGTTCGCGGCCGTCCTGGCCGCGGATGATCTCGAGCGGTTCACCATCGACGTCCGCGACGCGAAACAGCGACTGGCCGGGCACACGCTCTGGCACATCAACTCGACGGCCGAAGGTGGTGGGGTCGCGGAGATGTTGCAGTCGATCCTCGGCTATCTCACCGACTCCGCGCTGCCGGTGCGCTGGCTCGTCATCGACGGAAACGACGAGTTCTTCGCCGTCACCAAGCGGATCCACCACCTGCTGCACGGGCAGCCCGGTGACGAAGGCCCACTCGGCGAGCCCGAGAGAGACATCTACGAATCGGCGCTCATGGCCGAGCTCCCGGCACTGTTGGAGCGCATCAAGCACGGTGACGCCGTCATCCTGCACGACCCGCAGACTCTCGGCCTTGCACCGGCCCTGACCGAGGCCGGCGCCCACGTGGTGTGGAGCTGTCACATCGGCGCCGACGAGCCGAACGACAACACGCGGCGGGTGTGGAGGTTCCTCGCGCCGTACACGGGCTACACCGCCTTCCAGGTCTTCTCTCGCCGGCAGTACGGCTGGGAGAACCTGGACCCGGATCGCATCGCCGTGATCCCACCGTGCATCGACGCGTTCTCGGCGAAGAACCAGCGGCTCGACGAGGCGATCGCTACGGCGATTCTCAACGCCTCCGAGGTCGTACCGGCCAAGACCGTGCGCGGCGAGGCGGTGTACGTCGGACGCAACGGTGAGCTCGGTCAGGTCACCCGAAAGGCGACGATGATCGAGGATGCGCCGATTCCCTCCGACGCGACGCTCGTCGTGCAGGTCTCGCGATGGGATCCGCTCAAGGACCACGTCGGTGTGATGGCAGGGTTCTGCGACCACGGCCCTGCCGACGAAGGCATCCACCTCGTCCTGGTCGGGCCCGACCCGGAATCCGTCACCGACGATCCGGAGGGCACGGCGTCACTGGAAGAGCTGAAGGAGACCTGGCGCCGGCTGCCCGCGGACAAGCGCCGACAGGTCCACATCGCCTGCCTGCCGATGGATGACGTCGACGAGAACGCCGCCATCGTCAACGCACTGCAACGGCGGGCGGCCATCGTCGTGCAGAAGAGTCTCGCCGAAGGCTTCGGCCTCACGGTCGCGGAAGCGATGTGGAAGGCGCGACCGACGGTCGGCAGCCGCGTCGGCGGCATCCAGGACCAGATCGAGTCCGGGGTGTCCGGCGTACTGGTCGATCCGGAGAACCTCGAACTGTTCGGCGAGGCCTTGCGGTCCTTGCTCGGCAATCGCTCCAGCGCCGCGGCGATGGGCAAGCGGGCCCACGCGCGCGTCGCGCAGGAGTACCTCGCGCCCTCTCATCTGGCGCGTTACCTCGAGCTGATCGGTCGCACCTACTCGTAGCCTCGCGCCCCGCCGGGCAGGATGGCGGGATGCCACCGCTCGCCGCCGGACTGCTCCTCTACCGGCTGACGTCCGGTGAGCCCGAGGTGCTCATCGTCCACATGGGCGGGCCGTTCTGGGTGCGGATGGACGAGCGGGCGTGGTCGATCCCGAAGGGCGAGTACGACGAGACCGAGGTTCCGCTGGCGGCGGCGCTCCGTGAGTTCCGCGAAGAGCTCGGCAGCGCCGCGCCGGACGGCGAGCGAGTCCTGCTGGGCGAGATCCGCCAGCCGAAGGGCAAGCGCATCACCGTCTACGCCGTCGAAGGCGACTTCGACGCGACCACCGCTCACAGCAACACCTTCACCCTCGAGTTCCCGAAGGGGTCGGGAAGGATTCGCGAGTACCCGGAGGTCGATCGAGCCGAGTGGTACGACATCCCGACGGCCCGCGAGAAGCTGGTGAAAGGTCAGGTCGGCTTCCTCGACCTGCTGCTCGAGCACCTCCGAACGGCTTAGGCGATCACGTCCCGCCGGGTCATGACGATCATGGCGACGGCGAGCGCCGCGGCTGCGTAGCCGGCCGATGCCAGGAGCGCGGAGACGTACGGCGCGTCCGACACCCCGCCGACCGCAACGGTCGCGAACAGCAAGCCTGGAAAGACCTGCGTCGCCGTCGGCCACGAGCCCTGGATGATGTGCTCGAGCGGGAAGGTCCACACGATCGCCATCGCCAGCGCGGGCACGGTCGATCGGACGACGACAGCAATCGCCGTACCGAGCAGGCCGAAGAACGCCGCGCCCAACAACGCGTTGAGGTAGTCACCGAACGCGGCCGCGATCCCACTTCCACTCAGCCAGGCCGACGTGCCGACGTCGCGGACCGGTGCCATGACATACGCGGTAGCCACGGCTGCGACCAGCGCCACAGCGAAGGCGACAACCAGCAGAGTTCCGATCGCGAGCAGTCGGCCGCCCAGCCAGGCCTTCCGGTTGGGTTGCGCGAGGAACGTGGTGCGCAACGTGCCGAGGCTGAACTCACTCGTCGTGTTGGCGATCGTGACGATCAGCGCCACCAGACCGAACAGGCTCATCCCCAGCGAGTAACCCTGCGTCATGCCGCCGGGGTCGGCCAGTGCCGAAAGGCGTTGGACGAAGTTCGGCCCACCCGGGTCGAAGGTCGGCGACGTCTTCGCCAACGCGAAGGTCAGAACCGTGGTCAGCACCGCGAGCGCCGCGGGAAGCAACGCCGCGATCACCACCGATCGGCGTCGCAGCTTGAGCAGCTCGGCCTGGTACGCGCGGCGCATCATGACTCCTTCGTGGTGACGAGTGACTCGTAGCGGTCTTCCAAGCTGGCGCGGATCGGAGTGATCTCGACCAGCCCGATACCTGCCGCTGCCGCACCGCGATTGAGGTCGGCGACGGCGGCGTCGTGAACCTCCCCGGTGACCTGCAGGCGCCCGGCATCCAGCCTGGTCTCGAAGCCGGCATCCGCGACGAGGCCGGCAAGTGCCGAGAGGTCGGCCTCGCGCTCCGGCCGCAACATGACAGCGCTCCGGCCGGTCGCCAGCAGATCGGCAGCCGGTCCCTGGTAGACCCGTCGCCCGTGGTCGAGCGCGACGATCCAGTCACAGACCTGCTCGAGCTCAGCCAACAAGTGCGAGGACACGAGCAGGGTCGGCCCGGAGGCCGCCAGCCCGCGCAGCAGCTCGCGCATGTCACGGATGCCGAGGGGGTCGAGACCGTTGGTCGGCTCGTCGAGCACGAGCAACGCGGGGTCGCCGAGCAGCGCCGCCGCGATGCCGAGGCGCTGCTTCATCCCGAGTGAGTAGGCGCGGTACGGGTCGTCGCCTCGATCAGCAAGCCCGACCCGACCCAGCACCTCATCCACCCGCGCTCGGGGATGCCCGCCGAGGCAGGCGAGCACCTCGAGATTGCGGCGGCCGGACAGCGCCGGGTGGAACGCCGGGCTCTCGATCAGGGCGCCCACCTTCGGCAGGTAGCCAGCGGGGTCGGAGAGCGGAAGTCCGAGGACGGTCCCGGTGCCGGCAGTCGGCCGGATCAGACCGAGCAGCATGCGCAGCGTCGTGGTCTTTCCGGCGCCGTTGGGCCCGATGAAGCCGGCGACCACACCTGTCGGGATGGACATGTCGAGCGCCGTGACAGCCTCCCTGCGGCCGAACCGCTTCGACAAGCCTCGGACCTCGACTGCGGTGTTCGTCATGTCCTCAGACTCGCGATGTCCGGTCGTCGTGTCGTCGGCACGGCGTCGGCTACGGCATACGCAATCCGGCGTACGCCGGATACTCAGGCGGGCGCGACGAGGCCGGCCTGGTGCGCCATCACGACGAGCTGCGAGCGGTCACGCGCCGCGAGCTTCAGCATCACTCGGCTGACGTGGGTCCGCGCCGTCGCCGGGCTGATGAAGAGGCGGCCGGCGATCTCGTCGTTCGACAAGCCGTGCCCGACGAGGGCCATCACCTCGCGTTCCCGCGGGGTGAGCTCGCCGAGGTCAGGCGCCGGAGCGGCGGGACGGCGCGCGGCGAAGGCGCCGATCAGCCGGCGGGTCACCGATGGCGAGAGCAGCGAGTCACCTGCCGCCACGACCCGGACGGCTCGCAGCAGCTCAGCCGGCTCGGCGTCCTTGACGAGGAAGCCGCTTGCGCCGGCACGCAACGCCTCGAAGACGTACTCGTCCATCTCGAAGGTCGTGACCATGACGACTTTGGTGTCCGCCAGCGCCGGGTCGGCGACGACTTCACGGAGCACGGCGAGCCCGTCGAGAATCGGCATCCGGATGTCGAGCATCGCGACGTCGGGCCGGGTACGACGGATCACCTCGATCGCCTCACGCCCGTTCTCGGCCTCGCCGACGATCTTGAGGTCTGCCTCGCTCTCGATCAGCACCCGCAGGCCGACGCGGACCATGGGCTGGTCGTCGGCGAGCACCACCCGAATCACTGCGCGCCCCCGCCCGGCAGCCATGCCTCCAGGCGCCATCCGCCGTCCGCCCTGGGCTGTGCCCGGCACCAGCCGCCCACCTTGCGAGCTCGCTCGGCAAGCCCCACCAGGCCGTGCCCCCCGGGGGCGGGACCGGAGGTCACCAGGGTGCCGTTGTCGTCGACGAGCAGTTGCAGAGCCGCGGCGTCATAGCGCAGCACGACGGCAGCCTGAGTTGCTCCGGAATGCCGCAGCGCGTTCGTCAGGCCTTCCTGAAGTATCCGAAAGGCGGCTTGGTCGACCTCTTGTGGCAGGTCCCGATTCGCCTCGCCCTCGACGGTGACGTCGACGGGGAGTCCGCACAGCCGGACCTCGGTGACGAGGCCGGGCAGCCGGGCCAAGCCGGACACCGGAGCACGGCGGGCTTCGTCATCGCGGGCGAGAGCCAACGTCGTACGCAGCTCGTCGAGGGCTTCCGTGCTCGCCCGGCGGATTGCTTCGAGTGCGGCCCGCGCTTCCTCCGGCTTTCGGTCGAGGAGATGCAGCGCGACCCCCGACTGCAGCGAGATCACCGACAGCCCGTGCCCGACCACGTCGTGCACCTCCCGGGCCAGGCGCAGCCGCTCCTCATCGGCTTCGCGGCGCTGCGACTCCTGCTCCGCGGTCTGACGCGCGTCGCGCGCCACCGCGACGAGGTTGCCGAGCACCGTCGGGATCACGGGCCAGCCGACAAGCGCGAGGCTGCTCAGCGCAGCGCCGAACGATGACGGCGAAGCGCCGACGAAGTCGCCGGCTACGACGGCGATGCCGGAGGCAAGCCCGGCGATCACCGCGACCCGGCGCCGGACCTGTGCGGCGGCGATGAAGGCCGCGACGGCTACCGCCACCAGGATCGGTCCGTACGCGTACGCCCGACCGAGGTAGACCGCAGCGACCAGGGAGTCGGCGGCGACCACGACGAGCGGGAGATGTCGGCGAAGCACGAAGGCAGCGCCCGCAATGACGAGGATCGTGTAGGCGAAAGCGTCGAGCGGCGTACGGGTTTCGGCGAGATGCCGCGACGCTCCGGTCGAGCCGCCGACCAGGATGCCGATCGCGACGAGCGCGGGTAGCAGGTCCTGGCTCAGCGCCCGGCCGATGGCCAGGACGCGCTCGTACCTCACGATCCGACGCTAACCAGGCCAGCAACCGGCGCGCGTCCGTCCAGTTGCGTATTTCCCGAGTGCGTTCGAAGCAGTACACACCTCGGCCCCCGCAGCCGCCCCGCCCGCTGGTGTGAGCGGGGAGCGACCGCGAGGGCCGAGAGTCGTGTGCTGCATCAGGGCCTTCCGACAGCGGTTAGCCGACGCTGGCCAGTGCGGGCTCCAGCTCGACGATGCCGTCGTGACCCGCTGCGTTCGCGGGTGGCGCCGGTGGGGTCGGTGGCCGACGGATCAACGAGCCGACGACGAGGATCGCGAACAGCAGGATCCCGACCGACACCGCGAAGGCCGTCGCGAACCCGTGCACCTGCGCGGTTCCCGCTGACGGGAGCACGCCATGACCCTTGGCGTACGCCGCGGTTGCGCTCGTCGCGATCGTGTTGAGCAAGGCGATCCCGAGCGAGCCACCGATCTGCTGCATCGTGTTGACGAGTGCGCTCGCAGCGCCGGCGTCATGGTTGGGCACTCCGAGCAGCGCGGTCGAGGACAGCGGCACGAACACCTGGCCCATTCCGAGGCTGATCAGCAGCATCGCCGGCACGACGTGCGTCCAGTACGCCGACTCCGCGGGCAACTGGGTCAGCCACAGCATGCCGAGGGTCGCCGAGGCGAACCCGGTCATCGCCAGCGCGCGCGGACCGAACCTGGGCAGCGTCTTCGAGGCGATCGTCGAGGACGTGATGACGCCGAGCGGGAACGGCAGGAAGGCGATCCCGGCCTTGAGCGGGCTGAAGCCAAGCACGCCCTGGAAGTAGTAGCTCAGGAACAGGAACGAGCTGAACATGCCCAGCGTGGTCAGCAGGAACGCCGCGTAGGACCCGCCACGGTTGCGGTCCATGATGATCCGCAGCGGCAGGATCGGGTTCTTCGCCCGCGTCTCCCAGACGATGAACTCCGCGAGAACTACTCCGGCCACGACCAGCAGCGCCAACGTACGCGGTGCCCGCCAGCCGTGGATCGAGGCCTCGGTGAAGCCGTAGACCAAGAGTGCGAGACCGCCGGTCACCGCCACAGTGCCGGGGATGTCGAAACGACGATCGCCCTCCGCGCGACTCTCCTTGAGCAGCGGGAAAGCAGCGAACGCGACACCGATCGCGATCGGGGTGTTGACGAGCAGCGTCCAGCGCCATGAGAGGTACTGCGTCAGCGCGCCACCGGCGATCAGGCCAAGTGCGCCGCCGGTGCCGGAGATGGCGCCATACACGGCGAATGCCTTCGCCCGTTCTTTGGCCTCCTGGAAGGTGGTGGTGATGAGCGACAGGACGGCCGGCGCGAGCAGCGCGGCGAACACGCCCTGCACCGCGCGCGCGCCGAACAACATCGCACCGTTCTGCGCGACGCCGCCCAGCGCCGAGGCTCCGGCGAAGCCGAACAGCGAGATCATGAAGATCCGCTTGCGACCGAGATAGTCGCCGATCCGCCCGCCGAGGGGCAGCAGGCCACCGAAGGTCAAGGTGTACGCCGTGATCGCCCACTGGCGGTCGGCGTTCGTGATGTGAAGCGCGCTCTGCGCGTCCGGCAGAGCGATGTTCACGATGGATGAGTCGAGAATGATCATCAGCTGTGCGATACCGATCACGGCGAGCGCCAGCCAACGCCGGTCATGGTCTGCGGTCATGGTGGTGCCTCTGTCTCATTGGTTACGTGTCTGCGGGGTACGCGTTGCGGAATAGGGGCCGCCGCCTTACGCTTGTGACATAAGCGGAGGCTGCTTCCGTTACGCTAGCGGAGGCAACCTCCGGTTAGCAAGCGGTTATTCCCGTGACCTGCGCCACAATCGGAGTCAACGCAGTACGGGTGACGAGAAAGGACGCGGTCGGGTGACCACGAGGGCGCAGCGCGATGACGCTCCTCGCGCCCAGCGTGCGGACGCGCGACGAAACCGGGACCGCCTGGTGCAGGTCGCGGCTGCCGCCTTCGCCCGCGACGGGATCGACACCTCACTCGAGGACATCGCCCGCACTGCAGGCGTCGGGATCGGCACGCTCTACCGCCATTTTCCCAATCGCGACGCCCTGCTGGAAGCGGTTTTCCGCCACAACGTCGACGACATCGCCTCACAGGCTGACGAGCTGCTCGAGACGCTGCCCGGTGACCAGGCACTCGCCGAGTGGATGAACCGATTCGTCCGCTACGTGTCCACGAAGAAGGGCCTGGCGAACCACCTGAAGTCAGTAGTGTCGCACGACGCCGAGATCTTCGCCTACAGCCACGCGAAGATGGACTCCGTCATGCAGCGGCTCGTCGAAGCCGCCCAGCGGGATGGCTCGATCCGCACCGACATCGACCACCGCGACGTGCTCAAAGGACTGTCCGGCGTTTGCATGATGTCCGACGTCCCCGGCTGGCAGGACCAGGCATGTCGGGTCTCGAGCCTGCTCATGGACGGGCTCCGGTACGGCGTCTCCGCGGCGCCGGCGAAGCAGCGCCACTCCGCGTGATTCGGCGGGCACTGGTCATTCCGGGCCAGTGACGTAGCCCGCCCGGGCGGGTCGATTCGGCCCCGCTGGGTGATGTGCACGGTTTGCTCCGGCACGGACACTTGGTGAGTGCAAGGAGGGCCGCTGCGTGTGCAGTTCACGACGCGGTTGCGGGTCATCCTGGTCGCGAGCGCCGCGGTTGCCTCACTCGTTCTCGTGGCCGCCGGTTCGGTGGCGATGGAGCTCGTCACCACACTCACGCTGATCACTGTCGCGACCCTGCTCTTCAGCGGCGATCGCCGGCACGATGCGCTTCGCCGGACCCGGCTGCTCATCCTCGCCGCCCTGGTCTGCGCCTTCGCCTCGGCGTTGATGATCGGGCTGTACGAGCTGACGACGGGCAGCGAGCCGCCCCTGCCGTGGATCGGCGACGTGGTGTCCCTGAGCTACGCGCCCCTCACCATCGCGGGAATGCTGACGATCCCGGTCGGGTCGCGGCGGACCGGACACCGGGCACGCGCGTTCGCAGATGGGCTGCTCGCTTCAGCGTCGTTGTGGTTCTTGCTCGTCGCGTTCGGACGGACGCACAGCTTCGTCGTCACCGACGGCGGGCTGGCTGCGGTCGTTGCCTATGCCTACCCGATCGGCGATGTGTTCGTCGTCGCGACCGGCCTGACCGTGCTCGCGCGATGCGCCGGCGCCACCACCCGAATGGTGGCCCTGATGGTCGCCGGGCTCAGCGTCGTCGCAGGATCCGATGTGTGGATGTTCGTCAACGGCCACGAACACGCTCACGGCGTCGTTCTCACCGTTGTCTACCAAGCCGGGTTGCTGCTGTTGGTAGGAGCGGCCGCAACACCCGCCATCCCGGTCGACACCCCGATGGCGCTGCGGATGCTGCGCGGCCCAGGATTCGAGATGTTTCCACTCATCCCCGTCCTCGGCGGCATCGTGGTCACCGCGGACCTGGTGATCGACGGATCAGACCTGCCCAACAGCATGTTGCTGCCGGCGCTGGTCGTCGCAGTGGCACTGGTGTTCCGCCAGTTCGCCAGCAGCCGGGACAAGCAGCGCTTGGTTGACGAGCTCGACGAGCGACGGGTGGAGCTCGAGTCGGCCCTACGCATCGACGAGCTCACCGGGCTCGCCAACCGGCTCGGACTCAACGAAGCGCTCGACGCCGCGCTGGCCGACAAGACGCAGTGGCCGGTAACCCTGGTTCTCGTCGACCTCAATGGGTTCAAGCTGATCAACGACAACCACGGACATGCGACCGGCGACGAGCTGCTGCGCACCCTCGGACGCCGTATGGCCTCCCGGCTGCGCGGCGCCGACACCATCGCTCGCCTTGGTGGCGACGAGTTCGCGGTGCTGACCTGCCGAGTGGACGACGTCCGTCGTACGGCGGTGATCGATCGGCTGGCCGCTTGCTTCGACGACCCGATCAACATTCGTGACCACTCGTTCCGGGTGCACGCGAGCATCGGTGTGGTCACCGGCCAGCCGCCGGAAACCGGCGGGCAGCTTCTCGCCCACGCCGACGCCGCGATGTACCGGACGAAGGCCAACCGGCGCAGCCACACCTCGGTCACCGTGCTCGACGCGAGCAGTCGTGCCGAGATCGCACGCCAGCTGCGCATCAGCGAGGACATCGGACATCCGGATCTGTCGCAGTTCCATGTCCTGTACCAACCGGTCGTCGATCTCGCCACAGGTGCGATTCGTGGCTTCGAGGCGCTGTTGCGCTGGGAGCATCCCGACCTCGGACTCGTGCCCCCCAACATGTTCATCCCGCTCGCCGAGCAAGCCGGGTCCATCACCGCGCTCGGTGGGCTCGCCCTCGCCACCGCCGCCAAAGACTTCGCCCGGTTGTCCGCAGCACACAACCGTCCCGGCCTGCGGATGGCGGTGAACGTCTCACCGCGGCAGCTCGCCGACCCAGGCTTCGTCGAGTTCGCGCTAGCGACGATTCGTGATGTCGGCCTGCGTCCCGACCAGTTCGCGTTCGAAGTCACGGAGCAGGCGTTCGAGGCCAATCTGCAAAACGCGAGCGGCACCGTCGCCGAGCTTCGCGCGGCCGGCGCCGCGATCGCCGTCGACGACTTCGGGACGGGCTACTCCTCGCTTCGCTATCTGCAACAGCTGGACCTGACAGTCATGAAGATCGACCAGCTGTTCGTGCGCGACCTTCGCAAGTCGAGAACCCGGCAGCTCGTGCGATCGGTGATCGAGATGGCAGCAGGCCTCAATCTCCAGGTCGTCGCCGAAGGCATCGCGTCGATTGACCAGCTACGCACGCTCCAGGCGCTCAACTGCGAGCTCGGCCAGGGCTACCTGTTCAGCCCGCCGGTGTCCGTGGAAGAGATCGACAGCCTGCTCGGTGCCGCACACACCTACCCGGTTGGTCTCGGCGATTCCGCGCCGATCATCCCGGCGCCGCGACGGGCGAGGGACCCCGGCGCGCACATCGTCACGACGAACGACATCGACGTCGGCTAGCCGGACGCCATACCGAGCAGGATCGAAGAAGCGCCGCGTCACCGCGCAGCCGACACTAGAGGCATGGGATACATCGTCGACTTCACCCACGTCTCGACCGTCGGACTCGAGTCCTCGCCGGCCGCGGAGGCGCTCGCCGGATTGCGGGCGAACGAGGCGCGCTACTTCAAGAACAAGTACGACCACGTCTTCACCACCGAGCCGGCGAGCAAGGCGAAGAAGACCGTCGCCTGGGTGAGCAAGATCCTCGAAGCAGAGCGCGGGATCGTCATCGAGTCTCCGGCGTTGGAGGCCACGGAGTTCGAGGTCGACGGCATCCGATGGGCTTACGTGTTCTACGAGAGTGGACTGTCGATCAATGCGCTCTACACCCTCGAGGACAGCGGCAAGCGCGCCGTCGGCTTCAAGCTGTCCGACGGCATGGACATCCCGGACGAGCTCGCCGCGTTCAAGTTCGCCCGGCAGAAGTCGAAGCTCGCCGGGACCATCCGCGGTTCGTACTTCGTGATGAAGAACGAGTACTAGCGCGGATGTGCCATCCACCCACCCATAGTGGGGCGGATGTGCCATCCGCTCTAGCAGAATGCTGGGGTGGACCCTGACGCGCTTGCCGACGTCGTCGGCTCCGCGCTCGGTTGCTCGGTTGAGATCCGCGATCTGGTGCGGCTTTCGGGCGGCGCGAGCCGGCAGACCTTCTCATTCGACGCGGTTCATGACGGCAGCGTCGAGGAGCTGATCCTGCGGCTCGCCCCGCCGGTGATCTCCGACGCGATCGGCGCGACGATGCTGCTCGAGGCCAGCGCGATGCGTGAGGCGGCCCGAGTGGGCGCGCCTGTCCCCGAGGTGCTCGCCGAGAGCGCCGCGACGGAGCCGCTCGGCGGATCCTTCATCCTGATGCGGCGGGTTGCCGGTGAGACGATCGCGCGCAAGATCCTTCGCGACGACACGTACGCCGGGATCCGGCCCCGACTCGCCGGACAGTGCGGCGAGATCCTCGGCAAGCTGCATCAGATGGATCCCAAGGCGCTCGGGCCGATGACCGACGCCTACCAGCTGGACGGGCTGCGCGCCGTGCTCGACGGCAGCGGCGTCGTGTCACCGATGCTCGAGCTCGCGTTCCGCTGGCTCGATCAGAACCGACCGTCCGAATCGCGCAGTGCCGTCGTTCACGGCGACTTCCGCAACGGCAACCTGATGATCGGTCCCGACGGGGTGCGCGCGGTCCTCGACTGGGAACTGCTCCACCTCGGTGATCCGATGGAGGACCTCGGCTGGCTCTGCACCCGCGCATGGCGATTCGGCGGCAAGGGACCGGTCGGCGGATTCGGTGAGTACGACGACCTCTTCGCCGGGTACGAGAAGACGTCCGGGATCGCCGTCGATCCCGAAGTCGTGAAGTGGTGGGAGCTGCTCGGCACGGTGAAGTGGGGTGTCATCTGCATCGTGCAGGCCAACCGCCACCTCTCCGGCAGCCAACGATCCGTCGAGCTCGCCGCGATCGGCCGACGGCTTGCCGAACAGGAGTACGACGTCCTCAACCTCCTCGAGGAGCTGACATGACCGCCTACCCCACTGCGGCGCAGCTGGCCGAAGCGGTCGAAGGGTTCCTTCGCGAAGAGCTCATGCCGACTCTGGAAGGCCGCATGCACTTCCAGACCCTCGTCGCCGCGAACGTCATGGCGATCCTCGTCCGCGAGCTCACCGACGGTCCGCAGGCGGCGGCCGAGCATTCCCAGGCGCTCTTTTCACTCGGAATCGCCGACGACGAGGCTCTGGTCGCGGCGATCCGAGATGGCGGGATGGACGGGCGCTTCACCGACCTGCTCGCCGCGCTCCGCCCAGGCGTCGAGGCCAACCTCAAGATCGCCAACCCCAAGCATCTCGTCGACCGCTAGGTTCCGAGGATGGACTTCGCGCTGCCCGCTGACCTTGCGGCGTACCTGGACGAGCTGGACGACTTCATCGAGCGCGAGATCAAACCGCTCGAGGCGGCGAACGACAACATCCGCTTCTTCGACCATCGCCGCGAGGACGCGCGCACCGACTGGGATCGCGGCGGGCTGCCGAACCACGACTGGGAACAGCTGCTCCGGGAGGCGCGGCAACGGGCCGATGCCGCCGGTCACTACCGCTTCCCCTACCCGAAGGAGTACGGCGGCAAGGACGGCTCCAACCTCGCCATGGCCGTGATCCGCGAGCACCTCGCCACCAAGGGGCTCGGGCTGCACAACGACCTGCAGAACGAGCACTCGATCGTCGGCAACAACGTCGGCCTGCTGCTGATGCTCAACTACGGCAGCGACGAGCAGAAGGCGACCTGGATCGACGACCTGCTCAACGGGCGGAAGTTCTTCGCGTTCGGGATCACCGAGCCCGAACACGGGTCCGACGCGACACACATGGAGACCAACGCCGTCCGCGACGGCGACGAGTGGGTCATCAACGGCGAGAAGACGTGGAACACCGGGATCCACGTCGCGCAGTACGACATGATCATGGCGCGCACGTCAGGTGAGGCCGGGGACGGTCTCGGCATCACCGCGTTCCTCGTCCCGACCGATGCGCCCGGCTTCAAGGTCGAGGAGTACCTCTGGACCTTCAACATGCCGACTGACCATGCGCACGTCAGCCTCACCGACGTACGCGTCCCGCACTCGGCGATCTTCGGCGAGGAAGGCCGCGGCCTCGCGATCGTGCAGCACTTCTTCAACGAGAACCGGATCCGCCAAGCCGCGTCGAGTCTCGGCGCCGCACAGTTCTGCATCAACGAGTCGGTCGAGTACGCCAAGGCGCGAGCACCGTTCGGCAAGCCGCTCGCGTCCAACCAGGCGATCCAGTTCCCGCTGGTCGAGCTGCAGACCCGTGCCGAGATGCTGCGAGCACTGATCCACAAGACCGCTTGGCGGATGGACACCGAAGGCGTCTTCGCCGCCTCGCGCGAAGTGTCGATGTGCAACTACTACGCGAACCGGCTGTGCTGCGAGGCCGCCGACCAGGCGATGCAGGTGCACGGTGGGCTCGGCTACTCGCGGCACAAGCCGTTCGAGCACATCTATCGCCACCACCGTCGCTACCGGATCACCGAGGGCTCGGACGAGATCCAGATGCGCCGCATCGCCGGCTACATGTTCGGCTTCATGAAGCAGCGCGCACCCAAAGGCGTGGCGGAGTAGAGCTCCACGATGAGCACAGCGACCGCGGTTCGCGTCCGCGCCCTCGTCAAGCGGTACGGCGACGTGCGCGCGGTCGACGGCGTCGATCTCGACATCCGCAGCGGCGAGGTGTTCGCACTGCTCGGTCCCAACGGCGCCGGCAAGACGACGACCGTCGAAATCCTCGAGGGATACCGCCGCCGCGACGGCGGGGAGGTGGAAGTCCTCGGACTGGATCCCGGCACGCACCGAGCGGAGCTGCGGGACCGGATCGGGGTGGTTCTGCAGGAAAGCGGCATCGAGCCCTACCTGACCGTCGCCGAGACCATCGAGCTGTACGCCTACTACTACCCACACCCCCGCCCGGTCGACGAGGTCGTCGAGCTCGTCGGCCTGCAGGCCAAGCGTGACCAGCGGGTCGTCAAGCTCTCCGGCGGCCAGCGCCGGCGCCTCGACGTCGGGATCGCGCTGGCCGGCGACCCGGACCTGCTCTTCCTCGACGAGCCCACGACGGGCTTCGACCCGGCCGCACGGCAGGAAGCGTGGCAGATCGTCCGAGACCTCGCGCAGCTCGGCAAGACTGTCCTGCTGACCACCCACTACATGGAGGAGGCGGAGCATCTCGCCGACCGGGTCGCCATCATCGCGGGCGGGAAGATCGTGGTGGAGGACACCCCGGCGCGGCTCGGCGGCCGGGATCGGCAGCGTCCCCGGCTGACCTTCCGGATCCCGGAAGGGTTGGCGTTGCCGCGCGGCCTCGACGGCCGGGTCGATCCGGGCGGACGGTGCGTCGTCGAGCCGGAGGACCTGACCGAGACGCTGCACCGGCTGACGGCTTGGGCGAAGCGGAACGGAATCGGGCTGGACGACCTCCAGCTGCAGCGGCCGACGCTCGAGCACACGTACCTGCAGATCCTGGCTGACCACGGAGCGTCGTCATGAGGTTCCTGCGGATGACGGGGTTCCAGCTCCGATACGTGAACCGCGCCTACTGGCGCAACCCGGCGGCGGCGTTCTTCACTTTCGTCTTCCCGCTGATGTTCCTCGTGATCTTCACGGCGTTGCTCGGCGACGGCCGCGTCGTGCTCTTCGGCCGGCAGATCCATCAGTCGACGTACTACGTCGCGCAGATGGCAGCCTTCGGGGTGATCACGGCCTGCTACGTCTACGTCGGCGTCCTGCTCGCGATTCAACGCGACATCGGCATCCTCAAGCGCGCCCGCGGGACGCCGATGCCGTCAATCGTGTTCTTCGCGGCGAGGGTCGTCCACGCACTCCTGATCGCAATCCTGCTGGTGGCGATCACGGCGGGCTTCGGTCACGTGGCGTACGACGCTGAGATCCCCGCTGGAATGCCGCTCGTCCACTTCCTCGTGATGCTCGCGGTCGGCGCGATGGCCTTCTGTGCACTCGGCTTCGCGGTCACCACAATCATCCCGAACGCGGAGTCGGCAACGCCGGTCGTCAACGCGACCATGCTGCCGCTGCTGTTCCTCTCGGGTGTGTTCATCCCGCTGGGGGACAGCGCCGCCGACTGGGTCAAGTGGGTCGGCCGGGTCTTCCCGGTTCGCCACTTCGCGAACGGGATCCTGTCGGGCTTCATCGGCACGCCGTTCCGCTGGCACGACGTGCTCGTCGTCGCGGCGTGGGGCGTCGGCGGCCTGCTGGTCGCTACCCGCTACTTCAGCTGGGAGCCCCGGATCTGAGGCCCGCTGCCATACGCTGCCGCGATGGCTGATGCAACCAGACCCGCTGCTTGGTACGACGGCTATCTGGAGGGCCCGGACGCGCCCCTGGCCGGCCAGACCGGTGAGCCGAGCGAGGCACCGTCGTACCGGACGATGACCTACGAGGTGACCGGCCGGATCGCGCGGATCACCTTCAACCGGCCGGAGCAGGGCAACTCGATCACCTACGACACCCCGATGGAGCTGGCCGATGCCGTCGAGCGGGCCGATCTCGATCCGCGGGTGCACGTGATCTGCATCTCGGGTCGCGGGAAGGGATTCTGCGGCGGCTACGACCTCGCGGCGTTCGCGGAGCGGATGGACGAGACGGGCCGGGCGCCGTCGGCTCGGCGATCCGGAACGGTGCTGTCCTCCGGCGTGCAGATGGGCAATCACGACCCGAACGGGACGTGGGACCCGATGCTCGACTACGCCATGATGAGTCGCTTCAACCGCGGCTTCTCCTCCTTGTTGCACGCGAACAAGCCGACCGTCGCGAAGCTGCACGGCTTCTGCGTCGCGGGCGGGACGGACATCGCGCTGTACGCCGACCAGATCGTCGCCGCCGACAACACGAAGATCGGCTACCCGCCGACCCGGGTGTGGGGCATCCCCGCGGCCGGCATGTGGGCACATCGGCTCGGTGACCAGCGCGCAAAGCGACTGCTGTTCACGGGTGACACGATCTCCGGCGCGGAAGCCGCCGAGTGGGGGCTCGCCATCGAAGCCCCGTCGGCGGAGCAGCTCGACGAGCGGACCGAGGTCCTGCTCGAGCGGATCGCCCGGATGCCGATCAACCAGCTGATCATGGCGAAGCTCGCCCTCAACAGCTCACTGCTGGCCCAGGGAGTCGCGACGTCGACGATGGTCTCCACGGTCTTCGACGGCATCGCCCGGCACACCCGGGAGGGCTACGCCTTCCAGCAGCGGGCGGCGGAGGTCGGCTTCCGGCAGGCCGTGGCCGAGCGGGACGATCCCTACGGCGACCGCGGCCCGTCCACCTTCAAGGGATAGCGCGGAGTGGCATTGCACGAGACATCGTCGAGCGGTGCCACCTCGCTCGAGAGATGGCAACCCGATCCCACTTGCGCAGAGGCTTGACACATACTTTAACGCTGTATAAGTTTCACGCGCGATGGTTAAAGTGCAGGGTGCCCAGGGTGATTGGCGGGCGGCACGGCGCCGCTCCGCACGCGACGCGATCGTCGGTGCGGCGTGGGCACTCGTCGAGCGCGACGGCCTGGCTGCCCTGACGTTGCGGGACCTCGCGCGAGAGGCCGGCATCACGACCCCGACCGTCTACGCGTACTTCGACTCGAAGACTGCGATCTACGACGCGATGTTCGGCCAGGCCGCGGAGCACTTCGGCGATCTGATGGCAGCGATCCCCGACAGCGGCGACGTCCGGGCAGACCTCATCGAAGCGACGTACCGCTTCGCCGAGTACTGCCTGCACAATCCTGCGCGCTACCAGTTGCTGTTCCAGCGGACGATCCCCGATTTCGAGCCGTCGCCGCAGTCCTACGCGCACGCCGTAGCGGCGCTCGGTCGCGCGCGTGATCGGTTGGACAAGGCCGGCATCAGCGAGCCCCGCCACCTCGACCTCTGGACTGCCTTGACCACCGGTCTTGTCGACCAGCAGATCTCCAACGACCCCGGCGGGGATCGGTGGCTACGCCTCGTCGAGGAGGCAGTCGACATGTTCCTGACCCACTGCGCATCGACATCAACCGCGGCCGTCGAAGCCCCGAAACGAAAGCGAGCGCGACAATGATGACCAAGGTCGACGAGATCGCCCCGGACATCTACCGGCTGTCCACTCTGGTCCCCGACATCGGGCCAACCGGCTTCACCTTCAACCAGTTCCTCGTCGTCGACGACGAGCCCCTCCTGTTCCACACTGGGCATCGCTCGATGTTCGCGGCGATCACTACGGCGATCGAGACAGTGCTGCCGGTCGACCGCCTGCGCTGGATCACCTTCGGCCACGTCGAGTCCGACGAGTGCGGCTCGATGAACGACTTCCTCACCGCCGCCCCGATGGCCCAGGTCGCGCACGGCGCGATGGGCTGCATGGTGTCGCTCAACGAGATGGCTGACCGCGCACCTCGGGTGCTGGGTGACGGCGAGGTACTCGTGACCGGCTCGAAGCGGTTCCGCCATCTGGACACGCCGCATGTGCCGCACAACTGGGAGTCCCGGGTGCTGTTCGAGGAGACCACCGGGACGCTGTTCGCCGGTGACCTCTTCACCCACTTCGGCGACGGCCCAGCGGTGACCGACTCCGACATCGTCGAAGCCGCGGTGATCGCTGAGGACATGATGGGCGCGAGCAGCCTGTCCGCGACGACCCCAGCCACCATCACGCGGCTCGCCGGGCTCGCGCCCACCACCATGGCGCTCATGCACGGCTCGTCCTACACCGGCGACTGCGGGGCAGCTCTGACCGCGCTCGCCACCGACTACAGCCGACGCATCGCGGCCATCCATTGAGCCGTACGTCGAGTTAGGAGATCTCCGTGACCAGTTCCCGAGCGGGTGAGGAGCGCATCCATGTCGCCGCGCCGCCCGAGACGTTGTGGAACCTGGTGTCCGACGTCGAGCGGATGGGCGAGTGGAGCCCGGAGTGCTATCGCGTCGCCTGGCTCGAGGGTGGCAGCGCACCGGCCAAGCCGGGAGCGCGGTTCAAGGGCTCCAACAAGTGGGGACCGGTCCGCTGGTCGATGACGTGCGAGGTGAAGTCGGCGGACCCGGGTCGTGAGATCTCGTGGGTGACCCTGCAAGGCGGCCGCGAGCTCGTCACCTGGACCTACCGGTTCGAGCCCTCGAACGGCGGCACCGACGTCGTCGAGTCCTTCGAGGTGCACTGGCTGCCGGTCGGACCGCGGATCTTCGAGGACTACCTCATGGTCAACCGTGACAAACACCGGTCGGCGGCCATGGCGGCGACACTGCGGCGAATCAAGGCAGTAGCCGAGGCCACAACCTGACGCGCGTGTCAGGCTTAGCCCATGGTTGACGACCCGCGGGTGGGCGAGGGCTTCACGCGGCGTCGCGTGCTGGGGACGGCAAGCCTGCTGCCGCTGGCCGCGTTGCTGCCCGAGTTGCTTGCCGCGTCACGCGCCGAGGCTGCGGCCGGCTCGCCGTACCGGTTCTTCACATCGCACCAGGCCGCAGTCATCGACGCCGCGACCAGACGCATCGCACCGGGGCCCGAGGATGATCTGCTCGAAGCCGGACACCCGGGCGCGCACGAGTGCGACGTCGTCCGCTACATCGACACGTTGCTGTCGGCCTTCGACCATCGAGTGCCGAAGCTGTTCGCAGGCGGCCCGTGGAGCAATCGCCACACCAAAGGCGTCAACCACATGAAGACGTTCGTGAAGCCGGACCGGGCGCAAGCACAGGCGTGGCGCAAACGGATCAAGGAGCTGCAACGGACCTACCGAAACGGCGTGACGGCGCTCGATGCCCACGCCAAGGGCGACTTCACCAAAGCCTCCGCCTTGCAGCAGGATCGGATCCTGGCCTCGTCCGGCATCGCGGCGTTCACGAGCCTGCTGTTCGGCCACACGATCGAAGGCATGTACTCGAACCCTGAGTACGGCGGCAACAAGGGCCTCGCCGGCTGGAAGGAGATCGGCTTCCCCGGCGACATCCAGCCTCGCGGCTACACGACCCACGAGCTGCAAGCGCCGGAGATCTCGATCATCGACCCGACCGGAATCGTCGCCGAAGTGCTCGCGAGCTTCCCGCAGATCGCTCAGGCCTACGCCAGCGGGGTGTGGCGTGGCTAAGTCGATGCGGAAGGCCGTCATCGCGGGCAGCGGGGCCGGGGCGAGCGTGATGGCGCTGACCCTGGCTGAGGCGGGCTGGCACGTCGTCCTGCTCGAGAAGGGTCCGAACTACTTCACCGGGCTCGGCGAGCACTGGCCACCGAAGACCGTGTTCTCCAACGACAACCTGAAGGCTAATCGCTGCTTCGAGCAGCCTGATCCCGATGCCTACCCACGTACCTTCCGCACCAGCGCCGGGCAGAAGAAGGGCTACTACGTCGGTGGGGTCAACGAGCTGCCGGTCGCTGTCGGCGGCGGCACCATCCACTACGGCGCCGCGATGCCGCGGTTCTGGGACATCGACTTCAAACAGCACTCGATGCTCGGCCCGGTCGACGGCGCGGACGTCGCCGATTGGCCGTTCGAGTACGCCGACCTGGCTCCGCTCTACGACCATCTGGAGCGGGCGATCGGCGTACAGGGCGACATGTCCGCGATGCCGCACGACCCGGTGCTGAAGCATGCGCCGCGGTCACGCGACTACCCGATGAAGTCCGGCCCGCAGAAGCGTGCGTCGATCCTGGTGAGCAGTGGAGCGCGAACCCTCGGTCTGCATCCGTACCCGTTTCCGAGCGCCATCAACTCCGAGCCGTACAACGGGCGGCCGCAGTGCAACAACTGCGGCTTCTGCAACGCCTACGGATGTCCGACCGGCGCCCGTGGCAGCGCGCTCGACATCCTGCATCGCGCGCTGCTGACCGGCCGGGTCGAGCTCCGTCCGGAGACGATGGTCCATCGGGTCGAGATGAAGGGCCGTCGCGCGACTGGGCTGCGATGGGTCGACCAGCACGGCCGGCGCGGCGTCGAGCACGGCGACATCGTGATCCTTGCCGCTTCGGGCATCGAGAGCGCCCGCCTTGCCCTGATGTCGCGCCTCCCCGACCCGCACCACCGGATCGGCAAGCGACTGATGTTCCACTACTTCACCTCCGGGTTCGGGGTGTTCCTCGACCAGCGGCTGCACGCCTACAAGAGCTGGGGCGCGGAGACGGCGTGCATGGAGGACTTCGCCGACCCGGACTTCCTCGGCGCGCGCGCCTTCGCCAAGGCGCAGGGCCTCCCTTACATCCGCGGCGGTCTGTGCGAGATGGGTGGCAGCGAGGACGTCATCCCGGAGGCGCAGTTCTACCAGTACATCCTCGGCGCGATCCAGCCGCAGCAACCGTTCGGCCGGGCCTTCAAGGAGCTGATGCGCACCTCGCTGCTGCGTGACCGGTTGATGGGCATCCAGATGCTCGGGCACGATCTGCCCTACCTGTCGAACAACGTCACGCTCGACCCCAAGGTGCGTGATCGCCACGGCTTCCCGGTCTCGCGCATCACCTACGCCCCGGGCAAGCACGAGAACGTCGCGCAGGAGTTCTACATCCCGCTGATCACCGCCGTGATGCTTGCCTCGGGTGCGACGGCCGCGGCCGCGGTCCCGGCGAACACCCCGCTGATGGGCGCCGGAGGCGTGATTCCCGCGACGCGTCACATCCTGGGCGGGATGCAGATGGGCACCCGTGCGAACACCAGCGTCGTTGACGAGTGGGGCCGGATGCACCACACCGACAACGTGTACGTCGCGGACGGCGGCGTCTTCGCAACGTCAGGCGCCAGCAACCCGACCCTGACGATCATGGCGGTGGTGCTGCGAATGGCGCGGCGGTTGGCAGGGACTGCGTAAGGCGGGTGTCCGACCTCCGCGGCCCTCAGGGCGCCGCGCAGGTCTGCTGGTAGGCGCAGACGTTGAAGGACTGCCCGTCTGCGTCGAGCGGGGACGTCGTCGCCTCGTTGACCAGCCCCGGCGACAGGTTGATGAGGGTCGGGTTGCCCTCGGCGATCGTGTGGGTGCCGGTGCCGTCGGTGTATGTCGACGTCGGGCCGAAGTGCGTCGTACCGGTGTTCGCGAGCAGCGTCTGGGCGATCAGCGTCGGCGCCTCGTGGATCCATTCCGCGGAGGAGTGGGACGACGTGTACGGAATCGTCTTCGCCCACGTCCAGTGCTCGGTCGGGTCCTGGATCGAGATCGCCCACTGGCCCGGCGAGCTCTCCGAGATCGACACGGACACCTTGTCGCCCGGCTTCACCGTGCAGGCCGGGTCACCTGTGCAGTTGTCGATCGGGGTCTCCGACGCCGGCAGGATCTCGTACCAGGCGCTGTACTGCGGGCCGAGCAGAGGGTTGTCGGGCAGCGAGTTCTCCGAGACGCCCGCCTGCACGAGGTCGGAGGTGTTGTAGCCGCCGATGCCAGTCCAGGTCGCTGCGAAGCCCGGCGGGACGAGCCCCGCGGACGGGACGATGAACGTCGAATGGACTGCGGTGATGCGTCCGCTCGCCGGAGTCACGGCATAGCCCGCCCAGTTGAGGCTGGTTGAGGTGCCGCCGTGCAGCGGCAGCGACTGGTGGGCGTCGGCCTGCTGGAGCCGGCCCGACATGGCGGCCGCCTCGGCCGTCGGTACCGCGGCGGCAGCCGCGGCACACAGCGCGATCGGGATGACGGTGCCTAGCAGTCGTCGGAGCATGGGACCCCACTCCCTTGCAGGCGGGCGCGACCGTGGCGGCCCCGACCCGGCGAACGTGATGACAGGTGTCGGGCAGGGACTCCCCCACCCGGCATCAGTCGAAACTTGTAACGATTGCCTGATTCGACCGGTTATGGCTTGTGGCTGAGCACACTACCGGCCCGGTTCATCGCGAATGGGATCGTTGACGACGTGAGCAAGACCCGAATCGAAGGAACCACCCCCACGATCGTCGGCGCGGCGCAGGTGATCCAGCGCCCCGACCCCTCGATCGGCTTCGCTGACCTCCGCGGTCCGTATGAGCTGATGCTCGACGCGGCCAGGGGCGCGGCGGATGACGCCGGAGCAGCGCAGCTGTTGCGGAAGCTCGACTGGATCGGCGTAGTCGGCGGCTTCTGGAGCTTCACCAACCCGGCGCAGGTCCTCGGCGAGAAGCTCGGCTCGCCGGACGCCGGAACATGCATCACCATGCTCAGCGGCAGCGCTCCACAAGAGCTGGTCTCGCTCACCGCACAACGGATCGCGAACGGCGAGCTCGAGGTCGCGCTGATCGTCGGCGGCAAGGCGAGGGCGACCACCGAGCGGCTCAAGAAGGCCGGCGAGGAGCCGCCGTGGCTACGGGAGCCCGGGACCGGCGTTCCCGAAAGAGTCAGCGACTTTCCCGACGAGATGATCGTCGAGACGCTCGAGCTCGGTGGCCCCGCCGTGTTCTACGCGCTGTTCGAGGACAGCCTGCGCCGCTCGCTGGGCCGCACCGTCGAGGAGCATCGCGACGAGATCGCGAAGCTGTGGGCGCGGTTCAACGACATCGCGGTCGCCAACCCCTACGCCTGGGATCGAACGCCGATGGACGAAGCGACGATCCGTGAACCGTCCCCCAGCAACCGAATGGTGGCCTTTCCTTACACCAAGTCGATGGTGGCCTTCAATGTCGTGGACATGGCCACCGCCGTACTCATGTGCAGCGTCGACGCGGCGCGATCGGCAGGTGTCTCCCTCGACCGCATGGTCTTCCCGCAGGCCTGCACCACGAGCCACGAAACATGGAGCGTCACGCAGCGACGACAGCTGCACGAGGCTCCCGCGCTGGTCACCGCGGGCCGGACGGCCCTCGCGTCAGCCGGCCTCGAGATCGATGAGATCGAGCACGTGGACCTCTACGCCTGCTTCCCTTCGATCGTTCAGATGTCGGCAAACGCCCTCGGTCTCAGCCTGGAACGACCGCTGACGGTGACCGGCGGGCTGGGATTCGCCGCCGCCCCGATCGCCAACTCCGCAGGTCATGCGATCGCGGCGATGGTGCCGCTCGTCCGGGAGGGCGGTCGAGGTCTCGTCCACGCCAACGGGGGTTGCGCCACAAAGCACGCGTTCGGCATCTACGCGAACACGCCGCCGGCGCAGTTCCGCTATCTCGACTGCACCGATTCCGTCGAGCACCAAGCCCGACCGGCCGGGCCGTCGGAGTCGCCGGACGGCAGCGGCATCGAAGAGGCGTCGACGGTCTCCCACGATCGAAACGGACCGACGTTCACCGCCACCGCGATGCTGCTGCCGGACGACCGGCGGCGATTCGTCAAGACGCCGATCACGAAAGGGGTCCCGACTACCGCGTAGCTGCAGCGGGACCCGCGAGGGCGGGAGGCGGTCGATGCCGACCAGGTGCGTGACCGGCCGGCGGCCGGCCGTCGCCGACGACGTTCGCCGTGACAGTGCCGTCCTCATCGGCAGCCCGGACGAAGACGGTGTCACCCTCGGCCACATCCGCCTGCTTCGCCTTCTTGCCGTCCTTGAGGACGACAGTGTCGTCGTCGATCGTGTAGGTCGCGGAGTACTTGTCGGCGCTGACGACGGTGATCGACGTTGCACTGGTTGCGGAAACCGTGCCGACCTGGGTCATGCACTCCTCGAAGGTGCCGTCACCGTTCTCCACGGTCGCGATGTCGTGGAGCAGCTTCGGCCGGTCCGCAGGCGCACCGTTGGTGTCGTCGACGGCTGGCATCTGCTTCTTGTCGTGCTTCTGGGCCGCGGCGCTCGCCGTCCCTGCTGCCACTCCCAACACCAGCACCGCGCTGCCCGACCACGCCGCTGTGCGCAGCACGGTCCTCATCCCTGCCTTCATCGCAGGCTCCTTCCGTCTCGAGATTGGTCCGACGTTCGGAGCGCTAATCGCGGGCGGTCACCGCGGTCGTAACAGGCAAGCCTCGATTCACAGAAAGGTCACAGGTAGCGCTCAGGAACCCACCGGTTCTGCTCGTTACGTTCGCTCGAACGCCAGCGACGCCGCAGGGGTGGGACGAGTGCCACGACAGCAGCCCGGCTCCGGCATGGAGCCGCCCTTGATCGGCCGGAAGGAGCCGGAAGATCTCAACCTGCTCGTCCATCGAGCAAAGCTGGGCGATGTCGCCGCCCTCGACATGATGCTGCGTGAGGTGCGCCGCGCCGTGCTCAGCTACGCGACCGCGCAACGGGTTTCGCGCGATGACGCCGAAGACGTCGCACAGGACGTCTGCCTTGCGGTGATCAAGGTCGTACCGGAGTGGCGCGATACCGGCCGATCGATGTGGGGCTTCGTCTTCACGGTTGCGCGCAACAAGCTGACCGATGGCGTACGGCGGCAGATCCGGCAAGACGGTCTCGGGCGACGTGTCGTGATCGACGACAGCGGCAGTGAGGCCAGCACGGTCGCCATTCCTGACCTCGATTCGGGGCCCGAGGACCGCGCGATCGCGATCGACGGCAGACGGCACATGGAGCGGCTGCTCCGACTGCTACCGAGGACTCAACGCGAGGTCCTGGTGCTGCGCACCGTGGTCGGCTTGACCGCCAAGGAGACGGGGGCTGCCCTTGGCCTGAGGGCAGGCAGTGTCCATGTCCTGCAACACCGAGCCGTCACGCGGTTGCGCAGCCTGTACTCAGCGGATGCGCCTACCCCGTCTCGACTTTGAACTGGGCAATCGCGGCGCGCAGCTCGGCGGCCAGCTGATTGAGCTGCGTCGCCGCCGCCGCCGACTGCTTCGATCCCTGGGCGTATTGACGGGAGACGTCGGAGACCTGAGTCATGGCGGCGACGACCTGGTCCGATGCAGACCGCTGCTGCTGCGTCGCGATCGAGATCTCCTTGGCGGCGGTAGTGGACTCCTCGACCATGCCCGAGATCCGCTCCAGGGCATCGACGACGCCTCGGGCGAGCTGAGCGCCGGTCTTGACCTCCTTCGCGCCTTCCTCGCTCGCCATGATCGTCGCGGAGGTCTCGGATTGGATCTCCGAGACAATCGACTGGATCTGGCCGGTCGACTCCTGGGCGCGCTCGGCGAGCTTGCGAACCTCGGCCGCCACGACGGCGAAGCCGCGGCCGTTCTCCCCGGCCCGCGCGGCTTCGATCGCCGCGTTGAGCGCCAGCAGATTGGTCTGGTCGGCCAGGTCGTTGATCACGTCGAGGATCCGGCCGATCTCCTGGCTCTTCTCGCCCAGGGACACCGCGCGGGTACCGATCTGGTCGACGCGCGCAGCGATCGCGTCCATCGCCTGAACGGACGCGGTGACCGCCTCCTGCCCTTCCTCGGCATGTCGAAGTGTCTCCGCGGCGTACCGCGCCACCGACTCCGACGTCTCCGCGATCTGTGCTGCGGTTGCCGCGAGCTCCTCGACCGTCGACGTCGTCTCGGTCACTGCCGACGACTGTTGGGTGGCACTCGCCGCATGCTGCTCCGCTGAGGCGACCAGCTCGTGGGCGGCCGCGACGAGCTGCTCCCCACCGCCCCGAATCGAGCCGACCAGCGTCCGCAGCGACCCCAGGGTGTAGGACAAGGATCCGCCCAGCGCTTGTAGTGACTCGTCGTCGAAGGACTCGGGTGCCAATCCCGTGTTGAGGTCACCTTGAGCGGCGCGCGCCATGACGGTTGACAGCTGCTCGACACCGCTGCCGAGCTTCGCTCGGTCACTGACGGCACGCTCCTGGGCTCGGCGGATCGCGTCGGTGATGACGCCGACGTAGTACGCGGTGACCGGCAGCAAGGTGCACACGAAGAGCAGTGACCCGCGGTTGTTGTCTGTTGCCGTACCTGCGACGTACGACGCGAGCACAACACCGCCGGAAGACATGAAGCCGAAGATCACGGTGACGAAGACCGGGACCGTGATCGCTGCCGGAATCTGGGCAATGATGAAGAACAGCCAGAACGGCCGCTCGATGCCGTCGGTGATGGCACACAGCCAGGTCAAGCCTGCGGTGCTGAGCAGGAGCTGCACGACCGAGCCGGTCGGGCTCAGCGCGAGCCTGCCGCCCTGTCCGCCTCGTGCCGCAAGAACCAGCGGCACGCTGTAGGCGACGGCGATGAGGCCGCAGATCCCCATCAATGTCACGTACACCCAATGACGAAGCGGGTGGTCGGAGCCCCACTGGTCGAAGGTGAGCGTGGCTGCGAGCGCAACCGTGGTGATCCACGACACGTAGGTGCCGACCTGGTCGAAACGCCTGTGGAACTCCGAGTCGTCCATGCTCACGCCACCTTGAACTGTGCAATCGACGCCCGGAGCTGACCAGCGAGGTTGTTGAGCTCGGCGGCGGCAGCTGCGGACTGCTTGGACCCGACGGCGTACTGCTGGGAGACGTCGTTGACCTGGGTCATGGCGGCGACCACCTGGTCCGATGCCGACCGTTGCTGCTGGGTCGCAACACTGATCTCCTTGGCGGCGGTGGTGGTCTCCTCGACCATGCCGGAGATCCGTTCGAGCGCGTCGACGACGCCGCGGGCGAGCTCGGAGCCGGTCCGCACCTCCTTGCTGCCTTCCTCGCTGGCCAT